>Ga0315899_10000131_pt1 | contig 90368 bp, 59 predicted proteins | sample LakEriMetagenome_2_FD_203518 | JGI IMG/M metagenome (GOLD analysis project Ga0315899, IMG submission 203518) | Freshwater fungal communities from buoy surface, Lake Erie, Ohio, United States - Buoy 4 MA112 | ecosystem: Environmental > Aquatic > Freshwater > Lake | place: USA: Lake Erie, Ohio... | reverse complement strand
AACGACAGCAAGGCCTGACGGTAAAACTCAATGCAGAACCGGATGACCCAGCCGGCATGTGATCTTTGACCCGCACGGGCCGTTGAGGCGGACTCAATCAGACTGCGGGCAAATTCGGTCAATTGCAGGCCGTCGAATCGTGGTTGCGACAGCTGTTCGTAGAGGCTCTGCCGCTGCCGCCGCAATTCGGGTTCCAGCAATTGCCGGGCGGTTTCAAGGCTTCCCTCTGCCAGGGTGGCGATCGAATCGAGATCCCCGGCAGCCTCTGATTCCGGATTCCGCCGCAGCAACTCGATCAGCACGGGGGTGGGAAGCGGCTGAAACGTCAGCAGTTGACAGCGGGAACGAATTGTGGGCAACAGGCGTTCCTGACCAGAGACCACCAGGATCAGGATGGCCCCGGCAGGAGGTTCCTCGAGGGTCTTCAACAGGGCATTGGCACTTTCCTCGTTGAGCGACTCGGCCTCATCGATGAGGGCGACCTTCCGGCGGCCGAGGAGAGGGTGCAGCGCAATCTCGTAGCAGAGGCCTGCCCGTCGCCGCTCGTCTTTGTCGCCGATGAACGACGAGACCGGATGTTCGGCCTTCCCCGGGGGAAGATCGACAAGCAGCAGGTCGGGATGCTGCCGTACCGCCACCTGCTGACACGAAGAGCAGACACCACAGGCATCCAGATCGCGGTCATTGGCCTGCTCGCACAGAAGTGCCTGGGCAAAGGCCAGTGCACAATGCCGCTTGCCAATACCAGACGGGCCCAGGAAGGCGTAGGCCTGTCCCAGTCGGCCGGCCGCCGCACTGGCCTTCAGCCGGCGGATCGGTTCGGCGTGTCCCAGAACATCGGACCAGGGCATGGTGCAGACCAGGAGGCGTGAGACATGATCACGAGGGATGGCTCGACAACGGATTGACTGAGAGACCCCGGGTCAATTATCGCATCCGGTGCGGCCGCATCCCAGTCCCGCCGACAACTTCGTGATGAATGATTTGCCTGTTGTCGCGAGCAGCGGTGCCGGTGGCGGGATGTCCTGCAGAAAAGCAGACAGCCGTCATCCCGGAGAATGACGGCTGCCAAAATTGACCTTCAGATCGGTCCGCAGGGGGCGGACGCCTCCGTTAGTAGCGGTAATGCTCGGGCTTGAAGGGCCCCTCAGCCGGAATTCCCAGATACTCGGCCTGCTTGGGAGTGAGCTTGGTCAGCTTCACACCCAGTTTGTCGAGGTGCAGTCGGGCCACTTCTTCATCGAGTTTCTTCGGCAGGACGTGGACCCCAATGGCGAATTTCGCCTTCTTGTCCCACAGGGCGATCTGGGCCAGCACTTGGTTGGTGAAGCTGTTGGACATCACGAACGACGGGTGGCCCGAGGCACAGCCCAGGTTCACGAGACGGCCCTCGGCCAGAACGAGAATCGCCTTCCCGTTCGGGTAGACGAACTTGTCGACCTGGGGTTTGATGTTGATCTTCGAGATGTCTTTGCGACTCTTGAGATACGCCATGTCGATCTCAATGTCGAAATGCCCGATATTGCACACGATCGCCTCATGCTTCATGGCGTCGAGGTGCTCTGGGCGAATGATGTCGCAGCAGCCAGTGGTGGTGACGAAAATGTCGGCGGAAGCCGCGACGTCATCCAGCAGCGTCACCTGGAAACCTTCCATCGCCGCCTGCAAAGCGTTGATGGGGTCAATTTCGGTGACCACCACGCGGGCACCGAAGCTCTGCAGCGCCTGGGCACAACCCTTGCCCACATCGCCGTACCCGCAGACGACCGCCATCTTCCCGGCGATCATCACATCGGTGGCCCGCTTGATTCCGTCGAGCAGCGATTCGCGACAACCATAGAGATTGTCGAACTTGCTCTTGGTGACTGAATCGTTGACGTTGATCGCCGGCACCGCCAGTTTTCCTTCGCGGAACATCTGGTAGAGCCGGTGCACTCCGGTCGTGGTCTCTTCCGAAATTCCCCGAATCCCCGAGAGCAGTTCCGGGTACTTGTTGTGGACCATGACGGTCAGGTCGCCACCGTCGTCCAGGATCATGTTCAAAGGCTGACCATCGGGCCAGATCAGGGTCTGTTCGATGCACCAGTCGAACTCCTGCTCATTCATCCCTTTCCAGGCGAAGACTGCAATGTTCTTCGCTGCGATTGCCGCAGCAGCATGATCCTGGGTCGAGAAAATATTGCAGCTTGACCAACGAACCGTGGCGCCCAGTTCAATCAGGGTTTCGATGAGTACGGCGGTCTGAATGGTCATGTGCAGACACCCGGCGATCCGGGCACCCGCCAAGGGCTTCAGGGGACCATACTTCTTCCGCAGGGCCATCAGCCCGGGCATCTCGTTCTCGGCCAGTTCAATTTCTTTCCGCCCCCACTCCGCGAGTGAGAGATCCTTGACCTTGAAGGGGAGAGTCGAGACTTCGGCAGTGGCCATGTGTGTTCCAAAAACCAGAGGAAAAAGAGAATCCTGGGTCGCTGTAGTGACATCCACAGGCCCAACTTCCGACAGGTGACCAAATTATAGACGGTTCAGGGAGGAATGCACGTCCGGGTCGTCTGGGGAACCGATTGAGCCTCTACAACCGATAAGTGGCGGACCCTGTTCACACCGGGGAGTCCCGAAACACAGCCCTCGGGCTGAATTAACGGGTTGCAGAGGACTCCCGGCATGCGATGCACGGCCGGTCTCCCCGTCCCATCGCTGAACTGGCAGCAGCGCGCAGTCAGTTTTCCGGGGTTTGTGAACAAAAGGGCATGCTGTCTTCGCTCCCGCATGGTGGCTCGGATCAGACCGGGGGGCACCGCGTCAATCACTTTTTCCCGAAATCGCCTGCCGTGACGATGAACAGTTTTTTCCAGTCCATTCGGCGTTTCATGGACTGAATCACCACCTCGGATGTCAACTGTGTGATCTGTGACTCCAGATTGGCCTGAGCCTGCATGGTACGGCCCGCCTGGAGGTTGTTCGACAGTTCATTCGCCAGCATCAGGTCGTTTGAACGGGCCACCTGCTGTTCCTGCTGCCAACCTTGTTTGGCACTCGCCAGCTCCTCGGCGGGAATCCCTTCCGCGATCAGTCGTTCCAGTTCCTCCCCGATCACCACCGATGTCCGTGGCATATTGGCTGGATTTGAAATCGCATACACCATGTGAACCGACCGTCGATCGACTGCCGAAGATTGCAGCATTGAAGCCACACCGTACGACAGCCCCTCCTTTTGCCGCACCCGATCGGCCAGACGGGATGAAAGCCCTCCGCCTCCCAGGATGAAATTTCCCAGTTCCAGAGGAGCGTAGTCGGGATCGCTGTCTTTGAGCGGCAATACCTGGGCGGCCATGTAGACGGCATTTTCCTTGTCGGGCGTATTGATCTGTCGGTTCCCCCCAGGAACTCCCGTCGGTGCCGAGCGATCGATTCGCTCGTAGGGTTCGACTGATTTCCACTCCGCCAACAGGCTCTCGAGCGAACTGACGAGGGTGTCCCGTTCAAAATCTCCAACAGCCACGAGTTCTCCCTGGGTCCCTCCCAGAAACCTCTGGTAGAGCCGCTGCATTGAGGTGATCTTGATCGCCTTCAATCCGGCAATTTCAGCCGCAATGTCGGGAACATGCCGCGGATCGTCGGTGGGGTAGGGGGCCAGATGCTGGCGGACGGCCAGCATCGCCAAAGCGCTGGGCTCAGTCTGGGCCTCTTCGAGTTCCGCCAGCTTGCTCTGCCGCAGCAGCTCGAGTTCCTCGGCCGGCAGTGTGGGCTCGCGCAACATCTGGCGGACCAAAGCCAGCACGGCGGGCAGCGTTTGTCTCCTGGCCTGGATTGTGAGAGTCACTTCGCCGGGGCGTCCCGAGGCCGAGACTTCGGCCCGCAGACGGTCGAGTTCATCCGTCAGCTGTTGCCGATCCATCGTCCTGGTTCCGCGCAGCAGCATTTCCGGAAGCAACTCGGCGGCCAACCGCTGTCCCTTCAGGCTCGACAGGCTGCCGTACCGCAGGGTCAGCCTGATGATCACGGTGTTCCCGCGAGTCTGCTTGGCCAGCAGAGCCCCTTTGATCCCCGATCGCAGGGTCACAAATTCGGTTCGTGCGTCGATGTTGGCCGGGCTGGAGTCGAACTGCTCACCCGCACTCACGTCATCCCGGCCGCGGTATCCTTCCAGGACCTCGCGCAGCGAGGCCATCTGGGGAACCCGCGTGCGGTCGGGAGCGGCGGTCGGCTCGAACAGTCCCACCGTCCGATTATCGGGTTTCAGATACGTCGCGGCGGCCGCTGAAACCTGTTCGACGGTCAGGGCTTCCAGGCGATCGCGATGCAGAAAATAGAGCCTCCAATCTCCTTGGGCGGCCCATTCGCTGAGTTGGATGGCCAACTGCTTGCTGTCGGCGGCGATCAGTTCGCGTTCTTTGAGCAGGGCTGCCTTCACACGCCCGACTTCCTCTTCTTTCACGCCGTTGGCCGCCGTTTCATCGATGGTTGCCAGCATTGCCGCGAGGAGTTGAGGACCAGTCGTCGCGCCCGCGGCCTGGGCCAGGATTTCGATCACTCCCGGGTCATGCAGCGAATAGGTCATCCCGCCGACTTCCGCCGCCAGTCGCGTCTGGACCAGGGATTTGTAGAGCCGGCCAGAGACCTCGGTGGTGAGGATCCGCTGCAGGACCTCAACTGCCGGAAACTCCTCATGTCCGCCGGCGGGAATGTGATAGACCACACCCGCCAGGGGAGTCGAACCAACCCGTCGCAACCGCACACTCCGCTCCCCGTCCTGGGGAGGCTCCTCGGTGTAAGTCGCCTCGCGGACGACTCCGGGGGATTTCAACGGGGTGTAATACCGGTCAACAAGCGCCAGCGCGGCGTTGGGATCGAACTTCCCCGCGACAATCAACAGGGCGTTGTCGGGTTGATAGTGCCGGCGGTAAAAGGACTGCAGCGCCCCAATCGGTACCCGCTCGATGTCGCTGCGGTTGCCGATCGTCGATTTGCCATAGTTGTGCCATTCGAATGCCGTCGCCAGCATCCGCTGTGAAAGGACCCCCTGCGGACTGTTTTCACCCATCTCGAATTCATTCCGGACCACCGTCATTTCCGACTTCAAATCGGCCTCGGAGACATGGCTGTTCAGCATCCGGTCGGCTTCGAGTCGCAAGGCGAATTCGAGGTTCTCGGGGGATGCCGGAAAGGTCTCGAAATAGTTCGTGCGGTCGTACCAGGTGGTCCCATTGAAGTCTCCGCCACGCTCCTTGAAAGCCGCTGGGATGTTGGGATGGTCGGGGGTCCCCTTGAACAGCAGGTGCTCCAGCAGGTGGGCCATGCCCGCTTCGCCATACCCTTCGTGCCGCGATCCGACGAAGTAGGTGATGTTCACCGTCACTGTTGGCTTGGAATCGTCCGGCAGCAACAAGACGCGCAGGCCGTTGGTCAGGCGGTACTCGGTGATTCCCTCGATTGAGGTGATCTCCGCAATCTCCGGGGGAGTTTCGGCTCGCGCGATGGTGGGACCACAATTCCAGAGCACCATCACCATGACGCCGCACCACAGGCCGCGCAGCAGACGAAACATGAACCGAGGCTCCTGAAGAGACGTGTCGACTGTTTGTTCGGTCGTGATTGTCCTCAAGCCATCTCCGGAAGACAACCGCCCTCTCCGGGGGGGCTGGCGTTTGCTGGATGGTCATGCCACAGTGACGGCAGGTTTCCGTTTTTGGTCCCCAGGGTGCCATCCCGGGGATGACTCGTTTTTCGCCTTCGATGGACACCATGGAACTGGCCTGGACCGAGACGATTCGACGCATCCATCATTCTGGTGTCAGGTTGGTGGTCAGTGTCACGGGGGGGGGGGCGGGCATGCTGGGGCGGCTGCTGGAGGTTCCCGGGGGCTCCCGCAGTCTGCTGGAAGGAAGAGTCCCCTACACGCCGGTCGCATTGGCCGAGTGGCTCGGTCGTCCGCCGGAACAGGCTTGCAGTCGCGTAACCGCCCTCGGCATGGCGGCGGTGGCCGAGCGTCGGGCCCGACAACTGGATGCAGGCATGTCCGCCGATCCGTCAGCCAGTCCGGTCTGGCTGGGGTTGGCGGGCACGTCCGCCCTCGTCAGCGATCGCCCCAAAAAGGGAGATCATCGGTGCCATCTGGCCGCGCACTCCTCACGGGCTTCGCATGCGGTTTCGGTGACGTTGGCCAAAGGGTTGCGGGACCGGGGGGAGGAGGAACGGCTCGTCGGTGATCTCCTGCTCTCGCTGGCGGCTGATCAACTGGGGATCGAACCTCCCTGCATCGAACTGCATCAGGGGGCCGATCGATATGAAGAACGCCGGGTCGAGGCCGATGCACTCGAGCGACAACTGCTGGAACACTCGCGGGGGGTGGTTTGGCGACGGGGAGCGGAACCCGGTGCTCCCGATTCATTCCTCCCCATCCGGGGAGTTTTTCCGGGTTCGTTCAATCCTGTGCATGACGGGCATCGACAGCTCCACGCGATCGCCACCCGACGTCTGGGCGGAGCGGTCGCCTGGGAGATCTCGACAACCAATGTTGACAAGCCGCCCCTCGATCTGATCACGCTGGCCGATCGTTGTGCTCAATTCGCCGGGGAACAGGTTGTCCTGACACGGGCACCCCTGTTCGCCCAGAAGGCCGAGGTTTTGCCGGGAATGGTCTTCGTGGTCGGGGCCGACACGGCCGCCCGGTTGGTCGATCCGAAGTACTACGGCGGAGATCGTCAGGTCATGGTCGAGTCACTCGCGGGAATCCGTCGCCACGGGTGCCGGTTCCTGGTGGCTGGTCGCATCCAGGATGGACGCTATGTCTCCCTCGAGGAACTGCCAATTCCAACGGAATTTCAGGGACTCTTTGAGGGACTGAAAGAACAGGAATTCCGTTGCGATCTCTCATCCACCGAATTGCGGCGACAGCAAAATCTTCCCCCAGCGGACTGATGGGGAGGACTGTTGCGGGACGTTCCCAGATGGGGTTGGCCAGGACGGGTTTCCCCCCGAATCCTCCCCCCCGACCCCTGCCTCAGGTCCCATCGGGAAGAGGCTGATGCGGAGGGGCTCAATCTGTTCGGCAGACACACAGTTTGCTGCCTGACCGACCGAGAGTTCCGGAATCCCTGAAGTTTGAGCGAACCCCGCTACTGGGCACTGTGGATGTCGGGCCGCAGGGACTTGGCGTCCCGCAGATAGACATGCACGATGTCTTTGAGAGATTTCGGTGTGTTCAGGTGCAGCAGGATTCGTACGCAGCGAGGCAGGCGCGCGGGGACAGCGATCTCGGACGCACACAGCAGAGGAACCAGTTGCAGACCGATCTCCCGTGCGGCCTCCGCCGGGAATGTGGCTGTGAGGTCGGGTGTGGTCGTGAACAGGATCGACGCAATGTCTTCGGGATCGTGGATTTCATTGACCCGCAGAACCTCCTGAAGAAGTTCGCGTGTCGCTTCGAGTACGGCTTCCCGGGTATTTTCGGAGGCCGTGGTGGCCCCGCGAACTCCCCGAACCCGCCAAGGTTGAGACATGAGTAAATCCGTCAAAGTACAGTCAGAGCGTGGTGTCTGGCGTTAGGCCACCTGCCTCCAGAACGCTTGGGTCTGGAGGAAAGGCACATCGCCGTCCGCCGCCTACAGCCGCCAACCCTCACGAATGGGCCGCTGGATCAGGGGGGTCAACTCGGGAAGATTCGGACTGGATTGAGAAGCGGAGTCCCACTCAACAATCGTTCCCTTCTGACCCGGAGCTTGACCCACCCACACCGCAAGATTCCCCAACAGAACGGTTTCTGACAAGGGACCACCAAAGGTCGCGAAATCGGACGAGGCGGGTGGACCGCCACGGATGGCTTGAATCCACTCCTCGAACAACCCCTCGGCAGGTTCGTTGACCGCTGGTTCTGGTGCCGTGTTGGCCCCTTCATGCAGCAGCGAAAACTCGAAATTCGGCTCTTCCCGGATCGAGAGGGAATCACGTTCGCCGACGATCAGCACCCCGCTGGCGGGAACTGGGCGCCCGAGGAACAGTTCCCGGGAGGGGCGAGTTCCACCGTCGTACCAAAACAGTTGGACAGGTCCCCTTTCTCCACGTTGGGGAAAGTCGTACCGGATGACCGACCAGACCGGGTACCGTTCACGATCATGCCCCGAATGGGCGGCGGCGATCCGGGTGGGGGCCTGCAGGTCCAATGTCCGAAACGGAAGATCCAGCAGTTGGCATCCCTGATCGCCCAAGGCTCCAGAACCAAAGTCCCACCAGCCGCGCCAGACGCCGGGCAGATAGGCACCGGGGGCGAAATCGCGGGCGGGAGCCGGACCGAGAAAGAGGTCCCAATTGAGATGGTCGGGGACTGGTCCCGCCGCCGGCCGAGGTCCCGACCCCTGCGGCCAGGTGGGCCGCTTCGTCCAGGCATGGACTTCGCGAATGGCTCCCAGAATTCCTGATGAGATCAGTTGAGCGGCCCGCTTTTGAGAACTCAGGGTGCTGCTGGCATTCCCCATTTGAGTCGCCAGTTTTCGCTCGCGGGCCAAGGCCGCCAGTTGCCGAACTTCCGTGACCGAGTGGGCCAGAGGGGTCTGACAAAAACAGGACTTCCCCAGACGCATTCCGAGTATTGCGGCGGGAAAATGCAAATGATTGGGAGTGCTGACGATAAAGGCGTCAAGACCTTCCGCAAAGTCTTCAAACAGCCGCCGAAAATCCTGAAAACGGCGGGCATTTTTGAAAGGTTCTTCGGCGCCCCGTTGCTGCAGAACCTGATCATCAATGTCGCAGAGGGCGACCACCTCCCCCAGGCGGGCGGCGGCCAACGCGTCGGCGGCTCCCTGGGCTCCCAACCCGATGCACGCGAACCGCAGCCGATCGTTGGGCGCGGCCTTGACCGGGCTTGAGACACTTCCCCCGCTCCACAGACCGATTCCCAGACTGGCGGCCTGGCCCAAAAACTGCCGGCGGCTCGACGGATTGGTCACGGACGGTCTCCCATTCGGAAAAGGCTTGGGACCAAGTCAACACGTCGCTTCACGCTCAGTCCAAACACCCGACTGAAACAGGGACGAATTCCGGAGAGAGTTTGTCCGCAGAGGGGCCGCAACAAAAGGCGGTCCGTGAACACGTCGCCGTTCGAAGCATGGGTACGGCGAGAAGCACACCTCGGGATTTTTGAACGATAACAGCCTGTTTTCGGCTGTGCAACCGGTTGTCGCGGCTGGCCCTGGTCTGCTTCCCGGCAGACGGTCGGAATGGCAGCCCAAGGGCCATCTGTCCTGCGACTCGTCGCGGCTGGGGTTGACCAGGTCGCAGGAGCTCGCTCTTTTGAATCGAGTTCAGTCTTCCAAAGAGGATGCCAAGCGAGTCGTCGCGCTCTTGACTTATTGGAGAGCATTGATGGGTGTTTGGGGTGCCTGGGTCGAATGGGATGTTTGTCTTGGTTATGCTGAGAGACCACACTGGTGAATTCCTGCTGAGCCAGAGATGACGGTTGGTTCGGCCCGCGTTGACCCTGCCGGTCGTGGTCTGACATTTCCAAGCCGATTGCGAGGACGGTCGATCTAATGAGCAGCGTATTTTCCCGGCTGCAAGGAGCGGGGAGATGGCTCAGGCGTTGACGACGCAGTTGCGATTGGATTCGAAGTCCCTCTACGGACAGAAGTTTGGGAGCTGAAGTCATCATGAACCTGTGCACCCTGGAAGGTATTGGGGCTGCGTCACGGCTCTCGACCGCGGCCCGCCTGTGGGCTGGAGCGCGGCGTGTCGCGGGTTTGTCCACACTGTTGGCTCTGGGGGTCGCTCCCGACTGGTGCGCGGCACAGGTCCGTGGGCCGCTGCGGCCGAATCCCAATGTGGTCGCACCGCAGCAGATTCAGCAAAACCGCAATTTGCCGGCCCAGAGTTCAACCGGTGCGACCCAGGACCCCCTGGCCCGGTACAACGGAATTCTGGATCAGCCCGACCAACTGTCTCGGATCCCCCAGAATGACTTGGTCGCGCTGGCGATTCGTGAGACTTCGCGGCGGACTTTGGTGGCCGATCGCCACACCCCTTGGCAGGTGGTGCACGGAGTGTTGGCTTTGCGTTGGGACCTGCGCTTGCGGGAACAACCGACTGGCAAGCTGATCAGCGGGATCGAGTGGATCATGGGGGGGGCGTTCTACGACAACCAGCCCCTCTGGCAAGAGACCCCCTATGGTGGCCAAGGGCACCCCTTCACCCGGCCCTACGCCTTCGAGGGGCATCCCACGCAGTTCCTCGGATACATGTGCCTGGCCAACATCCCGCTCGACTATGAGGTGGCCACCCCCACCAAGATCATCACCGTCCGTGACATCGTGCAGGATGCGAAGATGCAGGTTCGCACCGGACGGGAGATTACCTGGACCCTGTGGGCTCTCGCGCACTACGAATCGCCCGATGCCCAGTGGACCAACGCCGCCGGTGAAGCGTGGAGCATCGAGCGTCTGTTGAAGATGCAGGTCGATGAACCGGTGACGTCCGGAGCCTGTGGAGGCTGTCATGGACTGTTCGCCCTCGCCTATGCCCGGAATCTCAAGCTCGATACGGGTGAATCGTTGCGGGGTGTCTGGGTGGAAGCCGATCAAAAGGTCAAGCGGTACATTGAAGAGGCACGATCGCTGCAGAATGCCGACGGATCGTTCTCGTCGAATCATTTTCTGGGTCCGGGCGAGACGAGGGAGTTCGGCAAACGGATCTCGACCTCGGGGCATCAGCTGGAATGGCTGATGATGTCTCTGCCTCAGGACCGGCTTTCCGAGGAGTGGGTCCAGCGCGGAATCACCAGCGTGGCTCGCGACCTGGTCGTCAATCGCAATACCGAGGCCGACTGCGGTCCCCTCTTCCACGCTTTGCATGCACTCGTGCTGTTTCGCCAGCGAACAGTGCCCGGGTACGAACAGCCTAAAATCAACTCCGCCCTGAAACTCGCTGAGCGACAGCACAAGGGGAAAGGGGTGCCCAGTGCGGAGCCCGCCCGGACCACGCAGGCAGGACGGCGGTCGGGAGAGCAGATCCGACGCCTGTCCGGCGAGCAGGAGGTGGAGGCTGTGTTGAAGAGCAAACAGCCGGCGATCGAGTCGGAGCCGGCTCAGGTGTCGACCCCGGAATAAACTGGCGGTCGGCTTTGCCGTCCCGTGTTTCCTCCCCCCGAGAGCTGCTGCCATGGCCGAATGGGAACTGGCCCAGACCCACCCCTCCGAGCAGCTCGCGCAGCTGCACTTCTTCTCGATGAAGAAGATCCAGGCGAGCGGTGAGGTGGAATTCCGGATCACCGTCCGCGAGTTTGTCGCCCAACAAGATCGACATATGCGGTTTTTCGCCGAAGCCGATCGCCAGACCAATCAAAGTGTGGCCCCCTTTACTCCCTGCGGCTGGGGGAGCACGCTTGTAAAGGCCCTGTCGGAATGCTTACGGGCGATTCACCGGTTCCCGTACGAGGGACCGTTGGCGTAATCAGAGTGCTCGGGAGTTTGTTGGTGCCGGTCACCGGTGCGATCGGTTGATCAACACGCCAACCCGTCGTCGATGGTGAATTCCTGCAGAACCTCAGAGATCCGAATCGGATGGGGGTTCGGTGTTTCCGACCACGTAAACGCGGCGGCCTCGTCCGATGATCAATTCCCGATCGGAATCACCCGCGGGAGCCAGTTGCCGGGTTCCGTCACTCCACTCCACTTCAATCGAGTCGTATCGCTGCGTGGCCCCCAGGCCGAAGTGCAGTCTTGGATCGTGGCTGGACAAATAGCTGGTGGAGGGATTCATTTCCCGGATCCACTGCCGTTCACCCGCGCGGACTGTCACACGTGCCCCGTACCCCTCGCGATTCCCCTGCGAGTCGGACAGACGCACCCGCAGCCAGTGTCCCTCGCGGGGTGTGGAGTTTTGCCAAAGTGATGCCGGTCCTCCGCAGGATGTGCTCAACAGGTCCAGGTCACCATCATTGTCGAAGTCGGCAGCGGCCAGAGCGCGGGAGACCGCGTGTCTCGATGCCCATTCCCCACTCCAGGCCGACACATCTTCGAATCGTGCCTGTCCATCGTTCCGCAGCAGCTGCGCAGGTTCCGCATAGTCGTTCCAGAACGGACTGAGGTTCGAACCAGGCAGAGGCACATCGCGCTTGACCCGACCATTCACGACGGCAAGGTCCAGATCGCCATCCAGGTCCAGATCCAGGGCTGCGGCTCCAAACCCCGTCCTCGTCAGGCTGGCGGAGGCGATTCCCGACTTGGACGTGCCATCTCGGAAGGTCTCCTGCCGCGTGGCGAGATAGAGAATGTTCACCTCGCCCCGGATGTTGGTGATAAACAGGTCCAACAGGGAATCTCCATTGAAGTCTCCCGCGGCGATTCCCATGCTCGCCTGGGGTTGGCCAAGCCCATTGGTCGCCAGGCCCCAGTTCGCTCCCGCTTCACGGAATTTTCCATCCGCCTGCTGCAGAAACAGAGGGTTGGGATGCTGGTCATACGCCACATAAATATCGGGCAAAAAGTCACCGTTGAAATCCCGGCACAGTAATCCCAAACCGGGGCCCGCGGGGCCGGCAGCCAAACCACTGACGGCGGAAACATCAGTCAGGACCTGACCCTGAGGGTTGATCTCCCCCAAATTGCGGTAGAGTTTTCCCAAGGTTCCCTGAAAAGCCTGTGGCCCGCAGTAGTCAGGACGTTGACGACTGTCGTCGCAGGGATTTCCGGGGAAGTAATCGAGGTAATTCACCACATAGAGATCCAGGAAACCATCCCGGTCATAATCGAAGAAGGTGGCGGCAGTTCCCCATCGGGGATCCCTCACCGACAAGTGCTGACTCGACTCGCCAAACGTGCCATCCCCGAGGTTGTTGTACAACACATCGGGGCCCAGACAACTGACGAACAGGTCGCTGTCCCCATCGCTGTCGTAGTCGCCGATGGCCAGCCCAACCGCGTAGCTGGGGAATTCATTGAAGCCGGCACTGGGGGAGACTTCCCGGAATCTGCCTGGTGACGACTGCCGGTAAAGTCGTACCCGGGATCGGGTCCCTTGGCCCCCCCCTCCCCACACGGAATCGAGCAAGACGATGTCGAGCAGTCCGTCGGCATCAAAGTCGAGAAATCCCCCCCCCGACCCCATGATTTCGGGCATGAAATAGGATCCTTCCGCTTCCTGTTCACGGGAGAAGTCCAGTCCTGCCTCGGCCGAAACATTCACCAGCCAGGCTACGTTTTGTTTGTCAATTGATGACGTCGTCACGGGAGGACGCGAGAACTCCCCCTGCTCTACGACCGGATTGCAACCACCCGACCAGAGCAGGACCAGCAGCAGCACAAATCGGGAGGTGGCGATGCGCATCGAAAAGGGCGCGGAGCAGGCCACGGATCACGCAAGGGGGTTGGGGTGAAGACCCGGATGGGGAGCGAGAACTCCCTGACCGGGAAATCTTAGCAGTGACTTAAGAGAAATTTCACCATGCCAGCGACCTGCTCCGGGAATCCAGCCGCCACCCCCCCCCAATTTCCCGGAATCCCGATCGAGTTGACCCACGCAAGGGGGCTTCCTTCCTCCCGTCCGGGGTGACGTTGTGCCCAAACAGATCACCGGGAGTCACCCCCTTCGGCTCCAGATCAATTTGGGATGGGGGCCGACAATGCCCGCGGTTGCCGGTGATTTCGAGAGTCCGGAGCGGGGTGAAATCGTCCCCCACAGAGGGGAGGATTTCCGCCGCTCGCTGGTATTGCAGGCACGCAACTCTGTACACTGCAGGGAGGTGGTTGTCACCGTTTTTGAGCCCGCATCACCTGCGTGGATTGCGCCGTTTGCCCCAACAACCATCGGCCCAAGGTGGGGGAGAGAGTCGACTGATGAACTGGTTTCAACGCCCAAAGCCCCATTGGCTGATGAGGTGTTTTGCGACTGCGTGGTTGCTGACCGCGTCGACGCTCTGCGTGGCGCAGCCTGCTCCCGTCGGATCGACAGCGGGCGCTGCCGCCAATTCAGCCACCGCTTCACCGGCTGACGCCTCTGGGCGACCAGCGGCTTCCGGGGGAGATTCCGCCTGGGATCGAATGGTCTATGTCCCGTTTCGCAATTTGCAGCAGACTCTGGCGGGAGAAGGGTCGGTGGCGATTGTTCCCCTGCGGCTTCTGAATGACTGGTGGGGGCGCCTGCAAACTCTGGAGGCGGGAGACCGACCGGCTGCCGTGGGGGCCGGCTTGGCTGAAGCCCGCTACGTGATCACGCTCGATGGAGATCTGGCGCGCGTTGAAGCGGATCTCGCTGTCCGCGTTCTGATGGCCGACCGCCTGAGTCTGCCGCTACGGTTCGGAACAGCCGCACTGGGCGAGTTGTCCTGCGAAGACAAACGAGTTTGGCTGCGTGCGGTGGGGGATGGAGAGTACGAAGTCCGTTTTCCTGAACCGGGCGGCTATCGGTTGCGATTCGAGATGGCCGCCCGGGTGCGGAGCACCCCCGGTGGTCGCGAGATTCAACTGGAGATTCCTCGCTCGGTAACCACCTCTCTGCAATTGTCGGTGCCCGGTGCGGAACAGGCGTTTGATGTGGAACCGGCTGCTGCGGCTGTGGAAACGGTTGTGGCGGATGGGGTTTCGCGTTTGACAGCGCGGTTCCCGGCCACGGGCAGTCTCACGGCCCGGTGGCATCCCCGCACAGTGGCTGAACCGGTGTTCGATCCCTTGGCAACGGTGAAGAATGTCACCCAGGTTCGCCTGGGAGATGGCTTGATCCAGTCGGACAGCCGCCTGGAGTACCAGGTTTTGCGGGGTTCCCTGGGCCGGGTGGAGGTGCGGGCACCGCTGGGGTGCCGAATCATCGAGGTGACCGCTCCTGGCCTCAAGACGTGGAGTGTCGCACCGGATGACAATGGGCAAACGATCAGTGTGGAATTGCTGGAGGGTGAGTCGAAGAGGCTGCCGGTGCGGGTGTTGACTGAGTCGACGCTCCCCACGGAGACATTCGCAGTCGCCGGGATGGCGGAGGCTGGTCAGGCTCTGGGGGTGCATGCCGGAGGGGGCTGGCGGGAGAATGGAATTCTGACCATCTCGAGTACGGCTGACCTCGCCGTGGTCATTGAGAAACAGCAGGGATTGATCCGCGTGGAGCCCGTCGAGGTCCCCGCGGAATTCGCCGTGCCGGATGCCCTGGCCTGGCGTTATTTCAACACCGGGTTCGAGTTGCGGATGACAGCCCGGCCGGTCGAGCCGCGAATCCAGTCGCAGCGACGCTCGCAGGTGCTGTTTCGTGAGGCGGGTTGGGAATTGACGGAAGAGTTCCAACTGCAGATTGACCGGGCCTCGGTGTTTGAGCTGCGGTTCGGGTTGCCCCTGGATTTGGTGGTCGACAGTGTCGAGGGAGATGCCGTCAAGTCGCATCAGGTCGTGGGGGATCCGCCGGAATTACTGGTCGCGCTGCGCGATGGTGTCCGGGGTGAAGTGCGGTTGAAGGTGACGGGGCGGCGGCGGCTTGCCGGGCCCCAGGAGTCTTCCGAGACACTCTCCCTGCTGACCCCGCGGTTGGCAGTTCGGGATCGGGGCGAAGTCTGGGCGGCCGCGGCTGAAAACCTGGAACTTGTCTTCGATGATCGTTCCGTGGAGAGGTTGCAACCTGCCGCTGCGCCTCCCGCGGCCCCCCCGGCGGGGGCGCGCTGGCTGGCGGGGTGGGTGTTCCCCTCCCTGCCGGAGTTCACCTGGAAGATGACTCGCAGGTCTCCCCGGTGGGGCGCCACGGTGGCCACCATCGTCAGGGTCCGCCGGGAGCTGGCGGAAATCGAGACGCAGCTGGCGGGGACGGTGCAGTACGCAGCGCTCGATACCTTCCGCCTGGCGATCCCCGAGAATCTGGCCGACTCGCTGCGCGTGCTGCCGGGCAGTCCCCAGACACCCCCCATTCGGCAACAGGCGCGTGAAGAGGGGGGGCCGGCCGGCTGGGTCTTCTGGAAAATCGTATTGCAGCGCCCCGTGCTGGGATCTTTCCAACTCAACCTGCGTGCCGACCAAAAGCTGAGTCTCCCGCCCGGCTCGCGGCAGCTTCAATTCGCCGTCGCTCCCATCCGGGTTCGAACTGGCGGACTCGACGGGACCGACACCCTGACAAATCCCACCTCGGTGGAGGGGCAGGTGCTGGTACAGCGGGACCGAAACCTCTCGGTGGGGGCAATGGCGGACGAGGGACTGGAGTCGATCGATCTTCGCGAACTGACCCTTCTCCCCGGTGAGGGAGATCTGGCCTTCCGCTATGGAGCGCAGCCGGAAGAGTTCGGACAAACACAATCCCTGCAGCTCACATCAACACAACTCGAGATTCAGCCCGTGCTTGAAACGCTGGTCTCCAAGGCGGCCCTCGAGGCGGTGGTCACCGAGGATTCCAAGGTCACCTGCCGGATGCGGTATGAGCTGCGCTCCAGCGAGCGGCAGCGTCTCGACCTCGTACTTCCCAAAGACTCGATTCCCCTCGATACCGTGGTGGCAGGCAAGCGGGTGGAATTGGAACGCTCACCCGTCGAGTCTCCCGACAAACGCTGGGATGCCTACCAGATTCCAATCATCCGCAATCGCACTGCCGATGAACCGTTTGTCATCGCCCTGATCTACCAAACCCCCTACAACCCGCGCCCCTTGCCGGGGCGGGGGGGCAACCTGCAGATCCACGTCCCCCGCTTGGGCAAAGGTGCCGGAGAAGAGGGGGTTGTCATCCAGCAGTTGCGGACCGCTGTCTGGGTCCCTCAGGAGTTTGGTCTGGTGCAGGTTCCCCAGGGTTTCACCGCGGTCCATCCGGCGCGTTTCCGGTGGCTTCAGGGGGCCGTGGGACACACCAGCGACTCATCAGATCTCGACCGCTGGTTCGGAGCGGGTGGCGAAGGGCTGTATTCGTTCCAGACCGCGGGACGAGCCTATGAATACGCCCGCCTGGGAGAAACCCCCGCACTGACCGTCTCGTATTGGAAGACCGATTTCTTCACCTGGTGGATTTCGGGGGCTGTGTTCGCGGCTGGTGTCGTTTTGACAAAGACCTCGTGGAGTAATCGGGTGTCGATCCTGCTGTTATGCACGCTGGGATTGGCATTGCTGTCGTTGCAGTCCTGGGACCTTGTGATTCATTTGCTGGGGGCCGCCCGGTTCGGGCTCCTGGGTGTCCTGGGTTGGTGGGTCGTGCAGGGCCTGCGGGACCTGCGAACCCCCCGTGACCCAGACAGTGCGCGGGTGAATGTTGCACCAGTCGTCTCCGAGACGAGTTCATAGCGGTTCGGGTGGGCCGTCGCCGGCCCGCTGGAGTGCCGTCATTTTTTCGAACACGATTTGACGTTCGTCCAAAAATCACCGTAGTATTGGCCTGACGTCCAGGAACTTCCCGGTTGAGTTCCAGAGTCTCTCCCAGACATGCCAGGTGCTGCGACTTGCTCGAGCGCCACTGAAGAGGGAAGGAGCGGTGAATGCTCGGAGAATTGATCCCCGTCGGGGGCGGCGACACCATTCCCCTGCTGCGGCCACGTCTGGTGGTCGGGCGCCGGGAGGGATGTGATCTGGTTCTGGAATATGGCAATGTGTCGAGCCGGCATTGTGAGCTGGAATTGGTGGAAGGCTATTGGTTGGTCAATGACCTCAACAGCAGCAATGGGACGAAGGTCAATGGAGTCCGCGTCAAGAAGGCCTGGGCGCTGCCAGGCGACGAAATTTCCTTTGCCAGGCATGCGTTCAAAATCGACTACAACGTGATCCCGGGAACGACCCCTCCGGTCATGTTGGACAGTGGGGAAGACATCCAGATGAGCCTGTTGGAGAAGGCCGGATTACAGCAGGCAGAGCGTCGCCCCCGTCCCAGGCCCCCGCGTTCCCAGCCGGGTGCGGCGACAGAAGGTTTCAGCGGAGCGAAATCGGCACCTCGCAACGATGATGAGCGGGCCTTCGAATGGCTGCAGTCGGATGACTGACCTGTATTCCGCGGTGCGGTCCGGCGACCGTGCCGACGAACGAGGCTCTCGATGAATCAGCGGAAAAAACGGGTTGATCTTCGGAAAAACCGTGGTTCGTCGCCTCGGCAGCGAAATCTCAAGCCGCTCGATGAAGGTCAGCTCGAGGCCTTGTCGGCTTCGGAACGGGTGTCGGGCAAGGGGGATTTTTCCCGCAAGCGGACTGTCGTTGCAGCGTCCGAATCCGAGATTCAGCAGCAGCTTCAGGCGGGGCTGCTGTGTCCCGGCCGGGTGCTCAGCCCCCGCGGTGCGGGCTGCCTGGTCGATCTGGGTCAGGGACGCCTGCTCGAATGTGCTGTTCGTCAGGTGCTGCGGGACATGGCGGTCGAGGGGCGAACCGTCGTGGCGGCGGGAGACCGGGTGCTGGTACGGCCAGTTGACGAACGGCAGGGAGTCATCGAACGGGTCGAGCCGCGAACCGGGATTCTGGCCCGCAAGATCCGCGAACGGAAGCACGTGCTGGTCGCGAATGTCGACCAGGTGCTGATCGTCGGGTCCGCTGCCACACCGCGGCTCAAGCCCAGCCTCATTGATCGCTACCTGATCAGCGTGCTGCAGGGGGAATTGCGGCCGGTGATCGTGATCAACAAGATTGATCTCGTCGACCTGGCCGAGTTGCAGCCCATCGTGGGAATCTATGCCCAGCTCGGTTACGAGGTGATTCCCTGCAGCACCCGCTCGGGACAGGGGCTGGCCCGTTTGCGGCATCTGCTGCGGGGACGGGCCACGGCGTTGGCCGGGCAGAGCGGCGTGGGAAAATCCTCGCTGATCAACTCCGTGGAACCGGGCTTGAACCTGCGAACACTCGACGTCACCGAAGAGACCGGCAAAGGACAGCACACCACGACCAGCGCCCGTCTCTGGCCGCTGACCATGGGAGGTTGGGTGGTGGATACTCCCGGGGTGCGGCAACTTGACTTGTGGGACTTGAACCCGGGAGAAATCGAGGGCTATTTCATTGAATTCCACCCCCACGTGAGAGCCTGTCGCTTCGCCAATTGCACCCACATTCACGAACGTGATTGCGGCGTGAAACTCGCGGTGGCCCGTGGTCAGATCTCGCGACAAAGATTTGCCAGCTACTGTCGGATCCGCCTGGGCGATGGCGATCTGTAATGAGGCGGATCGGTCGGGCTCGCCTCCCGAGTCAAAAACCGCTGTGGAAGAGTTCGACGCTCCTGATGCGGAACTCGGCAGCAGGCCGCGAGACTGATCAATCGGCGGGCGGGGTGCCGTTCCGGGGAGCACATGGCTCGCGCGAAGAGTCGCACGCGCGAAACCGATTTCGGGTTGAGTTGGGAGATTTCCACCCGTTGTCCGCAATGTCCTCGACATTGGCACGCAGCCTGCATCCCAGGCGGGGAGACGGTCGTTGAGCAGCGGGGCTCCCGGAAGGCTGGAACATCGATTCCGCCCGGCGGCCGCGAGGGACCTTGGGAACGGGGGTTACGGTGTCGGGGTTTCTGATTGACATGGATGGAGTGATCTATCGAGGTGCGCAGCTCGTGCCTGGAGCCGAGCGGTTCATTGCCGCACTTCTCGACCGGGGAATTCCGTTTCTCTTCCTGACGAACAACAGCCAGCGCACCCGCCGTGATGTGGTGACCAAGCTGCGGCGAATGGGAATCGAGGTCGAGGAACGACATGTGTTTACCTGCGCCATGGCGACCGCCCGGTTCCTCGCCCGGCAGAAACCCGGTGGAACGGCCTTCGTGATCGGCGAGGGGGGGTTGATGACCGCCCTCCATCAGAACGGCTATTCGATTGTCGACAAATCTCCCGACTATGTCGTGGTGGGAGAGGGGCGATCCCTGAACTTCGAAATGGTGGAACACGCCCTGCAGATGATTCTGGCGGGGGCCAAACTGGTGGCCACCAATCTGGATCCCACCTGTCCCACCCAGAATGGAACCCGACCGGGTTGCGGGGCGATCGTGGCGATGCTCGAGGCGGCTGCCGGTGTCAGGGCTTTCAGTGTTGGCAAACCCAGCCCGGTGATGCTGAGGGCGGCGCGCAAGGAATTGGAGTTGACCACCGATCAGACCACTGTGATCGGCGATACCATGGAGACCGATATCCTGGGCGGGGTGCAGTTGGGTTATAAGACGATCCTCGTTCTGTCGGGGGGAACGAGTCTCGCAGACCTGTCACGGTTCGCCTACAGCCCCGATCTGATCGTCGGCAGCGTCGCCGATCTCGTGCCCCCCCGCCTCGATACCCTCTGGAAAACCAGCCCCGGCGAATGTCGGGCCGAAAGTGAACTCCTGGCAACTCCCGGAGTGACGGCTCCTCCTGCCAACCCACCGGCTCGATTCCGCAAGAAGTCTCTTGCCAGCCCGCTCTCACCACGGGGTACTCGCACCCCACGTCCGTTCGAGTCGTGATCACACTGGGGGGCGCGATGGCTCAGGCTGGTGGATTGCGCGGAGTGAGTGGGAATGACTCATCGATGGAAGTTCGGTCCAGCTCGACCAGAAAGCTGGCGAGTCGTTCCACGATGACCCGCAGCAATCGATGCCCTTTTTCGGCGGTGGCCTCGTGCGGATTACCCGCCCCGCTGTTCGTTGTCAGCAGGTGCCAGGGGCGGCTGATGGAAACCCAGCCCCTGTTGACCGCTTCCAACCGGCTGGGGCTGGTCGATCCGTCATCAGCGGCCAGTCCGCCAGTCTGTGGGTCCCGGATCACAAGGTGCTCAAAACAGGCCAGCCCCAGAGCGGTTTCGACCGCCCCCGCATGGTCTCCCGGGTCGGCAAATTCGGCTCGCTGCACGTCGGCGGAGAGCCCCCGGAACCAGTCGCACAAGAACAGCTGCACGCGAGTCTCCGGCATCAACTCCCGCAGCAGAGGCTTGAAGTCATTGCCGCCATGGCTGTTCAGCAGCAGCAGCTTGCGGATTCCCGATTTTTCCACCGACTTGACCAGATCGCGCACGACCGCCAGCAGAGTGCTGGGATTGAGATTCATCGCCAGAGGAAACCGGTCCAGATTCGTCTCGGTGCCGTAAGGGATCGTGGGAAGCAGAACCACTCGGGCACCCTGGCGATGGGCTGCCTCGCACGCCCGCGAACCGATTTCAAATGCCTCAAAGCTGTCGGTGCCGTACGGCAGATGCAGGTTGTGCGGTTCGGTGGCTCCGAAGGGGAGTACCGCGACTTCGTAGGGGTGGGCTTTGACGTGGCCATAGTTGGCCTCGGCCAGAATCCAGGGACGTGTCACGTCTGCCTTTCATCACCGCGATGGGCGAATTGGACCGCAGCCGGTTGTTGAGTCCCCGGCCCTGTTGGTCCGCCTGATGTCTCAGAGGAGGGTTACGGCTCACACAGCCGGGCCACCACACCGTCCAGAAAAAAAGCGAGTCGGGAAGCCGCCTCGTTCGCCGCGGTACGGAGGTTCCAAAGTTCGGCTGCACTGCCCGGGCGTTTCCAGAGCGCTGAGACCGCCGCCCCGATCTGGACTGCTCCCCGATCGCTGAGAATCGTCAGTGCCTCGTCGGGGAGGGTTTGATTCATTTCATCCGAAATGACGCGCACTGCCATGAACCGGACTTTGCGTTCGCGGCAGACGGCCGCGACCGCGGCGCTCTCCATGTCGACCGCCAGCGCCCCCGTTTCACGTCCGAGCCGTGCTTTGTCTTCCGGAGACTTCGCCACTTCCGGAATGGTCAGCAGCCGGCCAACATACAGTCCCTGACTGGGATTGGCAGGCATCTTGAGGTCGATCTTCAGTTCCTTCCCGTCGGCGTCCAGTGTCGAGCTGGCAACCACGATGTCTCCGGTTTTCAGCTCGGGAACCAGGGCACCCGAAAAGCCCGCCGACACGATCCAGCGGGGCTGGTGGCCGTCGATGAGGGCGTGGGTTCCCCGGGTGGCCCGACGGGGCCCCATCCCGACCTGCATGAAGGCAATGCGATGGTCGCGCCAGAAGCCACCGCGAACCACGAAATGGTCATCCCCCAGGTACTGGCGCAGCCGATCGCACCTCTTCAGAAAGGGGTTGATCTCGATGGTGGTCGAGTGCACGATCCCCAGGTGGGCCGTGCGGCGATCAATCGGGGATTCTTCGGCTGGCATCGGCGGAGGAAAAGAAGGACCATCCTCAGGACGGGTTCGCGTGGGTCTGCTCGAAGTCGCTCATCAGGGCAATCAGTGCATCCACACCTTTCTGGGGAAACGCGTTGTACAGGCTGGCCCGCATGCCTCCGACGCTGCGGTGACCCTTGAGGCCATCCAGCCCCTCCCGGGTGGCCCGCTTGAGGAATGCCTCATCCACCGCCGGTTGCCCTGTCACGAAGGTGACATTCATCAAACTGCGGCTGCCCGGTTCTGCGGTGGCGCGGAACAACCGGCTTTGATCGAGGTAGGCGTACAGTTTCCCCGCCTTTTCTTCGTTCCGCCGCGCCATCGCCTCGAGGCCTCCCTGGGACTTCAGCCACTTGAGCATCAGCCCGAGGACATAAATGCCGAAGGTAGGAGGAGTGTTGTACAGCGAGTTCTCGTCGGCGTGAGTACGGTACTGCAGCATGGTGGGAAGGTTTTTGGGCGCCTGAGCGACCAGATCCTTGCGGATGATCACCACCGTCACCCCCGATGGTCCCAGGTTCTTTTGGGCTCCCGCATAAATCACCCCATACTTCGACACATCGACGGGACGGCTGAAGATGTCGCTGCTGGCATCGCAGACCAGCGGTGCTCCGGCGGGGGGGGTGGGTTCGTGACGGAACTGGGTGCCGAAGATGGTGTTGTTTGAGGTGAAGTGCACGTATCGCGGTCGGGCACTGTACTCGCACCGGGAGGGGATGTAGCAGAAATTGCGATCCGCACTGCTGCAGGCCTCGTGGACACGGGCGACGCGTTGGGCTTCGATCACCGCCTTTTGCGACCACATTCCGGTGACGAGATAGTCGGCCGTTTCCCCCGCCGGCAGCAGGTTCAGGGGAATCATCGAGAACTGCAGCGAGGCACCTCCGGTCAGGAACAGCACGTCATGGCTGTCCGGGACTTGTCCCAACTCGCGAATCAAAGCGACGGCCTCTTCATGCACCGCGAGATACGCTTTGCCCCGGTGAGAGTGCTCGAGAATTCCGATTCCGGTGTTTCCGAGACTGAGCAGGTTGTTCCGGGCTTCTTCCAGAACGGATTCGGGGAGACAAGCAGGACCGGCTGAAAAATTGAAAATGCGCTGCGACATTCCAGTGTGTTCATGGGGACAGTTGTGGAATCGTGTGTGCAGTGCATCGCAGATTCCAGAGACTCATGCTATACCGTGCCCGAAGTGGAACCGTCAATCACCCGGTGAGCGAGTGGCATGGAACGCGGCGTCATTTTCGATATGGATGGAGTGCTGGTCGATTCCTATCAGGCGCACTGGGAGAGCTGGCGACTGATGGCGGCAGAAATTGGCCAGTCACTCACGGAGCAGCAGTTTGCGGCGACGTTTGGACGCACCAGCCGGGAGATCATTGCCGCCCACTGGGGAGCCGGCCTGCTCAGTCCTGCGCAGATTGCAGCTTTCGACGAGCGTAAGGAACGCCTGTATCGCGAATTGGTGGAACATGCATTTCCCGCCATGGACGGAGCCGCCGATCTCATTCGCCAGCTGGCTGCTGCGGGATTCCGGTTGGCGATTGGATCATCCGGCCCTCCCGAGAACGTCGCGCTGGTGATTGAACGGTTGGGGGTTGGGGACGTTCTGCGGACACGCGTGACCGGGCGCGATGTGAGCCGGGGCAAACCGGATCCCGAAGTCTTCCTGAAGGCGGCAGAACGTCTCGGTTTGGCCCCGGCACGGTGTGCGGTGGTGGAGGACGCGCCGGTGGGGATCACTGCGGCGAATGCGGCGGGAATGGCGAGCATCGCTCTGGTCAGTACGGGACATACCCGGGAGAGCGTAGATCACGCTCAACTGGTTGTAATGAGCTTGCGTGAGTTGTCGCCCGAATCGATTGACCGGTTGGTTGAGCGCCGGACCGCTTGAAGTTGTCGAAACGTGAGAAAATGAATTGGTTTTCAAAAGGATTTGAGATTGCCCCGGCCGACAACCAAGTTAAACTTGTGAAGGCAGGGAAGCTGCGCGCCGTGTTGAATAGGAAGTGGTCATCTGCGTCGGAGAGGTTCTCATGTTGCTGAACTTGGGTCGGAAGCGGTGGCTCGCGTGCGTTGCCACTCTGTTGGCTGGGTTGTCACTCAGCGGAGACATGGTTTTCGCCCAAGGGAATGGGGCCTCGGGCGTGCCGCGTCCGGGGCAGAAAACTCAATCCAATGGAGAACTGAAACCAGGATTTGACCCTGTGTTCAGTGGGCGGCAGTCACTCCCCAAGGGGGTCGCTCCCCAACCGGGTGTGGGGGCGAAGAAAGTCGGTCCTGCCGCTGGAGCGGCAGGTCGCGTTGGAGGTCAGGGCGGGGTCATTTTGCCGCCGGGTGGAGGTGTGGTGGCTGGTCAGCCCGATGACGATCTCTACCCCGTTCCGCCCCAGGCGGTTGTTGACAAAGCCATCAAGGCACAGCGCAGTGTCCGCAAGGGACTGTTGGCGAAGCCTGGTGTGATTGGCGTCGGAACCTGTCTGGAAGAGGACGGGACCGTCGTCATCAAAGTGATGCTGAATGGCATCGACAAGCCACAACTGCCGAAAGTTGTGGCTGGGGTCAAAGTCATCAGCGAGGTGATCGGTGAATTCCGTCCGATGCAGGCGGTGCTTCCGCCTGCGGGACCGGCTCGTCAACGCCGTCTTCCGCGACCGGTTCCCATCGGTGTGTCGGCATTTCCGTTCGATGCCGACATCTGTGCCTCGGGGACCTTGGGGTGTCGCCTGAGAGGGCGCAATGGCTTCTATTATGCCTTGAGCAACAATCATGTGTTCGGGCTCGAGAATGAGGCCACTCCTGCAACAACAATCACCCAGCCCAGCGGCGGGGATGACAACTGTCCCCTGGCTTTGGTGAATGAGAACGCGCTCGGTACGGTGGCTGGTTTTGTCACCCTGACGTTCGACGAAGAGGATCCCAACCTCGTCGATGCGGCCGCAATCTTCACTGAGCCGACCCTGACAGGGGTCTCAACGCTTCCCGATGGTTACGGCACTCCCCGATCGACGACAGTGGATGCCTACCTTGGGCAGCGGGTCCAAAAGTACGGACGGACGACCGGTTATCGCGTGGGGGTAGTCACCGGAATCGATATGGCAGTCGGTCCCGTTGGTTACGATGCCGGAGACGCCTACTTCATCGAGACAATCGAGGTGACCGGGACTCCCTCGTCGCTGTCACTCGGCGCCCCGGGCGATTCGGGTTCTCTGGTGGTTGACATGAATCGGAATCCGGTGGGTCTGCTGTTCGCCGGTGGCGGATTCCCGATTGTTCGGACCCTGTGCAACGACATCGACAACGTCATGCGTGCCATGCGGATCACCCTCGGGGATCCCACCCTGGTCATCGACGACAGCACTCCCACCATTCCTCCCGGAAAAGTCGGGAATTCGTCTCCGTTGGTGCCCGTATCCCCGCTGCTGCCTGTGGTTCCCTGATCGTGTCGGGCTGTCGGGTCGCTGCGACCCGCGATGGGCCACAAAACTAAGCTGAAAACGACCCCTGGGAGAAATCCCGGGGGTTTTTTTTATGAGGGCCGTAAAAGTTGCCCAGGTTTCCCAGACGCCCGCCTGGATGACGCTGATTCAAAGGAGTTCGACTGTTCCGACTGTGCGGCCTCTGTCGATGAAAGGAGTCACGCGACGGCTGGCAGCAGGGACTGCCGCGAAGGAGACCGGCGCGACTCGCTTCAGGCCACTTCCAGGGAAGGGTGGGCATGCCGTCGATTTCCTGTCGTCGCACGCACAAGTTGCTGCTGTGGGGGGTGGCGGCCGCAGGTTCGCTCTTGGGCAGCGGTGCGAACCTTTCGGCCCAGACCGGCGGAGAGGTGGTCCGGGCCCATGAGGAGTCCCCTCAGGCCGATGAGCTGACGGTTTTTGGACGGGTCGTTCAGGCGGGGGCCAAGGTCCTTGGCAAAGGGACCAAAGCGGTCTCCGAGAAGGAGATTCTGGATGCGGAACCGAAGGGTTCTTCCAGTGCCGCCGATCGAAAAAAAGCGCTGGCTCTGCTCCCTTTGGAGCATCTGACTCCCCAGCAGCGGGACCGGGTCGCGTCGATCACAAAGAACGTGAGCTATTACCGGCGTCTTCCCAAAGTTTCGTTCCCGGTCGAGCCCGAGGTGTACAGTTATTTCCTGGCCCATCCCGATGTGGCGGTCAGTGTCTGGCGGGCCATGGAAATCTCCAAAGTGGAGATGTACCAGACCGGTCGCTTTGAGTACGAGGCGGATGCGGGCGACGGCTCAGTCGGCGCGATCGAGATTCTCTACAGCCAGGGAGACCGGCACCTGGCAATCTGCGAGGGTTCGTTCACCAGCCCGCTGTTGAAGCAACCGATCGAGGCCCGCTCGCTGTTGCTGTTGCAGTCCAGCTTCATCACTGAGCCAGATGGGACCGTCTCTGTCAGTCACCGGGGCGACTTGTTCATCAGCTTCCCCGCGCAGACGCTGGATGTGGCGGCCAAGGTGTTTTCTCCGCTCACCGTCACGCTGACCGACCGGACTTTCACCGAAGTCAGCATGTTTGTGCGGATGATGTCTCTGGCGATGTCCCGCCGTCCGGACTGGGTCGAGCAAATGGCCGAGAAAATGAACGGCGTGCCGGAGCTGCGCAAGAAGCAGATGCTCGATCTGAGTTCAGCGATGCATGTTCGGGCTGTGCAGCGGGCGGCGGATCAAGCGGGTCTGGAATTGGGTGAGTTTCCCGTGGCTCAACCGGCTGCTGCCTCCTCCGCTCAACCGGCCGGGGGAGGGCGAGCCGAAATCTCACCTCCTCCCCGACGACTGCCGACCCGCGGACCGGTGACACCCTGACCGGCTCTCGACTCCGCAACCTGCAGCGATCCCGCCAATGACTGCTGCCGGAGGATTCGCGGTCCGGGAGGTCCCCCTCGGGATGAATTCTGCAGTTTGCGAGACGAGTTGACACTGCGGATCAAACGGGTTCCCTGGGCTGCGAAAGCGGTTGCCAGAAACACCGGCAGCGCATAGAGTATGAACAGTGGGAAAATGTGCCGGGAGCGTCGGGACCATGCAGGAACTGCCTCGGATTTTTGTCGTAGGTGAGACGGCGGATTCCCGGCCGCTGCTGGAGGCATTCTCTGGCCGCTTCGAAGCGACTGCTGAAGATCGGACTCCGGGGTGGTCATCCGCGGATTTTGTTTCCCGCCTCGTTTCTGGTGAATACAAGGCGGTCTGTGTTCCCACCCCGCCGAACGGCATTGAGCCGCTGGCTCTCGCCGGGGCGCTGCTGCTGCCCGAAGCCGGCGGAATCCTGTCGCAGCTTCCCGATGGGATCGCCGTTCTCGATTTGCGGTTGCAGATCGTCTGGTGCAATCCGGCGATGGTGTGCCTGGTGGGAGGCCTTGCGGTCCGGGGCCGCCTGATTCAGGAACTGTTTCCGGGTGAGTTCCTGCCCGGAGCCGACCCCAGTCCGTTTTTGACGGCTGGAGAGACACATCAGCCCGCGCGGACCCAACTGGACCTGGGGGAGCGGGGTTTCGTGCAGTTGGACGTGGTGCCTGTGTCGCGGTCTGCGGGGGGGGAGATCGATCATTTTGTGGTGGTCGTCCGGGACATCACGCAGGAGACCCGGCGGCAGCGCAAATTGAGCGCCATTTTCGAAGCGGGGCTCGAACTGGGAGACATGTCGGCGGAAGATCTGCGCGATATGTCTGTCGAGAACCGGATCGATCTGCTGAAGGCCCAGATCATCCACTGCACGGCGGGTGTGCTGGAGTACGAGACGGTCGAGATTCGGCTGCTCGAGAGATCGTCGAACCGGCTGATCCCGCTGTTGAATGTGGGGATGTTGCCCGAGGCCGCGTCCCGCGAGTTGTGGGCGCTGCCCGAGGGCAATGGGGTGACGGGGTTCGTCGCCGCCCATGGCCAGAGTTATCTCTGCAAGGATTCCCTGCATGACCCGCTCTACCTGGCGGGGGCCGCCGATGCCCGCAGTTCGCTGACAGTTCCCATCAAGTGGAACGAGCGGATGTTGGGAACCTTCAATGTCGAAAGTCGCCAGCCGAACGCCTTTTCCCAACAGGATCTGCAGTTTCTCGAATTGTTCGGGCTGGAAGTGGCGGTCGCCATCAACCGCCTGGATCTGTTGACCGCCGAGAAGATCACCACGGCCCGGGAAAGCACCGGCCGGATCATGAATGAGGTGGCACAGCCGGTTGATGCCATGCTCAACGACGCGGTCTGGATTCTCGACAAATACATCGGGCATGATCCAGAGGTCGCCCAGCGGCTGCAGCAGATCATTGCCAAGGCCCGGGAGATCAAGCAGAAGATCCAGGCCACCGGCGAGCAGTTGACCCCCGAGGGGACGGCGGACTTGTCGCGAGTGCGGCAGCGCCCCCGGCTGCGCGGCAAGCGGGTGCTGGTGGTTGACAACGACGCCGCAGTCCGTCAGCGGGCTCACGAATTGCTGGAACCGTACGGCTGTTCGGTCGAGACGGCCCACGATGGGGCCGAGGCATTGCTGATGGTCAAGAACCTGTCTTACGACGCGGTTCTGGCCGATATTCGCCTCCCCGACATGAGTGGCTCGGAATGCTTCAGGCGGGTGCGCGCCATTCGGGCCGATATTCCCATCGTCTTGATGACCGGGTTCGGGTATGACCCGGGGCACTCCATCGTCAAAGCCCGCGAAATGGGCATGCGGGGGGCGCTCTACAAGCCCTTCAAGCAGGAAATGTTCCTCGAGGAAGTCGAAAAGGCGGCCAACAATTACTCGGCGACCATTGTCAACCAGGGAAGTTCCGCCGGCTCGACCGCGGCCGATGCGCGGCTGCCCGGTTGAGGTGGTCGGAGACCTCGGGTGACGGAGCGTATCGCCGAGGAGTCACGTTCCGGGTCTTATCGCCCGCGTCGAAGATCGCGGGGCAGGGGGGCGATCGGTATCATCGCGCCCGGGTGCACAGTCGGTGGTGCTCCCTTCCCCGATCTCTCGACGGATTTGTTTGGAGCTCCCCGATGTGGCGGTGCTGGTTGACGCTCTGTCTGTGTGCCTTGGCTTTTCCGGTGGACAACCTGCGGGGCGATGACTCCGAGTCGTTGAAGGAGGCCCTGTCGGTTCCGTTGCTCGCGCCGGGCCAGAGCCTGCGCGAGATTCAGGAGTTCACCGCCAGCCGCATTCCCCCACTCCCCCCCGTAACGACCCGCGACGAATGGGAACGCCAGGCGGCCCGTCTGCGGTCCGAGGTGTTGGATCGGGCCGTCCGCCGCGGTGCGGCCGCGCAGTGGCAGCAGACACCCCTGCGCGTCGAGTGGTTGGACGAACTCCCCGGTGGCCCGGGCTATACCATCCAGCGGCTGCGGTATCAGGCGTTGCCCGGATTGTGGATCCCGGCACTGCTGTATCGCCCCACTCAGATCACCGGGCGGGTTCCGGTGTTTCTGAATGTGAATGGCCACGATCCGGTCGGCAAGGCGGTCGATTACAAGCAACTGAGGTGCATCAACCAGGCCAAACGCGGAATCATCGCCCTCAATCCTGAATGGTTCGGGATGGGGCAGCTGCGCACGGAGGGCTATGTCCACGGCCGGATGAATCAGCTCGACCTGTGCGGTACCAGCGGACTGGCACCGTTTTATCTCGCGCTCGAGCGGGGGCTCGATGTCTTGCTGTCGCTTCCGGAAGCCGACCCCGAACGGGTGGGGGTGGCCGGGCTCTCGGGCGGCGGCTGGCAGACCATTGTGATCTCGGCCCTCGACACCCGGGTGACGCTGTCGAATCCGGTCGCCGGATACTCCAGTTTCTTCACGCGCGGGCGGAACTTTGGCGACCTGGGCGATTCCGAACAGACCCCCGTCGACATGGCGACCGTGGCCGATTATTCGCACCTCACCGCGCTGCTGGCCCCCCGTCCCACCCTGCTGACCTATAACCTCAACGACAATTGCTGTTTCAAGGCCGATCACGCATTGCCCCCGCTGCTGGCGGCCGCCCGGCCGGTGTTTGGCCTGTACGACCGTCAGGAGCATCTGCGCTATCACATCAATGCCGAACCGGGAGACCACAACTTTCAACAGGACAACCGGGAGGCCCTCTATCAAATGATTGGAACGCATTTTTTTCGTGGAAACCGCGATTACTGTCCGCAGGAGATCCCCTCGACGGCTGAACTCAAGACGCCCCGGCAACTGGAAGTTCCGATTCCGGAAGACAACGCCAACTTCTCGTCGCTGGCCCGCGGCCTGGCCGTGCCGCTTCCCCGTCAACCGCAACTGCCCGTGAGTGTGGCCGCCGCGCGGGAGTGGCAGTCCATGCGGCGGCCCGTGTTGAGCCGACTGGTCAAGGTCCCTCCCATCGAGTTTGCTGCCAAACTGCGTGATCGCCGCCAGGCGGGCTCAGCCGATGCCCAGTTCTTTGGGGTGACACCCACGGCGGGTTGGACACTTCCGGCGGTGGTTTTCACCCCTGCCAATCCGCGCGGGACCACCCTGGTGGTGGCCGATCGGGGGCGCACCAACCTCGCCGACGTGGTCCATTCCCTGTTGGCTCGCCAGGAACAGGTCTGTGTGGCTGACCTGCTCTTCACGGGTGAGTGTAGCCAGGGAAACCGTGATTACCTGTTCGGGCTGCTGTTTTCCGCCGTGGGAGAGCGGCCCCTGGGAGTCGCTGCCGGCCAGGTGTCGGGACTGACGGGTTGGCTCTCCGCACTCTCGGGTCGAGAGCGCATCTCCGTCTGGGCCGAGGGGCCCCGGGTCTCACTGTCTGTTTTGACGGCGGCGGCGCTCGATACACCCACTCTGGGAGACGTCCATCTCCATCAATCACTGGGGAGTCTGAAAGAGATTCTGGAACGCAATCTGCGTGTCGAAGACGGTGTGGAACTTTTCTGTTTTGGTCTGCTGGAAGAGTTCGACATCTTGCAGCTGGCGGCTCTGGCGACTCCCCGGCAAGTCGGGTTCCGGGACCTGACGGCGGCACAGAAGTCGGCGCTCGACCCGCTGCAGGACTTCCGGGAATTGTTCGAGGCCCGATAGGGGAGCGGGGGCTGGATCGGATTTCGCATTGGCCCGATCTTGGGGCTGGCTGCGAAGTGCGGAACCCATCAACGGAGCGCGTCGTTGACCGCTCCCTGCAGCAGGCCGACGTACCACAGTGCGATGCGAAAGATCACGAACACAATGCAGCCGGCGACCATCAGCCAGACCGCATAACTGGCGACTGAGGCCAGGGTCGACAATGACCTGCGGGCCTGGTCTTCGAATTCGGGACTCAGCCGTTCGAGGGTTTCGGGAATCGTTCCCGAAGTCTCGGCGACCTGCAGCATCTGGAGATAATCTTCCGGAAAAAGGTCAGTCTGGGCCAGCGCTTCGGTCAGTTCATCCCCCGACATCACCCAGTGGCTCACCTCGTCGCTGGCACCCGCGAAGGCACCGTTCCCCGTCGCCTTGAGGGAGATATCCAGCGACTTGGGCAGCGGCATTCCGGTCTGCTGGGTCAGTCCCAGGGCCCACGAAAACCGGGCCAGCGCGAACGACCGCAGGCAGCCCCCCACGACGGGAATCCTGAGCAGCCACCCGTCGAGCGAGCGCTTGGTCGCAAACGATTCCGACAGCACGAAATAGGTGAGCGCGATGATCCCCAGGACCGCCGCGATCGTCCCCAGGAATTTCAATGCTCCCGCCGGGCCATACAGCCCCAACCCCAACACATCCAGTGGCTTGTTGCCACCTGCCGACGCAATCAGCCCGAGCACCAGAATCATCAGGGCGATGATCCCGATGGCGGCGATCAGTTGAATCACCGGCAGGGCGATGGTCCCCAAAAAACTGCGCCGCAGTTTGGCGAGATTGTCATAGTGGCTGGACAATCCCGTGAGGATTTCAGGCAGTGCTCCTGTGTGTTCCCCAATGGTGATCATGTCGGTCATCAGCGGGGGAAAGTACCCCGCGCGTTCCCGAAGCGCCTCGCTGATTTCCGCCCCTTCCTGGATTCTCTGACGCACGGCGCCAAGGTGTTCCCGGCACCGGGCGTCGCCCGTCTTCCGGGAGACCACATCGAGGGCCTTCATCAATGGGACCCCGGCATCGAGCATGGTGGCCAGCGACTTGCACACCGTGGAGGCGGTCTTCAGCGGAATGCGGGGCGAAATAAACGGAAGGCGAACAGCCATGGGGCGTTCCGGAAGGTAGGGGCGACCGCACAAGGTCGGACTGGCGCGGGCTGCGGCGTGAATTCCGCATTCGCAGTCTAATCGACCGGGTCCGTCGCTCGACAGGGCGGGCGAACCATCGCAACACGACCGTTGTCTTTCCCGGGGTTGACTTGCTGAAGCCCTTCGGGGCTGCTTCCGTCGGCTCTCTATGAGCCGCCCGCAGGGATTGTGAAATCCCCATCCGTGACGCTGCGGCGGTCCATTGATTGACCGTCGGCGGGCTGGTAAACTTCGAACGTCTTGGAGAGATGGCAGAGTGGTCGAATGCACCGGTTTGCTAAATCGGCGTAGAGGTTAATTCCCCTACCGCGGGTTCGAATCCCGCTCTCTCCGCTTGTTTTTCGGACTCTACCTGTCGGAAAGTCTGCTGAAGGGTTGTCTGTCTGGTCAGCTGGGATTGGTTGTTTTGATGGACCAGTTTCACGACGGAGTTCCTGTCCAGGGAGCGAGTGGCTGCATCCCTTTGCCCCACAGTGCCTCGTAGGTATTGTCCAATCGAGGGAGCGCCATGTGATGAACTCTATTCGCACTATCGGATTTGAAGTGAGAAAACTGGCTTTTTTTGTGCCAGTTCACTCTGAGCCGCATGGCCAGAGTCTACCCCACACGCCATGAGCCACCGACATCTTCTCACGCTATTGGGCCTTGTATTCATCGCTCTTGGGTTGATCGAGCGCGGCTGGTTTCTCTTGGCACTCTGGCTGGGCTGCGATTTTCTTGTCCTTGGTGTTGCTCACGGACACGGTGCTCATCAGGTGTTTGGCAAGCGAGCCGATGGCACCTTGCCGTGGTGGAGTTGGCTGGTGTTTCTGCCGCTGTTGATTGGCACAACGGTCGTTTGGCACGTCATTCGTCTGGTCAGTCGCGAGCCAGCATACAACATGATCAACGAGCACCTGGTTGTCGGACGGCGATTGCTGCCGTGCGAGCTTGTTGGCGAGTTCCAGAACTTCGTGGACCTCACCGCCGAATTTTCTGAGCCACCGTCCATCCGCTGTTCACCATCCTATTTGTGTTTTCCGATTCTTGACGGTGGCGCACCCACGCCAGAGGCTTTACGTGCTGCAATTGCCAACCTTCGGCCTGGGCGGACTTTTATCCATTGTGCACAGGGTCACGGCAGGACAGGACTATTTGCTCTCGCGGTGCTCCTCAGTTCCGGGGTGTCTCATAGCGTGGAGGATGGTTTGCGGATGCTGACGGCGGCGCGTCCAGGAATTCGCCTGAGCAGGGCGCAACTGCGATGCATCCAGAGTTTTGTGCGAAAAATCGCCTAACGGCGTGCCTGCGGAGAACCGCAGCCTGCGATCTTCGATTGGTGGAGTCGTGAGGCTCGACCGTCCCAACCGCGTGACTGACGCTCGCTGAGTTCTGAGATTGATTCATTCGGTCAGCTACCGTCGACTGCATCGACGCGAGATCGCCCAAATCCCGTGTTAAAGGCCCAAACGTTGGCCCAAACCAGTCCAAAAGGGGAATTCCAAGTTTGTTTGAGCAGCGGTTGTGAATTGTGGGAGAGGCTTGGCGGGGTCGCCGGGTTTGGAATCGAATCGAATGCGTGCGCAGGGAGTTTCGTCTCCCGGTCGCGTGTCACTGGGGTTGATCGAATCGAGGGGGGGGCTGCCAGATTTTTTGCTGCCGGCGCGGATAAATCGATCCCGAGAGTGAGGTGACTGAATTCTCGGGAATCCCTGCGCAGGTGTCCCGCCGCCCCACAACATGGATTCGTCTGAACTGACTTTACGGATTTTGGCGATTGGTTGGGTGGGGCCTGGGGCGACTGAAGGTGGGAGAGGCGGCAAGCGGCGGTTTGAACCGTCTGTGGCCCTGAAGCACTGGTCGCCGTCACGAATCCGCGTGCCGGGCGGTGAGGGTTAGCCTATCCCCAGCGAGTTGATCGGGGCGCTTCTTCGACGTCGCTTTCCAATTCTTTCGCCTCTGCTTCGTCCCACCCCTGCGACGATCCGTTGGATGGGAACGAGGGAGGCTGGAGCGAGCCCGGGAAGCCAAGTTGCGTCTGGAATTGGCCAAGAGGAGGGTGTTCCCGCACCTCAGGCAGGTCGATTGCCTGTCGACAGAAGGGAGCCTCGCGAAGTGGGGTGGTGTTTCGACCGGTCGGAATGACAGCCGCCAGAGGCAGGCAGGAGTCCCGGATTGATCGGACGGGAATTCCGGTTTGGGGGGAGAATACGGCGAAAAATGCATGGGAAACACGGGAATACTGGCTGCTGCAACGCGGTCAGGTCGGGCGATGAGCACCCAATTGCCGGTGGCGGGTCAACGGTGGAATGGGAGCGGCTTGCTGGGATGGTTCCGTCAGGGGAGGGGGGAGGCGCGGCGGAGAGGGCGGAAAACGCTTTTTGTTGTGGAAATTCCGCAGCTCATGAATTATTGTCGAGCGAATTCCCAGCCACGGGAAGGGCCATTCCGCGACTGCTCCGGTCGCATCCCAACGCAGCGTTTCTGCTGAGTGCGCAATCAGGACTGTAGAGTGATGAGTACCGAACCCCAGGCGCAGGAACCGTCGTCGACTCCCCGCGTGCAGTTGAATCCCACTGTCGCCCCGGAACAGGCACGTGCCATTCCCTCGCTGACTCCCGAGCAAACCGAGGCGGCGGCAGAGACGCCGGGCAAGTCGGTCACCGAATCTCGAGGCCCTTTGGCCGAGACGATCACGATGGGTGCACCGGTTGAGATTCCGCGCCAGGCCGAGACGAAGCTCGACTCCGACTTGGAGGCTGAGATTGCCGCAGCTTTGGGGGGTGTCGAAAACCTGTCTGCCGGTGGCGAGGCGACCGCTGCCCCGGCGGCGGTAGGAGGTGCGGCGGCGGCACCTGCGGGGGATGGCAGTGGGCTCCCTGCTGATTTCAATCCGGAAGAGGTGACCCCTGGCACTCGGATGAAGGGCAAGGTCGTCTCCGTCTACGGCGACAGCGTGGTTCTCGATCTGGCCGGCCGCGCGTCGGCGGTGGTTCCGGTCAAGAACTTCGATACGGGGAAGATTCCTGCAGTCGGAGTGACCCTGGCTCTCGTCGCGGAAGGCTACGATGCCGCTCAGGGATTGATCCGTGCCCGAGTGGCTGGTGGAGGAGTTTCGAAGCCCCAGGGGAATTGGGATGCCGTCTCCGCCGGGCAGGTGGTGGAGTGTGTCGTGACGAAGACCAACAAGGGGGGGTTGGAGGTCAACGTCAGCAATCTCCGCGGCTTTATGCCTGCGGCCCAGGTCGATCTGGGTTACTGCAACAACCTCGAGCAATTCGTCGGACAGAAGCTGAAGGCGGTGGTGCTCGAAGTGAACCCCGCGAAGAAGAATCTGATCGTCAGCCGTCGCCAGTACATCGAGTCGACACTGGCTGAGACTCGGGAACAGATCTGGACGAAGCTGGGGGTGGGGCAGCGGGTGACAGGACGTGTGAAGACTCTCAAGGATTATGGGGCGTTCATCGATATTGGGGGGCTCGATGGATTGCTGCACGTCAGTGAGATGTCCTGGAATCGATTGAATCATCCCAAAGACCTGCTCAAGGAGGGACAGGAGGTCGAGGTTCAGATTCTGTCGCTTGACCGCGACACCACGAAAATCAGCCTCGGCTTGAAGCAGTTGACTTCCAGCCCCTGGCTCGCGGTGATGGAGCGCTTCCCAATCGAGTCAACCGTGCGCGGCAAGGTCACCAAGACGACTGAGTTTGGTGCGTTCGTCGAACTCGAGCCGGGTCTGGAGGGAATGGTTCACATCTCCGAACTTGACCACAAGCGGGTGGTTCGTGTCACCGACATTCTGCAGGTGGGGAAGGAAGTCGACCTGAAGGTCCTGACGATTGACCCCAACAAGCGCCGTATCGCTCTGTCTTTGAAGGCTCTCGTGGCCAAGCCCGAAGGTCCCAAGAAGGTCTCCGATGAGGATCTGGCCCCCGGGGCTGGTGCTGCTCCCTACGTTCCCAAACGCGATCGCAATCAACTGCGGGGAGGCGGGACGGGAAGCGGCGGATTTCTCTTCGGTCGACCGGATCGCGACTGATTCCGGGCCTCCCTGTTGATCTCGCACTGAAACAGGCTTTGGCGAGTCTCGCTCGTTGAAGCCTGTGCTTTTTCTGACCCCCTGACCAAAACCCCATGCCTCAACAGGTTCAACAGGTGGCTGGCCGCGGCCTGCCGCTGCTGCTCGACGACATCGACACCGATCGCATCATTCCCGCCCGCTATCTGCGGTGCGTCACGTTTGATGGTCTGGGCGAACATGCCTTCGAAGACGATCGGAAGCAGGCGGGGGGCAAGCATCCGTTTGATGATCCACGATTTCAGGGAGCCGAGATCCTGGTAGCCGGCCGGAATTTTGGATGTGGTTCGTCCCGCGAACACGCCCCGCAGGCCTTGATTCGCTGGGGGATCAAGGCAATTGTCGCGGAATCGTTCGCCGAGATTTTCTTTGGCAATTGCATTTCCAACGGCGTTCCGGTCGTCTGCTGTGACCCCGCGCACCTGCGCCAGTTGGCCGCGATCATCGAGGCTCATCCCGAGGCACGCGTCGAGGTCGACCTTGAACGCCGCGAGGTTCGAGCCGGCCACGGTGACCAGCAACTGCACTGTCCGGCCAGCATTCAGGAAGGGGCCCGTCAGTCGTTGGTGACCGGGAATTGGGATTTCCTCGGGCAGTTGGTCGACGCGGCCGAGCAGGTCAAGGCGGCGGCGTCACGGCTCCCTTACATGTCCAACTTCACTCAGCCTGGCTGAACCGCCTGGCGGGGCGGCCCTGTGTTCGGGCGGACGTCAAGCCTGCTGCCGGATGAGTCCCGTCATTGCACGGGCCACGGTTTCTTCGGTCAGTTCCGCCCGCGACAGTCGGGCTGAAATCTGACCCTGGTGCAGCACCACCATCCGGTGCGACAGTGCCAGCAATTCGGGCAGATCCGACGAAATCAGCAGGATGGCGGTCCCCTGGCCCGCCAGTTCCACCAGCAGTTCGTGAATCTCGCGTTTGGCTCCCACGTCGACGCCGCGTGTCGGTTCGTCGACGACCAGGACGCGACAGTTCGCCAGGGTTCCGCGGGCGAAGACCACTTTTTGCTGATTCCCTCCCGACAGGCGATGGACCGGTGTGTTGAGGTCCGGAGCGCGGATCCGCAATCGGCTCCGCGCCTGGACGGCCAGTTCCAGTTCGTCCCGCTCGCGCAGTCGCCCCAACCAACCCCGCAGGCGATCGAGAATCGACAGCGTGCTGTTCTGCCGAACGCCAAGGAGCAAGACCAGACCCTGTTGCTTGCGATCTTCGGGGATCAGTCCGATGCCCCGACGGAGTGCGTCGCGAGGTGAACGCAGTCGGGTCAACGCTCCGTCAATCCGCAGTTCACCCCTGTGGTCGGGGTGCAATCCGGCGATGGTCTCTCCCAGCGAGGTGCGGCCCGCTCCAACCAGCCCCGCCAGTCCCACGATCTCTCCGGCCTGCAGTTCCAGATCGATGTTCTGGAATCGTCCAGGCAGCGAGAGTCGGCGGACCTGCAGGGTGGGTACGGGGCCTGGAGGCCGAGGGGCGGGCAAGGGAACCGGTTCAATCGCCCGGCCCACCATCAACTTCACCAGGCCGGCCGCATCGAGTTCCTTCGTGGGTCTGGTGTCGACGTGTCGTCCATCCCGCAGCACGGTCACCGTATCGCACAACTCGAAAATCTCTTCGAGACGGTGCGAGACATACAGCACGGTGGTCCCTCCCCGCTGCAGTTCGCGAATCAGCGTGAAGAGCCGTTGGGTCTCGGTGCGACCGAGCGAACTGGTCGGCTCATCGAAGACCAGCACCCGGGCTCCCAGGCCCACCGCCGCCGCGATTTGGACCAGCTGTTCCTGCGCGATGGCCAGATCACCCACCCGGACCCAAGGCGACACTTCCAGTCCCACCCGTCGCAGCAGTGCGGCGGCCCGTACCGAGAGTTCGGTCCAATCCAGACGCACACCCCGGCGGGGAAGGTCATGCAATCCCAGATTCTCTGCAATCGAGAGTTCGGGACAAAAGACCAATTCCTGGTGCACAATTCCGACGCCGGCTGCGAGCGCCGCCCGCGGTGAGTCCAGTCGGGCGGGGCGACCGTCCAGCAGAACCTGCCCGGTCTCGGGGGTCTGTAACCCGGCGAGGATTTTGCCGAGGGTGCTTTTGCCGGCCCCATTCTCGCCCAGCAGGGCGTGGCACGATCCGGCCGCAACCTGGAACGACACATCGTCCAGAGCCCGAACTCCGGGAAATGATTTGCCGATCCGCTGGAATTCAACCTGCATGGTGAATCGTCATTCGTTCCAGACCAGCACCTCGGTCACTCCACTGCGGGCTTGTCCGCGGTGGGTGAAGACAATTCTCAACCGCGCGGCCTTGACCGGATTGAAGCGAGCCACATTCCAGACGCCGCCCGCGGGTTGTTCGGGAGTCATCCGCGGCTCGGCGACGTTCGTCCACACCTCGCCGTTCCAGGTCTCAATCCGGTAGCTGGTGGGGGGCTGGACTCCACCCCGATCGTCGTAGATCGCCAGTTCCACCCGACGAAACTCGCGGGGCTCGCCCAGGTTGATTTCGAGCCAGTCACTCGACTCCTTCGACTCGTAGCTCGTCCAACGGTTCATCGGTGTGGGCAGGAAGACGGTTTTGCCGTCAATCGCCGCCTGGGGACGGCCCCCAAACCGGTCGGTGAACGACGCGGTTGCCTTGGGAAACTCGCGATTTCCGGGATTGAATGCCAGGTTCCCGGCAGGAGGTTCCGGAATCTCAACGGGGAGCCGGGCATCACCCCACACCTCCCACTCGGTCAATCCAGACCGGCTTCCCTCGGCATGAATCAATGTCAGGCGGAAACGGGACGCTTCCAATTCCGGAAAGTTCACCGTCACGGCACGATGGGTCGCAGGCCGCTCCCAATGCGAGGGAACCTGCGGCAGAGGGTGCCAGGCGTGGTCGCGCCAATACTCCAGGGCCATTCCCTGTGGCCCCCGAATCGTTCCCCCCGGTTCGTCCCGGTCGTCGAGCAGATAGACCTTCATCGTGTGGATGCGTCGCGGCCGACCCAAATCGAGTTCGAGGGTGTCCCTGTCGTTGGGCGAGCCCTCGCAGGTCCAGCGATTGGGAGGATGCAGATGGAACCAGGCATTCCCGTCGTGCAGTTTCGCGACCGAGGTATTGGGACCGGTATGGCTGGCCGTCAGACGGGGAAAATAGTCCCCATCGTTGTTGACCGCGTAGTTCACCGCGACCAACCCCTTCCCGGGCGCGGGATCCTGCTGCACAGGGACGCTGGGAATCTCGACGGGGCCCAGTGTCTCCCGATGGGCGACCTCGCGGCCATCCACCCGGACCGACAGACCGGGGGTGGCCCCATACTTGCCACCGGTGCGATCCCAGATGACGGTCAGCCGGTGGCCGCGCCAGGGAAGATCCTCCAGGCAGAAATAATCCCAGGTGGACGGGGCGAGGGGACGCAAGGAAAGGCCGCCATCGTCCCGCGGCAGCAAGCCCACCAGTCCGGTGATCACCAGATCGCAGAAGCCGGAATGAAAGTAGTGCTCGCTGTGGTTGTAGCCGTCATGCCCTTCGAAGGAACCTGTGTCGGGATGGCAGGCTTCCGCGAGGTAGGGGCGGCCATTTTTTCGATGGGTACGGGCATAAATCGACAGCAGCCGCCAATAGTCGTCCGCCGAGATGACCGTCTGCTGGCGGGTTTGCAGCACATGGGCCAGCCCCTTGAGGGTCTGGGTGGTGGCGTATGGCCACGATTGGCCGCTCCACCAGCAGCACGACTTCTGCAGCAGGAACAACGGATCATGACGTTCAACGGTCGTCGGGCCAAACTCGGCGAAAAACGCGTCGTGATCCATCAGTTTTTTCCACGCGACTTCATAGCCGCGGTCCCGGTCCGGCAGATCAAACTGCCAGGGAACATAGCCGATCAATTCGCGTCCATGCGGGTCCCCGGCGAATTGCCCGGATTGGTAGGTCAGAGTCCGCGCCTTCAGCTGGTGTCCATCCCGCTCTTCGTTGTCCCGCAGCATGGGGAAGAAGAACTGACGTTGTGGATCCCACAGCAGGGTCTGCAGCCGCTCCTTGATTCCCGCCGCTTTTTCCTGAAAACGCCGGGCGGTCGCGGCGTCTCCGGCCAGTTCGGCGATGCGTGAGATGGCCATGGCATCGGCCCAGAAATAGGCATTGGTTGACGGACGGAAGCTGGGAGCGCCCCGCAGAATGTCTTTCGTCTGCCGGCTGTTGATGTTGAATTCCATTCCGTCGTCGTGGCCGGTCTGCCAGAACAGTCCGACTTCCGGGACGAAATGCCGTGTCTCCCAGGCTTCGAAGTTCCGCACGAGGTCGGCTAACAGGTCGGTCGTGAAGGCCGGGTCGGGGTGAACCTGATGCAGGGCCCAGACACTGTCGGCCAGCCACGTGCTGTAGTTTCGCGGCTGAGCGCCGGGAGTGCGGAACCAGTACCGGGCGTAGTCCCGGCCAATCCGCGGCTGACGCAGCCAGCGGGCCTCGTACAACTGATGCCCCGCCGGACAGCTGATCGCTCCATAAGCGCCCGACCAGAAGGGGCGATCGATGAACTCGGTGAAGGTATACCCGCTGTTGACCGAGCCGTAGGTCAGATGCTTGGTCAGCAGTTCCCACCGATAGTACCAGGTGGTGTTCAGCTCGGCGTCGGGAGAGTCGAAAAAGGGAATCGACGCGGCATACCAGTCAAAATCGCGATTGTCCCAGAACGTCTCGCGGGCCAGGGTGCGGGGCTTGTCCAATACCTGGGCGGTGGCCAGGGAGGGAACCAGCAGCACCAGGCCAACCAGGAAACAGGTCACACATTCAGACGGCTTCATGATCCACAACAAGGGGTGGGGATTTGGGTGTTTGGGGAGCCGTTGCTCACATCCAGTCGGCCAGGGTCGATTCCATCCGTCGCAGCAGGACCACGGCCAGGCCCGCCAGCAGCAGCGCCCAGCCCATCGAAATCAGCACGGCTCCCAGGACCCCGCCGTCGAGCCATCCGGGCCAGTCGGGCATGAGGCACTTGCGGTACAGTTCGAAGACTCCCGTCAGTGGATTGAGAGCCAGCCACGGGGTGAACCGTCCGGCGGCGACCCGGGGATAGAAGATGGGCGAGGCATAGAACCAGGGAAGCAACAGCGCCTGGACCAGGAAGAATGTGTCGCTGAAACGGACGCACGACAGGGCTGCGAGAATCGACATCGCACCCAGAATCACACTCTGCAATGCGATTGCCAGGGGCAGCAGCAGAAGCCAGCCGCTCGGCCACACCTGGTGCCACAGGTACAGCGGGATCAACAGGGGCAGGGTCAGCAGCAGGTTGACGAGATGAGCCGCCACCACCCCCAGTGGAAGCACCTCCCGGGGAAAGCCCGCCAGCAGAATCAACTTGCGGCTGTTCGGGAACGACGGAGTGGCACTGCTGAACGCCACCGAGGCGAAATGCCAGGGGAACAGTCCCGAGAGCAGAAACAGTGAGTAGGGATTGGTGTGCGGAAACTGGCCTCGGTCCAGGGGCAGCACCTGCCCAAACACCACCAGCAACACCAGCATCAGCATCAGGGGCTGAACCACCGCCCAGGCATAGCCGAGCTTCGCACTGCGATAGCGGATCCGCCATTCTTTGCGGGCCAACAGGCCGATCAATTCCCAGCGGCGCATCCCGCGGCCGGTCGCCATCACTCCCTGCTTTTCGGGGCGTGACCAACCCTCAGCGGGAGGTGAACCAGGCGAGGGGTGGGTGTCAACCGGAGAATGCATGCAGCAAGTTTCGCGTCGGCAAGGATTGGCGTCAATTCCCGTCAGGCCCGTGTGAGTGCCCCTTTGGAAGGGGCCGCTATCGCTGGGGGGGGCGTCTGTGGTTCTTCGATGTTCAAGCGGATCAGCGCCAGCCGGATCAGAGGGAAGTCGACCCGCTCCTCCAGCTTTTCGTGGATTGGGCGCAGTTTGTCGCGGCCGCATTCGGCGGCCGCTGTTCGGATCCTCTGATAGGTTGGCTCGTCGAGCCACGGACCCAGTTCGGTGATGCCGTTGAGCTGGACAAACTCGTCGAGGTATTGCCAGCAGGTCGAGAGCGCCCGATTGGTCTGTTGGGCCACCTGTGGCACGGAGGTCCCACGGGAGAAGAGCTGAAAGGCGAGAGTCTTCGCTTCGCTGGGTTTGGATCCTGTTGCCGATTGCAGGGCACGCTCGCGGGGGGCCTGCGACCGGTGTTCGAGATCGATATCCTGAGGCAACTCCCGTTCCGCACAATGCCGCGCGATTTGTGTCAGCAGTGCCGCACCGTACTCCTCCCGCTTGTGGGTTCCCAGCCCCTGAATCTTCGCCAGACCATCGTCTGTCGAAGGAAGCGTCCGGGCGAGGTCCCGCAGGGTGGCGTCGCTGAAGATCACGAATGGGGGGACCTGGCGTTGCTCGGCGATCTCCCGCCGCCAGCCCCGCAGGGTTTCGAAGAGCTCCCGATCGACCCCCTCCCAGGAGACTTTGGTCGCCAGGGAGGTCTTCTTCTCCGTCGCGGGGCGCAGCAGCCGGGGCTCGAGTTCGCCTTTCAACAGGCGGCGGCCGGCGGCGGTCACCCCCAGCACGTTGTATTCTCCGCGGCGTTCGAGGAAGCCCTGGGAGACGAGTTGTTCAATCCATTCGCGAATCGCTTTCCGGGCTGTTCCCTTGAGCAATCCGTAGGTCTTCAGCCGGTTGTGTCCATTCGACAGGATCCGCTCTTCGGTCGCGCCCACGAGCACCTGGGAGGTGTATTCCGCACCGAAGTTCTCTCCCTGACGCACGACGCTCGAAAGAATCTTCTGCGCGATCACCAGTCCGTCGGGCAATTCATCCAACTCAGACAGGCAGGCATCGCACGCCTGGCAATTGGGCTGTGCGTAGTCCTGGCCAAAATGCTCAACCAGCGCCCGGTGCCGGCAGTTCCCCGCTGTACAGAACCGCTCAATTCCCGCCAGCATCTGCAGGGCGATCTCATACGCGTCGGCGGGAAGATCGGCCTGCAGCCGGCGCCACGATTGAAAGTCCCCGGCGGTGTAGAAGAGCCAGCATTCGGCCTCCAGCCCATCGCGTCCTCCCCGTCCCGACTCTTGCTGGTAATGTTCGATCGACTTGGGGGCGCCGGCATGGATCACGAACCGCACGTCCGACTTGTCGATCCCCATGCCGAACGCCACGGTCGCCACGATGATCCGGACCCGATCCTTGAGGAATGCCTCCTGGTTGCGGGCCCGGGCGATGTCTGACATGCCAGCATGGTAGGGGGCTGCCCGGAACCCTTCACGATTGAGCGCTGCGCACACCTCGTCGACGTCATTACGGCGGATGCAGTAGATGATGCCCGATTCTTCCCGCTTGGACTGCAGCACGTCGAGAATCTGCTGCAGCCGATCGGTCCGCCGCTGCACCCGGTAGACGAGGTTCGGACGGTCGAATGACCCCACCAGAATCTGGGGTTCCACGAGGTGCAGTTCGCGGGCGATGTCGTCGCGCACCCGGGGTGTCGCGGTGGCGGTCAGGGCATGCACCGAGACCCCGGGGAACAGACTCTTCAGCCGGCCCAGCATGCGGTACTCGGGACGAAAGTCATGTCCCCAGTCACTGATGCAGTGTGCCTCGTCGACGGCAATGAAACTGACGGTGATGCCGCGCAGAAACTCGAGCATCCGGTCGGTCATCAGCCGTTCGGGAGACAGGTACAGCAGCTTCAGATGACCGGCCCGCGCGTCGTGGGCAATCTGCCGGCGTTCCTCGGCACTGGAGGTGCTGTTGACGAATGCCGCGGGGACGCCACAGTCGCGCAGCGTGTCGACCTGGTCTTTCATCAGCGAGATGAGGGGGGAGATCACCACCGCCATCCCCGGCTTTTGCAGGGCGGGAACCTGATAACACAGCGATTTGCCTCCGCCCGTGGGCAGAACCACCACCGAGTCGCGCCCCTCCAGAACCGCGGAAATCGCCTCCCCCTGCAGGGGACGGAGGCTGTCGTATCCCCAGTACTGCTTCAGAACCTGCAGCGTCTGGTTCATTGGGGCGATCCCTTCGCGAGTCGATGCTTCGAGGAAGATTGTCCAGCCCACTGACCCCTGCCGGTCACATCACGCTTTGCCAGTGGAAATGAACTGAATGGCAGTTCTATACACTTACTATTTTTGGGTGTCAAGTGTACATTTTTGGCAATCCAATCCGGACCGGTTCTCAGGCCAATCCTGTGATTGTTTTCAGATCCGCCCGCACAGTTTCGTAGGTTTCGTCGAACTGCAGGGCGTTCGGATCGCACGGCGTACCCCATGTGGCACACGCCTGGGAATAGACGTCTGGCCACCAATTGCGGTGTTCGGTCAATCCCTGGTCGCGGTATTCGCGCCAATGGCTCATTACTCGCGACCAGCAGCGGTCACCATAGGCCAGAGCGGCATTCAGATCGGGGAAGTCCTTCACGTACCACTCCCGTCCCAATTGCGAGTGCAAGACCTCATCCGCCCAGTCGAAGTCCTGAAACACCGCAGCGATCGGCACACCCGAGGTCTGTGCCACCTCCCACTCGTATCGTTTGCCCGTCTTGGGCATCAATCCCTGTTCGATGAAAAACAACACCGCGTGCCGCTCTTGCGGGGTCAGTTGTGTATTGAGATTCAACGACCAGGTGAAATTGACAGGAATCTGCCGCCAGTCGACTTTGAGGGCCGCGAAACCGACCTCCCCCATCAGCGCATGGCGGGCTTCATCCCACAGTTGCCGGGCCATCGCCTGGTGGAAGCCCCAGGGCTTGTCTTTCGACTCCACCAGCAAACTGGCCATCATCTCGGGAACATCGATCTCGCGCAGCCGCTTGTAGAACAACACCAGTGTCTTGTCGCGGGGAGAAAATCGGGTGTCGTAGAGGAATGCCTCGGGATTGACCCCGGCGTTGTACGGATCCTGAAATCTCCCGTCACGTCGCGGCACCCGGTCATAGCGCCACGGCTGTTGACTGAACTGGCGGGGGGGAATCTCCCCCTGGGGGGGCTTTCGCCCCGAGACGCCTCCCGCCGCGGCCAATGCGGTCTCGAGGGCCGCGCACCAGGCCGTGACCCCCTCTGCGTCCGCAACTGCCAGAGCGGCGCGGGCTTGCGTGCCAAACAAGAGCAACTGCTCCAATTCCAGTCGGGCAAAACGCAGCACCCGCACCGACGGTGCGTCGGCCAGTCGATTGGTGCTGTCGAGGTATTCGGCAATCGCCGCATCGAGCGCCGGCAAGACCACCCCATACACGCCCTGACAAAAAGTCGCTCCGTCGGGGGCACTGCGCAGCTCATCGAGAATCCATTCCAGCCCGGGGTGGGGAACCACATCGAGACCCAGAGGAGGTTCCCGCAATTCGCTCACCCGGGTGCGCAGCGCGCCCGCGTGCTCGGCACAGATCCAGCCCTGGTGGCTGAAGGCGGTCTTCAACTCGAACAGCGGTTCAGATGTGATTCGTCCCGTGTAGATTTCGTGCAGTCGGCGCCACACGTAATGCAGCCGCTTGAGCCATGACACGCACTCCTCGACCGACATTCCCGGTTCCAGCGCCTCGGCCAGAGAACACAATCCCGCCAGCGGGGGGACAGCAGGGACGGAGCAGTCGCGACGGAACTCGGCCATGAGAATTCACACGGCAGGGGGGAGGAAACACCAGACACACTCGAGCAGTCAGTGTAGTGGTGTGACCTGCGGAGCGTCGACAAGTCGTTCGGGGAGTTCGCCACCAGCCGATTTTGCGCCCTCCTTTCCGTCTCCCCAACGGTGGAAATGCACACTCCCACCGCCAGCCTGGCCTTCTGTTACGATGGCATGTCTCGGTTGTTGTTCCACTCCGCAGTTCGCATGGTCGTCGCATGATTTCCTCGCAGTTCATTCAGCGGACGCTGTTGAGGAGATTGGCCGGTCTGGCAGTCGCGCTGTGCCTGGGATTCCTCTGCGGTTCGGCCTTCACACACGGCGCAGACTCGGTACCCGGCGTACTGCGCCTGCGGGATGGCAGCCAGTTCGATGCCCGCTGGCAGACGATCACCGGGACGGGGGCGGGGCTGTGGAGCACCCAGATTTTCGAGCAACCACTCCGTCTGCCCGCCGGGGTCGTCGAGAGTTACTCGCGTCCAGGGGCCCGCGCTTTGCCCTTGCCCGAGGAATTCTGGGAAGCGCTCCTTTCCGATGGAAGCCGGGTCCGGGGGCGACTGGTCTCGTTCGATCGCCGGCAAGTCGTCTTGCAGGGATTGGTTGGTTCCGTGCCGATTGCATTGGACAGCGGGGCTGTTGTGGAATTGAGACGCCGGTCGGGCCTGGCGACTGTGGCCTACCCGGGGCTCGAGGGGCTGCGTGGCTGGCGCGATGAATGGGGGCGTTCCCAGGCGTTCGATCGGCGTGGTGCCTTGCAGCTCGAAGGCCCGGGTATTCTGGGCAGTGATGTCGGACTGCCCGAACGTTCCGTCAGTGATGTCGAAATCAGGTGGCGCGGACGGCCGAATTTCGGCATGCAGTGGGGGGTGCGCACGCCGGAGGCCCCTCCTGCCGATGTCGGGTCTGATACGATTGTGCAGCCGGAACCGAAACTGGAGGCCCCTCCGGAAGAACAGCAGGTCGCCGACCCGGCCCAACTCAGACCGTTCAATCTGGAGGTGCATCGAGGCGAATTGTTGGCCCTCGCCGAGACCCAGCGGGGAGTGATCCAGCAGCCGGTTCAGACACTCAGTGAGCCGGGCGGCCGACTGGTGATTCGCGTCTACCTCGATCAGCGTGCCGGGCGGATGGTGGTGACCACCCCGACCGGGAAGGTGTTGTGCGACCTCGCGGCCCCCGAGCCACGGCGGTCTTCCGGGGGGGCGGTCCGGTTGGTCAATGGCCGGGGGGCGGTGCGGCTCGAAGGGTTTCGGGTTCTGCATTGGGATGGGCGGCTTCCCGTTCCCGCACCAGATCCGGCGGCCATTCCGACGCCGCCTCAACCGCGCGAACGGACCCTCGCAATCTCGGCCCAGGATGAGGTGCGATTCGATCGAGAGTTGGGAGGATGGCTGGTGAAGGGGCGTTCCTCACAACCACTTCCCGAGTCGGAGATCGACCTCGTGGTCCGCTCTCCAGCCGATCAAGCCCCGCCCAAAAACGGGAACACGACGGGTTCTCTGATTGAATTGGTCGATGGCAGCCAGTGGCGCGGAGAGTGGCGCGGCGCAGCCGGGAACATCGTCTTGTCCCAATCTCCTCTGGTTGGTTCCTGGGAAATTTCGGCCAACGCCATCCGGCGCATAACCTGGGAGGGAACGCGGTCGGAGCCATCCCTGACAGCGGCAGGGGGGGTGCCAGGGATGCTGCAGAATGAGACCGTCGCCCTCGCGGGAACTTTGGTGGGAGTGCGGGCGACTGAGCGGGGTCCCCGCCTCGAGTGGCAGCCCCCGCTGGGAATTCCCGCCGCCCTTCTCAGTCCGACTCTCTCCGCAAGGCTTTTGTTTCGGGAAGTGACTTCGCCCCGGGGCAAGCGCACCACCTCGGAGGGCCGGACAAACGATGGTGAAGCGGCCGGGCTCGAGGCCAGTTCTGATCCGTCCCCCGACTCGCCCCGACTCTCGTTGCGGTTGCTGACTGGCGAGACCCTGGCCTGCCGGGCGGTTGACTGGCAGGACGGGAAATTGGAAATCACTCTGCCGAAGGGAGAACTTCGGGAATTCGCCGAGTCTGATCTGCAGTCACTCGACTTCATGGCGACCGATCCGGATGGCTCGGCCCTGTCAGGGGCCCTGCGCGAGGCCTTGTTGACGATTCCCCGGCAACGCCAGGGAAATCCTCCAACCCACCTGGTCCGTTCGCAAACGGGTGATTTTCTGCGCGGACGACTCAGCCGTATCGACGCCCAGGAGATCGTTCTCGAAGTGCGCGGTCAGGAGCAGCACCTGCCGCTGACTGTGGTCGCCGCGATTGTCTGGCTGCATCCGCCACCGGAGCTTTCGGAAAAGGGATCGGGTGAGGGAGGTGCGGCTCCGGCCCGGCAGCGGCTGCACGCGTGGCATCGGGGGCAGGCGGGCGTGGGGGTCACTCCGGTACGTCTCGAGAATTCGCACCTGGTCTGCGAGGATTCTCTGGGGCAGGAGGTGATTTTGTCACTGGCCGAAATCGATGGTTTGCTTCTGGGGGAGTGGCTGGCCCGCGACGCCCGCAGCCGCGAATCGTGGCGGTGGAAGCCCGCGGTAAAACCGCGGTTTGTGGAGGATGACGTCGTTGAGGATCGGTGACGGCTGGGGGGAATGCGACGGTCTGTGCTGAACGCCGCGACTCCCTCGCTTGCGGCGATTGACCAACATGGGCCACCGAACTCCAGAGCGATTCCTCCTCCCGGAGGTCTATTTATTCCGCGGACCGAATCACGTCCAGGTTTCCCCGGGTCTGCAGGGTGCGAGTGGGGCGAACCGCTCCACTGACGTCTCCTGCGCGTCGGGTGCTTCTCTTCGAGAGGCGTTGTTCATACGCGGGCACGTCGGCCTGACTGCCACCCGCCCATCGAACGCTTGTTGAGGACAGCGTTTTCGCTGGTGGCAGGACTCCGTCCTTGGGTGGCAGTTGAGGATTTGTTTCTTCGGGACCGTCATGCAGCCATTCATGCCCATTGCCCTGCAGATCGAACAGTCCGGCGGCATTGGGTAATTTGCGTCCCTCAGGATGGCGTGAGCGAAACACCCAACTTTCGGCTGTCCACGCAAAATCGGGTAGGTTCCTGGCGGTTGATCCCGACATCCAGTCGGTCTCTACACCGGCGCGTGCGGCATACTCCCATTCGGCACTGGTGGGGAGGCGATATCCGTTCCGGTCGAGGCTGTCGGGAGGAATCACCACTTCGCCCTGCGCTGTGAACTCATAGCAGCGCTGCAGGCCTTCCTCGTCGCTCAGCCAGTTGAGGTACCGGATTGCGTCGATCCAGCTGATCAATGCGGGGAATGGCGTTACTCGTTGCCAGTCACGCGAGGCTCCCTGAGTCGCTTGCTGGAATCGCTGGTACTGCGGAGCCGTCACTCGAGAGGCGGCCATGGCGAATGGCCGGCCGATCGCGACACGGTGACGACGCGAGACTTGATCATATAGAAATTCGGGATCCAGTCCCCCCATCCAGAATTCTCCGGCGGGGAGCAGGTTCAGAGTTTGCCCCTGGGAATTCAGACACCAGACGGGCCGCTCGCCTGGCCTGGGGATCGGGATGGCGTCTGCCTGTGGAGCATCCGCCTCGGAAATGGGAAGTTCCAGTTCCCACTCTTGCGCCAACCATTGTAGAGCGGCGTGGACTCCAGCATCCTGTTCTGCTTCCCATTGCTCCGCAAGCGACAGCTTTTGGCTCCATAGGAGGCGGGTTTCGCGCGGCAACTCGCGTCCGGACATCCCGAGGCTCAGCCACAATTGCCTGCGAACGTCAGGCGGCAGTTCGGCGGCCGCTGGAACACGCAGGTGGTTCCAGTGTGGCGAGGTCGGACGCCAGAACCGGGCAATCTGTTTCATCATTTCGGTCGCGAGCGTGGGATCCTCAATGTCAGAATCCCACGGATGAGGTTGCGGTGCCAGCTGGGAAAGCACAGCGTTTGTCCAGGGATCACGGGGCCCGGCGAAATCGAGTTCCAGCAGGGCCAATGCGGCCCGCGCGCGTTGTTCGGCCCAATGATCGACCTCCCTGTGGTTGGGGCGTGGGCGACACCAATCGATTTGTATTTGGTCGCGACGGACATGAAATACGCGAAATGGTCGGAAATCTCTCCGCGCCAGCGCTCTCAACTGGTCTTGGGATTCGGGCCGCTGGTCGACCCAGACACGCTCTGCGTCGAACACCGATTCCAGGGGAATAAGGGTGGACTCGGGGTCCACCCGAACGGTCGCCTCGCAAATCCAGTCGGGAAACGACTGTTTCAGTTCCGTCACAGTCTGGATGAGGGGAATCCCGAACCGGCAAAATGAATTTGGGCTCAATTCGCGACACCAATATTCCAGCCGCAGAGTGTGGCGTCCTGTGGACACACGCAGTGGAGTCAAATCCGGCGCGTCCTCGCCGGAGTTCCTGATCACCTGCTGTGCAAGAGGTTGGCCGTCCCAGACAACGCGCCACCCGGCGATGGTCTGCCGATCGAGGAACTGGTCTGCCTGCTCTGCAACGATCTCCGCCTCGCAGACTGCCAGCAGGTTTTGGGGACGACCGGGAAACTTGTTGAGAATCTCCACGAATGCGTGCCGGGGGTGCGAATAACTTCCGTCCAGAATGGGAGTTGTCTGCATCACCTGGTCGATGTCCGGAAATTCGGTTTCCCACGCCTTTTCCGGTATCGAATAGTACCTCACCCGCCAGCCGGTGTTCGGCCCCGGTGCCAACGGGGGCAGCTCGACAGAGGCATCCAGCCGGCCCCTCGGTCCGACAGTCCACTTCCTCTGCCGGCCCCAGGCTCCAGGCGGTCCCCACAGCACTGTGGCCTTCCCGGGAACTTGTTCGATATACGCATTGACTTCGTGACCCAATGTGGCCTGCCGGCGGTCTTCTGCCAGGCCGCTTAGCACGGGCACGTCATGAGCGATCGCCCAGTCGCGACCATCTCGAATCCACACCAACGACGCCAATGCCGCGTCCAGCGGTCCCCTATTGGAGTGCAGATGGACGGGGCGATAGCCGCTGGGTCGCAGTCCCTCGCAGATGGTGACCAACCGGTTGAGCGGAAGCCTCAGGCAATAACCGTATTCAGGCTGCAATTCGCCCCCTGCGGTCGCCAGCTCGGCGACAATTTCCGCCGGGGGATCTGGCCACTGCCGTAATTCGGGTGAATCGTTCCAGTTTCCCACGGGAGCGGTGGAATGCTTCACGACGTCCCACAGGCGATCGGTCACGTCGGCCCCATGGTGCCGCGCCGCTGGCAACAGTCTTTCAAAGCTATCTGGATCAGCCGCCAGGATTGCGGCAACCAGGGTGGCGGAATCGTCGCGGGCGAAATCGACCAGGGTCTCCAAGGCAAACCGTCGCTGGGTGGAGTCGGCATTGCCGGTTTCAAAAACCCGCAAAGCGGCGGGGACCAGCATGCGACGGACGGGCTGCAGCAGAGCACGCCATTCAAGGACCTCGCCGGAATCCAGCCGACTCAGATGTTCAATCACTGCCGGGGCCAGTTCGTGCCAGCGATCATCAATCGTCGTGCCACCCGCCAGAATGACGGCGGCCCGAAACGCCTGGTCTTTCCGCTTTCCTTCCCGACCAGGGTCCGCATCTGCCAGCACTCCTGTGGTTCGCAGTTGTCCGGCGAGTTCCCAGAGAGATTCCCATGGCCCAGTCACCCCCGATTCCCACAAAGCCGGCCGGACTTCCCGGATCACCTCGGGATTGGCCAATAACAGAATCTCCAGAAGGGGGTGAATCTGTTCCTTGTCGTCCAACGCCAGCATCCGGGCCAGCCGCAGGGGAACCTCACTCTGTTCATCGGCGGTCGCTGTTTCGAAATCTGGCATCAGTCCGGCCAGGGACTGAAGGATCCGTGATTTCAGTTGCGGTGCAGACAATCCGCGGATCAGTTCCTGCCAATGCTCGGGACGGGCATGCCGCAATTCATCCAACTGATGGGCGACCTGCCGGTCCAGGCTCCGTTCCTGCAGTCTGTGGTTCGTCCATAGCACCAGACTCATCAGAGTGCCGGCCAGCACTGCAGACCAGAGTCCCCGACGTGCATGGACCCTGGTGGCCCGCCGCAGAAATTGCTGCTGAACCTTTGAGCGGTCAGAGTATTTGACGCGCAGACGGATTTGCAGGTGTTCCCAGACCGACGGCAGCAGTTGGTCCACGGGGTGAGCCTCCCACAGGGCCGACCGCTCGGTCAGCAATTGCCGTGAGCGTCCCTCGGGAGTCGACAAGTCCCGGCGCCGCAGCCATTCCCGGATCGCCGGGACCAGGAAGTCGTGGGTCAATTGGTACCGCGTTCCATCCCGGGTATCCGCCGGCTGACGCTCGCCGCTCCTGTCGTTCTCGGCCGCGTCTCCGGGGCGGGTCGGCGAGATCAGCCGCAATTCCGCTTCGAGCCATGTCAGCAGATCCGCGAATCCGCGGGGGTCGTCGGTCATCCCGGCGATGGTTTGCAGTTCGTGCCGCGCGAGTGTTTTCTCGCGAAGATCACTCCCGACCGGGGGCAACAGTGTCTGCAGGATCGTCTGGGCTGCGGTGCAGTAGGAGTGCCGCGGACGGGGGGCCCGGTCGGGATCGAGATTTTCCGACAGATAGGTGATGGCCAGACCCTGCGGTCCTCCCACGGTCTGCAAGGCCGCGGGAGTCCAGGGACGGGACCTCATCAAATCGGCGAACAGCGCCAGCCGTACACAGATCACCCGGCCCTGGTCCGCCAGAGACTCGATGGCCAAATCGAGAAAGGCGTGCTGTGCCGGGGTGAAATCGGGCACCGTGGGGGGCAACGCTCCCAGGGCCTGGCCGAAGCGGGTCAGGACCTGCCGGGCATGCGCCGTCTCGAACAATTCCACCGCGACCGTGTTCCACTGCGATTGCAGCGGAATCTCCAGGCGGTCCATCAGTCGCAGCAACTGCGGCCAGAAATCATCACGGACCAGCAACAGGGTCTGCAGCCGCTGGCCATCACATTGCCGCAGGGAATCGAGCAGTTCACCTTCCGGAAGTGAGGAACTTCCCCCCTGCAGCCATTGCTCGAATTGGTCCAGCACAAGCAACAGCTTGTGCCCGTTGATGGCCACTCGCCCGTCCCGCACGGCCGCCAACGCCTCGGGCAAGGTGCCGTCGTGCGGCAATTGGGGCACGCGCAGCCGCAGGGCCGACATCAGCCTCGATTCGGTCTGCAGGGCCGACGCCTCAACGTAAACCGGAACCACACCCGGGGCCAGGCAGGGGAGCAGCCCCGACCGGACGAGAGACGATTTGCCGCAACCGCTGGGACCATGCCAGACGCCGACGGCCAGCCGCAAGTCGGGATGGGGAGACTCAATCGCCTGTTTCCAGAACTGCAGCGATTCGGGGAGCCCATCGCGTCCGCGGGGACCGGGAAGCAGTTCCAGGAAGAACCGATGGTCGCGGGCTTCAAATGCCCGAAGTCCTTGAGGCACAATCGCGGTGACAGCCGACACGGCGTCGTCGCGGACCTTCCGCCCGCCCACTTGCCGCCAGATCCGCAGATCCTCTGCGAGGTCGGCAACCGTGGAGTAACGATCGGCCCGGCGGCGCTGCAGGCACTTCAGGCAGATCCTTTCCAGCTCGACCGGAACTTCCGGACGCAGTTGCCGCAGGGGACGGGGGGGAGTGGTTCGGATCTGATGGACAATCTGCTCCCGGGGACCACGGAAGGGGCAGCGCCCGGTCAACAGTTCATACAGCACGACCCCCAGGCTCCAGGTGTCGGAACGGCCGTCGATCCGATGCGACTCACCGCGGACCTGTTCCGGAGACATATAGGCCACCGTCCCGGACCGACGGAGCGGAATCACGGTGTCGGACAGCTCGTCATCGCGCAGCGCCAGCCCGAAGTCGGCGACGCGGGGAGCGCCCCGCTGATCCAGCAGGATGTTGCCCGGCTTGAGGTCGCGGTGAAACAGGTTGTGGCGGTGCGCGAATGAGACTGCTTCGGCCACTCCGATCATCCAGTCGACGACCTCGTCCATCGGGAGGCCTCCCGGCACAATCCGCGACTTGAGGTCTCCTCCTGGCAGGTACTCTTCGACAATCAACAGCGATTGGTCATCTTCCAGCAGTTCGCGAATCTCGACGATCCCGGGATGAGTGAGGCTCGCCGCCAGTTCGGCCTCGCGGCGGAGCGAGGCCCGGGCGGAGGCGTCGCGACATCGGTCGGCTCGAATACACTTCACCGCCACGAGATTGTGATGATGAGTATCGTACGCGAGACAGACCGTGCCAAATCCCCCGTTTCCCAACACCCGGCGGGGTTCAAAACGGATTGGAAGGGAGATGGCCTCGGCCGGTTCGGCTTCATGGGCCACAGCGCCCGGAGACTTCAAGGTTTCAGGGAGTGGCCGTTCCGGCACCTCCCGCGGAGGCATTCGTGCGGCGAGTCCGCGATCGGCCGCCTGGATTTCCACCCAGTTTTCAAAGGCAGTTTCAGGGCAGCCGCGGGCCGCCTCGTCCACAATCAGTTCCTGCCCGGGAAACCGTTGGTGCCAGGCGGACAGATCCACCGAAAGGCCGGCCTCACGCTGCAGATCGAACTCAATGCCCAGCAGTTCGCGGAGCGCGCGGTCGCGAAGTGCTGGGGGGAATTGGGCGAGGGAGTCTTCAAGTCGGGGGACCTCGCCCGCTCTCCAGAGGGTCTCGTACTCGGAGCAGACCTCGTCGAGCTGCTCTTCTTCCAGCAGACTCCAGTCGTCGGACGGGAACTCAGACGAGGGCACGATGACGACTCCAGGGGGAACACCGGGATGTGATCGATCAGGAGTTTCGCGCGGAACCCGAACGCAGTTTGCGAATCAGCAACCGCAGTTTACGCAGGACCGCGTGTTCAGAGATCTGGTTTCGCTCCGAGATTTCCTCAATCGTGCAGCCCATGATCCGGTCACAAACAATGTTTTGCAGTTTGGGATCGGTCATGTCCGGAACCAGGGCCAGCAGGAGCTGTCGCAATTCGGCCTCATCTCGCGGATCTTGCGACAGAACGGAGGGACTCCTTAGCAGGCCGGAAAGACCGTCCGGCTCTCCGGAATCCAGTTCCGAAAACACCTGCACCCGCCCCGCGCCCGCCTTCGTGGACTGATGGCGCCGGCGGCAATCGATGGCGGTTCGCTCGACCAGCATTGCCAGAATCTGTTGTACATCCCGGCGATTCTTGAGGCGGGAGAACGCATTGGTCCGCAGACCCAGGAAGAAATCGTGAAACACCTCCTGGGCCAGGTCTTCTCCCGACAGACTCCGCCGTTGATTGCGGGTCAACCGAACTTCACACGCCCGAACGACATCCGAGAGATAGCGCTCCCACAATTGTCGCGATGCATCCAGCCCCCGGCTCTCGGCCAGTACCCAGTCCGTGACCGAAGAGTGATGACTGCAGTCGCTCATCGCTGGCCTCAAGTGAGTTGCAAGCTGGCTGTGACGATCGAGTGTTGGGAAAAACCCTGAGGCGAGAAACTAATGGGATCCCGATCCAAAAAGCAATCCTCGGCGCCTCGCGGAAGATCCAGACTTTGGAGGGATGCAGTGAATAAGACCACAGTCGTGGGAATCATCCGTCCAAAACGTCCGGCTGGATCTCTGACAGAGTCACGCAGGCTCCAGGCCGGGGGAGCGGCGAGACTTCCGGCAGGTTTTTGTCTCCCTTTGAACTTGCAGTTTCTGGCTGTCGGTTCAGGGCTTTTTCAGGAGTGAAAAAAATCCGGATTTTGGCGCAGTTCCCGCCAGCCGTTTGCGAGTCAGCGGGAGTCTCCGTGTGCGACCGCGTTCACCAAGGTGAGCACGCGGGTTGCACGACGACTCGGCAGAAGAGGGATCACTGCCACAGAACAGGTGTGGAACCGGAGTCGGTGGTCGTGACGCCCGAACTGTGTGCGGTATGCAGGCCGGTCTCCGGAGAAGACAGGAACATCAGGTGCGAAGGGAGAGAGTCATGACGTGGCGGATGCTGGGAGTGCTGTTGGGATTGGCTGTCTGGGGAACCGCTTGCCCGGCGGATGCCGCGCTGGTGATGTCGGGCACTGGAACCATGCGGTTCCAATGGATCGATCTCCGTGACAGCGCCGGGGCGTCGCTGCCGGCTGTACCCGGCGGACTCACGGCCATTGGTGATGCGGTCGCGTTCGGTTCAGCCTTCGGCGGTTCCTATTCGGCCAATTACTGGAGGAATGGAGCTCTGTCGAATGATTTGTGGGACAAGGAACCGATTCAGCCGGGAGATCTCTATGAGGCGGAGCTCCTGGTCTCGGGTGAGTTGATGTACGGTCCGGGTTGGGTGGATGTTTACTGCCTGACCTGGTCAACATTCTCTTTTCATAACGAAACGACCGAGTCCTTCACGGCCGAATTCAGTGTGGATTATGGGGCAGCCCTGAGTGCTGCAGACCCGCAGAAATTCACTGACTTCAACATGATTTCCAGTGAACTGTACATCACCAACTTTGTGGATTACCCATTGATTCTCGATTATGCGGATACGCTGAGCGCCGATGGCGTCGGCTCTTACAGCCGCTCGGTCAATGGGAATGTCTTGCTGGAGCCAGGCTGGACGACGGTGGATGTGAAACGCATCAGTTGGATCTACGTCGACTCGAGCATCCCCGAGCCTTCGACATACGCATTGAGCGCGGTCGGTCTGGCGCTGTTGGCTGTCTCGTCTGGAAGTCGTCGACTGAAACGGGTCTGACGCGGTCCGCGGTTCAATTTGCGGGGAATCCGGGACCCGATCATCGGGTCCGATGGTCTTGGGGAAGCAGCCGGGGTTGTTTCACGAATCCGCGTGATGGAAGCACTCAGTGGATCGGGGGGCAGGCAACATGCTCGATACGTGGTGACCTGGGATGGTTGTCCAGCGAGGATTGCTCCGGCGGAAGCGCCTTTGTGGGATTGACCACGGATGGGACTGACTTCCGCTGGGACGCCATGGCCTCCGTTGAACCCGACGATTCCGCAACCGCCGAGCCATCGTCCGTCTGTCTTGCCCCAATCGCTGCATTGTGTCCGAAGTGGCCCACGGCCGGTTCAGCCTCACAGCGACCACCTGGCAATCAGCCCTGGCCGGATGGCTCCCAACGGGCGCAACAGCGTGACCGAGGGCATGTCAGCTTTTCCTTTCACCGGAATGTCAGCGAGAGTTGTTTCAGTTGCGTGTGGGGGCGACTGTCGGTCCGTCGGGCAGAATGTCGGGTGACTCCCTGGTTCGGTCTGCCGGGCTGCCTGTTGTCTGGGATTGCTTTGTTCGGTCCGACACGCCAACCTTCACTGTTCAAAATGATCGAGAAATCACTCGCGTCGGAATCAAAAAATCAATCGACGACGGGACCATCAAGTGACAGAGCGAGTAAGGTCTTCGGTCGTTGATGGAAATTCCCAGCCCCAAACCTGTTGTCCAACCATGGAACCGCTCCTGGACGCTGGCAGAATCCAAGCCGACCCAAGAGAGGGGACAGGGAGTTCGGAAGTTATCCCCGCAATCTTGCGAACTACAGACATCATGTCTGCTCAGCGATGGCTGATTGAACAAAGTGCAACGGCGTCCGATTTGGACATTTGTGACTCATACCGCGACGGATCTTCTGCCGGAGGCTTAGCGCGTGTTGACTCGTGATGCGCTGTCTTGGTCGTTCCCCGTTCCAGAAAGCAATAAGGAGGGCATCTTGCCAAAGATGTAAAAGAGGGGGCCTGAGGGCTCTGGGGGGGAAGGAGGGTTGGTGGGGTTTGGAAGTCGTGGGATGGCAATTTGCAAACGTCTTTGCCGGGTTTCAGTGAAAGCCGCCTGTTCTTCATGGAAACTTCATAATCCGTTTGCGAAGAATTTGCCGATTGTTCTGTTCAAGCCGATTTGACCGGATACTGCAACTTTTCCGGCAACGCGAGTTTGCTGGGATTGGTTGGAGACCGCTCTCACGGCTCAAAGCGGGTGCCTCTGTTCCTGTTTGCCTGTGTACTCACCCACAGCACGCCAGTGCTGTCGGGGCATTCAGGGCCGTGGAACGATTGGCCATGCCGCTGCCAAACGACTTTCTCTCTTGTGCGATTCAGCGACGAACGGAACACCATGCTCCTGTCACAGAACATTCTGCGATCCCCGGGTGCGAAAGTGGCAGCCCTGCTGCTGGCATTCGGGTTCAACCCGACCACGGGCTGGGCACAGTTTCCTCCTGCTTCCGGACAGTCGTTTTTTGCAGCGGAGGACGAGGCTCCGTCGGTTCCACCGGCGAATGCCTCTGATTTGGAGGAGATGGTCGATACGAACGACGTGGCCCCAACGGAGCCGCCAACGGCCGACCAGCTTCTGCAGCGACTCGAAAAGACCGAACGGGAGTTGCAGGAGTTGCGTGATTCGCGCAGTGAGGATGACGATCTGCTCGACAAGGTCAAGGACCGATTCAAGGCCGCCAAGGATCCTTCGATCACCACGGTGGATGAACAGACCCGCAAGTCCCCTGAGAAAAAGGCCGAAGCCAAGTCCAAAAAGTGGTTCGATCGGCTGAGCATTCGGGGGTATGCGCAGTTCCGGTACAACACATCGCTGTGGGAAGAGGAAGACTCTGCTCCGGTACAACACGCCGGCGACCGGTCTTTCGCAGATGACCAGAACTTTTTCATCCGCCGGGCCCGGGTGATCATCTCGGGAGATTTGTCTGATCATCTCTACGTCTACCTGCAACCCGATTTCGCCGCGGGCGTACCCGGGAGTTCCGATGCCTACCAGTACACTCAGATTCGCGACTGGTATGGCGATATCTACGTCGACACCGACAAGGTCCACCGGTTTCGGGTGGGCCAGTCGAAGGTCCCCTACGGTTGGGAAAATCTCCAGTCGAGTTCCAACCGGATCGTCATGGACCGTAACGATGGCATGAACAGTGCTGTCCGCAACGAACGTGATCTGGGAATCTTCTACTACTGGACTCCAGAAGAGGCTCAGGACCTCTTCAAATACGTTCTTGACCAGGGGCTGAAAGGTTCCGGCAACTATGGTGTCTTTGGATTCGGTGTCTACAACGGTCAGGGAGGTTCCCTGGCGGAACAGAACGACGACTTGCACCTCGTGACGCGTCTCACATGGCCGTTCTACCTCACCGATGAGCAAGTGGTGGAGGTCGGTATCCAGGCCTATACCGGGAAGTACACCGTGCTCTCCTCACCCATTCGCCCGCTGGGTGTGGGCGCTCCGATTCGCCCTCTGGGGACGCTTGAGACCAACAACCGGGATGGCATTCGGGATGAGCGGGTGGGGGCGACCTTCGTGTACTATCCGCAGCCGTTCGGAATTCAGGCCGAGTGGAACGTCGGCAATGGGCCCGGGCTGAACGATGCCCAGACCGAGGTGATTGAGCGGGCTCTCCAGGGGGGCTACGCGCAACTGTTCTACAAGCATGACCTCCCCTGTTGGGGAACGATGTTTCCGTTCGCGAGGTTCAATTTCTTTCGAGGTGGTTACAAGCCCGAACGGAATGCCCCCTACAGTGACATCAAGGAATGGGAGTTTGGTACCGAATGGCAATTCACCCCCCAGGTCGAGTTGACGACGGAATATGCCATCACCAACCGGACAAATACGACCGCCCAGACGGTGGGGCGAAGCTATCTCCCCTATGAAGGACATGCCCTGCGAATGCAATTGCAGATCAACTACTGAGACGGGATGGATCCCCCGCTCTGGTCTCCTGTCTCAAGGGCCGCGTGGGCTGGGGCTGATCGATGGCCCGATGTGACAACCCTGTGGTGGGGCATCCACAGGTCTGGCATGGGGAGAAGGTCGAAAAATTGGTGCCCCGGGGCGTGTCTGGTGACAGATCGGCCTCAACTTCTTCCGTCTGCGTTCGCGGCAGTCACTTCATCTTGACGGTGGATTCCTGCCGGATCGCAAGTCATGATGCGGGGTGATGCACCGGGCGGGTCGCTTCGTCGGTCATCACTGGCGGAGACTGGTGCGGCCGAGGCGGCAGTCATCTGACGTGCGACTGGGGAGTCGAGTCATGGGGATGGGCGATCGAGATAACGTCTCGCCAGTCCTTTCTGCCCCCGCCGATTGCACGAGTTTCGACACGAATCTGCGGAGCAGCGGTTGGTGGCGGCGATTTCCGGCACTCCCCTGTAACTTCCTGATTTGGCTCGGGCTGATCCCCGCCTTCGCGTTGGTCCATGAAGTCTGGCTGGGCTGCCGCTGGAACCTGCGGGCCAGGGCCTTGCAGCGCATCCAGACCGCGGCGGCTGGTCAGCGCGGCGGCCTCTCGCCCATGGCGCTCGCCGAGCGCCCCCGCCCCTGGCGACGGCTGGTCGAACCGTATGTGCACCTGCCCCAGGCCGCCTCCCGGACCGGAGATCCGCTGGGGTTTGTCTTCAACGAGATGAATTGCTCGGCACTGTACCTCTACCAGGGGTTCACCGACGCCAGTCTCGCCGATGTGCGCTGGTTTCCGGAGGTGACGGAACTGCGGGTCTCTGAAGGAGAGGTCACGGATGCGGGACTCGCGGCTTTGCGCGGCTTGCGGGAGTTGCGATCGGTTTCGTTGCAGAAGCTGCCCATTCAGGGACCGGGACTGGCTTACCTGGGGGAACTGGAACGGCTCGAAAAGCTCAATCTCGATGGGTCCCGACTGACCGATCGGGGACTCGCCTCGATACCGGAACTGCCGGCCCTCGAAGACCTCTCACTGGCCGAAGTTCCCATCTCAGGGGAAGGTTTGGTCTGCCTCGATCGGCTTCCCCGGCTCAGCTTACTGGTGCTCCGCGGATCGGATGTGGGAGACCGGGGGCTCATGTCTCTCCCCGGCCTGCCCAGTCTCAAGACGCTCGATCTCTCCCGGACTCCGATGCGCGGCGACGGGCTGGCCGCACTGCGGCAGGTGCCGCACCTGAAAAGTCTGTCACTCGATCAAACGAGATTGGACGATGCGGGGTTGTTGCGGCTGCCCACGCTGCCGGCCCTCACGCAACTCTCCTTGCGGGGAACTCAGGTGCGTGGATCGGGGTTGGCCGTACTGGAACGTTTGCCCGCTTTGCAGACATTGTTCCTGGATGAGACGCCGTTGGACGATGCCGCAATGGCTCACCTCCCAGCACTTCCCCAACTCCGCACTCTTTCATTGCGAAAAACGTCCCTCTCGGCGGCCGGGTTGCCTGATCTGATTCCGAGACTTCCCGGTCTCCTGGTGCTGGAATTGCCACGGACCGACAGCCTGACCCGCGAAGTCCTCGATGAACTGGTTGAACAGACGGGGTGGCGGGTCTTCCATTGAGGTCTCAGCCCTCTTCTTCGCCACGGACCTGGCGCAGCAACTGTTCCCAGGCCGAGATCAATTCGAGTGCCTGCAGGCGTCGGGCCAAGGGTTCAAGCGTGGCGTCTTCCGCCGCCGCCTGGGTCAAATCGACCATCGCGAACGGATCCCAGGTTCCGGACCGCAGCAGTCGTCGCCGCCAGGCCACCTCGGCCGGAGCGGCGGTTGACAGCAGTGTGTCGGCCCGCGCCGCGAGGGGGGCAAACACCGGATGGCGTCCCAATTGGCGAAACCAGTATTTGCTGTTGGCATAGTCGGGCTCGCGGCGGTGCATGATGGCGTGCCAGTAGTCGCACATCTGATGCATCCCTTCCCCCTCGTGCTGTTGCGACAACCGATGACTGAGATCCAAATCACCCTGGCATTGCCAGACAGCCGCCTCGAGAGCGGTTTGGTCGCAGGGATCCGACGTGGCCCGCCGGGCGAGGGTTGCCAGGTGATTCTGCAGCCAGTCGCGCCCCCAGGTGTCTGATCGGCGCTGCGTCACCGGGGTCAGCGGAGGGAGCTGGTCTGCGGGAAGTTGGTCCAGAGAGACGCTGTTGGCCGATGCGGCCGCAACCGGGAGATTCCGCGAGATCAAATGGGCGGCCAGCCCCCAACCTGTCCGGGCTGGTGACGAGGCTCCGTCGGGAGTCTCGCACGCGGCGCGGCGGAACAGCACTCCGGCCGGATTTTCGGGACTCAGGCAAAGACCGGCCCAGGCGGGGGGCAGGTGTTGGAACAGCAGTTGGCTCCACGGATCGTGGTCCGAGACAAGCCAGGCCGCCGTGAGATTCTGCTCGGCGTCGAGGAGCGCCATCCCCCGGACCAGGCTCTCGACGAGGTGGGGCACCTCGGAGACATCGTCGACCCAGAGGAAGTACGGAGACGAGTCGTCGGACTTCTGCCAGCTCCAGTTTTCTGAGGAGACGGCGGCCGGTGCCGGAAGCCAGCGGCAATCGAAAGACCCGATCCGAGCGGGGAGGAGCGGCGTGGGTTCCGACAGATGGGTCAAACAGTCGACTGTCTGGGACATTGAGGCAAGACGCGGGGACGAGAAGAGAAGTGCGACTGACAAACAGTAGTTGAACCTACAGTAGCAGGCCAAAGAGTCGCCAGGATATGTGTTCATGTGTATCATTTCTTTGCCGGGGAGATTGGTTTCCTGTGAGTTTCATGTTAAATTTCAGAAGGTTTCCCGAGCTCCACCGTGAGGTCGGGAGACGTCGAGTGGGTCCTTTTCCAAAGAGCTCACCCCGGTCAACGGCTGGAGACCGGGGGTGTTCTGACTGGCAAAGGGGCGTTTCGAGGACTGACCGGGTGGGTGTTGCGGCGGGTGCTGGGCCTGCCATCCCGGAGCAGTTGGGGAAACGGCCGACGAAGCATGCAGAATTTTCTCACGGGGTATCAGCTCAGTGACGCCACTTGGCTGTACCTGTCGTTTGTTTTGATCCTGGCGGTCTATTTCAAGTTCAGCCGGTTGTGGTCTCTCCGGAACCTCGACCTGCTGTTGCTCTTGATGATCTCCCCGGGCCTGTTGATGCTGCGCTCTGGGGACGTCTGGCACGACCGTGGGACGTGGTGGCTGATGGGGGTCTCGGCACTGGGGGTTGTGCGGTCCCTGCTCGATGTGCTGTTCGTCCGGCGGCCCCGGCTCGAGCAAAACATGAATGCGGCCGGGATGAGTTTTCTCACGGCCGCCACGGTGGTCTTTCTGACCACGAAGCTCCTGACCGATCCCGTTCAGAAAGAAACGGTGCGGGCTTTGGCTCCCACGGGAGGCATGGCCGGTGAGGCCGCGATGGCCACCGATGTGCTCACCCCCGGCACCGATGCATCCTCCGGCCCCACCACCGCCCTCGTGAAGAGGGCTGTCGATTCGATCAGCGGAGCTGTGGTCCAGCAGAGCCAGGCCTCGAGCGACCGGCGGGGAGATGTCGAAATCTTCACGATCCGGACGCTCGCGATTTTGTCGCATGTGGCGGTGATCATAGGCCTCTTGCTGGTGGGGAGGCAGGTGTTCGGCGACCCCGATCTGGGATTTGCCATGTCCTCCCTCTACATCCTCATGCCGTGCACCGCCTACGACCTGGGATCGGTGATTCAGGTGCTGCCCGCAGCACTCGTGGTGTGGGCCATCTGCTGTTATCGGTCTCCCTTTGTGGCGGGGGTTTTGTTGGGGCTCGCCTCGGGCATTCTGTTTTTCCCAGCGTTTCTGCTGCCAGTCTGGTGGAGTTTTTATGGCCGGCGGGGTGGCAGCCGCTTTGCACTGGCCGTCGGTTTGACTGCGGTGCTGGTGGTGGGGGCTCTGTGGTTTCTCAGCCGTGGGGGGAGTGAATTGGTTGAGAGCACCCTGGGGTATGTGCGCTGGACCAGCCTGCAGATCTGGGAGGAGTCGCCTCCTCAGAGCTTCTGGGGATACCTCGGACACAGTTGGCGGTTGCCGCTGTTGGTGGCCTTCCTGGTGATGGTGATGGCGACCACTCTGTGGCCCCGGGAAAAGTCTTTGGCCCACCTCATTCCGCACTCGGCCGCAGTGGTGCTGGGGGCCCAACTCTGGTACCCCCACCAGGGAGGGGTCTATGTCCTGTGGTATCTGCCCCTCTTGCTGATGGTGGCCTTCCGTCCCATGATGACCAACCATCAGGCTCCGGAAATCACTCCTTCGACCGGCTGGTTCCGGAAGATTTCAACCCGCTCCGGGAATCCCGCCGAGGCTGTGCGCGTCTGACGGCGGATGGGGCCCGCTGTGTGTTGTCTGGCAGAGACAGATGCTCGGATGTTGTTGCCGTGGTCCAACACCAGACAGCCGTTTGGCGTAGACTCGGAAGTTGACGGCAAGGAACTGGCTGGTCGCAGCCCCTGTGGTTCCCTGGGACTGCCGCACGACATCCGACTTCCGTGCCCTCTTCCCCCTGGCAGGCATCATCCGTGCGGTTTTTGTTGCGGCGGTTCCCGACAGGCAGGCTTGGCCTCCCGCGCGTTGCTGCTGACATCGGCGTGGTTCAATGCGTCGGCGCGACTTTGTGCTTCGGTCCGGGATTGCGGATTATGCGGCGAAGCTGTTTTGGCGGGCGGGCACGTTGGGCGTTCTGCCTGGCTCTGTCGGCACTGCTGATGAGTCTGGGCGAGGTAAGGGCAGAGGGCGAGGCGCCTGCTCCCATTGTGCAAGTTGGACTGCAAGGCTGGTACAAGGTCGGACAACCCTCCGAGGTTCGTGTTCGGTTTCCCGGGCCTTTGAGCGTCCCCTGCCAGTTGTGGGTCGAAGCCGTCGATGTGGATGGAATCCCGGCAGTGTTTTCCGGCCTTCCGTCTGACCCCACCCAGCGTTCCCAGACTCTCTCGGCTCCATTCACCGTGGGGCGTCTGGGGGGGGAGTTGGAGCTCTGGGTCACCGACGCGGAGGGACGCGAGCTTTGGCGCCGACGGTTGGATCCGGGGCGCGGCGTGACCCAGGAATTCCATCGCCCTCTGCGGCTGGATGTGCCGGTTTGGTTGACCGCTGCCCGTCTGCCGGTTCCCTACCAACCCCAGACCGACCGATCGAAATCTCCCCCGGATGTCAAAACCAGGCAACCCTGGGTGTTGGGTCTCGACGAGATCCCGGACTTTCCTTCCTCTCGGCTGGGTCTGCAACCGGCGCAGGTGGTGGTGCTTCCCACCCGGTCATCGGAGGGAGTCGGGCCAAGCTTGCTGGAGCGTATCTCCGAAACCCAGAGCGAGGCCTTGAGGCAGTGGGTGCGGCAGGGAGGTCATTTGGTGCTGTCGCTCAGTTCGGCGGTCGCCTGGCAGGCGAGTCCTCTGGCGTCCTGGATCCCTGTCGAAGTCGATGGTGAGGTTCAGGTTCAGCAATTCAGCAACCTCGAGGCCTACGTCGGTAAGGTGGCTCCGCTCCGCAGTGCGGGACGAATCCGGATCCCCCGGTTGAAGAACCTGCCGAACGTACAGTCCCCCGTGCGCGACCTCGGTGGAACCCCTTTGTTGGCTGTTGTTCCCTGTGGCCTGGGGCGGGTCTCGCTGGTGATGATGGACATCGAAAAGGCTCCCCTCGCCGACTGGATGGGCCTGCCGGTGTTGCTGGAGAAGATGACGACCGTGGGATGGACGGCGGGCAGGACCGTCCGTGATGTGCCGACCGCGACCGGGCAAAGGCTGTCACAGGTCGGCATCACCGATCTGTCGACCCAGTGGCACGCCATTCAGGAGCGATTTGCCGAGATCCCCCGGCCCAGCTACTGGTGGGTGATGCTGCTGATCCTGCTGACGGTCGCACTGGTGGGCCCGTTGGATTACCTGTTTGTGAACCGTCTGTTTCGCCGCGGAGAGTGGACCTGGCTGACCTTTCCGCTGTTGGCCCTCGCGGGTGTGGCTGTGGGGCTGCAGTGGGGACGGGGGACGAATGGGACCGACCTCCGGTTGAATCAATCGGACCTCGCGGATGTCGATGTGACAACGGGAGTGGTCCGTGGGCGAAGCTGGGTCACGCTCTACAGTCCCGAGCACCAGAGAGTGTCGCTGCAGGTCGATCCTCGCCAGGTGCTGGGCCTGTCCGCCGCCCCAGGCCCCGCTCTGGATTCCCAACTCACATTTGTCGGGAGCCCTGAAACGGGTCTGGGGGGCCTCTATCGTGAGACGGGACTGAGCGTCTCCGGTCGGCGGTATACCCTCGGCCCGGGAGCGAATCGCTTCGACAATCTGCCCATCCTGCAATGGTCGACACGCACCGCCCGCGCCGATTGGGAGGGAGTTCTCGAGAAGCCCCTGGCAGTCAGCCGGCTGCAGTCGAGTGGATTCAACAAAGTCCAGGGCTCGCTGGTGCATACCTTGCCCGGCCCGCTGCACAATGTCCTGCTGGTGGTGGGGGGCTGGGCCTACTTCCCCGGGAATGAACGCGGCACCGTCCAGCCGGGAGTTCCCTGGCAACCTGCAGGTGCCCAGTCGCAGCAGCGGGATCTGCGGGCGCTGCTGACAGGCGAGCGGCGGACGCGGGTCGAGCGAAAGGGGCAGGTCGAGGGGGATGTCGTCCGATCGTCCCGGGCGTACGACCCCACCTCTCTGGATCCGCATGAACTCTGGCGGATGCTCACGTTCCATGAAGCGGTGGGGGGAGATCGCTACACCGGGCTGTCGAACAGCCTGTTGTCGGAGCTTGAAATGACGGGGCTCGTGCAGTCGGGGCGGGGAGTGCTGATCGGTGAACTCGACCAGCCTCTGACACAGACGATTGTCAACCAGCAGGCCACGCCCGCCTCGCGACAGCTCACACTCGTTCGGCTGGTGATTCCGGTGGAACAAATCGACCGCGCGGCCCCCAATCAGTTGCCGAAGTTCAATGAACCTCCGCCGGCGTCCACAGTAATTCCGAACCCCGACCAACCAAAGGTGGAAACGCCTTGATCGAAACCCGCAAACTCACGAAGCGCTACGGCAATCTCATCGCCGCCAACCAGATTGATCTGAAGCTCGATGAGGGGGATGTGTTTGGCTTCATCGGTCCGAATGGATCGGGCAAAACCACCACCATGCGCATGCTGGCGACCTTGCTGACGCCCGATTTTGGCGAGGCGTACGTGGATGGTCATTCGATCTATACCCATCCTCGCGAGATTCGCCGGATCGTCGGGTTCATGCCGGATTTCTTCGGCGTGTACGATGACATGAAGGTCATCGAGTATCTCGAATTCTTCGCGGCCGCCTACCGCATCAACGGACCAGGCCGGCGGCGTGTTTGCGAAGAGAAACTCGAACTCGTCGACATGACCTTCAAACGCGATGCGATGGTCAATCAGCTCTCACGCGGGCAAACCCAGCGCATTGGGCTGGCCCGGGTGCTGCTGCATGAACCCAAGGTGCTGCTGCTCGACGAACCGGCCAGCGGTCTCGACCCGCGGGCCCGCATCGAGATTCGCCAACTGCTCAAGCGGTTGGGCGAACTGAAGAAGACCGTCATGGTTTCCAGTCACATCCTTCCCGAACTGGCCGATGTTTGCAACAAGGTCGGCATGATCGAAAAGGGGATCATGGTCGCCAACAACCGGGTGGATGAGGTGATGAAGCAGGTTCGCCAGGCGATCGTGCTGCATGTGCGGGTGGTGGGCGATCCCGAGCAGGCGGCCCGCCGGATCGAGCAGCACTCCGATGTCGCCCGGGTGGAAGTGCGCCCCGAGGCACTGTTGGTGGTGACACTCCGGCAAGGTGTGCTCGACTACAGCTTCCTGCCCACCTTGCTGATCGAGGCGGGGTTCAAAATGACACTCTTCCGGGAGGAAGAACTGAACCTGGAGACCGCCTTCATGGAATTGACCCGGGGTCTGTATCAGTAAGGCCGGGGAAACCGGTTCAGGAGCCCTGTGGCGGCATGCATTGGTCGAACCGGTTGGCCATTCTCTATCTCGTGCTCTGCCTGGGCTTCATGCTGCCGGTTCCTCTGCGCAAAGGAACGCCCGCGGCACGGTGGCGCAGCGTGCAGGGGCTGACCCTGCCAGGCAGCCTGCTGATGAGCTCGTTCCCGATCCTGGGCCAGCAGGGAGACGCGTTGCTGGCCCTGATGTATTCCACCCTCGCCGGTGCCAATGCACTGGCCTTGAGCGCAGGACTGCGCGGACTGTCACGGCTGATCGCCTGGCTCGAACGTCTCGACGATGCGGACCGGTCCGGAAGTGAACCCCCCTCTTGAATGGGAGCCATGGGGACCTCTGTATCCCGTGTGGGGTTGGGTCTTCCGATCACACCGCCTTCAGCTCGGGCTGGTCCCTGCGCCGGGCCGATCCATCCGGCTGGCCGCCAACAGGGTTTCGTGGACCACCAGGTCGTGTTCGAGGGGAAAGTCGGGCTCTTTGCGCCCTGCCACGACCGCCGCGAACTCACGCAGGTCGGAGATTTGCAGGGGGGCGGCCGGAGGGTTCAGGCGGGTCCAGGTGGTGTCGCCGGTCCGGCAGACTTCCAGTGGCTGGACGGCACCATTTTCGAGGTGGCCGCTCCCCAGGTGGGGAATCACCACCGCGCCACCGGTCCCGAACACCTCGATTCGGCGGCTGGAGGGGGCCACTTCCAGCCCCGTCATGTCGATCTCGGCGAGTGCTCGATCAAACTCGAGCAGGGCAATCCCGTTGTCGACATAGTCCGCGGGACCCGCACTGTGGTGATGCCGCAGTACGCTGGTCACGTTCCGCGGGCGTCCTGCCAGAGCGATTGCGAGGTCGATCAGGTGGCCGGCCATTTCAAAAAATACCCCCCCCTTGTATTCCCCCAATTCCACAACCAGTTGGTCATAGAGGGCGAGATCCTTCGGCAGGCGGCCCCGGAACAGGTAAACCTGGCCCAGGTCTCCGCGTCGATGACGGGCCAGCAGTTCCTGCACGGCACTCATGTACCGGAAGAGGTACGCGAGCTGCAGTCGCAGACCCCGCGACTGGGCGAGGTGGGCCACGGATTCGAATTCGGCAAAGCGGATCCCGGCCGGTTTCTCAAGCAGCACGGGCAATCCCCGTTCGAGCGCCTGCCGGGCGAGACCCAGATTGAGGTGCACGCGTCCCTCGACCAGCACGCCATCGAGCGGTTGGCGCAACAGTTCGGCGGCTGTCTCGAATACGCGAAACCCCGGAACCAGCGACTCCCATTGGCGGGCCCGCTGGGCGACAACGGTCGGGGAGGGGTCGTGAAAGCCGACCAATTGAAATTCATCGGGATGGGCACACACCTGCCGCACCATGCCATCGGCGTGGGTGTGCCACAGGCCAAGCATCGCCAGACGCAGGGGCATCGCTCTGTCCGCGTGGAAGTAGAAGACGGGGGAGGGGCTGGATTGTAGCGTGTCGATGGAACGTGGCGACGTTACAATGCTGGCTCCCCAAAGCAGGATTTGCCGCCGATGAGTGAACCACTGGAAGACACCATCCCCCGAACGATTGGACTGGTGGGGGCGGGTACCATGGGGCGGGGGATCGCCGAGATCGCCTCCTGTGCTGGTCTCGAGGTCTCCCTTGTTGAGATCTCGGCCGCAGTCCGGAACTCGGCGATCGAAGCCCTGCGGCGGTCGATTGCGCGCGGGATTGCGAAAGGGCGGATCTCAGCCGCCTCGGTTGATGAAATTCTCGCCCGGATCCGGTGGCACGACTCGCTGGCCCCTCTCGCCGATTGCCAGTTCATCATTGAGGCGGTTCCCGAACAGGAGCATCTCAAACGGCAGGTGTTGACCGATCTGGACCGTCTGTGCGGCCGGGAGACCGTGTTGGCCACCAACACTTCCAGCATTTCGATCACGCGGTTGGCGGCTGCGACCGGGCGTCCGGGTCAGGTGGTGGGGATGCACTTCTTCAATCCGGTTCCCGTGATGGAACCTGTGGAGGTGGTCCGCGGACTGCAAACCACCCAGTCGGTCGTGGATTGCACAGTGGCCCTCGCCAAGCGTCTGGGCAAACAACCGTTGATCGTCAAGGACCAGCCGGGATTTGTGGTCAACCGGATCTTGCTGCCCCTCATCAACGAAGCGGCCTTCGTGTTGCAGGAGGGAACGGCCGACGCGGCGACCATCGATGAATTGATGCGTCTGGGGTGCAACCACCCCATGGGACCACTGCAATTGGCCGACTTTGTGGGCCTCGATGTCTGCCTGTCGATCCTGCGGGTGTTGCATGCCGAATTGGGTGACCCCAAGTATCGTCCCTGCCCGCTGCTGACCCAACTGGTGGATGGCGGACGACTGGGGCGCAAGACCGGCTGGGGCTTTTTCAAATACTCATGACCCGCCTGATTCTCGCCAGCCAGTCGCAATGGCGACGTGAACTGCTGACTGCCGCCGGTTACGAAGTCGAATGCGTTCCCGCGCATCTCGACGAACCCCACCCCCTGTCGCTGGGTGATCTGGAGGCCGGGCTGATTCATATCGCCCAGCTCAAGGCCCGCACGGTGGCCCGGCGGGGTGTGAGGGGCCTCATTCTTGCCGCCGACACGGTGGGGCATGTGGGGGGGGAAATCTTCGGGAAACCAGTCGATCGGGCCGATGCCCGACGCATGCTGCAGGCGATGTCGGGAGTGGCCCACGAGGTGCTCACGGGGTGGTGCCTGCTGCGGACGACGGACGGTGTCTCGCTGACGGGATGCGAGGCCACCGCCATTCACATGCGTCCCTGGACTGAAGCGGAACGCGAGGCGTATCTGGACTCGGGCGAGTGGCGCGACAAGTGCGGCGCCTACGGACTGCAGTGGCCGAACGACCCGTTTGTGACCGGGTTGCGCGGCAGTGCCGCCAATGTGATTGGCGTTCCACTCGAACGGCTCGCGCAGGTGCTGGCGGAATTCCCCGCACTCGCCGGGAATGCCTGATCTGAACCTGGCTTGACCGATCTGCCCCAAGGCGCCACGGAACTCAGCGGCGGCGGGCCTCGGCCAGCCGGCGGGCGATCATCCCCGCCAGGTAGCCCCCTTTGAAACCCGCGTCGATATTGACCACGGTCACATTCGCCGCACAACTGTTGATCATTCCCAGCAGGGCGGCCAGCCCCCCCAGGTGGGCTCCGTACCCCACGCTGGTCGGCACACCGAAGACCGGGCAGCTCACATACCCTCCAACCACCGACGGCAGGGCGGCCTCCATTCCCGCCACCACCACAATCGCGTCGGCGTTTTCGAACCGGTGTTTCTGGGCGGGGAGGCGATGGGGACCGGCCACTCCCACGTCGACAATCAGATCGACCACACATCCCATGAACCGCGCGGTCTCGACCGCCTCTTCTGCCACGGGCAGATCACTCGACCCGGCGGTGATGACCGCGACGAATCCCGGAGAATCCGGAGGGGCGGGCTCGGCGAGCTCTGCCGGGTCCAGCCGCAGTGTACGGGCCACCGGATTGCAGACCACCGCCGGCAGCTGCTCGCGGACAAACGCCGCCTGTTCGGAAGAGACCCGGGTCACCAAACCCCGCTGTCCATGTTGCGTGATCCTGCGGAGGATTTCGACCAGCGTCTCGGGGGTCTTGCCCGGACCATACACGACCTCGGGAAAGCCGCAGCGCCGCTGGCGGTCGAGATCCAGCTGGGCGGTCACATGCTCGGCCACCGTCACCAGGCCCGAGCGGCTCAACTGCTCCAGGGCCTGCTCGACCCCCACCTCTCCCTGTTGGAGCCGCCCCAACAGGGAAGTCAATTCCTCCATCGACACCGCCACAACCGACACTCCCCCAGAGGACAGACGACACTCCGCACGCGGCTCGATATAACAGCTTTACAGGCTCCCCGCCACCAGGGCCTGCCGGCAGTACCGGTCCAATGGTGCGCTCCGTCCTCCTGCCCTGTGTCCGTAATCATGTCCCACCGCCTTCGATGGTGCGCCTGGTCGGCCTGCCTGTGGCTTGGTCTGGTCATCGCCCCGGCCAGGGCCGAAGCCCAGGATTCTCAGCCCGGGTTGCAGGGACTTTATTCGTCTGGAACCACCATGGTCTCCCGGTTGGATCGCCAGGTGGCCTTTGACTGGGAAGGGGGGGCACCCGATCCGCGGCTCGATTCCGGGAAGTTCACCGTCAACTGGAGCGGGACCCTGGTCACTCCCCAGCCGGGTGAGTTTCTGTTTGCTGTCTACGCCCAGGGGAACGTGTCGCTCTCGGTCAACGGACAGCAGGTGCTGGCTGGTGAGCGGGCCAACCCGGGTTGGATTGCCGGTGCCTCCGTCTTGCTGTCGGGGCAGGATGTCCCCCTGTCGCTGGTGTTCACCAAGACCGGGCCCCAGGCCAGCGTGCGGTTGTTCTGGTCGGGCCCCGGATTCTCCCTCGAACCACTCCCCGGCCGGGCGTTGGAAACTGACGCCCCCGTGGCGGGGGAGGATCCCGTTCCGCGTGGAGCCGAGTTGGTCGCCGCGTTGGGTTGCCGGTCGTGCCATGAATTCGGCCCGCCCCCCGGCGATTCCCAGGCACCTCCGTTGACCCACCGGCAAAACGGCTTGCGGGCCGGGTGGGTGGAACGGCACCTGGTGGGGACGGCGGCTGAGACCCGGCGCAATCGCATGCCGACGTTTGGACTTGAGCGACAGGACGCGCGGGATATCGCCACGTTTCTGCGGACCCTCGGGACGGTGGATCTCCCGCCCGTCCCCGCGCTGGACGCCGGTGTTGATGCGGTGGCCCGGGGCAACGAGTTGATTCGCTCGCTGGGCTGTCTGGCATGCCATACCTGGCGCGATATGGAAGGAGCGTCCCAGGAACGCCACGGGACCGATTTTTTGTGGGGGGGCGGGGCGCTTGACCGGGTGGCCGCGAAGCTGACACCCGAGGCGATCGCCCGGCAATTGACCTCCCCCGGGCAGTGGAATCCCCACCATCAGATGCCGCAGTTCGAACTGTCGAATGAAGAGGTCGCGGCGCTGGTGGCCGCACTGACCGCCGTCCCCGCGGGAACCCAGTCGATCGATGAAGAGGGAGACGCCCGGCGCGGCGAACGCTTGACCACACAGCACTCCTGCGCGAATTGCCACCGCCTGACTGCCGCAGAGTCTGAACTTGCCGCCTCCCCCCGACGTCCCTGGAAACCGACGGAATTGACCGCGGCCAATTCCTGCCTGACCTGGCAGGGGGACGGCCCACCCCGTCCGCGGTACCACTTGGTGGAGTCCGATCGTAGGGCGATCATTGGATTTCTTGAATCGGCTCGGCAACAGACGGACAGTCTCTCGGGCGCCAGTTTGCTCGTGCGACGTGGGTGTCTGAATTGCCATGCCCGCGATGGCAGTGAGGGACTGCGACCCGTGGTGGCCCGGGTGTTGGCCGAGAAACCCGAAACGGCCAACCGGGGCGAGGGTTGGCTTCCCCCCGATTTGACCGCTGTGGGAGACAAGCTGCAGGACGAATGGTTGGCGCGGGCGGTCGCCGGAGAACAGCCCCGCCGGCTTCCGTGGCTGAATGTGCGGATGCCCCGGTTTCGCCACAGCGAGGCGGAACGGCAGAGCCTGGTGAGACATTTCATCCAGCACGATCGCATTCCCGCGGAGGGACCGCGGTCCGCCCCGCCGCTGCCCACCCAACCACCCGGGGACATTCCTGCCGCAGACTGGAACCGGGCGGGAATCGCCTTGGGCGGGGCCCGCGGTTTCAGCTGCGTCGGTTGCCACAAGGTCGGCGCGTTCGAGCCTCGGGGGGTGGCCCTGTCGACGCGTGGTTCCGACCTGCATCGGCTGGATACACGGATGCGGCCCGAGTTTTTCCGACGGTGGGTCCAGGGTCCCATCCGGATCATTCCCAACATGGAAATGCCCGCGTTTGTACGTCCCGCGCCCGGGGTGCTGCATGAACGGCTCGATCATCAGTTGGGGGCCTTGTGGAGCTCCCTCTCGCAGACCAAACCACCCCCCTTCGACACTTCCAGCGTCGAACAGGAGTTGCACCCCCTCCCGGGGGAGGCCCCCAAATTGGTCCGCGATGTCTTCAATCTGGGAGATTCGCTCCACTCCATCATGATTCCCCGTGCGCTGGCGGTGGGCTTCGCTCAACCGGGGCACCTCGTTTTCGATCTGGATACCGTGGCGTTGCGCGGGTGGTGGAGCGGTGCCTTCGCCCGACAGAGAGCCTCGGGCAAGAGTTGGTACTGGGAAGCGTCCGGCAGTGACGTCCAGATCATTCCCTCCGAAACGTTGGGGACGGGATCGGATGTGCGGCTGCAGTGGCCCGGTCAGCCACCGGGGCCGGCCATCCTGCAGCATGGTCGTGCGGGAAAGGTCACCGGTTATCGCACCACGCCGGGACGGCTGGAACTTCATTACGAGCTGAACTTCACCGACGCCGGCCGGCCGGTTCCCATTCAGGTCACCGAGGTCATCCGTCCGGCGGCAACCACCGACACGGGTTCGGTCCCCGGGGAGATTGTGCGCGAATTCGCTGTGCGCGGCGTTCCCGATACGGTCCGCGCCCTGGTCCGCTCAGTGACCCGGTCGGATGCGTCGGATTGGGTGGTGCGCGATGTCTTGTTGGAACAGACAGAAACGGGTCACTCAGGCGTGGTCGCGGTCCCTCTGGCTGCGGGTGATCTCGTTCCGGAGGAACCCGCGGAGGGGGCATTGGTGACTGCCGCGTCACCTGTGGGAGATCCAGCCGCGCTGGAACCACGGGTGGAGATCGACGCCGTTCCGGGTTTCGAAGCGGTACGTTTGCCGCTGCCCGTCGCCATCATGCCGACTTCGTTCGCGTTTCTTGCCGACGGGACTCTGGCTTTCACCTCCCTCAAGGGGCAGGTCTACCTGGTGCGCGACACCAATGCCGATGGTCTGCCCGATCGACTGGTCTTGGTCGAGGAGGGGCTGGCGGCTCCGTTTGGACTGCTGGCCGACGGAAATGATCTTCTGGTGGCCCACAAGCCCGAGGTTTTGCGGCTGGGAGATTTCGATGGTGAGGGGCGGGCTGTCCGCCGGACGATTGTTGCCGACGGCTGGGGCTACACCGATGACTACCACGATTGGACCACCGGCATCGTGCGCGATGACCGGGGCCGGCTCTACATTGGCCTCGGAAGCGACTATGCCAAGGCGGGACGCACCACCGACCAGGGACGCTGGCGGGGTAAAGTGCTGCGGATCGATCCCGATGGGGCGGTCACCCCCGTGGGTCACGAATTCCGTTACCCGATTGGTTTGGCCCGCAATGCCTCCGGCGACATCTTCGTCACCGACAACCAGGGGGTGCAGAATCCGTTCAATGAGTTGAATCATCTGGTGACCGGGGCCCGTTATGGAGTGCCCAGCCTGTTTGAGGAGCCGCACGATCTGCCCTCCCAGCCTCCGGCGATCCAGATTCCCCATCCCTGGACCCGCAGTGTGAACGGCATTTTCCTGCTGGCGTCGGGGTCACAGGAGTCGTTCGGCGGCCAACTCGTTGGTTGCGAATACGACACCCGGTTCCTGGTCCGGATGTCTCTGGAGCAGGTGGATGGAGTTTACCAGGGGGGCATCTATCCCCTCAGTCTCCCCGCCAACCGCATGCTCAGTGGGACCCGGGCCGAGCCCCCGGCCGGCGTTCCACCCGGGCCCACGGCGCGGCGCGGCTTTTTGGGCGTGCTGTGTGGAGCCCAAGCTCCCCAGGGAGATCTCTACATCGGAGGGATTCACGACAGCGGTTGGAACGGAGGGGCCAACGTGGGCGAAATCGTGCGGCTGCGTCGCCGAGGCGAGCTGCCGGCGGGAATCGAACGCATCTCGGCCACCCCCACCGGGTTCGATATTCGGTTTACCCAGCCGGTGGAAGCGAAGTTGGCTGACGATGTCTCGCACTACGCCATCGCGGGGACGACGCGGCGCTGGACCAGCGGCTATGCCACTCCCGACAGCGGACAGCATCGGCTCGTGATCGAGCGGGTGCAGTTGAGTGCCGATGGGCGCCAGGCGAGCCTGGTGACCTCGGGCCGGCAGCCGGGACATGTCTATGAGTTCAAGCTCGATGGCCTGAGATCGGCCAAGGGGGAGCCGCTGTGGCCCGCCGTGGGGTACTACACTCTCCACCGGATCCCGGGAGTGTCCCCGTGAAGCTCGCTCCACTGTGGTTGTGCCGGATCGTGGGGCTGTGGCTGTGCCTGCGATGCGTGAGCACGGAGCTTTCGGCCGGCGAGGGACTGGAATGGCCCCAGTTCCGTGGTCCCACCGGAGAGGGGATCGCCCCGGACCACGGGGCTCCGGTGCACTGGTCCGAGACCGAGAATATCGCCTGGAAGACGCGACTGCCCGGGCAGGGGTGGTCGTCACCGGTGGTGGATGGTGACGAGACGTGGGTGACTGCCGCGACCGAGTCCGGCAAGTCGTTGCGGGTCATCTGCTGTGATACCCGGACGGGGCGGATTGTGCGGAACATCAAGGTGTTCGATCTCGATCGGCCGGGAGGGGTGCACCCCAAGAATGGGCATGCGTCGCCCACACCGGTGCTGGCTCGCAACCGGGTCTACGTACACTTTGGTGCCAATGGCACTGCCTGTCTGGAGCGTTCGGGACGAATTCTCTGGAAGCGGACGGTCCCTTATTATCATCACCATGGTTCGGCTGGTTCACCCGTGCTGGTCGAGGGATTGCTGGTGGTGGTCTGTGATGGGATGAAAGGGCCGTTCTACGACAAGGTAGCCCGCGCGGGGGTCGATGCACTGCAATTCGTGATGGCGCTTGATGCCGAGACCGGCGAGATACGCTGGACGACACCGCGCGAGAGCCGGCATTCGTATGCCACCCCCCTCGTCATCTCCCGCCAGGGACGCCACGAGTTGATCGCTCCCGGCGGAGACCATGTCTGGGCCTACGACGCCTTGAGTGGAGTCGAGTTGTGGCGCTGCCGGTACGAGGGATATTCAGTGATACCGCGTCCCGTCACCGCGGATGGCGTGGTCTACGTGGCTACGGGATACGACGCGGCATCGCTCCTGGCCATCGAGTTGGGGGGAACGGGAGACATCACCGGTTCGAAGATCCGGTGGAAGCTCGCCCAGGGAGTCCCCTTCACCCCCTCAGCGGTCGTGCTGGGGCCGCATCTTTACCTGCTGAGCGACAACGGCATTCTGTCGTGTGTCGCCCGCGATGACGGACGGGTTGTCTGGAAGCAGCGGCTGGGGGGGAACTACTCCGCGAGCCTCACGGCCATCGGTCAGAGAATCTACTGCCAGAGCGAAGATGGGCAGACCCATGTGGTTCGCGCAGGAGAGCGATTTGAAAAGCTGGCGGTCAACCGTCTCAAGGGGCGAACCTTCGCCTCGCTGGCCGTGACAGGCCCCCGAATTGTGCTGCGGAGCGATCGGTTTCTGTATGGGCTGCAGGAGGGGGCATCCATGCCCACGGACGAACCCGGGCTCGAGTCCCCGGATGACACGCCCACCTCTCCGGCCGAGTCGCCGGAGGAAACCGACCAGCCGGCGGACGGATCACCGCAGTGACCGGTGCGGTTCGTGAGTCGATCTGTCGGGTTGATCCATGCCGTTGATCAGCCAGGTGTGATGCCCCCCGCGCAGCAAAAAACCCCCGACCATCCGGTGAAGGACAGCCGGGGGTACCCTGCTTTGGATCCCCTGCGTGACTGGCGGCGGAGTGCGCGCCCTACGCTCCGGGGAACGAGTCCTTTCGTTCCCCGTTGAGCCGGGCTCGCGAGAATTCCGCGAGAGTGCCTAGAACACGTCGAGGATGTACGCGTGACCCTTATGCCACGGGCGGGGCATCAGGTAGAAGTTGTGCCAGTTCTTGTTGTAGACCGGAATCTGGCGTTCCTGGGGATACCGGTAGTACATGTTGTCGTACTGGACCGGGGCCTGGAAGTTGTGGGGATAGTAAACGTACGGGTAGTAGTAGAACCGGCCCCAGTCGTGGGGCTGTCCAATCGGGGCGGCTTGCGCCTTGGTGGGAGTCCCGGCCATGACGCCCACAATCAGCGACAGGCAGGCCAGCACACCCAAAATCGTCTTGCGGGACATGTCCATTCCTTCCGTGAATTGGTCCGCGTCCGGGTCGGGTTCGCAGTTGGGCACGAAGGGCTGAGGAGCCGCTCATGCATGCTCCTATTCATCGGCCTGCGGGAATCCGTTACAACAGGAATCCTCGGCAATCCGGGCAGAACCGATCCAACCGGTTCGTGGACCGCACTTTGGAGGGTGCCGCAAGTGCTTGTGGAGCAACATGTTGAAGACAATTGAACGGCCCGGGGCAAGGCGGTCGAGCAGGAGTGCTGGTGGCGCCGGATTGGTCGGGATGACCGTGCTCGTCAGCCTGCTGACAGCGACCCAGACTGCGCATTCGGAAGAGTCGAAGGGGCCCGAGGCGGACCGCCTCAAGCGGGATGTCTACACCTTGGCCTCCTCCGAATTCGAAGGCCGGGGAACTGTTGAGGGAAAACGGAAGGCGCGCGAGCACCTCGTCGCCGCGTTTCGTGAGCTGCAGTTACAGCCGCTGTTCCCCGATGAGAGTTATCTCCAGGAGATTCCCGGTCCCAAACTGGCGGGGGGACAACAGACCCCCATGGGGATCAATGTGGGGGCGGTCTTGCCGGGAAGTGATGCCCGGTTACGGGACGAATATGTGATCGTCAGCGCCCATTTCGACCATCTGGGAATTCGTGGGGGCAAGACGTTTCACGGTGCCGACGACAATGCCGGCAGTGTGGCGATGATGCTGGAGGTGGCCCGGTTGCTGGCGGCCCAAACCGTCGTCCCCCGGCGCAGCGTGGTGTTTCTCAGTTGCGATCTCGAAGAAAGCCTCTTGTGGGGATCACGCTGGTTTGTCGCCCATCCTCCCTGGCCGCTGGAGCGGGTCAAGTTGTTTGTGACCGCTGAATTGATTGGCCGCACACTGGGAGATCTCCCGCTGCCGGCGGTGTTTGTGATGGGGGGAGAGCATGCCCCCGGGTTGCGGAAACTGGTGGATGGAGTCACCCCACCGGGAAATCTGCAGGTCTCGCACCTGGGGGTTGATCTGGTGGGAGTCCGCAGCGACTACGGTCCCTTCAAGGGAGAGAAGGTCCCGTTCCTGTTTTTCTCCGGGGGCGAGCATCGCGATTATCACCAGCCGACCGATACGGCCGACCGCCTCGATTATCAGCGACTGGCGCATATTACCCAGGTGGTCCGTGACGTGGTCCGCGAGGTTGCGACGACGGAGACTCCTCCAACGTGGTCCGACCGTCCCGAGCACACCCTCGGGGAGGTCGAGACGATCGAACGGATCACCGGAAGCCTGCTGCGGCTGGATGACTCACTCCGGGAACGAGGCCGGGGACGTCTGACCGATCAGCAGCGGTTCACGGTCTCGAACATCCACGCCAAGACCCGCACACTGCTGGCGGAGAAACAGGTCGCGCCCGCCGACCGCGCCTGGCTGATTCGTTCGGCCCAGTGGATGCTGTTGACGGTCTTTTAAAATCGGGTGACATCTCCAGAGGGGGCGACCGGTTCTGCGTTCCCGCCGGACCACCTGAGGCTCTGTCGCGTCTCAGGACCGCACCTGAGGGAATGCGAACTTCCTCATGAGGGCTCGGTGGGCCGGTTCAGACGAACCACGGTTCGCCTGGCTTGGCGTATTTCTTCGCGACCGCTTCATTGAGTTCACATCCCAGGCCTGGAGCGCAGGTGATGGGAATGCGCCCCTTCTGAATCACCGGTCCCGGCACATCGGGACGGGTGATCAGATCGTTCCAGAAGGGAACGTCGGACCCGTGGAACTCGAGGGCCACGAAATTCGGCAGCGTCGCACAGACATGGGCGCTGGCCATCGTCCCCAGGGGCGAGGCAATGTTGTGGGGAGCGAAGCGGATTCCCTGCATCTCGGCCAGTTCGCCAATCCGTTTTCCTTCGAGCATCCCGGCACATTTCTGGATGTCCGGTGCCACCAGGTCGCAACCGCGGTGTGTGATCAGGTCCCAGAATCCGTGGCGACGGTTCAGGTTTTCTCCGGTGAGGATGGGGACGATTCCCAGGGCCCGGATCTCGGCCACATCGCGGTAGTTCTCGGGAGGGCAGGGGTCCTCGAGCCACAACAGGTTGTAGGGGGCCAGGGCGCGGGCAATTCGAATTGCCTCGGTGGGGGCGAAGCGCCAATGGCAATCCACCGCCAGATCCACGCTGTCTCCCGCCCCCTCACGGGCGGCGGCGACACAGGCCGCCATTTTGTCCATCTCGGCCCGGGTCAGAGGGCGGTTCAGTTCCTCACCCGTCAGCACGACGATCGAGTCGATGTCGAACTTCATGGCGTCAAACCCGGCTGCGACCATCTGGCGGGCCCGGTTGAAATACATCTCGGGTTCGTAGCGCTCTTCGTGCTGGGGACGGCCGGCGAGGGCCTCTTTGAGCCACTGCGGCTCGCGGGCGTCGAGCATGGGGCCCCAGCTCTCGACATTGTCCCCCGCATGACAGTCGACATAGATCCGCACCTCGTCCCGCACCTTGCCCCCCAGAAACTGCCAACAGGGAACCCCCCACGACTTCCCGACCAGATCCCAGAGAGCGGCCTCGATTCCACTGATGGCGTTGTACAGGTACCCGGCGACCGCCCCGGCTCCCGAGCCTTTGCGCCACAGGAACCGGCACAGGCGGTCAACCTCCCGCGGATCTTTCCCCTCCAGCAACGGCAGCATCTCGTGCAGCGCCGTTGTCAGCCCCGGTGCGAAAAAACACTCCCCAGTGCCGTATTGGCCATTGTCGGCGTGAATCCTCACATAGGTGTAATCGTAATTCGCTTCGACAACGGCGGTGGTGCCGTGGGTAATCTGCATGGTGTGAAAAGCCTGAAACTCGTGTCGGGATGAGGGGGTAGATTTGCAGAGACCGCTGGTCTTCCGGCGCGGTTGACCTTCGGAAGGAGTTTTCCGCCGAAGTTGCGGAGATCGGGAGGACCTCGCGGCCGACCTCCACCGAGAGGTCGGAAAGTGCTTTTGAGGCCAGCGGTTGCAATGCATCATCGGCCTTTGATGCCGGAGCTGCAAGCGTTGATCGGTGATGGTTGGGGTGCGACTCGTGTGCTACAAAGAAGGGTGTTGCTGAGCGCAATTCGTTCCACTTGCGGTTGAGAGGATTTCCAGATGAACAAACAGATCATTGCGGTCTGTTGGAGTGCGGTGGTGTTGTGTGGTGGCTGGGTGGCACTGTTCGCCCAGGAAAAACCCGCCGGTGAGTCACCCGCCAAAGACAAACCGACGGCCGAGAAACCCGCCGCCGACAAACCTGTGGAGGTCCAGTACGCGCAGATTGAGATCAAGGGGGCCTATTCCGAGGGACCCCAGGCACCCGGGCTGTTTGGCGAGCTGAGCGAAACGCTGGCGGTGGCCCTGGGCAAGTTCGAGAACGCCGCCCGCGATACCAAGATCGCGGGGGTCATTCTCAAGATTGACGGTCCCACGATTGGGTGGGCCAAAATGCGGGCCCTGCGGAGCGGGATTGCCAGGGTTCAGGCGGCCGGGAAGAAGGTCTACGCGACCCTCAACGAAGCCGACAACATGGACTTCCTGCTGGCCACCGCCTGTGACGAAATCTGGATGCCCGAGGCGGGCGTCCTGACCACCCTGGGGCTGCGGGCCGAAGTCACTTTCTACAAGAAGGCGTTCGACCTGCTGGGGGTGAAGGCCGAAATGTTGCGGGTGGGAGAGTTCAAGTCGGCTGGAGAACCGTACTCGCGGACCGACATGAGCCCCGAGTTCCGCAAGGAAATGGAGGAGATTCTCGACGACTTCTATCAGCAGTTGATCACCACCATCGCCGAGTCGCGCAAGGTGCCTGTGGAGAAGGTCCGCGAGTTGATCGACTCCGCCCCGCTCACCGCCCGGCAGGCGTTCGAGAACAAGCTGATCGATCACGTGGGCTATCAGGATGAACTCGAGACCGCCCTCGCCAAAACGCACGAGGGGAAGACTCTCAAGGTGCTCCGCAGGTATGGCAAGAAGAAGGTCGACACCGATCTCAACAGCCTGGCGGGAATGATGAAGTTCATCGAAGCCCTGACGGGGGGTGAGCAGCCCAAGAAGAAATCGGCCAATCCCAAGCTGGCGATCATTCACGCCCAGGGAATGATCGTGACTGGAGCCAGCTCGGTCGACTTCCTCTCGGGAGAGTCGACCATGGGCTCCGACACGATGATCAAGGCGATCCGCGAAGCCCGCACCGATCCGACGGTGAAGGCCATTGTGCTGCGGATCGACAGCCCTGGCGGCAGTGCCCTCGCCAGCGATCTCATGTGGCGCGAGCTGGAACTGGTCGACAAGCCGTTTGTGGTCAGCATGGGCGATACCGCCGCCAGCGGCGGCTATTACATCGCAATGGGGGCCGACCGCATCTTCGCCGAAGCGGGAACCATCACCGGATCCATCGGCGTTGTCGGGATGAAGTTGGCCACCGGGGGGGTGATGGAGAAGGTGGGGGTCACCACCGATGTGATTTCCCGCGGGAAGAACTCGGGCATCAACAGCACGACCCAGGGCTACACCGAGGGGGAGCGGGCGGCGATGCAGAAGATTCTCGACGAGATCTATTCACAGTTCACCCACAAGGCGGCCGCCGGCCGGAAAATGCCCTGGGAACAGCTCGAGAAGCTGGCTCGCGGCCGGGTCTACACAGGGAATGCCGCACTGAAACTGGGCCTGGTGGATGAATTGGGGGGCCTGGATGCGGCCATTGCCCATGCCAAGAAACTGGCCGGACTGAATCCGGAAGAGAAGCTCGAGCGGCTTGATCTGCCCAAGGCGGCCAATCCCCTGGACGGGTTGCTGGGAGGGGGCGATTCGGGGGCCGACTCGCGGCTGTCGACCCAGGGGGCGGCCCTCCGTACCCTCGGGGGTGACCTGCTTCCGGCGGGAACCTCCCGTGCGTGGGGGGCTCTGCGCCTGTTCCGCAAAGAGCGGGCCGCCACGGTGCTGCCTTTCGACCTGAAGGTGGAATAAGCCCAGGGAGGCTGATTTCCTCCCGTCAGGAGGAGTGGCCACGCCGGTGCGTGACAACAACCGTCGAAGGGGCGCTCGCAGCACGAGGCCGGTTCGACGGTTGTTTTTTTGGGGGTCATTCTTGCGGCTGGACGCCGTCTGTCGTTTCGCGTCGTCACGCCGGTCCGTCGAGCGGCAGAGTCAACAGCCGGGGGCGGGGGGGTTGAGGTTCCCCTCGTCAGTCGCACATCGGTTCCCACGGGCTTTCCGTCCCGTGTTCTCCCGCTCCCGGATGTTGAACATCGTCAACAGGCCGCATCAGATTCTGTTGCCAAACGTCAACAGCCTTCCCAATCGGTGCAGACGGTATTTTTGGCAGTGTGTTTTAACTTGTTTGTCATTAGGGACTTGCGTCGATTTGATTGGGGATGAAAACCGCCCTCAAAGTGGCCCGCTCTTTGCCTAATGAGGTTTTCGACTGCACAGGCGACGACACCGGTCGACGCGGCAGCATCCTCCCGAGTTGGCGAAGGTGAACCCAAGATGTCGTTCAACAAGAAGTTCCTCAAAATCTATCCGGTCGACCGTGTCACCGTGTTGCATTTGGGTGAGATGGAGATCTGGGACGGGGCCGACATGGCCCTGCTGCGCGAGACCCTGACGAACCTCATCGAGAAGGAGCGGCGGAGGGCCATCGGCATCGACATGACCTACGTCAAATACATTCCGGGGGGCTTCTTCGGAATGCTGTTTGACTGGCACGAGCAGGGGGTGTCGATTCACCTCTACACACCCCAGCCGAATGTTCGGCGGATGCTCTGGTTCGACCGGTTCTTCGAACCGCGATCGGAATTTGAGTACGAACTGCGTCCCGAACGGGCTGACGAATTCCCGCTGGGCTTCGCTGAGGAAGAGGCCGGCATGATGCCCGGCAGCGTGATGAATCTGCTGTTGAGCTCGGTCGCCGACGAATAGTCGCCGAGCACAAGGTACCTTGCCAGTTGCCAACGGGGCCGCAGCCTGGGTCGTCGCCAAGGCTGCTCCCCGGAAGGCCGGGTTTTCCTGACTGCCAGCGGCTGCCTGGTTGGCTCACGGTCTGCGGATCAGTCAACGCGGCACACCGCGGGGGCCCCGACGTCGGTACGCCTGGGCGGCGGCCCGACCCTGTTCGAACAATTGCCGGTTGGTCGGGGCGGCTTTCGCCCGCTGCCCTTCCGCCAGCGCCTGTTCCCAGCTCGTCCCGCTCAGCGGGAGCCATCCGGAGACGACCCCCACCATGTAATAGTTGAGGCTCCGGGGAGCCTCGAGTTCCTGGGATTGTGCGGTCCCCGGAAACCATTGCAGTCGCGGGTCTTCGCGTGAGGGTGGAGTCTCCGCTCCGGTCTGGACCGCGGCGGGACGCAGCCAGAACTCGTTCACCAGACCCACCCCTTCTGGCTTCAGATACGGAAGCTGCTTAAGAGCTTCGTAACCCTCGAGAGCCAGCAGAATGTCGATCCCCCCATGGCCGCGCAGGGGGGAGTGCAGCGGGCTGCCCAGGCGCACCTGGCATGAGACGCTGCCAAACCGCCGGCTCAGGCCATGGATCTCGCTCTTTTTGACCTCGTAGCCCTCATGCAGGGCGGCCGCGATCAGCAGGTCCCCCGCCGTGACCACTCCCTGGCCACCCAGGCCCGCCAGCAGGACGGTTAGCGGGGCGGTACCGGCGTCAGACATGTCTCAAGTTCCACGAGGTCGGGCACAAGTCGGCGAGGTTGCAACGCCCCTTCGGGGCACGCCTGAACGCACAGTGTGCAGCCGACGCACAGGTCGTGATTGATCAGCGGAGCCGGCCTGCCAGCCAGTTCCTGGCGCTCGATGGCCACACAGCCCACCTGGAAGCACTCGCCGCAACCGGTGCATGCCTCCTCCGTCAGATGAGCCTGCTGAACGGTCTCCCGGCGTTTGAGCAACAGGCACGGGGCCCGGCTGATCACCACCGAGGGACCAGGATGGTCGAGTGCCTCCCGCAGGACCGCTTCGCTTTCGGCCAGGTCATAGGGGTTGATCACCCGGATCCATTCGATGCCGAGAGCGGCGATCAGTTTCTCCAGATTGACCCCTGGCCCGCTCTGTCCGAGGGCGGTCTGTCCGTTCGCGGGATTCCCCTGCAGGCCCGTCATGGCGGTCGTGGAATTGTCCATCACCAGCACGGTGGTCTGTCCGCGATTGTGAACCAGGTCCAGCAGCGGCCCCAATCCCGAGTGCAGCAGGGTCGAGTCGCCAATCACCGCCAGCAACTTGCCCCGGACCCGGTCCCCCAGGGCCTTCTCCATCCCCAGGGCGGTGCCGATGCCGGCTCCCATGCAGACCACGCTGTCGATCGCGTTCCAGGGCTCGAGTGAACCCAGAGTGTAGCAGCCGATGTCCCCGGCGACTCGCACACCAATCCGGCTGATGGCCGTATAAACCCCCAGGTACTGGCAGCCTGCGCAGATCCGGGGGGCCCGTCCTGGAATCGAGGGATCTCCCAACTGCATGGGCTGGGGGGCCCGCTGGTCGACCGACTGCAGGATCCGTTCGGGGGTCAATTCTCCCACCCGGGGAATCCAACCCTCGCTGGCGACGGGAATGCCCAGCGCTTTGATCTGCTCTTCGAGGAACGGGTCGAGTTCTTCGATGACCCAGACTTCGTCGACCTGGGCCGCGAACTCACGAATCTTTTGGGCAGGCAGGGGCCAGCTCTGCCCGAGTTTCAGCACCGACAGGTGGGGGAAGGCCTCGCGAACATACTGATACGCCAGGCCCGAGGTAATCACCCCCACCCGCAAATCACGCCATTCGACGCGGTTCCAATCGGCCGCTTCGGCATACTGGGCCAACGCCTCGACACGGGCTTCCAGCGCGCGATGACGCAGAATGGCCTGGCGGGGCAACAGCACATACTTGTCGAAGTCGCGGATGAATCCGGTGGGGGTGCGGGGCTCGGGAGGATCACCCACACGAACAAGGGTCTTGGAGTGACAGATCCGGGTGGTCAAGCGGACCAGCACCGGGGTATCGAATCGCTCACTCAGCTCAAACCCCGCCAGAACGAGATCGCGGGCCTCCTGACTGTCCGATGGCTCCAGCATGGGGAGCTTGGCTGCCCGTGCGTAGTGACGGCTGTCTTGTTCGTTCTGCGAACTGGCCGCCGAAGGATCATCCCCCACCACGACCACGAGCCCCCCGTTCACTCCGGTGTAGACCGATGAGAAGAGAGGATCCGCGGCGACATTGAGGCCGACGTGCTTCATGGAGACCATCGCCCGGGCTCCCGCGAAGGAGGCCCCCAGGGCCACTTCGTAGGCCACCTTTTCGTTGGTGGACCAGAGCGCCTCGATCCCGGGATGCCGGGCGATCGATTCGAGAATCTCGGTACAGGGGGTTCCCGGGTAGCTGGTTGCCACCGTGACCCCGGCCTCGTAGGCCCCTCTTGCGATGGCCTGATTCCCCGACATCAGCCACGTCTGCGCCGACTTCATGTCGCCCCCTTGAGTTCGAGGATTTGAGCCGTGGTCATCACGGCCGCCTGGTTGTCGATAAACGGGAGCATACCAGCCAGCACAGTTCCCGGCCCCACATCAATAAAGCGGTTGGCTCCCCGCTGCGTGCGGGACAGAATGGTCTGCCCCCAATGCACCGGGGCGGTCAGGCAGTCGGCGAGGAATTCGGCCACTTCCAATCCGCGTCCCAGCTCGTTTCCGGTGCGGGTGTCAATGACCGGGACCTGTGGATCCTGGACCGGCAAGGCGGCCAGGTCGGTCCGCAGGGCGCGCGCGACCGGTTCCAGGAACGGGGTGTGCATCGCCCGCGAACGGACCAGCACCCGCGCCTGCTTCGCCTGGCGCGACAGCGACTCCGCCAACACCCGTTCCACCGCCGGGGCCATCCCCGAGATGACCTGCTGCCGGGGGGAGTTCCAGTTCGCCACCCACACATCGGGCTCGGCGGCCACCAGGTCGGCCACCACCGGTGCCTCCAACCCGAGGATCACCCCCATGGCATGATCCTGGCTCTCGACCCAGTCGTGAATGCGCTGTTCGGTCAGCCCGAGCAGTCGCAAACCTGTCGCGAAATCGAGAGCACCACTGGTGGCGACCGCCGCCCACGATCCCAGACTGTGCCCCAGAACGGCCGATGGCTGCCAACCTCGCGATCTCAGCACGGCGGCCGCGGCACACGAGATCACGTAGATCACCTCCGACTCTTGCCGGGGGGGCACCACCTTCCGCCCCGAGCCCTCAAGACACACCGCTGCGACGCTGTATCCCAGCAGGTCAGATGCCTGCCGGACCAGTTCATCGGCCACTGGCTCCCGCCCCAGAAACTCCGACCCCATCCCGACATACCGGCAGCCCAGACCCGGGAACAGCCAGATCTCAGAAGAAGGCCGCTCGACAGCGCAGGTTCCCGACCCAACCTGCACGGTGTTTTCGCAGGTGGTCTGGTGGGGATCGGAAGTGGGATGTTCGATCTGTCCGGGCACACGCCGATGGTATCGGTCGCGAAGCGAATCGTCGACCGTCGCGCCCCGGAAATCCCCTCTGCCGAGACACCCTGCTCCCCCACTGTTTGCCTTGATTTCCTGATCGGAACTTTCCTCTCTGTCGAGTCACCGCCCGCTTCCCTCCCGGGTGGGCACGTTCTCCTCCGAGTCGTCCGATTTGGCGGCCCGGTTCGAACTCCTTACCATGCAGGGAGGGGAGTCCCCCGAACCCGAACGGGACCGCCTTCGGTGTGGTTCCGCGCTCTTGCTGGAGATGCTTTCGATGATCAACCTGGCACCACTGGCAGGGCGCATCGCTCTCGTCACCGGCGGTTCGCGGGGAATTGGCCGGGCCTGCGCCGAGGAACTGGCCCAGGCCGGTGCCGATGTTGCCATCAACTATCACTCGAATGTCGCGGCAGCCCGGGAAGCGGTCGAGGCGGTCGAACGGCTGGGACGACGGGCGTTTCCCATTCAGGCCGATGTCTCACAGCCAGCGGAAGTCGACCATCTGGTCCGGATGGTGGAACAGACCCTCGGGCCGATCGAACTGCTGGTCAACAATGCCGGGGTCTTCGACTATGTCCCCCACGGTGAACTGACCCTCGAGATGTGGCAACGCACCCTGAATGTCAATCTGACGGGCAGCTTCCTGGTCACCTGGGCCGTCAAGGAGGGCATGCTCGCCCGCCGGTTTGGCCGCATTGTCAACGTCGCCTCGATCTCGGCCCTTCAGCCCCGCCCCCTGTCGATTGCCTATGCGGCCAGCAAGGCGGGGATGATGGGCCTGACCCGCAGCACGGCGGCCGCCTTCGCAGGACACAACATCCGCGTGAATGGAGTCGCTCCCGGACTGATTGAGACCGAAATCATCGAAGGGGTTTCCGCCGAGGCGGTCGACAAGATCGTCTCCGCCACCCCCCTGCAGCGGATCGGTCACCCCGTCGATGTGGCGCGGGTGGTGCGCTTCCTCATGACCGACGACTCCGAATTCATGACCGGGCAAACCCTGGTGGTGTGTGGCGGACGGGTCATGACTCCCTGAGTGACCGGCCGGTTCCGCTCGGCGCGGCACCTGGCGAACACCCGCTGGGGGAGTCCTCTGTCGCCCACTGGTCCGCCAGGATGTCTCCGGACAAGAGCCCGGGGGTGACTCCCGCTACCAATACTCCACGGGACCATTGGGGGTCCGGATGAGGGCCGTGGGAAGCGGTTCGAGCCGGGTGCCGTGTCGTTCTTCAATCTGGTCGGCGATGGCCGCGAATTCCACCACGCTCTCAAACTGGCGCAGCCGGTCTTCCAGGTCTTCGGGAATACCGAGCCGGGCGCCGTACCAGGCGGCGAACTTGCGGAAATTCCGGCAGCTGAGGTACTCCCCGTGCTGCTCCACCATCAACCCGAAGTGCCGCCGCAGAAAATTGACCTGCTCGAAGGGAGTGGGAGAAAACTCGGCCCCCTCAAGATCGCCCGCCTCGGCCAGCGCGATCCGGCGGAAGATCCAGGGATCCATCAGCGCCCCCCGGCCGATCGCCACCGCGGCACACCCGGTCTCCCGACGCATCCGCAGCGCGTCCGCCACAGTGCGGACATCGCCATTGCCCACGACAGGAATGGATTTCACCGCCTCCACGACCGCCCGAATTCCCTCCAGTGACACGTTGCCCGTGAAGCCCTGTTGCCGGGTCCGGCCATGGATGGTGATCGCGCAGACACCAAGTTGCTCGAACTCTTCCGCCAGCAGCGGGGCGGTGAGCCGGCTGCGGTCCCAACCGAGTCGCATCTTCACAGAAACCGGCAGCCGCACGGCACGAACCACTTCTCCCACCAGCTGGCACGCACCGTCGCCGTTGCACATCAGGCGAGCCCCGCCCCCCGACCCCGTGATCTTGGCCATGGGGCACCCCATATTGATGTCGATCGCCTGATAGCCATGGTCCTCGAGCCAGCGGGCCGCGGCCACCATGTGGCGCACCTCGCCGCCGTAGATCTGCACGGTCAGCGGCGTGTCGGCGGCATGGGTCTGAACCAGTTCGCGGGCCCAGCGAGTCCCCGAAACCAGATGCGAAGCCTGCACGAGGTCGGTGGTGCACAGCCCCACTCCTCCCAGCTCGCGGATCACCCGCCGAAACGCCAGGTGGGTGTACCCGGCCAGTGGAGCGAGGAAGTAGCGGGATGCCAGATCGCGTCCCCCCAGGGTGATGCCGCCGGAAGTGGGCCCAGTGTCCGATTTGGGGGGCGGTTGATCACCCCGGGTCGCACTGGAGGGGGCGGGGGCTGTGGCCGAGTGCAGCGTCATGCCGAAGGGGTCTCCGGGGCGGGGGGCCGGTTCTCGAGAGACTGTCCCTCGAGACGCCGCAGGGCGAGCCGCAGTTCTTCGGGAACGGGGACAGGCTTTTGCAATTGGTAGTCGAATGTCACGACGACGCAGTCCCCTTCCGCCGCGATCAGCCCCTGCCGCTCACTGACCACGCGGTGTTGCATGGTCAGGCTGGTCCGGCCCAGTTTCGAGACCCGGGCGCCGATCCAGACCGTGTCAGGAAAGCGGATCTGCCGGCGATAGTTGCACGATACGGCGGCGAGGATGGGGGCCAGCCGTTGTGACTGGTCGATCTGCAGCAGTCCCGCCCGGTCGCTGTAGGCGATGCGGGCCGTCTCGAACCAGCGCAGGTAGACGGTGTTGTTGACATGTCCAAACGCGTCCTGATCACCCCATTGGACGGGCAGTCGCACATGCACGGGAAACCCTTCCAGCAGGGCCCGTGTGACGGAGGAAGGGCTCTCAGTGGTCATGGTCCAGTCGGGGCTGTGAGGAGATGGAGATCGAGGGGGTATCGTCCTTCAGCAAGACGCCGCTGCACTCTTCCACCCGGGAACGCCGCAGCAGCCGCAACAGCACGTGCGCCCCCTCGGCCGGGGGCAGTCCCGCGGGATGAATGTTGGAGACGCAGTTGCGGTCGGCATCGGTGAGTCCGCGCCGGGGACGATGGACGAAATAGGCACCCAGGCTGTCGGGTGCGAGCAGTCCGGGGCGTTCCCCCAACAGCAAGAGGGCCAGGCGTGCCCCCAGCAGCTCTCCGACGTCATCCTGCAGCGCCACCCGCGCCCGGGGAATCACGAAGACCGGGGCGAGTTTCCAGCCCAGTTCCTGGAGTGAAGGCCACAAGACAGCCAGCAGGGGGATGACCTGCCGGTGCGCCGCCAGTGCCGAGAGTCCATCCGAGACAATCACCACCAGATCGCATTCGCGTTGTCCCGCGGAATCGTGTTCCGCCAGGGCCTTCCGGCTTTCGGGTGAGAGTTCGCGTCCCCAATCCGGACGAGTCAGGAAGGTCCGGCGATCCGCGGCGCGGGTCGCCAGAACCCGGGTGGGACAGCCCAGTGAACCGAGTTCCTGCACGAGCCGCTC
>Ga0315899_10000130_pt1 | contig 90481 bp, 81 predicted proteins | sample LakEriMetagenome_2_FD_203518 | JGI IMG/M metagenome (GOLD analysis project Ga0315899, IMG submission 203518) | Freshwater fungal communities from buoy surface, Lake Erie, Ohio, United States - Buoy 4 MA112 | ecosystem: Environmental > Aquatic > Freshwater > Lake | place: USA: Lake Erie, Ohio... | reverse complement strand
GGGGTAATAGCGTTCGGCCGGGGCGTCTGATTGACGAAAGTGACGAATAAGTCCGAGAACGGACTGGTCCATAAGTAGCCCTAACGAAAAAGTTGTTCTAGAGTATCTATATGCCACTTTCCGAGCACGAAAGACGCTTATTGGCGCAGATGGAAGAAGCCCTCGCCGTTGATGACCCACGTCTTGTCAGCGCGATGTCGGGTGGTTCTGGGGTTTCTCGGAATCGGCTTGGCCTAGGGGTAGCCCTTGTAATCGCCGGCCTTGCAACCCTCTTCGGTGGGCTGATTGCTCAAATCACGATTGTTGGCCTGGGCGGATTTCTTATCGCCCTGACTGGATCAGTCCTTATCTATCGAGCAGTCACAACTCCTGGCGCTCTCGTTCCAGCCTCCTCACAGGGCTCAGAGAAGGCTCCACGCGCTCGCAAGAAGCTCGGCGATCGCCTGCAGGACCGTTGGGATCAACGAAACTTCGAATAAGCCCGTCCAACAAGCCTGACTAGCCCGCCCACAAGGCGGGCTTTTTTGCGTCCCGACGCAGTGAGAAGGGTGGGGAGTGGTGGGGTGAAAAAGGGTGGATCGTGGAGAATGGTGGTTGAAAAAGGAGGAAAGTGGAGTAAAGTGGGGGATTGAGCAGGGATACACGCTCAATCGGATTCAACCTTGGGCCAGACAATCAAGGGGATAGGGGTAAGAGATGTTTCTTGGCACTCACGAACCCCGCCTTGATGAAAAAGGTCGCTTGATTCTTCCTGCGAAATTTCGCGAAGAATTATCTGCAGGTCTTGTTATTACAAAAGGACAAGAGCGTTGCCTCTACGTATTTCCTGCAACTGAATTTGAAACTCTTACACAGACTCTAAGACAAGCGCCAGTCACTGCAAAAGCAGCTCGTGATTATCAGCGCGTGATGTTTGCCGGCGCACACGATGAAATTCCTGATCGTCAAGGTCGCGTCACGATTCCACAAGGACTTCGCACATATGCAGGACTTGAAAAAGAGTGCGTTGTTATCGGTGCAAATACACGCGTTGAAATTTGGGATGCACAGGCATGGAATAAATATTTAGCAGATCGTGAAGAAGGTTTTGCCGACGTTTCAGAAGAGGTATTTCCAGGACTCTTCTAAGTAGTAAATAACTGAATAGAAATACAACAACTACATAGCGCTCTCTCGATTGTGGCCACCGTCGACCCAATGCCTAGGTTTTAAGGCCGACAGCGGCGCCCCTTCCCCGGCGTCGCTTTCGTGAGATCCGTCGGCCGGCGGTGACCAGAGTTGAGAGAGCGAAATATGAAAAAGAGATAAATGCAGAAAAGGAATGGGGGAGAAGATGAAGCACATATCAGTAATGCGCGATCGTTGCATTGATCTACTTACTCCTTCCATAGAATCTTCACGTACGCCAGTTGTTGTTGATGCAACACTTGGATTGGGCGGACATACAGAAGCGCTACTTTCTCGCTTCCCAGAATTAATCGTTATTGGAATTGATCGTGATCCAAGTGCGCTAGTACAAGCACGTGAGCGTCTGTCAGTTTTCGGTGATCGTCTAATCACTTCACACGCAGTCTTTGACAGCATTACTGATGTCGTCACTGCGCACGGTTACTCACAGCTTTCAGGTGTTCTCTTTGATCTTGGCGTTTCATCAATGCAACTAGATGAAAGTGATCGTGGATTTTCATACTCTCACGATGCTCCGCTAGATATGCGTATGGATAGCACTCAGGTCATCACTGCATTTGAAATTGTTAATCACTACGAACCCGGCGCTTTGGTAAAGATTCTGCGCACATTTGGGGAAGAGAAATTTGCCACTCGAATCGTTGAAAACATCGTTAAAGCCAGAGCTATTGCACCCCTTAACTCCACCATGCAATTGGCAACGCTCGTGAAAGAGAGCATTCCTGCTGCAACCCGTCGTACGGGCGGCAATCCTGCAAAGCGCACTTTCCAAGCGCTACGGATTGCTGTCAATGATGAACTTGGAGCGATCACTCGAGCAATTCCGCAAGCTTTGAATTTGGTTGAAGTTGGTGGCCGAGTAGTTGTGATGTCCTTTCAATCACTGGAAGACAAGATTGTTAAGGAGTTCTTCGTTGAGGCATCAACCTCAAAGAGTCCTCGTGATCTTCCTATGGAGCTTCCAGAATTTGCCGCAAAGTTTTCACTCGTGATCAAGGCGAGCGAGAAAGCTAGCCAAGCCGAACAAGATGAGAACTCACGTTCAACATCAGTCCGTCTTCGCGCGATAGAGAGAGTGGCTGCCTGATGTCAATCGCTGCTCTCGCACAACAGACTCGTGAACGGGTGATGACGCAATCATCACGTGCGTTACTTAAGATCGTTCCGCAGACTTCTGAGGGAACTCAAGCCACACATAAGTATTTTGCTAAATTTGTATCACTTGTTGCAGTTATTGGATTCCTGGCTTTACTCGGAATCAACACCCTGCTCGCACAAGATGCCTTCGTTCTCTCAGAGTTGAAATATGAGTCGAAGATGATTGCAGATCAGCGAGAAGCGATCTCACGGAAAATGGAGACTTTCTCATCCCCACAAGCGTTAGCGAATCAGGCGGCGGCGTTAGGCATGAGCCCATCTGAAGATCCAACTTTCCTTAATTTGACCCAAGAGATTCCTCTTGTCACAGATGAGAGTGGGATTACACGTGGGTAATTTTGATTTATTAATGAAGCGCATCCGCACCCTCTTCATTCTTCTTTTAATCGTATTCATGCTCTTCGCTGCACGACTAGTGCAGATTCAAGGAATTCAGTCGGCCGAATACACGCTGAAGGCAGCGAATGAGATGGAGTCGACTCGTGTTATTCCGGCGCCTCGAGGTGACATCACCGATATCAACGGAGTCGCATTTGCTCGCAGCGTCTCGGCGATCAATATCGTTGTCGACCAGAAGTTGATCAAGGATCATGCTCGAGTGGCTGCATTTGCTGCTCCTATTCTTGGCCTTACTGTAGAAGAAGTAACCACGGCAATTACAGGAATCAAGCGATACTCAATGGTGCTTGAGAGCGCTGAACCAAGTACGTGGAATCGACTCTCTCTTGCAATTGATAAATACAACTCAACGTTAAGCAATAAGGAGTATGACAAGAGAATTGCGGGATTCTTCCCAGAACGAAACTATGTTCGCGAATATCCATCCGGAAATCTTGTCTCCTCTCTCGTAGGTTTTGTCCGTAAAGATGGCTTAGGCGCATCAGGTGTTGAGTTGAGTATGAATTCTTCAATTACTGGAACCCCTGGTGCGTATTCATATGCGCGAGGCCGTGGAGCAGAAATTCCTGGATCGCAATCTGAAATCGTCGCAGCCCAAGCTGGTACAACTGTAAGACTCACAATTGATCGAGACATTCAATGGGTTGCCTCAAAAGCGATTGCGGAGGCTGTAAAGAAGGCTCGTGCAAGTAGCGGAACTGTAATTGTCATGGATCCAAAAACCGGAGCGGTCTTAGCTCATGCAACCGCTCCAACATTTAATCCCAATGACACCAAGAACGTATCTTTAGATTTAATGCGAAATCCTTCAGTTCAAGATGTGTATGAACCGGGATCTACTGGAAAAGTTATGACGCTGGCCGCGGCGCTAGAAGAAGGCAAAGTCTCTCCAGAAACGGTCTTTGATGTCCCATACAAGATTCGTCGTGGCGGCGAAGATTTTAAAGATCACGATCGCCACCCGCTTAAGAAATTAACAACGGCTGGAATCTTGGCGGAATCGAGTAACACTGGAACCATCAAAATTGCAGAGACCATGAGTAATGACAAACTCCATTCTTATCTCACTAAATTTGGAATTGGACTAAAAACAGGTGTAGGCCTGCCAGGTGAGAACGTTGGAAAATTATTGGCAGTCAAAGATTGGTCGGGCACAACTGCACCGACAGTTGCCTTTGGTCAGGGATATTCACTTAATGCGATGCAGGCAACAAGCATCTTCGCAACACTCGCCAACGGTGGTATTCGAGTTTCTCCAACAGTAATTGCTGGAACCAGCGATGCATCTGGCAACTTCACTCAATTCAAAAATGAAAAAGGTGTTCAAGTTGTGAGCGCATCTACTGCAGCAAAGATGCGCCTTATGATGGAGAGCGTTGTTTCTTCTCATGGAACTGCGCCAAGTGCGGCGATCCCTGGATATCGAGTTGCTGGAAAGACTGGAACAGCGTGGCGCTATAACGAGACCTGTGGTTGCTACAGCGGGTATACAGCTTCATTTATTGGCTTTGCACCAGCAGATGCTCCAGCTTTTGTTATTAACGTAACGATTCAAGATCCAAAGGCAGGCCACTATGGCGGCGCTCTTGGTGGTCCGGTGTTCAAGAAAGTTATGACTTTTGTTTTACAGAGTCGACACATTGCACCTACTGGAACAGAAGTCTTACCTGTCGCTCTCAACAAAGCTGAACTCGACAAGATGGCTCGAGCAGAGAGAAAAGCAGAGAGCGCGAAGATTTCTCAAGCGAGTTCGAGGGGATAAGCCATGCGCCCACTCCTTGATCACACCATCACAGTCGAAGAAATCTCTCGCCTCATTGGCATCACGATTGATCTTGACCCCGCTCTCACTTTCTCAGGAGCAACATCAGTTGATGGTTCTGTACAGGCGGGAGATCTCTTTCTCGCTTACCCAGGAGAGAAAACTCATGGCGCACAATTTGCAGCCAATGCAATAGCACTGGGCGCTCGAGCAATTCTTACCGATGCTCAAGGTGCGACCTTTGCTAAAGATCTGCCAGTGATAATTGTTCCCAATGCACGTACTGCTGGGGCCGTCATTAGTGCAAACCTATACGGCAAACCGATACAGGAGATGGTCAGCATCGGAGTTACCGGAACCAACGGTAAAACCACGGTTAGTACTTTGCTTTATCAACTCTTTCAAGAAGCTGGTCGCGATAGCGGTTTGATTGGAACTGTCGAGACGCGCATAGGACGTGATCGAGTTGCTAGCGCAAGAACAACACCTGAAGCAGATGCACTCCAAGCAGTCGCGGCAACGATGAGCGAACGCCATCTTCGTCATCTGGTGATGGAGGTTTCAAGCCACGCTATGGTGATGCAGCGAATGGTGGGCGCACGCTTTGCCATGGTTGGATTTACAAATCTTTCACAAGATCACCTTGATTTTCACCTTGATATGGAGAGTTACTACAGAGCAAAGGCATCTCTCTTTACCCTGGAATATGCTGATCAAGCGTTTATAAACATTGATTCTGAATTCGGGCTACGCCTTTACAACGAGTGCGGAATTCCAGCGACATCGCTATCTCGCAATAATCCTAAAGCGAGCTGGCATTTCACTTCGATAACACCTAGTAGTAGTGGAACCACCTTTACCGCTCGAGGTGTCGGGGGAGTTTTGATTGAAAGCTCAACACCTCTTCACGGCTATTTCAATCTCGATAACATCTTGTTAGTTCTAGCAATGGCTATTGAGTGCGGAATTGATCCACTCGATTGTGCTGCGATTATTCCCAAGCTTCACGGTGCACCTGGACGAATGGAAGCGGTAGATCGGGGTCAAAATTTCACGGCGCTGGTTGATTATGCCCACACTCCAGATGCGGTGCGAAATGTCATCACCACTGCGACAGAGTTCACCTCCGGAAAGGTCATCGCACTTCTTGGTTGTGGGGGAGACCGCGATTCTTCTAAACGACCACTAATGGGAAGCGCTTTGATGCAAGAAGCCGGGATTGCCATTTTTACAAGTGATAACCCACGGAGTGAAGATCCAAAAAAGATTCTGGGAGATATGACTGAGCATCTTCAGATTTCTGAGCCATCTCGAGTAATCATCGATCGTCGTGAAGCTATCTCTTATGCAGTTTCGATCTGCCAACCAGGTGACACTCTTCTTCTTTTAGGTAAGGGTCACGAGAATGGCCAAGAAATTAATGGTGCAAAGATAGATTTTGATGATCGCCTCGTTCTCGCAGAAATTCTTGAGGAGAAACGATGAACCCTATGTTGGCATCGCAGATTGCTCAGATTGTTGATGGCACTCTTTCAGGTGAAGATATTCTCGTAACCGCTGGCCCATCTTTGAAATCCAGGGAGGTAGAACGAGGGGGAATCTTCCTGGCAATACGTGGCGAGAAAGTTGATGGTCACGATTTTGTTGACGACGCCTTCACTCATGGCGCTCTTCTTGCAATAACAACTCGTGCAGTCTCGCAACGACACATTCTTGTTCAAGATGTGACTGCTGCCATTACATCGCTAGCGCGATTTGCACGATCAGAGTTGAAAGATTTAAAAGTTGTTGGCATCACCGGTTCACAAGGAAAAACCACGACTAAAGATCTTCTGCGCCACATGCTTTCACAGCATGGTCAGACTGTTGCCCCATCCGGAAATTACAATAATGAGCTGGGTGTGCCACTGACGCTATTGGCCTGCTCGTCAGAGACAAAGTTCGCAGTAATTGAAATGGGTGCACGACATTCCGGAGATATCGCTCATCTAGCATCAATTGCAGAACCAGATATTGCCGTTGTACTTCGCGTGGGAATGGCGCACTTAGGTGAATTTGGATCAATTGAAACGATTGCACAGACAAAGTCAGAGTTGATTTCTTCGCTATCTGAATCTGGAATCGCAATCTTAGGTCAGTACGACCCTTTTACTAAAGCGATGAAATCACTCCATGCTGGCCGCACCCTTACTTTTGGTAGTGGGCAATCAGATGATGTGAGAGCGACAGAAGTTGAGATGCGCGAAGGTCGTCCACACTTTGATCTAGTCACCCCTGATGGCAGAGCTGCAGTAGGTCTTCGCATTGTTGGCGAACATCAAATATCTAATGCGCTGGCCTGCGCAGCAGTAGGTACCGCACTTGGTTTTTCAATCGAGTCCATTGCAACGGCGCTCTCCACTGCGCTGATCGAGAGCAAGTGGCGTATGGAGATTCATGAATTCTCTGAAGTACTCCTGATTAATGATTCATATAACGCAAGTCCTGATGCGGTAGAGGCGGCCTTGCGGACCCTGATTCTCTTTGCTCAAGAACGTGGTGGACGTGCCTGGGCATTCTTAGGAAAAATGGCAGAACTCGGCGAGTCTTCAGCCTCGGCCCATCAACAAGTTGGCACCCTTGCCTATCAGATGGGAATTGATCATCTTGTCTGTGTAGATGCACCGGATTATCAACCTGCGGAGCAGAGTGAGGGTCAAACAAATCTGCATCTATGTGATCGCAACGGTGCGCGTGCCATTGCAGAACAGATTGAGCCAGGAGATGTGATTCTTGTGAAGGCCTCTAGATCAGAGAGATTTGAAATTCTTGCAGAAGAGATTGAAGAAGTTGTGAAGAGAAAAATAGCAGCAGGGGGAGAAGTAGAGTGAAGACGATCCTTGCCGCCGGTGGCTTCGCACTCTTACTCTCACTTTTTGGTACCCCTCTTCTGATTCGTGCACTGGCGAAAAAGGGATACGGCCAGATCATTCGTGACGATGGCCCATCATCGCACCACACAAAACGTGGAACTCCCACCATGGGCGGAATCATCATTATCTTCGCAGCTATCACTGCATATCTGATCGCGCATCTAATTAGCGGAAATGCCATCACTGCCTCTGCAGCGCTGGTAATTGGGCTCGTTATTGCACTTGGATGCGTAGGGTTTTTAGATGATTGGCTCAAAGTCTCGAGAAAACAATCAAAGGGACTTAACTCACGTCAAAAGCTGAGTGGGCAAATCATTGTTGCATCAGTTTTTGCATACTTCGGCACCAAGTTTGCTGATTCAGATGGATTAACTCCAATCTCATCTCAGCTATCAACGGTGAGAGATACATCGATCACACTGGGTGCAGTCTTAGTAGTTGTGTGGGTTGCGCTCATGGTCACAGCAACCAGCAACGGTGTAAATCTCACAGATGGCTTAGATGGGCTTGCTTCCGGTGCCTCAGTTCTTACCTTCATCTCATTCATTTTGATTGGTGTCTGGGAGTTTGGACAGAGCTGCGCGGTTTCACCCGGAATTAATTGTTATGAAGTAAGAGACCCTCTTGATATCGCAGTATTAGCTGCAGCATTTGCAGGTGCGTGTACCGGTTTCCTCTGGTGGAATGCATCCCCGGCAAAAATATTCATGGGTGATACAGGTTCACTTGCTCTCGGTGGTGCACTCGCCGGAATTGCGACCATGCTCCGTATTGAACTTCTTTTGATTCCGTTGGGTGGACTCTTTGTAATCATCACGATGTCAGTGATCATCCAGACTCTTTACTTCAAAATTTCTGGCGGCAAGCGCGTCTTTAAAATGGCTCCGCTTCAGCATCACTTTGAGCTGATGGGTTGGGGAGAAGTAACGATCGTAATTCGCTTCTGGATTATTGCCGGTCTCTGTGTTGCAGCAGGCCTTGGTCTCTTCTATGCAGATTGGATCGCAGGCTAAAGGCGCTGCGTGGAAAAACAGATGAGCTTTTCCGGAGATCTCCAGCATAAGCAGATTCTTGTGCTGGGTGCGGGTGTCACAGGATGTGCATCTGCTCGCGCTCTACAGGCGCGAGCAGTCGAAGTCACTCTTGTTGATGAATCAGAGATTACTAGTAGCGAATTCCATATCGTTAAACCCTCTGATGTAAATGTCTCTGATTTTGATTTTGTACTTGTTTCGCCTGGCTGGAAAGAGAGCCATCCGCTCATCTCACAAGCGCAAGCTGCTCAGATCACATTACTCAACGAAATAGATCTTGCATGGGCAATTAAAGAAGAGCGATCTCCGGGTCAGAAGTGGTTGGCACTTACTGGAACTAACGGTAAGACAACTACCGTTGAAATGACAGCGGCAGCGCTGCGAGCTGGCGGAATTCATGCCGTTGCCTGCGGGAATGTAGGTAAAACAGTTATTGAGTGTGTAGACGGTAATGAGGCTTATGACGTACTTGTCCTCGAACTTTCAAGTTTTCAACTTCATTGGCTACAGCGCGCTGAGTTCGTGGCGGCGGCAATTCTCAATATTGCAGATGATCACACTGATTGGCATGGAAGTTTCGAAAGTTACGCGCAAGCGAAGATTTCAATTCTTGACCGCTCGATGACGGCAATACTCAATGGGGACGATAAAGAAACAGTAACTCGTACCACCCACTGGAATGGCAGAAAAGTCTTTTACTCTCTGGATACTCCAGGACCTGGAGAGATTGGAATTGTCGAAGAACTTCTTGTCGATCGTGCCTTTGTCTCAGATCCACAAGAGGCTTCGATGATCGCAGAGCTCATAGATGTGAAGCCAACTGTTCCGCATAATGTTTCTAATGCGCTGGCTGCCGCAGGATTAGCCCGCACAGTTGGTGTCTCACATGAGGCAATCGGCACAGCCCTCTCTACGTTCACGCTAGGTCGCCATCGCATCGAAGTTGTAGCAGAAGATAAAGGAATCACGTGGATCGATGATTCCAAAGCAACCAACCCACATGCTGCAACCGCCTCAATACTCTCGGCTCTCTCTGTAATTTGGATTGCAGGTGGATTAGCCAAAGGCGCCGACGTCAGCACTTTGGTTGAACGCGCGAGCTCACGAATCAAAGCAGCAATTCTTATTGGCACAGATCGAGAACTCTTTGCCACAGCGCTGGCTGAACATGCACCGCATGTGAAGGTAATTGCCGTTGACCCACCAGCTGATTATCAGCGCGGGGGAGTCTCTAACTCATTTATGGATGCAATCGTTGCCGCAGCCCAATCTTGCGCAATTCAGGGAGATACAGTTCTTCTTGCACCATCGTGCGCCTCAATGGATCAATTTATTTCCTATGCCGATCGTGGCGACCGATTCACTGATGCAGTACGGAAGGCTTTGGGATGAGTAAAGCGCCAGCGAAGAGCAAGTTACAGAATCCTGCTGCTCCATTTTATGGATTGCTAATTTCAACAGGATTGTTATCGATAATCGGTCTTATCATGGTCTTCTCTGCATCGTCGATCTATTCACTCGACACTAAGGGTTCATCCGTAGCAATTTTTATCCGCCAGCTCATCTTCTTGGTCATCTCCATTCCTATGGCAATTTTTCTCTCCCGTCTCTCGCTCGAACGTTGGAAACTCCTTGCCAGGTTTGGATTGATCATCTCAATAGTGCTCTTACTTATTGTGCGAGTTCCTGGAATTGGAAAATCAGTTAATGGAAACCAGAACTGGATTTCTCTCAAGGTTGTAGATGTCCAGCCAAGTGAGCTTGCTAAGTTTCTGCTTATTTTGTGGGCTTCACAGCTCTTGGCAACACGTCTAAATGCTGGCTTTATACGAATCAATGTATTGGCACTTATTGCACCTGGTTTTATCGTAGCTAGCGCTCTTGTCATGTGGGGTCGAGATCTTGGTACCGCATCAGTTCTCATGGCAATTCTTGGTGGGTTGCTCTTCGTCTCAGGAATTCCATTGCGCCTTGTCGGAACACTTACAGCAACTGCTGCCGTGGCCGTTGGCTTCTTGATCGCAACAACGCAGTATCGCGCCGCTCGTTGGAGCGTCTTTCTCAATCCTTTCGATCCAGCGCAGTATAAAAATGAAGGATGGCAGCCCGCACACAGCCTCTTAGGACTAGCAAGTGGTGGAATTTTTGGTGTTGGTCTCGGTGGAAGTAGACAAAAGTGGGGCAATCTTCCTGAAGCACATACTGACTTTATTTTTGCAGTCATCGGCGAAGAACTTGGTTTGCTAGGAACACTCTTCATTTTGGCTCTCTTAGGAACATTAATTTATTCTTCGCTACGAATTGCCATGCGATCAACAGATTCATTTACACGCTTTGCATGTGCCGGTATCGGAACATGGATTGCGATCCAAACAGTTCTCAATATTGGATCCGCAGTAAGTCTTCTTCCGGTTGTGGGTGTCACGCTTCCGCTTCTCTCATATGGAGGCTCCGCACTCATTGCGACCTATCTCGGTATCGCATTTATTGCTTCGGGTGCGTTGCGAGACCCTGAGGTAAAGTCCGAGGTAAAGAATTTTGTTGCGCAAAGGTTGCATCGATAAATGAAATCTCGGAAGATTGTCTTTGCCGGCGGGGGAACCGCTGGACATATTCAGCCCGCACTTGCGGTGGCGCGATTATGGAATCAGGCGCATCCTTCGGACCAGATTGTTTTCTTGGGAACATCATCTGGCTTGGAGACTCGACTTGTTCCTGACGCTGGTTTTGATCTCCAACTCATCACACGTGTCCGCGTTCCACGTTCGCTTTCAGTAGATCTCCTCAAGGTACCCACTTCACTTCGCCGTTCGATCAATGAATCAAAGGAAATTCTGCGCGAAGCTGATCTGCTCATTGGTTTCGGTGGCTATGTCTGTGCGCCGGCTTACTTGGCCGCTGGTTCTCTCAAAGTCCCCATCGTGATTCACGAAGCAAATGCCAAACCTGGTTGGGCAAATCGCCTTGGTGCACGTTACACAGATGCTCTGGCGGTGGGATCTCCTGTTAACAACGGCGCATTTACTCAGGCACTTATCACTGGGCTGCCACTTCGGGATGACATCACCTCAATACTTACAACCAATCGCAGCGCAGATGAAAGCACTTGGAGTCAGATCAGAGATAAGGCTAAGCGCGATCTCGGAATTACCAGCGAGAATAAAGTGATCTTAGTGTTTGGTGGTTCGCAGGGTTCAAAGGCAATCAATGACGTTATTGAAAATGCGCGCAAGAGTTTGGCAGACCGATCCATCACAATTGTTCACTCTGTCGGAACGACAAATACCCTGCCAGTCAGTAGTAAGACATACATTGCTTTTCCATATATTCAAGATATGGCAACAGCCTACTTGGCCTCTGACTTAGTTATCGCCCGCAGTGGCGCAATCACCTGTTCTGAAGTGAGAGCACTTGGAAAGTACGCACTCTTTATCCCATTGCCGATTGGAAATGGTGAGCAATCTGTCAACGCAAATCATCTTGTGGAGATGGGACGAGCTCGAGTCCTAGATCAGAAATCATTCACCCCCACTTGGTTACTAGATAACATGGACTCCATGTTGGCCCTGAGTGATGAATTGCGCGATCGTCCAGATTTTGCTGATCTAGATTCAGCGGCAAAGATTCTATCCTTGGCAGAGTACAAACTTGCAGAAGGAAATAGATAAACGATGAATCCGACGACTCTCGATCACTGGAGTGGAAAGCGAATTCACTTCATCGGAATCGCTGGAGCAGGTATGAGTGGATTAGCTCGAATTGCTCTGTCGCACGGTCTCTCGGTATCTGGAAGTGACTCTAAAGATTCATCTGTGGTGTTAGCACTTCGCGCGCTTGGCGCAGAGGTAGAGATTGGCCACGATGCGGCCCATCTTGCCGGCGTCGATATTGTGATTTATTCAAATGCAATTGCTGCAAGTAATCCAGAGATGAAGCGAGCCCAAGAGCTCTCTCTTCCGCTACTCACTCGTGCGCAAGCGCTTGCGATTCTTATGACGGCAAGTAAGAGCCTGGCTGTTGCAGGCACACATGGCAAAACGACAACGTCATCAATGCTTACAGTGGCGCTCCAGGCATGCGGAATCGATCCATCTTTTGCAATTGGTGGAACGCTCACCGCATCTGGCTCTAATGCTCACCGTGGCACAGGGGAGTACTTCGTCGCTGAGGCAGATGAATCTGATGGCTCTTTCTTGGAGTACCGCCCATTTAGCGCAATCGTGACAAATGTTGAGCATGATCATGTCGATTTCTTTGCCACTGAAGAGTCAGTGATGGATATCTTCACTGAGTTTGCTCAATCAATTAATCCGCAAGGTTTCTTTATTTACTGCAAGGATGATTCCGGTGCGGTGCGGATTGCCGAGACCGAATTTGCGGCCACCAAAGTTTCCTATGGAGAAGATGCAAGCGCCGACCTTCTCATCGACACCATCAAACTCTTACCGAACGGATCAAAGGCGAGAGCTTTATGGAAGGGGAGAGCAGTTGGAACGATTGAATTGCAAGTACCCGGTCATCACAATCTCCTTAACGCCGCTGCTGCCTTAGCAATGGGACTCTCGCTGGGCCAGCCAGCGGCAGCACTTCTCGAAGGGTTAGCATCTTTTCAGGGCGCCGGCCGCAGATTCGAACTTAAAGCGAGCGTTGCAGGTATTCGAGTAATTGATGACTACGGCCATCATCCAACTGAAATTGATGTCACGTTGACTGCCGCCCGTCGCTACGCCGGTGACGGTCGAGTCCTTGTCATCTTTCAACCGCATCGTTACTCCAGAACCCAAGCATTTCTCGATCAATTCGCTCGTACCTTGGATCTTGCAGATCTCGCAATTCTCTTGGAGATCTACCCAGCAAGTGAAAAACCAATTGCAGGTGTGAGCGCATCACTTATTGCCCAGAAAATGAAGCACGGAAAATTTATCCCTAACTTCCTTGAAGCTTCAGAAGAGATTATATCCATGGCAAAAACTGGAGATGTAATTCTTACCTTAGGTGCCGGTGATGTGAATTCCTTAGCTCCAATAATTGCCCAAGGCCTTGAGCGACGATTCGAAACCTTGCCGCCGCAGTAATGTCAGTACGTAATCGAAAGTTCCTATCGCCTCCATTGGTGATCACTGTTGTGACCGTGCTCGCTCTGGCCTATCTCTTGGGCTGGTCTTCTTTCTTTAGCGTTAAAGGTGTAGAAATTTCTGGGGCACCGACACCAGCGGTACAAGTTGAGATAGAGAAGCAGAGCCAGATTGATGTGGGTCAACAGTTAGCTCGAGTTAACCCACAATCGGCTGCCAGAAAGATTGAGAAGTCACCGTGGATCAAGGATGCGAAAATTTCAAGGGATTGGTTAAGTGGCGTTGTGAGAATCGAAGTCACTCCACGAGAGCCGCTAGCGTTCTTTAATTCAGATCAAGTTCCGGGTCAGACAATTGATCAAGATGGTCAACTCTTCACCCTGCCTGGATACACCAATCCAGATCTAGCCCTTATCTCAGCAAAGAGTCCAGAGAGCGCCCTGAAGGCCAACGAACTCTTCACCCAACTTCCGGAGAATTTTCGTGCTCAGATCACATCAATGCTGGCGACTTCAACCAACACCTTTACCCTCAATTCCGTCATCAATGGTCGAGAGCTTCGTATTCGTTGGGGCGATAATCAAGATATGGCTTTGAAGATTTCAGTGATAAACAAACTGCTGAAATTGCCAGAAAATAAGCGAATTAAACTGATCGATGTGGTCGCGCCATATGCCCCGATTGTGAAGTGAATTGCGAAATTAATTTTGCAAATAACTCTCAAGTTGTAGATGAGGAATTAGTTCGAGTCGGTATTTGATTGCAGCCTTTGATCAGCCTAAGTTGACCGTCATTAGAGAGATGAATCGTAAGTCTCAAGGCGAGGTTTATAGTTCATAAGGAGGACTCACGTGGCTGCACCGCAGAATTATCTAGCTGTCATCAAGGTTGTTGGAATTGGTGGCGGAGGAGTCAATGCGATCAATCGCATGATCGATGTCGGTCTTAAGGGCGTTGAGTTCATTGCAATCAATACAGATGCACAACATCTTTTAATGAGTGATGCTGATGTGAAGTTAGATATTGGTCGCGCATCTACAAAAGGTTTAGGTGCAGGTGCTGCTCCTGAAAAAGGTCGCCAAGCTGCAATTGATCACACCGAAGAAATTGAAGAAATTCTTCGCGGCGCAGATATGGTTTTCGTAACTGCTGGTGAAGGTGGCGGTACTGGAACAGGTGGCGCACCAATTGTTGCCAAGATTGCACGCGATCTCGGCGCACTCACCATCGGAGTTGTTACACGTCCTTTCTCATTTGAAGGAAAGATTCGTATGCGTCAAGCAGAAGAAGGAATTGAACTTCTTCGCAGCGAAGTAGACACACTTATTGTTATCCCTAACGATCGCCTGCTAGCAATTTCAGATCGCAATATCACTGCAGTCGATGCATTTAGAAGTGCCGATCAAGTTCTGCTTTCGGGCGTTCAGGGAATCACCGAAATCATCACACAACCAGGTCTAATCAACCTTGACTTTGCAGATGTTAAGACTGTTATGACAGATGCTGGTTCAGCGTTAATGGGAATTGGTTCAGCGCGCGGAGAGAACCGAGCAATTAGAGCGGCAGAACTTGCAATCTCAAGTCCTCTTCTTGAAGCATCAATTGATGGCGCAATGGGTGTCTTGCTCTCAGTTGCTGGTGGTTCTGATCTTGGTCTCTTTGAAATCAATGAGGCATGTGAACTCGTACAAGCCGCTGCACATCCAGATGCACGCATCATCTTTGGAACCACTATTGATGACGCACTTGGCGATGAAGTTCGCATCACCGTCATCGCGGCTGGATTTGATGGGGGAGAGCCGAAGAAGGTGGCTGTTCCTGTTATTGATGCAGCAACTCTAGGAGGAGTGGCGAACCCGCTTCCTGGTAATGATCCTCTTCTCGTTGCGATGGATCTCGAAGATAACAAGCCAACAAAGCGCGTCACATTTGAAGAGCTCGTTGCTGAGGACGAGATCGATGTGCCAGACTTTATGAAGTAATAGTGAATTACAGTTTCACAGATCGCACCGGTGGTTTATCCACCGGTGCTTTTCTTTCTAACAATGTAGCCACGCATGTGGGTGATGAAGTCGCGACCGTGCTTGCAAATCGTGCCCGGCTTGAGAGTGATCTTGGCTTGCCGATTCAGTTTATGAATCAAGTCCATGGTGACGTTGTTGCCACGATTGGAAGTGAGATCGTTGCGGCACCGACTGCTGATGCACTGATCACTCAGAGTGCAGGTATTGGTCTTGCCGTAATGGTTGCTGATTGCATCCCGCTTCTACTTTCTAACGCAAGGGCTGTGACAGCAGTACACGTTGGTCGCAAAGGGCTGATGAATGAAGTCGCCATGAGCGCTATTCAAGCGATGCGTTCTATTGATTCATCTGAGATTACTGCAGTCGTTGGTCCATCAATTTGCGGTCAGTGTTATGAAGTTTCTGAGGATATTTACAAGGAGGTCTCCACGAGATTTCCCCTGGCAGCCTCCACAACATCGGACGGTAGTTTCGCGCTCAACCTCTCCAGGGCGCTCATAGAACAGTTGCAGAAGAGCGATGTACGTGTTGTCGATGAAGGAAGATGTACCGTTGAAGATAGCGCTCTCTACTCTTATCGAAGAGATGGCGTTACGGGTCGACAGGTAGGAGTTGTGTGGTTATGAGCGATCTTGATCGCAAGGCCGAACTCTCTCGCTCCCTTAAAGATGTTCGTAATCGCGTTAGCGCGGCAGCATCAAAAGCGTCACGCAAACCAGAAGATGTAACGCTAGTAGTTGTGACGAAGACCTATCCGGTGAGCGATGTTGAGATACTTCATGAGTTGGGTGTCACTGATTTTGGCGAGAATCGAAGCGCTGAGGGGCTAGAAAAATCTTCCTTAATCGCCGCACATTGGCACTTTCAAGGTCAGATTCAAAGCAATAAAATCGCCGCCATCTCATCGTGGGCCCAGACGGTTCATTCACTCGATGACCTTTCCCACGTTGCTAAATTCGACCGTGCTGTAGGAGAAATTCCTGGAAAGCGTTTACGTGTATTCATTCAGCTCTCACTCGATGGCGACGCCTCAAGGGCGGGAGTCAGCGGCGATGAATTGATGGCCCTTGGCCATGCTGTGATCTCAACAAAGCACCTCGATCTTGCTGGATTAATGGTCGTTCCTCCGGTGCAAGCCGAGCCGGAGAGGGCATTTAGTGAGGTTGCTGCAATTGCTGCGAACTTTCGCCGCGAATTTCCGATGGCGCAATCGCTATCTGCGGGAATGAGCGGGGACTATGAAATTGCAATTGCTCATGGTGCGACACACATCCGAGTAGGTAGCCAAATACTCGGTACTCGACCTACTCACGCGTAAAATTACCCACATGTCTGCACTCAATAAAGTAATGGAGTACCTCGGCCTCGTTGATGGTCCAGAGGGAGCTACTGAAGAAAGAAAGCCAGCGCCTACTCGTCGTGAAGTGCGGGTTGCACCTGTAGCCGCGCCAACAGCGACAACCGGTGTCACCGTTATCGGTGCTCGCGGCACAGTCGAAGTTGACCAACTTGGCGATGTCGAACCTTCATACAACATTGTGACTTTGCATCCACGTTCTTACTCTGAAGCGCGACAAATGGCTGAGCACTATCGCCAAGGAAATCCCGTGATCATCAATCTTGATGACATGGATGAGTCAGAGCGCAAGCGTCTTGTAGATTTTGCAAGTGGATTAGCATTTGGATTACAGGGTGGCATCGAAAGAATTGCTAGCCGAGTTTTCCTTATCTCTCCTGCAAATGTGAATGTGCGCACTGAAGATAAGGCTGCGTATGCACAGGCAAGTTTTTTCAACCAGAGCTAAGTAAAAATACTTAACTTATATGTTTAAAGAACTGATTCTCAATCTCCTCACCTTTTTTAAGTGGGTGCTCTTTGCGCGTCTCATCATTGACTATGTCAGAATGTTTGCGCGTAACTGGCGTCCAAAGAGTGGACTGATTGCCCTCTTTGAAGTTATCTACGCGATTACTGATCCACCAATGAAATTTGTTGGACGCTTTGTTCCGCCACTTAGAATCGGTGGGGTATCGCTAGATCTCTCATTCATCGTGCTTCTACTAGCACTGAATTTTGCATCAACTATCGTTCGCGTCGTTCTCTAAGCTTTCTTTAGAGTAAGGGCAATACCAAGTTCGTTATCACCCAGCGCTATCGACTCATCGATAGTCAGCGATGTTGCAAGGACTTCACCTCGAATATGTGAATCCTGAGCAGAGATTGCAGCAATGATTTGTGGCTCTGCGTTGTAAGTGACGTCAATGCGATCTGAGATATCCAAACCATCGCTTTTACGTCGCTCTTGAATAAAGCGGATTACCTCACGGACTACTCCGGCTTCAACTAACTCGGGAGTCAGCGTTAAATCAAGGGCGACAGACTCACCATCGTGGCTGGCAACCATCCAGCCACTCTTTGGAACTTCGGTGACGACGAGGTCGCCGAGATCAATCTCAAAGGTTCCAACTTGCGCGCTGTGCTGGCTGCGCAAGGTTTTAACTAGATGGGTCGCATCGGCTGCTGCGATGAGTTTGGCAACGGCCTGAACCTCTGCGCCATATTTTGCACCGAGTGATTTGAAGTTCGCCTTAATTGAGATATCTACAAGATCGCCATCAGCATCGGCAATGTCAGCAAGACTTAACACATTGAGTTCATCAGCAATCTGATCTTTCATCTCAACAGGGAGTTTGTCCCACCCAGGTGCTGAGATGAGTGCGCGTCCAAGTGGTTGGCGAATCTTGATTCCAGATTCCGCGCGAGCAGCGCGACCTTGTTCGACAACTCGACGAGTCATAGCAACCTGTGTGCTCAGAGTGCGATTGATCAACTCTGAATCTGCAACAGGAAAATCTGTGAGGTGAACGGATGCTGCGGCTTGAGAATTTGCTGGAAGGATCAATTCTTGCCAGGCATGCTCTGAGATAAATGGAACCATCGGTGCAAGAAGCTGGGTGAGAGTTTCTAGACACTCGTGAAGAGTTGCAAGGGCTGCGCTATCGCCATCCCAGAAACGGCGACGGGAGCGACGGACATACCAGTTAGAGAGATCATCGATAAATGCTGCCAAAACGCGTCCTGCGTGTTGAGAATCAAATTCGGTATATGCCTTATCGACTTCTTCGATCAAGATGTTGAGCTCTGACAAAATCCAGTGGTCCATCAAAGAACGATCTTTGATTGCAGGAGATTGAGCGAGATCAAAATTAGATGCGTGGGCGTAGAGCGAGTGGAAGGAGATTGTGTTCCAGTAGGTCAGGAGAGTCTTTCGAACGACATCACTAATGGCGTCATGGCCAACTCGTCGAGCAGACCATGGCGATCCTGCAGCCAACATGTACCAGCGAACGGCGTCCGCTCCGTGTTGATCCATCAGCGCAATCGGCTCAAGGACATTGCCTAGATGCTTACTCATTTTGCGTCCATCTTTATCAAGGATGTGGCCTAGACAAAGCACATTCTTATAAGAGGATTCATCAAAGACTAAGGTTCCAATTGTCATCAAGGTGTAGAACCAACCGCGCGTTTGGTCGATTGCTTCACAGATGAAGTCAGCAGGATAGGCAGCCTCAAATTTCTCTTTCGAACCTTCCTTATGCGGATATCCCCATTGAGCAAAAGGCATCGCACCGGAATCAAACCAACAATCGATAACTTCTGGCACGCGAACCATCGTGCTCGCACACTCTTTACAAGCAAAGGTGATGTCATCGACATAAGGACGATGCGGATCTAGCTCGAGTAAATCTGCACCAGCCATTTCGCCAAGTTCTTTCAGCGAATCCACACAGATCTCATGCTTATTTTCACAGCGCCAGATAGGAAGGGGAGTTCCCCAGAATCTATTTCGTGAGAGCGCCCAGTCAATATTGTTATTGAGCCAATCACCGTAACGACCAGTCTTGATCGTCTCTGGATGCCAATTAGTCTTCTCATTTTCGCGGATGAGCGCATCTTTAATTGACGTCGTACGGATATACCAAGATGGCTGTGCGTAATAGATCAACGCTGTATGGCAACGCCAGCAATGTGGATAGGGATGCTCATATTGAAGATGTTTATAAAGTACGCCACGAGATTTAAGTTCTTTTACAAGTGGCTTATCGGCATCTTTAAAGAAGAGTCCACCAACCAATGGCACCTCTGGCAAGAATGTTCCGTTAGGGGCAATTGGATTAACGACAGGCAATCCGTAACTGCGACAGACCTGTAGATCGTCTGCACCAAATGCAGGCGCTTGATGTACAAGCCCAGTGCCATCCTCAGTGGTGACATAGGTTGCTAGAACAACAAAGTGCGAGTCAGGAATATCAATAAAGTCCAACGGACGCTGATATGTCACGCGCTCAAGAGATGATCCCTTAAAGGTCTTAAGAATCTCTACATCGCCAGTCAGGCTGCTGATGAGCGCTTCTGCAACAACAAGAACTTCAGTGACATCCTCATGAGTGACACGTGCCGCTACGTAATCAACATCTGGGTGAACTGCAATTGCTGTGTTTGAAACCAAGGTCCAAGGAGTCGTAGTCCATACGAGTAGTGAGGCCTTTAACTCAACTAAATCGCCAGAGGTAATTGGGAAGCGGATAAAAACTGAAGGATCTGTAACGGTTTCATACCCTTGCGCCAACTCATGATCGGAAAGCCCAGTTCCACATCGCGGACAATATGGAGCGACTCGGTGATCTTGAACGAGAAGACCTTTCTTCCAGATCTCCTTGAGCGACCACCAGACACTTTCAACATATTCTGGCGACATAGTCCAATACGCTTGATCGAAATCAACCCAGAAACCCATGCGCTCTGTCATCGTTGTGAAGGCATCTACATGTCGAGTTACTGACTCACGACACTTGTCGTTAAAGGGAGCGATACCGAATTTTTCAATATCGCCCTTGCCAGAAAATCCCAACTCTTTTTCCACTGCAATTTCAACAGGCAGACCGTGACAATCCCATCCAGCTTTACGGGTAACGAACTTGCCCTTCATCGTATGAAAACGTGGAAAGACATCCTTAAAAACGCGCGCTTCAATGTGATGTGTTCCAGGCATTCCGTTGGCAGTCGGTGGCCCCTCATAGAAAGTCCACGGGCTTTGCCCTTCACGTGCCTTGAGTGAGCGCTCAAAGATTGATTGGTCAGCCCACATCGCAAGGATTGAGTGCTCCATTGCAGGCAGGTCAATCTGGGCTGCGAGTGGGCGGAATTGTGAACTCATGAGGGTGCCGAGTCTAATGCAGGGCACTTCTCATGCCGCAATCGGCGCAAGCGCCACTAGTGAAGTAAGGGCACGAATATTTGCGCCTCGTTAATGAGTGGCATATTTGGTAGAAGTCGAAAAAGCGCATAAGGTGCGCGGCGTGTCAGCAAAAAAGGTAGTAAAGAAGGCGGCGAAGAAAGCTCCCGCCAAAAAGGCCCCTGCCAAAAAGGCTGCTGCTAAACCAGTAAAAAAGGTCGCCAAGAAAGCGCCAGCGAAGAAAATTGCGAAGAAGGCTCCTGCCAAGAAGGCCGTTGCTAAGAAAGCCGTTGCCAAGAAAGCCCCTGTAAAAGCTCCAGTTAAGAAGAGCGCACCAGGTCGTCCTTTTCCAACGAAAGCCGGCAAGCCAACTCTGACAGTTGATGAGAAATCACAGACAGTTTCAGTTGCCACCGTTGTTACACCGGTTGCAGCACCAGTCGTTGAAGAGCGTCGACTTGTAATGCCGCCTCCACCACGTCCAGTGAAGAGCGGAAAGAAAGTTGCACCACTTAAGCCAATTAAATCTGCTCCTACTCCCGTGACTGCAGCAGCGGGGGAGACCCCATGGAGCGCGGCAGAGCTTAAGGCTATTCGCATCGAACTTTCCAAAGAATTGCTTCGCCTCAAGCACGAACTCGTATTGATCGAAACCGAGATGGAAGAGTTGATCGCTGATTCTGGCGAAGGCGCTGGAGATGATCAAGCAGATTCAGGTACCAAGACCTTCGAACGTGAACACGAAATGTCACTTGTGATAAATGCACGCGACATGGTCTTACAGACAGAGCGCGCACTCGATCGCATTGATAGCAAGAGCTACGGAAATTGCGAAGATTGCTCAAATCCAATTGGTAAAGAACGTCTACAAGTATTTCCACGAGCAACCCTTTGCATGATCTGTAAGCAGAAAGAAGAGCGACGCTAAAGGTGCCTCTGGCAAGATTCACGACTTACTGGCAGCGCCTCTACTTCCTTGCAGCCATCATCTGGATCATCGATTACTCAACAAAAGTGTGGGCTCTAAACAATCTGAGTCAGGTTCAACCAATCAAGGTGATCGGTTCATTTCTCCAACTTCGCTTGGTCTTTAACCCTGGTGCGGCCTTTAGTTTTGGAACAAGTTTCACCTTTATCTTCACAATCCTTGCTCTCTTCGCAGTTGGCGTCATTGCCTACTATGCAATCAAGATTACGAATAAGTGGTGGGCCACCGTCCTAGGTCTAGCCTTAGGAGGAGTGCTCGGAAATCTCACCGATCGTATTTTTAGAGAGCCATCGCTTTTTAACGGTCATGTCATTGACTTGTTTGAACTTCCGAACTTTCCGGTATTTAACGTTGCCGATATGGCAATAGTCTGTGCCGCGTTACTATCAGTACTCTTAATCGCTAAGGAGATTCCTCCTTTTGCCCCACCAGGCGCGCAGAAGTAATCGAGGAGAATCGTGGCTAGAGAATTACGAACGTTGAGCGTGCCGGAGGGCGTTGCTGGAGAACGTATCGATAGCGCGCTCGTTCGCGTCTTGGGCTTGTCCCGTTCAGCGATTGTGCGCCTGATCGAAGATGGCGATATCACCTGTGATGGAAAAGCGTTAGGCAAATCAGATCGCGTGAGTGCGGCTCAAGTCATTGATGTCTTGCTCCCTGAAACTATCGAACGCGAGCCAATTCCACTCACGCCGCTAGAAGGACTAGAAGTCGTCTACAACGATGACCACATTCTTGTTATTAATAAGCCAGTCGGATGTGCAGCTCACCCAAGTCCAGGGTGGCATGGACCTACTGTTGTGGGAGCGCTGGCTGCTGCGGGTTACACAATTTCAACTTCAGGGGCTGCAGAGCGCACCGGAATTGTCCATCGACTAGATGTTGGTACCAGCGGATTGATGGTTGTTGCAAAGACTGATCGTGCATTTACTGTTTTGAAGGAAGCCTTTCGCACGCGAAGTGTTGATAAGACTTATCACGCACTTATTCAAGGACACATTGATCCACCGACCGGCACAATCGATGCGCCAATTGATCGACATCCAAAAGTTGATCACCGATTTGCAGTTGTTGCTGAAGGCAAAGAGAGCATTACTCACTACGAACTCATCGAGTATTACCGTGCCGTAAGTATGGTTAAAGTCGAACTCGAAACCGGACGTACTCATCAAATTCGTGTCCACTTCAGTGCGCTAAACCATCCATTGGTTGGTGACACTACTTATGGGGCTGATCCAGTCCTAGCGAAATCGCTGCAGATGACACGTCCCTGGCTTCACGCTAAAGAACTTCGCTTTACCCATCCCATCACGCAAGAGCAGATGGAGTTCAAGGCTGACTATCCAGATGACCTTCAGGCTTGTCTGGCGTTGCTATCCGATGCCGTCATTCCTTAAGTGCTAATTTAGCCAGCCTATGAACGGCAATCCTTCAGATTCATTTGTGCACCTGCACGTCCATACCGAGTACTCGATGCTCGATGGCGCTGCTCGTGTTGGCGACTTAGTAGCTGAAGTGGCGCGCCAAGAAATGCCAGCGATTGCAATGACAGATCATGGAAATGTTTTTGGAGCATTTGATTTCTATAAGCAGGCTACAAAGGTCGGCGTTAAACCAATCATCGGAATCGAAGCGTATATCGCCCCAGAATCTCGACATGAGAAGAAGCGCGTGCAGTGGGCAAGCGGCGGTGAAGATGATGTGTCGGGTGGCGGTGCATATACGCACATGACAATCTTGGCTGAGAATAATCAAGGCCTAGCAAACCTCTTCCGCCTTTCTTCACTTGCCTCTCTCGAAGGTTATTACTACAAGCCCCGAATGGATTGCGAACTGCTCTCGCGATATGCAGATGGACTCATCGCAACAACAGGGTGTCCTGGTGGTGAGATTCAAACGCGACTTCGTATGGGAAATTATCGAGAGGCACTTCGTGCAGCAAGTGATTACCGAGATATTTTTGGAGCAGCCAATTTCTATCTTGAGGTGATGGACCACGGGATCGATATTGAGAATCGCGTTAAGGCTGACCTATTTAAGTTAGGCAAAGAACTAAAGCTTCCGCTCCTTGCAACAAATGACCTCCACTACACATTCCACGAAGATGCACCGGCCCATGAAGCCCTTCTCTGCGTGCAATCAGGTTCAACCCTTGCCGATCCCAAGCGCTTTAAATTCGACAATAGTGAGTTCTATGTAAAGACTGCCGCTCAGATGCGCGAGCTATTCAAAGACATTCCTGAATCCTGCGATAACACTCTGCTGATTGCAGAGCGCTGTAATGTCACCCTTCGCGAAGGTGAAAACCTCTTGCCTCAATTCGAAGTTCCTGCAGGACAAACAGAAGATTCTTGGCTGCGCGCACTTTCTCATGAAGGGCTAAAGAAGCGTTTGGGGGATCGCACAACTCCTGAACATGTTTCGCGTCTTGATTACGAACTCGATGTCATGATCAAGATGGGATTTCCCGGATACTTCCTCGTGGTTGCAGATCTCTGTTCACATGCGCGCGAAGTTGGAATTCGCGTAGGTCCTGGTCGTGGATCTGCTGCAGGTTCACTCGTTGCCTACGCCCTTGGAATCACAGGGCTAGATCCCATTGAACACGGATTACTTTTTGAGCGATTCCTTAATCCAGAGCGAATCTCTATGCCAGATATCGATTTGGACTTCGATGAACGTCGCAGATCAGAGATGATCCGTTATGCAACACAGAAATATGGCGATGATCGAGTTGCCCAGATCATTACCTACGGAACGATTAAATCTAAGCAAGCGCTAAAAGATGCCACGCGAGTTCTGGGTTACCCATATGTTATTGGGGAGAAACTTACCAAAGCGTTGCCACCTTCAGTCATGGGCAAGGACATCACACTCGGTGGGGTATTTGATAAAGATGACCCACGCCATGGCGAGGCTGGAGAATTCCGCACACTCTACGAGAGTGATGTTGACTCAAAGCGAGTAGTAGATCTTGCTCGTGGATTAGAGGGACTGAAGCGCCAGTGGGGCGTACACGCTGCTGGTGTCATTCTCTCGAGAGAGCCATTACTTGATGTTATTCCCATTCATCGCCGCGAGGCAGATGGCGCAATCATTACTCAATTCGATATGGGTGCATGTGAAGCAACCGGCCTACTCAAAATGGATTTCTTGGGACTTCGAAATCTCTCAGTATTAGATGATGCACTCGAAAATATTAAGCTCAATCTCGGAATCGATGTCGTACTCGAAGATTTACCGCTGAGTGATGCCAAGACATTTGAATTACTTGGACGAGGTGACACGCTAGGCGTCTTCCAGCTCGATGGTGGACCAATGCGCGCGCTACTTCGCAGCATGTCACCGGATTCATTTGCCGATATCTCAGCGGTGATTGCGCTCTATCGTCCCGGTCCTATGGGTGAGAACGCTCATAACAACTATGCGGATCGAAAGAATGGTCGCAAGCCAGTTGAAGCTATTCACCCTGAACTGCGCGAACCTTTAGCAGATATTCTCGGTGATACCTACGGTCTTATTGTTTATCAAGAGCAGGTAATGGCAATTGCGCAGAAGGTTGCTGGCTTCTCACTTGGCCGCGCGGATCTATTGCGTAAGGCGATGGGTAAGAAGAATAAAGAGATTCTTGATAAGGAATACATTCCATTTGAAGCAGGAATGAAGGCCAACGGATTTGGTGATGCCGCTATCAAGAGACTCTGGGAAGTTCTGATTCCGTTCTCTGATTATGCATTTAACCGTGCGCACTCTGCCGGTTATGGCGTCGTCTCTTTCTGGACCGCTTATCTCAAGGCAAACTTTCCGACCGAATATATGGCTGCACTCCTGACCAGCGTTCGCGATGATAAAGATAAATCAGCGCTCTACCTTTCAGAGTGTCGACGTATGGGAATCAATGTTCTGCCACCAGATGTCAATGAATCAAATTCTGAATACACCCCACGAGGAAGAGATATTCGCTTTGGCCTTGCTGCAATTCGCAATGTCGGAGAAGGTGTAGTTGCATCAATCAAGAGTGCGCGTGAAGCAAAGGGAGCGTTCACCTCATTTGGTGACTTCCTTGCCAAAGTTGATGCGCAGGTATGCAATAAGAAGACGATCGAATCCTTGATCAAAGCCGGTGCTTTTGATGATCTTGGTCATCATCGCAAAGCGCTTGTGGCAATTCACCTTGAAGCAATCGATGCTGTGATCGAGAGCAAACGTGCAGAAGCAATTGGTCAATTTGATCTATTCGGCGATATTGGCAGCACTGCGATGAGTGGACTTGAGATCGAAATTCCTCAAGGTGAGTGGGATAAGTCCACACTCCTTGCCTTTGAACGCGAAATGCTCGGACTCTATGTCTCAGACCATCCTCTCTTGGGCGTGGAACACATCCTTCGCTCCAATACGGATATGTCCATCAGCGAACTTGTTGAAGTCGGGGGCATGCAGGATGGATTCGTCACAATCGGTGGGTTGATCACCGGCATTTCACGTAAAGTCTCGCGTACCGGATCTTCTTGGGCGATTGTTACCGTCGAAGATCTCGAAGGTTCACTCGAAGTTCTCTTCTTTGCAAATACTTATAACCAATATGCACTCACACTCATTGAGGACCGCATCGTAACTATCCGCGGTCGTGCCGATCGCCGAGAAGATCAACTTCGATTTAGTGCATTTGAAATGAATTCCCTAGATGTTTCTAGTGGTCCAGTTGGTCCATTGATGATCTCTCTTCCAATCTCACAATGCACGCCGCCAATTGTTGAAAGAGTGAAAGAGATTCTCAGGTCTCACCCTGGCAAACGCGAAGTACATCTCCAGATTGAAGATTCAGGTAAGAGCACCACAATGAAGATTGATGCCCTCGTCACATCATCACCAAGTCTGAGCGCTGATCTCAAGAGTATTCTCGGTCCAGATTGCCTCGTTCGTAGCTAATCACGCGAATTCACTCCTCATCCGAGTGGCCCCACAAAGTAGACTTGCCTCGTGATTAGAAGAGTTGATCTACGCGGTGCTCGCCACTCCAAGGCTGAAGTCCAAGATCTATTGCCTCGCGCAACCCTTGATGTCAATGAAGCGATGAAGTTGATCGAGCCAATTCTTACGCGGGTAAAAAATGGCGGGGTTGAAGATCTCTACGCTCTAGGTCAAGAGTTTGACGGAGTTCGACCTCCATCACTCCGCGTTCCACAATCTGCCTTAGATGCAGCCTTGGCTGAACTCGATCCTGAGATTCGCCGTAGCTTAGATATTTCAATAGAACGAATTCGAAAAGTTCACAACGACCAAGTGCCAAACCCTCACACAACCAAAGTTGTTGATGGTGGAACAGTGACAGAGCGATGGATCCCTGTTGATCGCGTAGGTCTTTACGTGCCAGGGGGACGCGCGGTTTATCCATCGAGTGTGATGATGAATGTTATTCCAGCGCAGATCGCCAAAGTGCAGAGCATTGCCGTCGCATCACCTCCGCAGAAAGATCATGGTGGATTACCGCACCCAACAATTCTTGCTACCTGCGCTCTACTTGGAATCACTGAGGTCTACGCCGTTGGTGGTGCACAAGCAATTGCACTCTTTGCATACGGGATGAAAGATCTCTGCGAAAAATGTGACATGGTTACAGGGCCTGGCAATATCTATGTGGCTGCTGCAAAGCGCGCCCTTCGTGGTGTGATCGGTATTGATTCAGAGGCAGGTCCAACAGAAATTGCAATTTTGGCAGATGAGACTGCAGATGCAAGAAATGTTGCCGCTGATCTCATTAGTCAGGCAGAGCACGATGTTATTGCGGCTGCCGTTTTGGTCACGCCATCTGTTGCTCTAGCAGAGGCAGTCGAGAAAGAACTTGCTAGACAAATCAAACTCACAAAGCACACAGAACGCATCACGACCGCTCTCTCTGGAATTCAGAGCGCGATTGCAATCGTTGATGATCTCGCCCAGGGGATAGATGTTGTCAACGCCTATGCTGCCGAGCACCTTGAAATTCAGACACAGGATGCCCGCGGCGATAGTGCAAAGATTAGAAATGCAGGTGCAGTTTTTATTGGTAATTTCACACCGGTATCTCTTGGTGATTACTCGGCTGGTTCTAATCACGTACTACCAACAGGTGGATGCGCCTGCCACAGCAGCGGACTTTCGGTAGCAACTTTTCTTCGCGGGCTTCACTTCGTCGAATATAGCGAGAAGGCATTTAAAGATATTGCACCTACTGTCATCACACTCGCTCAAGCAGAAGACCTGCCTGCGCATGGTCAAGCGATGAGTGCGCGTTTGGAAGAGCGATGACAGATTCACGCTGGCCCAGTTGGCTACCTTTACGAGAATCTCTCGCTCCGTTATCTGCATACGGAGCACCTCAAGTTGACGCAGAGGCAACGCTTAACACAAATGAGAATCCGTTCTCTCTTTCACCTGAACTCGTCTCTGCTATTGCAGCACGAATTTCTCAAGTAGCGGCCAATCTCAACCGCTACCCAGATCGTGATGCACGTGAACTCAGATCCGGTTTGGCAAGCTATATCAACGAACTATCAGGAACTTCGCTTTCAGCATCTCAAGTCTGGGTTGCAAATGGAAGTAATGAAATTATTCAATCCCTATTTTTAGCATTTGGAGATCGCCCTGCGATTGGTTTCCTTCCTTCTTACTCAATGCACCCGTTGATTGCGCGAGTGACATCAACCGAGTGGGTGGATGGCAAGCGTCGCTCTGATTTTTCACTCGACATCGATAGCGTAATAACTCAGATCGCGCAGGCAGCACCTGCTCTGACTTTCATCACGACTCCAAATAATCCAACCGGTGAAGCAATTTCGATCGACGATATTGAAAAGATTGCGCAGATAGTTCCGGGCTTACTCGTAGTAGATGAGGCATATGCTGAATTTTCTGATCAGAGATCTGCAGTTACTCTGATTGAGAAGTATCCGCAGATTGTTGTCATCCGCACAATGAGCAAAGCATTCTCTTTCGCTGGAGCGCGCGTGGGATATCTGCTCGCTCACCCATCAGTAGTCGATGCGATGATGCTTGTTCGACTTCCTTATCATTTGAGCACTCTTACTCAAGGGGCTGCTTTAGTTGCCTTGGATTTTAAAGATGAGTTGCTCTCAGGGGTTGCCGTGCTCAGGGCAGAGCGCGATCGCGTTGCATCGTCTCTACGCGAGATGGGACTTACCGTCCTTCCAAGTCAGGCAAATTTTCTTCTCTTCTCGGGATTCCAAACATCATCACCCCAGTTATGGCAAGAGATGCTTGATCGCGGAATTTTGATTCGAGATGTGGGATTATCAGGGTACTTACGCACCACAATCGGCACTAGCGCCGAAAATGACAAGTTTCTACATGCGCTACGAGAGTGCTTAGCTAAGGAGAAATCATGAGAACTGCACGGGTTGAAAGAACAACAAAAGAATCCAAGGTCCTTGTCGAGATTAACCTCGACGGAAGTGGTCAGATCAACGTTGACACTGGTGTGCCGTTCTTCGATCACATGCTTTCTCAACTTGGAAAGCACTCAGGTTTTGATTTAACGGTAAAGACAGATGGCGATGTAGATGTTGATTCTCACCATACTGTTGAAGATACGTCTCTAGCATTTGGCCAGGCTCTTCGCGAAGCGCTCGGTGACAAGGCTGGAATCCGTCGCTTTGGCGATGCCATGGTTCCACTAGATGAAGTACTTGTTCAGGCAGCGGTGGATTTGTCGGGGCGTCCTTACCTTGTTCACCGTCAACCAGAAATCGTTGAGCTCATCGGAACATTTGATACAACTTTAGGAAAGCACATCTGGGAGTCCATCGTTGCGGAAGCTCGCATCGCACTTCACATTCGTGTTCTTGAGGGACGCAATGCTCACCATGTCTTTGAAGCGCAGTTCAAGGCAGTTGCTCGCGCACTTCGTGACGCAGTGGCACTCGATGCAAGAGTCAGCGGTATTCCTTCAACAAAGGGCTCACTCTAATTTCAACAATTGCAATTCTGGATTACGGATCAGGCAACCTTCGGTCAGCAGTTCGCGCATTTGAAACTTCTGGTCACGATGTCATTCTGACCTCAGATCCAGATGTTGCACGCGAAGCCACCGGATTAGTAGTCCCAGGAGTGGGTGCATTCTCTGCCTGCATGAGTGGCTTAAATAGAGTTAAAGCTGCTGAAGTAATTCATGCACGCTATAAGCAATCACGTCCCACCATCGGTATCTGCATTGGAATGCAAGTTCTATTTGCCGATAGCGATGAGAATGGCGCACATGCGGGAATCAGAATATGGTCGACATCAGTAAGCAAATTACACGCACCTGTCTTGCCGCATATGGGCTGGAATACCGTTGAACCAGATTCAAAGTCTCTGCTCTTCAAAGGAGTTGAGGGGGAGTCCTTCTATTTCGTGCATTCCTACGCTGCGCGTGATCTGCCTGGGGCGGTTAATACCTATGCCACTCAAGGCGAAAAGTTTCTTGCCGCAACAGAAGATGGTGCATTGAGCGCAACTCAGTTTCATCCCGAAAAGTCTGCACGAGCCGGTCTTGCGCTGATTAAGAATTGGAGTAAAACACTATGAGTTTTCTTGAACTCTTGCCTGCAGTAGATGTTAAAGATGGGCGCGCAGTTCGCCTCGTTCAGGGCGAGCTGGCACGCGAAAGCATCTATGGCTCTCCACTTGAGGTTGCTCTTGATTTTCAAAATTCTGGTGCGCAGTGGCTACACCTGGTTGATCTAGATGCTGCCTTCGGCCGTGGAGAAAATAGCGCGCTACTCGCCGAAGTGGTTGGCAGATTAGATATCGACGTTGAACTCTCAGGTGGAATTCGTGACGATGAGTCGCTCACACGTGCACTCGCTACTGGATGTCGACGAGTCAATCTTGGAACTGCCGCGCTGGAAAATCCTGAATGGACAGCGCGCGTGATCGCAGAACACGGTGATCGCATCGCAGTGGGGCTCGATGTTCGTGGACACGTTCTGGCAGCGCGAGGATGGACAAAAGAGGGTGGCGATCTCTTTGAAACGTTGGCGCGCCTCGAGTCAGATGGTTGTGCACGCTATGTTGTTACTGATGTGACAAAGGATGGCACTTTGCAGGGACCGAACCTAGAGTTGCTGAAAGAAGTTTGTGCTGCAACCAAAAAACCAGTTGTAGCTAGTGGTGGTATTTCAAGTCTTGCAGATATCAAAGCGCTCTGTTCTCTCAATGAAATTGGCGTTGAAGGAGCGATTGTCGGCAAGGCGCTCTATGCAGGTGCCTTCACTTTGGAACAGGCGCTAGAGGTAACTCGTTCATGACTTTATCTTCTCGAATCATCGCCTGCCTTGATGTTAATGAGGGACGCGTAGTCAAAGGCATTAACTTCACAGATCTCGTTGATGCAGGAGATCCAGTTGAGATGGCAAAACTCTACGATAGTGAAGGAGTTGATGAGCTCACCTTTTTAGATATTTCAGCAAGCGTTGCAAATAGGGAGACTACATACGATGTTGTGAGCAGAACTGCTGAGCAGGTATTTATCCCATTAACTGTTGGTGGCGGTGTTAGAACTGTCGATGATGTTGATCGCCTATTGCGATCGGGCGCAGATAAAGTCTCAGTTAATACGGCAGCAATTGCTCGCCCTGAATTAATTTCAGAGATCGCCGATCGATTTGGAACGCAGGTTCTGGTGCTATCAGTTGATGCACGCAGAGCAAGAACTGTTTCTGGTTTTGAAGTTACCACTCATGGTGGACGTACCAGCGCTGGTATTGATGCTCTGGAATGGATCGAGAAAGCAACAGCGCTCGGCGTTGGTGAAATTCTTCTCAACTCAATGGATGCAGATGGAACTCGCGCAGGCTATGACATCGGGATGATCGGAAGAGTTCGTGAAATTTCATCACTGCCCCTTATCGCTAGCGGGGGAGCAGGATCACTCGAAGACTTCGCAGCGGCCATTGAAGCCGGCGCTGATGCTCTCTTGGCTGCCAGCGTCTTTCACTTTGGGGTTCATCGCATCAGTGATGTGAAGAAGTACTTAGCTGAGCATGGATATTGCGTGCGCACGAGCGCTCTGAGCTAAGGCACAATTACCCCGTGAGCATCTCTCTTTCTCCTGCAATTCTTGAACTTCTCAAGAACTCTGATGACTTGATGCCTGCTATTGCTCAAGACAGTCTCTCTGGCGAAGTTCTAATGCTCGCCTACGTCAATACAGAATCACTGGCGCAGACAATTGAATCTGGTTTTGCGACATATTTTAGTCGTTCACGAAATGAACTCTGGAAAAAGGGTGAGACTTCCGGTCACCTTCAAAAAGTTGTCTCTATCTCTATTGATTGTGATGGAGATGCAATTCTCTTTCAGGTGGAACAAGAAGGAGCTGCCTGTCATACAGGAGAATTTACCTGCTTCCACCGCGAGATTTATCCGGCCAAAGAAGAGAACAGTTAGTTCGTAGTGCTATGAATCTTCAGGAGTTTAGAGAGTACGCATCCAAGTACAACGTAATCCCTGTTTACAGAAAGCTATTAGCTGACGGAGAGACTCCGCTCGGCGTCTATCGCAAATTATCTGGCAATGCTGCAGGTTCATTTCTGCTTGAGTCGGCAGAGCATGGTGGCGCTTGGTCTCGATACTCATTTATCGGAGCGCACTCACAAGCAACACTGACTGAAAGAGATGGCACTGCTCATTGGATCGGAACTCCGCCAGCAGGTGCGCCACAAGGGATTGATCCACTACAAGCGTTACGCCAGTCTGCCTCGCATCTTCGTTCACCGAAGATTGCAGGGCTACCACCGCTTACTGGTGGCCTTGTTGGATATATGAGTTATGACAGCGTCAGAGGGCTAGAGAAGTTACCTTCGTTAGCAGTTAAAGATATTCCACTTCCTGAAATTGCCTTTATGTTGACTAGCGATCTCGCCGTACTCGACCATGCTGATGGCACCATTACGTTAATTGCCAACGCAATCAATTGGGATGGAAGCGATGATCGCGTTGATGAAGCATATGAGGATGCCCAGACACGTTTAGATCGAATGCAGGGCGAACTTGCAGCGCCGCTAGAAGGACATATTGCACACATTTCTTCGAACGCTGACCCAATCTTCGATCGCAATATGAGTCAGGAAGAGTTCATCGCAAAGGTTGGCCTTGCCAAGGAAGAGATTCTTGCCGGTGAAGCTTTCCAGATCGTCTTGTCACAACGTTTCTCCATGGAGTGCACAGCTGATGCCATTGATGTGTATCGCATGTTGCGATTACGAAATCCATCTCCATACATGTATCTCTTTAGATTTGAAGGCGGAGTAGATGTTGTTGGATCAAGTCCAGAGGCCTTAGTTAAAGTAACCGAAGGCCAAGTGATGGTTCACCCAATCGCTGGCACACGTAAGCGCTCATCATCTCCAGAAGAGGATAAACGCCTCGGCGAAGAGCTGCTCGCCGATCCCAAGGAACGCGCAGAGCATTTAATGTTGGTTGATCTTGGTCGAAATGATCTTGGCCGAATCTGTGCTGCAGGCACGGTTGAAGTAGTTGATTTCATGAGCGTCGAGCGATACTCACATGTGATGCATATTGTTTCAACAGTCACAGGAACTCTGGCAAAAGAAAAAACTGGAGTAGATGCGCTCTTTGCAACATTCCCAGCAGGAACCCTCTCTGGTGCGCCGAAGCCGCGAGCGATGGAGATTATCGAATCACTCGAACCTCATCGTCGCGGACTCTATGGCGGTGCAATTGGTTACCTTGATTTCACGGGAAATGTGGATACCTGTATTGCTATTCGCACCGCACTTATTTACGACGGCCGTGCATATGTACAGGCAGGGGCGGGAATCGTTGCTGATTCGGATCCGCAATCAGAAAACCAAGAGTGTCTTAACAAGGCTGCTGCCGTTCTTGGCGCAATTAGCGCCGCTCAAGTGATGAGGTCGGCAGAGTGAAGGATTTACTACCCATTGCAATCAGCGCAGTAGTAATTGGTGCGATCGTAATTTTTTTGAGTAGACACTTTTCTCTCTCATCCCGTTATGAGCGCAAGCCAAAGGTCCACACACCATGGAGTGCGCAAGACCACGGTATCGATCCAACGGATGAGCAAAAGTAATGAGCGTCCTCGATTCAATCATCGCTGGCGTTCGCGAAGATTTAGCTAAACGCCGACGTCCACTTGGTGAGTTACGAGAAAAGTTAGAGAGTGCACCACCTGTTATCGACGCACATCCAGGACTACGCGGTGATCTCATAAACGTGATCGCTGAAGTGAAGAGATCTTCACCGAGTAAGGGATCGTTGGCTGCGATTGCAGATCCAGCAAAACTTGCTGAGCAATACCAGCAAGCAGGAGCGAGTGTCATCAGCGTACTTACAGAAGAGCGGAGATTTGCTGGTTCTCTCGCCGACCTTGAGTCAGTGCGCAGCGCTGTAAATATTCCAGTTCTTCGCAAGGACTTTATGGTTGATGAGTATCAATTTTATGAAGCACGAGCATATGGGGCAGATGTGGTCTTACTTATTGTCGCCGCTTTATCTGCTCGTCAACTCAACGATTACTACGAGATGGCCACCGAGTTAGGGATGGCAAGTCTTATCGAAGTTCACACTCATGATGAGTTGGAACGCGCAATGGAGATTAGCCCTCGAATAATTGGAATTAATTCTAGAAATCTCAAAACACTTGAAGTTGATCAGAAAGCCTTTGCTGAGTTGCTTCCAGAAATTCCCGCAGAGATCATCAAAGTGGCTGAATCCGGAATCTCGACCAGAGCCGAGGTTGAAGCGGCCCGCGCCTTTGGCGCAGATGCAATTCTCGTGGGTGAGGCTCTAGTGCGTGCGGGAGATCCAATTTCTGCACTGCAGACCCTGCGCGGTCTCTAGTACCCTCACTTCTATGACTCTTGATACGAAGGAAATCATCGGCCACTTTGGTCCTTACGGTGGTCGCTTTGTACCTGAAGCTTTGATCGGTGCACTCGAAGAACTCGAACAAGCACATATTGCCGCCGCTTCCGATCCGGCATTCGCACTTGAGTTAGATGAATTGCATCGCACTTACACGGGTCGCCCTAGCATCATTACCGAAGTTCCACGTTTTGCAGAACATGCAGGCGGCGCTCGGATTTTGCTCAAGCGCGAAGATCTCAATCACACAGGTTCACATAAGATCAATAACGTTTTAGGTCAAGCGCTTCTGACCAAGCGTATGGGCAAGAAGCGCATCATCGCCGAGACTGGTGCAGGACAGCACGGAGTTGCATCCGCAACTGCTGCAGCCCTCATGGGACTTGAGTGCGTTGTTTACATGGGCGAAGAAGATACGAAGCGCCAAGCCTTGAACGTTGCACGAATGAAATTACTCGGCGCAGAAGTCGTTCCAGTGACAAGTGGTTCTCGTACCCTCAAAGATGCAATCAATGAAGCCATGCGTGATTGGGTTACAAATGTAGAGACCACTCATTACCTACTTGGAACTGTCGCAGGACCACACCCATTCCCAACAATGGTTCGAGATTTTCACCGAATCATTGGCGTTGAAGCACGAGCGCAAGTTTTAGAGTTAACTGGAAAGCTTCCGGATGCTGTTCTTGCATGCGTCGGTGGTGGTTCAAATGCGATCGGCATCTTCCACCCCTTTATTGATGACACCGAAGTTGCACTTATCGGCCTTGAAGCAGGTGGCGATGGAGTAAGCACAGGAAGACATGCGGCGACAATTACAGGTGGAACTCCTGGAGTTCTCCACGGAACCCGCTCTTATGTTTTGCAAGATGAAAATGGGCAAACTGTTGAGTCCCATTCAATATCAGCCGGTCTTGATTATCCTGGTGTAGGCCCTGAGCACGCGTATCTCCACGACATCGGTCGTGCGCAGTATCGTGCCATTACAGATGCGCAAGCGATGGAAGCATTTGCTCTTCTCTGTCGCACCGAAGGAATCATTCCTGCTATTGAAACCGCGCATGCACTCGCTGGTGCGATGCAAGTAGGTAAAGAACTGGGACCGAATGCGACACTTCTCATTAATCTATCTGGGCGCGGAGATAAAGATGTGGCAACTGCTGCGGCCTACTTTGGAATTGAACTGTAGAAATGAGTCTTGACACACCTCTCGATCGCGTAATGGCGAAGGCGAAGAGTGAGAACCGAGCAGCACTTATTGCTTATATCCCTGCGGGATTTCCCAGCCACGAAGCTTGCAAAAAAGTGATTGCAGCATTTGCTGAAGGGGGAGTCGATGCGATTGAAATCGGATTTCCATATAGCGATCCAGTTATGGATGGACCAACAATCCAAGCTGCTGCGGTGCAATCTCTGAGTCAAGGAACTGGTGCGAAGGAAGTTTTTGAATCACTGCAGTGCGCGCACGATCATGGCGTTGCAGCGGTTGTCATGACATATTGGAATCCGATTGAGCGCTATGGTGTTGATAAGTTCGCACAGGCAATTGCTGATCACGGTGGATCCGGAGTAATCACCCCCGATCTCACAGTTGAGGAATCACAAGGATGGATCGCTGCTACCGATGCTTCAAAGATCAATCGGATCTATGTCGTTGCGCCGAGTACTTCCGATTCCAGATTGCCAGTTGTAACAATCAAGTGTGGCGGTTTTGTCTACGCAGCAAGTCTGATGGGTGTGACTGGAACAAGAACGAGCGTTTCATCATCTGCTGCAGATTTAGTCTCCAGAGTCCGTAAGACAACCGATACGCCTATTAGCGTTGGACTTGGAGTATCAACTCGCGAACAGGCACGTTCTGTTGCAGGTTATGCCGATGGAGTGATCGTCGGTTCAGCATTTATCAACGCACTACTGGAAGCACCAGATGAAGCATCCGGTTTACGCGCAGTAAAGGAATTGGCAGAAGAGTTAGCGCTAGGAGTACGTGAAGGGCGATGAAGAATTTTCTTATTGCACAGCAAGAGTGGATTACGACAATATTTCGATTCGGCTTTGGAGGTTTCCTGCTCTATGCAGGTGGAATTAAAGCTCTAGATCCTGCTGCATCTGCAAATGCGACGGCGGCCTATAAAATTCTTCCAACGGATCTTGCCCATTTAGCTGGATATCTATTGCCTTGGTTTGAAGTTGCCATCGCAATTTTTCTCATCCTTGGAATTTTCATCCGACCTGCGGCGATCGCAAGCGCGCTGTTGATGTTGATGTTTGTTGGAGCAATCGCCTCTGTCTGGGCGCGTGGGATGCTCATTGATTGCGGCTGTCTAGGTGGTGGAGGAACTCTTGACCCTTCTCAGGCAACCGAGGCTCGGATCGCATATGCAGTCGATATTGTTCGAGATCTAGCATTTGTGGGTATGTGCCTTTACATTTTCAAGTACCCTTATGGAAAACTTTCCCTTGAAAAGAAACCAGAAACAACTACCCAAGCTAGTGAGGACCAGGAATGAGTAAGCCAAAGAAGAATTCAGTTAAATCACAAGGCGGAGATCCATTTACTCGTTGGCTTGTCATCGGAATGGTGTCGCTTGTGGTGGTCGTTGGTGCCGTCTTTAGCTTAACGAGCGAGAACAAGGCGAAGAATGTCGCCTTCACCGCACTTGATTCTTTTCAGTCACTTGGCGCTGTTCCCGCTAGCGTTGATTCCGCCGCAGGTGATGGCATTGTCTTTAATCCAGGACTTCCAACAAAGATTGATATCTTTGAAGACTTTCAATGTCCAGTTTGTAAAATGTTTGAAGAACCAATCGGTGGCTATTTGACATCGTTGATTACCGAGAAAAAAGCTCAGGTTACCTACCATCCTCTCTCATTCCTTGGTAACGGAAGAGAAGATGACGAATCAATTGCGGCATCAAATGCGGCATATTGCGCAGTGGATGAGGATAAGTTCCTTGATTTCCATAAGGCGCTCATGGACGTTCAATCTCAAGTTGAGAACTCAGGATTTCTTAACTCAGAGAACCTCATCACAATTGGTAAGAAAATTGGAATCACCTCAAGCACTTTTGCCGATTGTGTAACAAACAAGTCGAAACTTATTAATGTTGTTGCTGCAACGGAGTCAATGAATCGCTATGGCGTACGAGGCACTCCTACGACCCTGATTAACGGCAAGGTTTGGGAACGCCAATCACCTGGCTTTGATCTCAACGAATTCAGAGCTGCAGTTGAGGCCGCAGCGAAGTAATTTCTGAGCCCTTGCAAATAGGAACTCAGATGTTTACTCGCTACATACCGTCCCCATCTCAATCTTCATTTGAGGTAGGTCCGTTCACCTTCCATTTCTATGCGCTCTGCATCATCGCTGGAATCGCAGTAGCAATCTGGTTGGGCGATAAGCGTCTGCGTGCCCACGATCCGATGTTGGTCACAGTTGTCTCGGATGTCGCGATCTTTGCAGTTCCTGCAGGAATCATCGGCGGCCGGATCTACCACGTGCTCTCATCGCCAAGTGATTTCTTTGGCAGTAATGGTTCTTTGCTAGACATCTTCGCAATCTGGAAAGGTGGACTTGGAATCTGGGGTGCTATCTCCTTAGGCGCACTCGGTGCTTATGTGGGATTTCGCAGAGTCGGTCGCACGCGCCCAGATATCAAACTTCCACACTTCCTTGTTTTCCTTGACGCGTTAGCGCCAGGCATCCTCTTTGCGCAGGCGATAGGCCGCTTTGGTAATTGGTTTAACGTTGAACTTTTCGGGAGACCTCTTGATGCTTGGTGGGCGTTGCAGGTTCCAGTTCAGAAGAGACCTGTAGATTTGAGAGCGTTTGAAACTTTCCATCCGACATTCCTCTACGAAGCAATCTGGTGTTCGCTCGTTGCGATTGCGCTGATTCTCCTACGCAAAAGATTTCTTCCAGGGCAGGTATTTGCGATCTATATCGCCAGTTACTGCCTCGGCCGTTTCTTTATTGAGAGCATCCGAATCGATTCAGCCAACCAATTCTTCGGGTTACGCCAGAATGAGTGGGTGAGTATCGCCATAGGGGCTTTTGCACTTGCTTCTTTCATTCGAATACGGCACAAGTACAAAAGCCTCGGGTAGTATCTTGCCATGAGTCTTGAATCGGTCTATCAACGCAATATTCATCACCGCGCACATCGCGCAGGTTGGTTACGTGCTGCCGTACTTGGGGCAAATGATGGCCTGGTTTCAACTGCAAGTTTGATGATTGGTGTTACCGCTGCCAATCCAGGAGAAAATTCCTTTCTCATTACAGCGGGAGTTGCGGCAATTGTTGCTGGTGCAATGTCCATGGCTGTGGGCGAGTACGTCTCAGTACGTTCACAAAATGATGTTGAAGAGTCCGATAGACAGATGGAGATAGACCACCTTGCGGCCGATCCAGATGGCGAACTTCTGGAGCTCGCACAGATTTATGTTGAGCGAGGATTAACTCCAGAACTCGCGCAAGAGGTTGCGCGCCAGATGCACGCACGCGATCCACTTGAAGCGCATCTGCGTGATGAACTCGGTCAAACGCCACAGAATAAAGCGCGTCCTCTGCAGGCAGCGTTTGCATCGGCTGCAAGTTTTACTGCGGGCGGATTGATTCCATTTGCTGGAGCATTTGCACCAACCCCAGGAACAATCGCTCCGAGCATTGTTGGCTTTGCTTTAGCAGGACTTCTTGTCACAGGAATATTGAGTGCAAAAACGGCCGGTAAGGCGATCTTTGGACCAACTGTGCGAGTCATGCTCGGGGGAGCAATCGGCATGGCTGTCACCGCGGGAATCGGAAGACTTCTCCACGTCAATTTAGGCTAATCAGCCAAGATCACCATTTTGATCTTTCACTCTGGGCCGGCAGTTGCTACCCTGAGCACGGGTCAGCGTTGTCCCGTTGTATTAAAAACGGTTACCGACAACAGGGGATCTCCTTCAATGGCTCTTCCATCTACATATCCAGCAGCACAAGGGTTATACAACCCTGCCAATGAGCATGATGCTTGCGGCGTTGCGATGGTTGCCACCCTGAACAAAGTTGCAACTCATGTAATTGTTGCCCAGGCTCTTACCGCGTTACGCAATCTCGAGCATCGCGGCGCAGCTGGTGCTGAACCAGATAGCGGTGACGGTGCAGGAATTCTGATTCGCGTCCCAGATGCTTTCTATCGCGCAATTACAAATTTTGATCTACCTGTAGAAGGAAGTTATGCGACAGGAATCGCATTTATTCAGCCAGGATTTGATCCAACATCCTTAATCGAATCACTTGCAGCACAAGAAGGACTTCACATTCTCGGTTGGCGCGATTTACCAACCAACCCAACATCTGTTGGTAAGACCGCGCAATCTGTGATGCCAATCTTTAAGCAGCTATTCATCAAGGGCAACAACGGTGAAAGTGGAATCGCACTTGATCGATTGGCTTTCGCTCTACGTAAGCAGGCCGAGCATGCAGGCGAAATCTACTTCCCGTCATTTTCTTCACAGACAATTGTCTACAAGGGCATGCTCACAACGGGGCAGCTCGAAGAATTCTTCCCTGATCTCAGTGATGAGAGAGTTGTATCGCCTTTAGCACTTGTTCACTCACGTTTTTCTACCAACACTTTCCCGTCATGGCCACTTGCACACCCGTATCGATTCATCGCACATAACGGTGAAATCAATACCGTTAAAGGAAACCGCAATTGGATGCGCGCTCGTGAAGCGCTCCTTGCAAGTGATCTCATTCCAGGAGATATCTCTCGCCTCTTCCCAATTGTAGAAATGTCAGGAAGTGACTCGGCCTCATTTGATGAAGTGCTTGAGCTGCTCTATCTCGGCGGACGTTCTCTACCACACGCAGTGTTGATGATGATTCCTGAAGCGTGGGAGAACCATGCGACGATGTCGCAGAAGCGTCGCGACTTTTATTCCTTCCATTCTTCATTGATGGAGCCATGGGATGGACCAGCATGTGTGACATTTACTGACGGACATCAAGTTGGCGCAGTGCTTGATCGCAACGGACTTCGTCCATCACGCTTCTGGGTTACTCGCGATGGAATGGTTGTACTTGCATCAGAGGCTGGCGTTCTAGATTTTCCTGCAGAGAACATTGCGCGCAAAGGTCGTTTGCAGCCGGGAAAGATGTTCCTTGTTGATATCGAAGCAGGACGCATCATTGAAGATGATGAGATCAAGGATTCTTTGGCCGATGCTGCTCCATATGGAAAATGGGTAGAAGATGGCGTTGTAAAGCTCTCAGATCTACCTGCGCGCGAACACATTATCTATCCGCACTCATCAGTTGTTCGTCGCCAACGTGCATTCGGATATACCGAAGAAGAACTTCGCATCATCATTACACCGATGGCAAAAAATGGCGCAGAGGCCCTTGGTTCTATGGGAACTGATACTCCGATTGCAGCCCTTTCAAATAAGCCACGCGTTCTCTTTGATTACTTCACACAGCTTTTCGCCCAAGTTACTAACCCTCCACTCGATGCAATTCGTGAAGAGATTGTTACCAGCCTTGGTGGATCAATCGGACCTGAGCACAATCTTCTCGATCCCGGACCACAGTCTTGTCGCCAGATTCTTCTCCCATTTCCAGTCATCGACAATGATGAATTAGCCAAGATTATTCACGCCAATGCAGATGAAGATTATTCACATCTGCAGTCATACGTTGTGCGCGGACTCTTCCCAGTTTCTGGAGATGGAAACACTCTGCGCAATCGCCTTGAAGAGATAAAGGCAGAGGTCAGCCAGGCAATTACCGATGGAGCTCGCATCATTGTTCTCTCTGACAGAAATGGCGATGCTGAAGACACTCCAATCCCATCACTCTTACTCACTGCGGCAGTGCATCACCACCTCATTCGCCAAAAGACTCGCACCAAAGTTGGATTAGTTGTAGAAGCTGGTGATGTGCGCGAAGTGCATCATGTTGCACTCCTTATTGGTTATGGCGCAGCAGCTGTAAATCCATACCTAGCAATGGAGAGCGCGGAGGATCTAGTTATCCAAGGTGTGATTACTGGAATTACTCCAGAGAAGGCCGTCCATAACATTATTAAAGCCCTCGGCAAGGGTGTGCTTAAGGTGATGTCAAAGATGGGAATCTCAACTATTGCTTCCTATACAGGTGCACAAGTTTTTGAGGCGATTGGTATTGCTCAAGATGTTGTTGATGAATTCTTTGTTGGTACAACCTCCAGACTTGGTGGTGTTGATCTTGATGTGATTGCAGAAGAGACAATTAAGCGTCATCACATTGCATATCCACCAGGGGGAGAAGTTCCTGGAACAAAGCGCCTTCCAATCGGCGGCGAGTACCAATGGCGCCGTGACGGTGAACCACACCTATTTAACCCTGAGACTGTCTTTACCTTGCAACATGCAACGCGATCAAAGCGCTATGACGTATTTAAGCGTTACACAACTGCCGTTGATGACCAGAGCAAGGCGCTGATGACTCTGCGTGGCCTCTTTGAATTTGATACTTCTATACGAACTTCAATCTCGATCGATGAAGTCGAATCTATCTCCAGCATCGTTAAGCGTTTTTCCACTGGCGCGATGTCATACGGTTCGATCTCACAAGAAGCCCACGAAACACTCGCTATCGCTATGAATCGTCTTGGTGCGAAATCAAATACTGGAGAAGGTGGAGAAGATCCTTCTCGATTTACTCCTGAAGTCAATGGTGATTCCAAGCGCAGCTCAATTAAGCAAGTTGCCTCAGGTCGCTTTGGCGTAACCAGTGAGTATTTAGTTAATGCTGATGACATTCAAATCAAAGTCGCTCAAGGCGCTAAGCCGGGCGAGGGTGGACAGCTTCCCGGAAACAAGGTCTATCCATGGATTGCATCAGTTCGCTATTCAACTCCTGGTGTTGGCCTTATTTCACCACCACCTCATCACGATATTTACTCAATTGAAGATCTTGCCCAGCTTATTCATGATCTAAAGAATGCGAATAAGAATGCCCGCATTCACGTCAAACTTGTTGCCGAAGTTGGAGTTGGAACTGTTGCTGCCGGTGTATCAAAGGCGCATGCAGATGTTGTTCTTATCTCGGGCCATGATGGTGGCACGGGCGCGTCACCACTTACCTCCCTTAAACATGCAGGTGCCCCTTGGGAGCTCGGCTTAGCAGAGACGCAACAGACACTTCTTCTCAACGGCCTTCGCGATCGCATCGTGGTGCAGACAGATGGACAGCTCAAGACGGGTCGAGATGTAGTTATTGCGGCGCTGCTGGGTGCTGAAGAATATGGTTTTGCTACCGCTCCACTTGTTGTCTCCGGTTGCGTAATGATGCGTGTCTGTCACTTGGATACATGTCCGGTAGGCGTTGCTACACAGAACCCAGAACTGCGAAAGAGATTTACAGGTAAGCCAGAGTTTGTCGAGACTTTCTTTGAATATATTGCAGAAGAAGTCCGTGAAATCTTGGCCTCTCTTGGATTCAAGACTTTGCAGGAAGCAATTGGTCATGTGGAGTACCTCAATACTCAGCGTGCAATCGAGCACTGGAAGACAAGCGGACTTGATCTGACTCCACTACTGGCGCGACCAGATGTCGAAAGTGCGCTTTACCAAACCACAACACAGGATCACGGTCTTGTCCACGCACTCGATAACCTACTTATCGAAAAAGCACAGGCGGCACTTACCTCAGGTGCAAAGGTTTCGATTGAATCACCTGTACGAAACGTCAACCGAACAGTTGGAACAATGCTTGGTGCAGAGATCACTCGTAACTTCGGGGGAGCAGGACTCCCTGCAGATACAGTGGTTGTAACACTGCGCGGATCAGCCGGACAGTCACTCGGTGCCTTTATTCCTTCAGGACTCACTCTCAAGCTATTCGGTGATTCCAATGACTATGTAGGTAAGGGTGTTTCTGGCGGTCGCATCATCGTGCGTCCAGATGAGAAGGCAACATTTGAATCTGAAGAGAATGTGATTGCAGGAAACGTCATCGGATATGGCGCAACCTCTGGTGATCTCTTCCTTCGCGGAATAGTTGGAGAACGTTTCTGCGTTCGAAACTCTGGTGCAACTGCAATCGTTGAAGGAATTGGCGATCACGGTTGCGAGTACATGACGGGCGGAACGGTCGTAGTTCTTGGCCGAACAGGACGTAACTTTGCAGCAGGTATGTCCGGTGGTCGTGCATTTGTCCTCGATCTCAATGCCGATTTGGTTAACACCGAGATGGTTGATGTTCTTGCTGTACCAGCTGATCAAAAGGAAAATCTGAAGTCTCTTGTGACCTCCTTCTTTAATGAGACAGAATCACAAGTTGCCGGAAACTTACTTCTTGATTGGGAGAACTCTTTATCTCGATTCTCACTTGTGATGCCTCGCGACTATGCACGTGTTCTTGCTGCGATGGAGAAGGCGACCCGCGAAGGTCTTCCAGTTGATCAATACGTAATGGAGGTTGCTGCAAATGGCTGATCCAAAAGGATTTCTAACTACGCCGCGCGAGACTCCGAAGCGACGCCCAGTTGATGTGCGCATTAAGGATTGGCACGAAGTCTACGAACCACAGAGCATGGAACATCTGCAGAAGCAGGCAGGACGTTGCATGGACTGCGGCATTCCTTTCTGCCACTCAGGATGCCCACTTGGCAACCTGATTCCTGAATGGAATGACCTCATGTGGCGCGGGGATAAGACAGAGGCAATCGCGCGATTGCACGCCACAAATAACTTCCCCGAATTCACTGGTCGACTCTGTCCAGCTCCATGTGAAACTGCATGCGTTGTCGCTATTAACGCCGAGGCTGTCACAATCAAGCAAGTTGAACTTCGCACTATCGAAGAAGCTTTTGGATCAGGTGACGTTAAGCCACTTGCACCAGATCGCCTGACTGGAAAAACCGTTGCAGTCATCGGTTCTGGACCTGCAGGCCTAGCTGTTGCCCAGCAACTCACTCGTGCCGGACACACTGTTGTTGTCTATGAGCGCGCGGATAAAATCGGTGGACTTCTTCGCTATGGAATTCCAGAGTTTAAAATGGAGAAGAACATAATTGATCGCCGCCTTGCTCAGATGGAGAAGGAAGGCACACGTTTTCGCACAGGTGTAAACGTTGGAGTCGACATCACAGGATCTGAATTACGCCAAAAATACGATGCTGTCGTACTCGCACTAGGTGCAACTCAGTGGAGAGATCTCCCAATCAAGGGGCGCGAAAATAAAGGCATTTACCAAGCGATGGAGTTCTTGCCTTGGGGAAATAAGCAAGCGCTCGGAGAAGTTACAAATCCAGAGATCAATGTTGCAGGTAAGCATGTAATCATTTTGGGTGGCGGAGATACTGGCGCTGATTGCCTTGGCACTTCTGTACGTCAGGGCGCAGCGAGTGTGACTCAACTCGAGATCATGCCACGCCCGACTGATGAGCGCCCTGGTTCACAGCCTTGGCCTATGTATCCGATGATTTATCGAGTGTCGAGTGCACATGAAGAACTTGATCAGCGAGTATTTTCTGTAAGCACAGAAGAATTCATCGGCGATGGAAATGGAAATCTCAAGGGTCTTAAAATTGTTGAGACGCAGCTGGTTGATGGAAAGTTCCAGCCAGTTCCTGGAACAGAGCGTGAAATACCTGCAGATTTTGCTTTCCTCGCGATGGGCTTCACAGGAACCGAAAGCACTCCGTTATTCGAACAACTCGAAGTCCAACTTGATGAACGTACCAATGTAAAGCGTGATGGCTCTTATCAAAGTACTTCAGAGGGCGTTTTCGTTGCAGGAGACGCTGGACGTGGTCAATCACTAATTGTTTGGGCTATCGCCGAAGGAAGAAGTGCTGCAGCTGCAGTCGATATCTATCTTGAAGGAGATACACAACTACCTGCACCGATTGCACCAACTGCTCGGCCGTTGATGGTCTAATCCAACAACTCACCACAATCCCAACTCGTTAGTAATCGATAAAGATAGGTAAGGTATGAACATGCGCCGCGCGAAAATTGTTTGCACACTTGGACCAGCCGTTGAATCACCGGAAAAGGTACGCGAACTCATCGCCGCTGGAATGAATATGGCTCGCCTGAACCTTTCACACGGGGGATATGAAGAGCATCAAAATCGGCTTAATCGAGTACGTGAAGCGGCAGCAGAAGCCGGAGTTCCGATTGCGATCTTGGTTGACCTTCAGGGTCCAAAGATTCGTCTGGCTCGTTTTAAAGATGGCCCACACGATCTTTCTCGTGGAGATGTTTTCACCATCACGACTGATGAGATTGAAGGAACAAAAGAACGTGTAGGAACTACCTATAAAGGTCTGCCAGGGGATTGCAAGGCAGGAGATCGCATTCTGATCGATGATGGAAAAGTGACCGTTGAAGTAGTAGAAGTTAAAGGCAGCGATGTCATCACTAAGGTGATCGAGCCAGGAACGGTAAGCAACAACAAGGGAATAAATCTTCCAGGCGTTGCAGTATCTGTACCCGCGCTCTCTGAGAAAGATATGGATGATCTTCGCTGGGGACTCAAGGTTGGCGCAGACTTCATTGCACTCTCATTTGTGCGCAGCGCAGATGACATCAAAGATGTACATCGCATTATGGATGAAGAAGGAATTCGAATTCCAGTGATTGCGAAGATTGAGAAGCCACAAGCAGTCGATAACCTCGTCGGAATCGTTGAGGCCTTTGATGGCATCATGGTTGCTCGCGGTGACCTTGGCGTAGAGCTACCGATTGAAGATGTGCCACTTGTTCAAAAGCGTTGCGTCGAATTAGCTCGCGATGCCGCTAAGCCGGTTATCGTCGCCACACAAATGCTTGATTCGATGATTACAAATTCACGCCCAACTCGCGCTGAAGCGACTGACTGTGCCAACGCCGTGCTCGATGGCGCAGACGCACTGATGCTCTCTGGCGAAACGAGTGTGGGTGAATTTGCTATCGAGGCAGTGCAGACCATGTCTCGCATTATTCAAAGAACTGAAGAAGGTGGACTCGAAAGAATTCGTCCACTTAAGCACGAGCCTCGCACAAAAGGTGGAGCAATAACTAAAGCGGCAGTTGAAGTTGGCGCGATCGTAGGAGCTAAATTCCTCGTTGCCTTTACTCAAAGTGGTGATTCTGCGCGTCGCATGTCTCGCCTTCGCTCACCGATTCCAATCTTGGCACTCACACCAGATCGCGGAACGTATAACCGTCTTGCACTTTCATGGGGCGTTGAACCGATGATCACTCCAGTAGTTTCACATACCGATGAGATGGTGAAGCAGGTTGATGGACTTCTGCTCGAGAGCAAGCGCACAACTATCGGCGACAACGTGATTATCGTGGCAGGTTCGCCTCCAGGAATTCCAGGCTCCACGAATGCGATGCGCGTGCACCGCATGGGTGATGCCGTTGCTGGCGCTGCTCCTGCATATCGCTGATCCCTGCAATTCGGTATCAAGGCAGGGGAGAGGTTAAGATTCTCGTAGTTAGCCTCGGTACTCCAACGGTAGAGAGGGCAGTCTCAAACACTGCATAGTGTCGGTTCGAATCCGACTCGGGGCACATGAATTCAGATCAGGGTCAGAGCGCAACAACGCGCTCACCTGTGCGCATAGTCGTCGCAGAAGATGAAGCGCTTATTCGTATGGATCTCATTGAAATGCTTGCTGAAGCAGGCTATGAAGTTATCGCACAAGCAGGTGATGGAGCCCAGGCGATTGAGCTCGTTCAAGAACATAAACCAGATTTAGCAATTCTTGATGTAAAGATGCCAATACTTGATGGCATTAGTGCAGCTGAAGAAATTATTGCAACGTGCCCAGTATTGATGCTCACCGCATTTAGTCAGCGAGAACTCGTAGATCGGGCCCGTGATGCAGGAGTTATGGCATATGTACTTAAGCCATTTACAATCAATGATTTAGTGCCAGCAATTGAGATTGCAATCAGTCGCCATCTACAAATGAAATCTCTGGCTGCCGAGGTAGCCGATCTTCATGATCGTCTTGAGACTCGCAAAATCATCGATCGAGCTAAGGGAATCTTGATGGCCGCCCTCAATCTCACTGAGCCGCAGGCATTTTCATGGATTCAGAAGGCGGCTATGGACCGTCGTCTCACTATGAAAGAAGTGGCCCAGGCAGTGATTAGCCCTGAGGCCGTCCCCGATAAATAAGCAGTAGGGCCGTCTCATCTGTTGATACTAGAATCCCATTTATAACGAAACTGAGATCAATTATCCCGATCTTCACCTTGCCCAGACCTCACCCCTGCCGTTACCCTTTCGGTCTCCCTGTCCCGGGACACAAGAACAGGAAAGGCAACAATGAATAAAAAATTGATGCAAGCCCTTGCCGTTGGTTCAGTTGCATCACTCGTATTCGGAGTGACTTCAGCAACCACAGCTCAGGCTGCCGCAAAGAAGGTAACCATCGCTTTTCAAGGCCCACTTACAGGCGAAGAAGCCCAAGTTGGTCAAGATGAAGTTGCTGGCGTTGAATATGCAATTAAACTTTTTAATGCAAAGAACAAGGGAAAGTTTGAAGTTTCACTAGTTAAGGCTGATGACCAGGGTGCTCCTGATCAGGCAGCAAAGGTTGCACCAGGAATCGCATCAAATACAAAGATCATTGGTCTTGTAGGCGCTGCATACTCTGGAGCAACAATTGCGTCATTGCCTTTCTACAAGCAGCGCAACCTTGCAATGATTTCACCATCTGCAACACGCGTTTCAATTACAGATCCTAAGGATGGCGCGATTGGATTCCCAGTATTCCACCGCGTCGTTGTAACTGACAAAGTTCAGGGACCATCACTCTTCAAGCTAGCAACAAAGGGCGTTTCAGCTCCTAAGGTCTTCATCGTTGACGATCAGTCAGCTTACGGTGTTGGACTTGTTGACTACATGAAGCCAGGAATTCCTGCAGGACAAGCTGTTGGATACGACAGCGTTTCAGATAAGACAACTGACTGGTCTGCAACAATTGCTAAGGTCAAGACAGCTAGCGCAAACGTAGTGATCTACACAGGTTACTTCCCACAGGCTGCACCATTCTTCAAGCAGCTTCGCGATAGCGGATACACAGGAATCCTTGCAGGCGGCGACGGAGTACTTAGCCCAAGCTTCCCAACACTTGCACCTAAGGCAGTTCTTGAGGGTGTACGTCTAACTGCTGGAACTGTTCCTCTTGCTGAAATCTCTGCAACTCTAGAAGCAGATTTCAAGAAGAAGATGGGTAAGGCTTCAGGAGTCTATGCAGCTGAGTCAATCGACGCTGCAAATGTACTTCTTAACTGCATTGCGAAGGGAGTTTCAACTCGCGATGCTATGTTGAAGTGCGTGAAGGCTTACAGCGGTAAGTCACTCACCGGAACAACAATCAAGTTCGATAAGAACGGTGACGTTGCTGGTGGAGTAATGAACGGCTTCGAAGTTAAAGACGGAGTCATCAAGTTCACAGGCCCAATCAAGTAATACCGCTCGACTAAATCAAAAGATCCGGCAGACCGTACATATGTGACGGTCTGCCGGGTCTGATTTATTGAAGTTTTCCGTGAAGTTGAGTAGTTAGGATCTGACACACCTTGATAGGTAACTTTTTTGATCAATTCTGGTCTCTGACCTTCGGAGGTCTGAGTTTAGGATTTATCTATATCCTTATTGCCCTCGGTTACACCCTGGTTTACGGCGTTCTGCGCATGATCAACTTTGCCAATTCTGAAATTTTCATGGTCGGCACTTTTGCTACCGTGATTGTTATCCGCGATGTCTTCAAGTTCACTCAGAGTTCAGAGTATGCAACCGGGCTTCGACTCTGGTTCATCTTGGCAACAGCTTTAGTTATTTCTATGCTTGTTTCAGGTCTACTCTCATTAGTCGTAGAGCTTGTCGCTTACCGTCGATTACGCAGGAGAAACTCCGGAATTTTGGCTCCACTTATCTCTGCTATTGGCGTTTCAATGGTTCTCGCTGAGTCAGTGCGCATCATGACGGATTCGCGCCCAGTTGCTGCCCCTCGAGCGATGGACAAGACATTTATTGGACAGTTCTTTGATGCGGGTATTCGGCTAGATAACACCATTATTGTGATCGCTGCGCTTGCTCTCTTTATTGCCCTGACATCTTTTATTAATAAAACGCGTATGGGCAAGGCAATCCGCGCGGTTTCTATGAATCCAAATGCCGCTCGACTTATGGGAATCAATATCGATGGAGTCATCTCTGCTACCTTCTTAATCGGCGGCTTGATGACTGGTGCTGCCGGCTTCTTCTACGTTCTTAAGTACGAGAACACAGCATCCAATATTGGATTCGAACTGGGAATCGCAGCCTTCACCGCGGCAATTCTCGGTGGCATTGGAAATATCAAGGGCGCTTTCTTTGGAGGGCTGGCTTTAGGACTGCTGGAGACATATGCATCATTCTTCCTCGGCACGCAGTGGAAGGCAGTAACTGTCTTTGTGGTTCTAGTACTTGTTCTTTACACCAGACCAAACGGGATCTTTGGTGAATCTATGACGCAATCGAGGGTGTGATGATTAATTTACGCGATAAAGGCGCCGAGGTTTGGGAAAAATCCGGCAGACCAGCACGAGTAGCAATCGCTCTTGCTTCGATTGCCGCTGTTGCAGCTCTACCATTTATGGGTGGGACAATCCTAAATACACCGGTTGCAAGTTACGAATCAGTCCTCGTAAATCCAGTTGCTATGTACGTCTTGATGGCGATTGGCCTCAATATTGTTATCGGTAAGAGTGGTCTTCTAGATCTTGGTTACGTTGCATTCTTTGCAATCGGTGCCTACACAATGGGGCTTCTTGGAACACGAACTGGCTTGAATACTTGGGAAATTCTCCCGATCGGTATTGCTATGTCGATGTTTGCAGGTTTGATCCTTGGAGTTCCCGCACTCAAACTTCGCGGCGATTACCTTGCCATTATTACTCTGGGTTTTGGAGAGATCGTAAGAATTATCGCTCTCAACCTTGGAACTTTAGGTCGCTCTGAAGGAATTCTAAACATTCCAACTCCGCCACCAATTTTTGGCTTCGAATACGCATTCGATAGCCACCGAATCTACTTCTGGACCTTATTGGTATTCATCCTTCTTGCTATCTGGATGGTCCGTCGCCTCTCAGCACGTAGAGCAGGTCGAGCATGGGAATCAATCCGACAGGATGAGGATGTTGCAGAACTCCTAGGCGTTCCTACCTTTAAATACAAGATTTGGGCTTTTGTACTCGGAGCATCTGTAGGTGGAGCAGCCGGCGTTCTCTACGCGTCAAAGACGCTCTACATCGCACCAGATAACTTCACGCTGCAAATCTCTATTCTTATTCTTGCCTGTGTCGTCTTCGGTGGAATGGGAAATATCTGGGGAGTTATTCTCGGAGCTGTCGTTTTGGCATATCTTCCAGATCGAATCAGATTCTTATCTGAGGCTCGACTCCTCGTATTCGGCTTAGTGCTAGTAATTATGATGAACCTGCGACCAGATGGATTGCTCCCTCGCAAGAAGCGCGAAAAAGCGATCGTAACAAAGGAGAAGTCATGACAGAGCCACTTCTAAGTTTAAAGAATGTGACCATGAAGTTTGGTGGCGTCACCGCTCTTAATGACGTCTCATTCGATGTTAAACCAAAAGAAATTCTGGGACTCATCGGACCAAATGGCGCAGGAAAGACAACAATTTTTAATGTGATCACAGGTGTATATCAACTCACATCGGGATCAATCACCTTTGAAGGAGAGTCGTTAGCAGGCAAGAAGCGTTACAAGATCACGCGTTCTGGCGTAGCGCGAACTTTCCAGAACATTCGCTTATGGGGTGATATGACATCTCTAGAAAATGTAATGACTGCAACGGATACACATAAAAAATCAGGGTTGCTCTCTGGTCTGTTTGGTATGCCAATTTCGCGTCGTGAAGAGAAGCGAGACAAGGCACGGGCACAGGAACTTTTGGACTTTATCGGAATTGGTGAGTACTCCGATCGTTTAGCGAGAAATCTTCCTTATGGTGTGCAACGTCGCTTGGAGATTGCACGCGCACTGGGTACTGAGCCAAAGCTTCTACTTCTCGATGAACCCGCAGCTGGTTTTAACCCGGCAGAGAAGGTTGAGCTAGCCGATACGATTCGCCGCATCCGAGATGCCGGATACACCGTTCTTCTTATTGAACACGACATGTCCTTGGTTATGAAAGTTTCAGATCGAGTTGTAGTGCTCGATTTCGGTCAGAAGATCGCCGATGACATTCCAAAATTAATTCAAGATGATCCACGAGTGATTGAAGCTTATTTAGGAGTGCCTGAAAATGCGTCTTGAAATTAAAGATCTCCGTGTTGCTTACGGAAAAATTGAAGCGATCAAGGGGATATCTATCGTCGTTGAGCAGGGAGAAATTGTCTCTCTCATCGGTGCAAACGGAGCGGGTAAGACAACCCTACTTAAGACCATCTCAGGTTTATTGAATCCCACTTCTGGATCAATTGAGTACGATGGCAAGAACATTCTTAAGTATAAGGCTCACGAGAGAGTATCTCTCGGTATTTCGCAAGCACCGGAAGGAAGAGGAATTTTCCCTGGAATGACCGTGCTCGAAAATCTCGAACTTGGTAAGTATCACTTGAAGATGAGGAAAGTTGATATTGATGAAGATCTCGTTCGGATCTTTGAACTATTCCCTCGCCTCAAGGAAAGAATTACGCAAGCGGCGGGAACTCTCTCTGGTGGAGAGCAGCAAATGCTCGCAATCGGTCGAGCACTAATGGCAAAGCCAAAGGTGCTTCTACTTGATGAGCCTTCTATGGGCCTTGCTCCACAGATGATTGCAAACATTTTCCGCATTATCACTGAGATTAATAAAACTGGAGTAACAATTTTGCTCGTAGAACAGAACGCGCAGCAAGCTCTTCAGAGAGCAGACCGTGCCTACATTCTTGAGACAGGAAATATCGTTAAAGAAGCGAAAGCTTCAGATCTTCTCAATGATCCTGCGGTACGCGAGGCATATCTAGGAACTGGCGCCTAAAGCTTTTCTTTAAGCTCGCTCTGCCAAGATCATGCAGGTGATACGCGCGCTACATGTGCGCTGCCCCTGATCGTTTGTGATTACGATTTCATAGACACAGAGCGTTTTACCGAGTGATACCGCTGTAGCAACTCCTGTTACAAATCCTGATGTCGCAGATTTGTGATGCGTGGCGTTGATATCAACTCCAACAATCTTGCGATTAGGTCCTGCATGTAGCTGTGTACCGATTGATCCTAAAGATTCTGCGAGCACGACATTGGCACCGCCATGAAGGAGGCCAATTGGTTGGGTATTTCCTTCAACTGGCATGCGTCCAACGAGTCGCTCGGGGGATGCTTCAAGAATCTCGATCCTCATCTTCTTATCAAGGGCTCCGCTGCCGCGCTCACGAACAATGTCTAGGAAATTTGGTTGCGTCATAGTTGGGGAGTTTATACCTAAGATAAGCGCCATGGCCAAGAACGATAAGAGACTGCTTCTTATAGATGGCCATTCGATGGCGTATCGCGCATTCTTCGCCCTTCCGGCAGAGAACTTCACTACCGCAACGGGCCAGCACACCAACGCCATCTATGGCTTTGCAACGATGCTGATCTCATTACTTAAAGATGAAAAGCCCACTCACGTTGCAGTCGCCTTTGATGTTTCCCGAAAAACCTTTCGCACTGAAATCTTTCCGGAGTACAAAGCCAATCGTGCAAAGACGCCGGATGAGTTTCGTTCCCAGATGTCTTATCTCAATGAACTAGTAAAAGGTTTTGGAATCACGCAGTTTTCCGTAGAAGGCTTTGAAGCTGATGACATCATTGCCACTCTGGCTACACGTGCCGAAAGAGATGGTTTTGAAGTTCTAATTTGTACGGGAGATCGAGATAGTTTCCAGCTCGTTACAGAATCGATCACTGTTCTATATCCCAAGCGCGGAGTAAGTGAGATGGCTCGAATGACGCCAGAAGCGGTCGTCGAGAAGTATCAGATGACTCCAACTCAGTATCCAGATTTTGCCGCTCTTCGTGGAGATCCCAGCGATAACCTGCCATCGATTCCAGGTGTAGGAGAGAAGACTGCAGCTAAGTGGATTATTGAATATGGTTCATTAGAAAAGTTGCTGGCAAAGGCAGATGAAGTTGGCGGCAAAGTCGGTATTGCCCTGCGCGAGAACATTGAAAGTGTGAAGCGCAATCGTGAATTGACTCAATTGATTCACTCAGTTGATATCGATACAGATCCCGCCGCCCTCTCGTGGTCGGGCCTTGAACTTTCACATCTTGCACCGCTCTTTGAAACTCTTGAATTTAGAACACTTAAAGATCGACTCTCGGTTATTGCCATCGTGGGAAGTGAGAATGAGGCACCGGTGGCCACTTCGCTCTTTTCACGAAAACTAGATCAAAAAGTTCTCACTCCATCTGAAATGAGTGCAAAGATTGCAAAACATGTCGGGGAGATATCTCTTTCATATGAGATCACTGATGAGATCTTGCACCGATACGCCGTAGCACTTTCTCCTTCCGAAGTTTACGTGGTGCATGCCAGCGAAATTGGATCATGGGGCGCTGATGCAAATATTCCTAAAGTAGTTCATGATGGAAAGACGCTCTCTCGCCTGCACGAGATTGAAGGGATTGTCTTCGACACAAGCCTTGCCGCCTATGTTCTAAATCCAGGAGTTCGAACACATGAAGTGGCCGATCTACTTGAGCGCTATGGTGATGGCTCGACTTTAGATTCAACATCGCCTGAAAACTCGGTCGCATCGATTGCTTCACAGCTCTTTACCCTTAGAACTTCCCTTGATGCCGAACTTAAATCTCGCGGAGTCGAAGGCCTTCTCTATGATCTCGAACTTCCTATCGCACATCTACTTGCGGTAATGGAGCGCAGGGGAGTGGCCGTTGATAGCAAAAAGCTCAGCGAACTCCTCAACTATTTCGAATCCGAAGTAACGGCACAGACAAAGATTGCACACGATTCTGTGGGACATGAGTTCAATGTGGCATCTCCGAAGCAGTTACAGGTCGTTCTCTTCGAAGAGCTTGGATTGCCTAAGACTAAGAAAATTAAGACAGGATTTACAACTGATGCCGAAGCGCTTGCCTGGCTCTTTGCAAAGTCCCAGCATCCAGTTTTGGCGGCGCTACTGCGTATTCGCGAGACAAAGAAACTTGCAACAACAATTGAAGGCTTGATTGCAGAGATTGCATCCGATCAACGAATTCATACACATTTTGCGCAGACTGTTACAGCCACAGGTCGACTCTCATCCGTAGGCCCTAACTTGCAGAACATTCCAGTTCGCACCGAAGAGGGACGCAAGATTCGTGATTGCTTTATTGCCGGAAAAGGCTTTGATCAACTCATCACCGCTGATTACAGTCAGATCGAAATGCGCATCATGGCCCACTTATCAAATGATGCCCATCTTCTTGAGGCCTTCTCGTCAGGAGAAGATCTGCATGCAACAGTTGCGGCAGAAGTATTTGGCGTTGCTCCAACTGATGTGGACCCCGAGATGCGTCGTCAGATTAAGGCTATGTCGTATGGTCTTGCTTACGGCCTTAGTTCCTACGGATTGGCCGCGCAGTTAGATCTCTCACCGCCTGCGGCTCAAGATCTTATGGATCGATATTTCCTTCGCTTCGGTGGGATACGAGATTATTTAAAGAACGTCGTCGAAGAAGCTCGCAAGGTGGGCTATACAGAAACAGTCTTAGGTCGACGCAGATACTTGCCAGATCTGATGCAAGATAATCGTGCTCGTCGAGAAATCGCAGAGCGTATGGCGTTGAACGCGCCTATCCAGGGCTCGGCCGCCGACATTATTAAGTTAGCCATGCTCAACGTCCAAAAGGCGCTCGTTGCAGAAGGGTTACGTTCACGTTTGCTCCTTCAAGTTCATGATGAGTTAATCCTTGAAAGCGTTACTGAAGAGATTGATATTGCTACAGAAATTCTCCGCCGTGAGATGGGAAATGCGTATCCACTTAAAGCACCGCTAGATGTCAACGTGGGTGTTGGTATGAGTTGGAATGAGGCAGCTCATTAACCGCTAGTTGTTTAGGTTTGAGTTATCTTCCATTGCAGCAAGGTCCTCTTCATCAGTTGGTAGGTCATTGGCGGCAGAGAGTCTGCCTTTGCCAACGCTGAGAATGATGAAACCAAAAAATAGCATCAGTGGAAGCATCGCTAAACCGATTCGTGGTGAGGCATATTCGGAGACAACGCCACCTACGGCTGCGCCAACCGCCATGAAAGAACCTTCAACGCTCCAAATCCAACCGAGAGAAGATGTCTGCGAACCTTTTGGACGTACCGCTTCTAAGACTTCAAAGTAAAAGACTTGAACCGCTCCACCAATAAAACCAATTGATGCGCCTACCAAGGCCATTGTCCAATCTGGATATGTAAAGGCTACGGGGATGCAGGTAAGAAGCCAGAAGAAGTAAGCCCGGCGAAGCGCTGGCAGCGGCGCTAACTTCTTTGATACCAATCCACCGAGTAAACCTCCGACGACAGTTGCAATTCCAAATGCGGCGAAGATCCAAGCGACTCGATGCTGTACATCCTCTTGTGTTGCAAATGCAGGTACGGCAACGTCAAAGACTCCCCATCCGAAACCGATGAAGCAACCTTCAAACATGAGTAGTTGCATCGCACGATTTGAGAGGAGATTGCCCTGGCCTTTCACCTTTTTCTCAGGCACCCAATTTCGTGAAACGCGTGTCAGTCCTAGTGCGACTCCACCGGTAAAAATAAGTGCAGCGACAGCATCTAGAGCAAGATGTGGTCGACTGGAAAGTGCAAGCGAAGTGACGATGACGGGGCCAACAACACTCGTTGCACTCATCATTGCTGAGTCAAAAGCATAAGCGGTACGTAAATATGTTTGCGGAACTAAATCTTTCCACAGAGGACGTACAGATAAATTAATTGGTGGTGAAGTGATTCCCAAGATAAAGGTTGTAACAAGAATGCTTCGAGAAGTCTCCATTGAATTTAAGCCAAGGATTAACGCTGAGTAGGCAGGAACTAAAATTCTTAAGGTCCATTTTTGGCCCCATCTATCCATGACAGATCCACGAATTCCAGCAGTGAGAGAGCTGGCCAGGGAGTAAAGACCGATTGCAAAACCAGCAATTGCTACAGAGCCAGTTTCTTGCTCTGCTTTGAAAAATATCCCTAGGCCGATCATTCCGTAGGCGACGCGTGCGGGAAATGCCGCTACTCCCAAGGAGATTACTTGAGGAAAGGCAAAGAGTTCCCGATAGCGCTTCATAAGGTAGAGATTCTACGCGCGGATTTGCCCCGCCTGACCTCACCCCCGTACCCTTCACCTGTTCTTCAGGCAAAGCGCTTGAGTCCTATTACTTTCTATCCCTACGGAGCTCACTTGTCTACATCACCAGTAATTGCAGTAAATGACATCGGATCAGCAGCAGATTTTCTTGCAGCAATCGAAGGCACAATCAGAAATTTCAACGACGGAGACCTCGTCGAAGGCACAGTCGTTCAGGTAGATCGCGAAGAAGTACTTCTTGATATTGGGTACAAGACCGAAGGTGTTATTCCTTCACGCGAACTCTCAATCCGCCACGATGCAGATCCAAATGACATTGTTAAGGTTGGCGACAAGGTAGAAGCACTTGTTCTTCAGAAGGAAGATAAAGAAGGACGCCTCATCCTCTCAAAGAAGCGTGCTCAGTACGAGCGTGCATGGGGAGAGATCGAAGGCAAGAAAGAGCGCGACGAAGTTGTCGTCGGAACTGTTATTGAAGTTGTTAAGGGTGGACTCATCGTTGATATCGGATTGCGTGGCTTCTTGCCAGCATCTTTGGTTGAAATGCGTCGCGTCCGCGATCTGACTCCATACATTGGCAAGCAGGTTGAAGCACGCATCATCGAACTCGATAAGAACCGTAACAACGTTGTTCTTTCACGTCGCGCATTCCTTGAGCAGACACAATCTGAATCACGTACAACATTCCTCAACCAACTCCAAAAGGGTCAGGTTCGTACAGGTGTTGTCTCATCAATCGTTAACTTCGGTGCATTCGTTGACCTTGGTGGCGTAGATGGTCTTGTCCACGTATCAGAGCTTTCATGGAAGCACATCGATCACCCAGGCGAAGTTGTTGAAGTGGGCGATGAAGTCACTGTTGAAGTTTTGGAAGTTGATTTCGAGCGTGAGCGCGTATCGCTTTCACTTAAGGCGACACAAGAAGATCCATGGCAGGCATTTGCTCGCACACATACAATCAATCAGGTTGTTCCAGGTGTTGTGACAAAGCTTGTTCCATTCGGTGCATTCATCCGTGTCCACGAAGGAATCGAGGGACTTGTTCACATCTCTGAGTTGGCAGAACGCCACGTAGAAATTCCTGAGCAGGTTGTCGCTGTTGATGACGAACTATTCGTAAAGATCATCGATATTGACCTTGAGCGTCGTCGCATCTCACTCTCATTGAAGCAGGCCAATGAAGGAACTGAAGTTGAGATCGAAGCATTTGATCCAACACAGTACGGAATGGCTGCTCGTTATGATGCTGAAGGAAACTTCATCTATCCAGAAGGTTTCGATCCTGAGACTCAGGAATGGAAGCCAGGACATGATGCTCAACGCGAAGAGTGGGAGCGTCAGTACCAGGAAGCACAGGTTCGATTCCTGGCTCACAAGAAGCAGAAGGCAGAAGCAAAGGCAGCCGATGCTGCAGGAGCAACAGCTGAAGCTCCAGCGGAAGCATCTGCTGAGTAATTAACTTAGCGAAGAAGGCCCTACACGTTTATCGTGTGGGGCTTTCTTCATTCCAGAACGTCAGAGGTAGGCTCCACTTATGAAGGTAATCGCGCTCACCGGCGGAATTGGTGCAGGTAAATCGACTGTTGCGCAGTTCTTTAGTGAACTTGGCGCAAACGTGATCGATGCCGACCATCTTGCTCGTATTGCGATCGAGCGCGGCAGCGAAGGCTTTGACGAAGTTATCGCGCGCTTCGGAGAAAAGATTCTCGCCAACGGAGATATCAACCGCAAAGCACTGGCAGAGATAGTCTTCTCAGACGCTGCAGCAAAGAGAGATCTTGAGGGAATCATTCATCCTCGCGTGCAGAAACTATTCGCCCAAGCGCTCCTCGATAATGACCCTGCAACAAATTTAATCTATGAGATTCCTCTTCTAGTTGAAACTAATGCGGCAGGTAAATTTGATTTTATTGTGACCGTCGAAGCCGAAGAGGAGTTGCGGATCGAGCGCCTGCTCTCGCGAGGAATGTTCATTACCGATATCGAGGCTCGCTTGGCTAACCAAGTGCCATCCCAATCTCGCATAGATATCGCTGACGCAGTGATCGTCAATGATGGAGATGAAGATTATCTCCTGCGTCAGGTGGAGAATCTCTGGGAGGGTCCAATTGCTGACCTCTCATCAGAGCGATCCCGCTAGTAGGCTAACTGCGTGTCCAATACTGGCGATCTAACCCGCAACGATTCTCCGTTTCAGGTGATCTCTGATTTTGTGCCTGCCGGTGACCAGCCTCAAGCGATTGAGGAAATCGCACGCCGACTCAACGCTGGCGAAAAGGATGTTGTACTTCTTGGCGCAACCGGAACAGGAAAGTCTGCGACCACGGCATGGTTGGTAGAACGATTGCAACGTCCCACGTTGGTCTTAGCGCCGAATAAAACTTTAGCCGCCCAGCTTGCAAACGAATTTCGAGAACTACTGCCTAATAATGCAGTCGAGTACTTCGTCTCCTATTACGACTATTACCAGCCGGAGGCATATGTACCTCAGACCGATACCTTCATCGAGAAGGATTCAAGCGTCAATGATGAAGTGGAACGACTTCGACATTCTGCGACAAACGCTCTTCTTACACGTCGAGATGTAATCGTCGTGGCAACTGTTTCCTGTATTTATGGCCTTGGAACACCGCAGGAATATATCGACAGAATGATTCATATCAAGGTGGGGGATGAGATCGAACGTAACGCCCTGCTTCGCAAGTTTGTCGACGTTCAGTACAAACGAAATGACATCGCCTTTGAGCGAGGTACTTTCCGTGTCCGCGGAGACACAATCGAGATTATTCCGATGTATGAGGAGCTCGCAATCCGGATCGAGATGTTTGGCGATGAGATCGAGAAGATCATGACGCTCCATCCGTTGACTGGGGAAATCATTCGCGATGAGAATGAAGTTCATATCTTCCCTGCGACGCATTACGCCGCTAGCCCAGAGACGATGAAGCGCGCCATCGGTGATATTCAAGATGAGCTTCAGATTCAACTCAACGCATTTGAAAAGCAAGGCAAACTCCTGGAGGCGCAGCGCCTTCGCATGCGCACAACCTTTGATATCGAGATGATGGAGCAGTTAGGTTTCTGCTCAGGAATTGAAAACTATTCACGCCATCTCGATGACCGTAGCCCTGGCTCTGCTCCACACTGTCTACTCGATTATTTCCCTGATGATTTTCTCGTTGTCATTGATGAAAGTCACGTAACAGTTCCACAAATCGGAGCGATGTATGAAGGCGATGCATCGCGAAAGCGCACCCTTGTGGAACATGGGTTTAGATTGCCTAGCGCATTGGATAACCGTCCACTTAAATGGCCAGAATTTCTTGAGCGCGTAGGACAGACTCTCTACCTCTCTGCAACGCCTGGTAAATATGAGATGGCGAAGGTTGGCGAAGATGTCGTTGAGCAAGTAATTCGACCAACAGGCCTTGTAGATCCAGCAATTATTATCAAACCTATTAAGGGTCAGATTGATGACTTGCTTGAGGAAATCAATATCCGTTCCGCAAAGAATGAACGAGTTCTAGTTACAACGCTTACGAAGAAGATGTCTGAAGATCTAACCGACTATCTCCAAGAGCGCGGTGTGCGCGTGCGTTATCTCCACTCTGAAGTAGATACTCTGCGACGGGTTGAACTTCTGAGAGAGCTACGTAGCGGTGAATATGATGTTTTGATCGGTATCAACCTACTCCGTGAAGGACTCGACCTCCCCGAAGTATCACTTGTTGCAATTCTTGATGCCGATAAAGAAGGCTTCCTGCGATCTGCAACATCGTTGATTCAAACAATAGGCCGTGCTGCGCGAAATGTTTCAGGCGAAGTGCATATGTATGCAGATAACATCACGCGTTCCATGGCACTTGCAATTGATGAGACCAATCGTCGACGTGCCAAGCAGGTTGCCTATAATCTTGAACGTGGTGTGGACCCTCAACCACTTCGTAAAAAGATTGCCGATATTACTGATCTGATTAATCGTGAAAGCGAAGACACCTCGGATCTCCTTGCTGGAGAGAAGGGTTCAGGAAAAGGTAGTGTTGGAGCACTATCTGTGGGACTTAACGCGAAAGGCGTTATCTCTTTACCGCGCAAAGATCTAGTCGCCTTGATAGGCTCGCTCACCGATCAGATGAGAAGCGCAGCAGCTGATCTTCAATTTGAAGTTGCTGGAAAACTTCGTGATGAGATTCGCATTTTGAAGAAGGAACTGAGATCAATGGAAGAAGCGGGTGTGTAGGTGACTATTGAGAAACTTGTAGTCCGCGGTGCTCGTGAACATAATCTGAAAGATGTTTCTCTCGACCTACCTCGTGATGCTCTCATTGTCTTCACTGGCCTTTCGGGCTCAGGAAAATCAAGTCTTGCCTTCGACACAATCTTTGCTGAAGGCCAGCGTCGTTATGTGGAATCTCTCTCGGCCTACGCCCGACAATTCCTGGGCCAGATGGATAAACCAGATGTTGACTTCATCGAAGGACTTTCACCAGCTGTTTCGATTGACCAAAAATCTACCAACCGAAATCCGCGTTCGACGGTTGGAACTATTACAGAGGTCTATGACTACTTGCGCTTGCTCTTTGCTCGCGCCGGAAGGCCGCACTGTCCGCAGTGCACGAAGCCAGTTTCGCGACAGAGTCCTCAACAAATCGTTGATCAAATCCTTGAGCTCCCGCCAACTACAAAGTTTCAGGTTCTAGCTCCCGTTGTCCGTGAGCGTAAAGGTGAGTTCGTCGATCTCTTTACCGATCTTGTGAAGCAGGGTTACTCACGAGCCATCGTTGATGGAGAGGCAATTTCACTCTCCGAGCCTCCTAAGTTGAAGAAGCAAGAGAAGCACACGATCGAAGTTGTCATTGATCGTCTGACTGCAAAGGCGGAATCTAAATCCCGCCTCACTGACTCTATCGAGACAGCGCTGAGACTTTCAAGCGGAATTGTTCTTCTTGACTTCGTAGACGCTAAAGCCGGTCAAGAGAAGATACACACATATAGCGAGCACCTTGCCTGTCATGATTGCAATCTCTCGTTTGAGGAGTTAGAGCCACGTTCTTTCTCATTTAACTCACCCTTTGGAGCCTGTCCTGAGTGTTCAGGTATCGGTACAAAACTAGAAGTTGATGAAGAGTTGATCATTCCCGATGATGCCCTAAGTATTAATGATGGTGCGATCGCCCCTTGGGCCGGCGGGCAATCAGCCGATTATTTCGTTCGACTACTTGAAGCGTTGGCTAATGACATTAAGTTTTCACTCGATGTCCCGTGGAAGAAGATTTCAGCAAAGGCGCAAGATGCCATTCTCAATGGGTACGAGTACGAGATCAAGATGCGTTACAAAGGTCGCTATGGAGCTCGCAATTACACAACAGGATTCGAGGGAGTAATTCCCTTTATTCACCGCCGCCATAGTGAGACTGATAGTGATTACAGTCGCGATAAGTACGAGGCATATATGCGCCAGATTCCATGTGCGACATGTAACGGAGCTAGATTAAAACCTGAAGTTCTTGCAGTCACTATCGGAGATAAGAGCATTGCTCAGGTCTGTGAACTCTCCATCGATGATTGTGCTGTCTTCTTAAAACAAGTCAAACTTTCAAAGCGAGAGGCACAGATTGCAGAACGTGTGATGAAGGAAGTTCATGCACGTCTTGGTTTTCTCCTTGATGTTGGACTCGATTACCTCTCATTGGATCGCCCCGCTGGCACGCTCTCTGGTGGAGAGGCACAGCGAATTCGCTTAGCGACACAGATCGGGTCCGGACTTGTCGGAGTTCTCTACGTTCTTGATGAGCCAAGTATCGGACTGCACCAGCGCGATAATCGACGATTGATTGAGACTCTCACGCGGTTACGCGATCTTGGAAATACACTCATCGTTGTTGAACATGATGAAGAGACAATCCGTACCGCAGATTGGGTCGTCGATATCGGACCTGGTGCTGGCGAGCACGGTGGCAAAGTTGTGGTCTCTGGTTCTTATGAAGATCTCATCGCTTCACAAGAGTCGATTACAGGTGCTTATCTCTCCGGACGTCGCGCCATTGAGATTCCAAATAGCCGTAGGAAGATAGATCCAAAGCGCCAGATCGTTATCAAGGGTGCGAAGGAGAACAACCTCAAAGATGTTGAGGTCTCAATTCCGCTTGGAACTTTTGTAGCAGTCACCGGTGTGAGCGGTTCGGGTAAATCAACGCTGGTCAATGACATCTTGTACTCAACTCTTGCCAACAAACTCAACGGTGCTCGAATCGTACCGGGGCGGCATAAGACAATTACTGGAATAGATCAGCTCGACAAGGTTGTCCATGTTGATCAATCGCCGATTGGTCGTACACCACGATCTAACCCGGCAACCTATACGGGAGTTTTCGACAAGATCCGTGCACTTTTCTCTGAAACTACCGAGGCGAAGATTCGCGGTTATCAGCAAGGCCGTTTTAGCTTTAACGTAAAGGGCGGGCGCTGCGAGAACTGCACCGGCGATGGAACTATCACCATTGAGATGAACTTCTTGCCTGACGTTTACGTTCCTTGCGAAGTCTGCCATGGTGCGCGTTATAACCGAGAGACACTGGAAGTTCATTACAAGGGTAAGACGATTGCCGAAGTTCTCGATATGCCGATTGAGATCGCACATGAATTTTTCGAATCTGTCCCAACCATTGCACGTTTTCTAAAGACGCTCTGTGATGTTGGCTTGGGCTATGTACGTCTTGGGCAATCTGCTCCAACGCTCTCAGGTGGAGAGGCGCAACGCGTGAAACTGGCCACTGAACTGCAACGTCGCTCAACTGGGCGAACCATTTACGTTCTCGATGAGCCAACAACTGGCCTGCACTTTGAAGATGTTAATAAACTTTTAGGTGTCCTCAGCCGCCTTGTCGATTCAGGAAATACTGTGATTGTTATCGAACATAACTTGGATGTCATTAAGTGCGCTGACTGGGTAATTGATATGGGACCAGAAGGTGGATTTAGAGGCGGCATGGTTGTCGCTGAGGGAACTCCAGAACATGTTGCATCCGTTAAGGAGAGCTACACAGGTCAGTTCTTACGTGAAATTCTTGAGAACAACCGTTCGGTTAAGAAACCCGCAGCGAAGAAGAAGTAGCGATGGCAGATCCAGCCTCGTATCGCCCACCGGAGATCCCTGAAGATCCCGGTGTTTACCGTTTCTACAATAAAAGCGACAAGGTGATCTATGTTGGAAAGGCGAAGAACCTTAAGAATCGCTTGAGTTCTTACTTTGGTTCAAACCTAGCTCAGAAAACATATCGGATGGTTCACGAGGCGGTCCGCGTTGATTGGACGATCGTAAAGACGGAGCTAGAAGCACTTGCGCTTGAATTTTCGTGGATCAAGCAATACCACCCGACATACAACGTTCAGTTCAAAGACGATAAGTCCTACCCATATCTTGCGATATCCATTGAGGATGAGTACCCACGGATCTTCATCACCCGCAAGGAGAAGCGTCCAGGTCTTAAGTATTTTGGCCCATATACAAATGCATGGGCTCTTCGAAATACCTATGAAGTTCTACTTAAAGTCTTTCCAGTGAGATCGTGCAGCGTTGGAAACTTTCAGAGAGCGCAGCGGTCGAAGCGACAATGCCTTTTAGGGGATATTGGAAAGTGCGCGGCGCCGTGTGTCGGTTGGGTGAGCCCAGAGGAACATAAAGAGATCGCCGTCAAACTCAACGATTTCATGGAATCTGGAATGGAAGATCTGCTCCCAACAATGCGCCACGAAATGGAGTTGGCAGCATCACGAGAAGAGTTCGAACGAGCTGCTCGCCTTCGTGACCAGATTGAATCTTTTGAAAAGGCGCAGAAATCAACGCAAGGAAATCTCTCTGACGATTTGGATGGAGACTTCATTGCCATCCATGAAGAGGGCTTCCACGCTGCTGGTTCAATATTTATGGTGCGCAGAGGATCGATCAAGGGCTCACGTTCGTGGATTGTTGATCAAGAGAGAACGCTCGAGGGCGAAGATCAATGGGCATCACTTCTCTTCTCGATCTATGGAGATGGCGCGACGGAGATTCCATCAATCATTCATATGAATCATGAACCTACAGATAGCCAAGCTCTCACGTTATGGCTGAGTTCACTTGCCGGACATAAGGTCACTATCAAAGTTCCACAGCGCGGTGAAAAGGTAGAACTCCTTGATACCGTCGATAGAAACGCACATTATGCGTTGATCCAATTCCTGAGTAAGCGAGCCAACGATGCGGCCGTTTCTGGTAAAGCGCTCATCGAATTAGAGGAAATCCTTGAACTTCCACGTACACCGCTACGTATTGAGTGTTTTGATATTTCTAATATCTCTGGCACAACTGTTGTTGCCTCGATGGTTGTCTTTGAAGACGGCATTGCAAAGAAGAGCGAGTATCGCCGATTCATTATTGATACCACCGAAGCAACGGATGACACTCGCGCTATGCATCAGGTAATCACGCGACGACTTAAGAGATTGCTGGCAGATAGAAAGGTTGATCAAAGCGAGGTCAATGAATCAGGCGGGCGGTTAGGCAAGTTTTCCTATCCACCACAACTCATTGTCGTCGATGGCGGTGCGCCACAAGTCGCAGCTGCAGCGCGTGCACTCGAAGAGCTCGGTGTCACCGATCTTGCTCTCTGTGGTTTAGCTAAGCGTCTTGAAGAAGTATGGCTCCCACATAGCCAAGATCCACTTATCCTTCCTCGCACAAGTGAGGGAATGTATCTGCTGCAACGTATACGCGATGAAGCACATCGTTTTGCAATTACCTTCCACCGATCACGTCGCTCAAAGGTGATGTTGGAATCTGTTCTAGATGAAATCGAACAGCTAGGTCACATTAGGCGAGCCGCCCTCTTAGATCGTTTCGGTTCTGTTAGTGCTATTCGCAAGGCTTCTGTGGCAGAGATTGCGGCAACGCCAGGAATCGGCGAGAAAATTGCATCGATTATTTGGAACCACCTCTCACATATGGGGGAGAGCGCCGTTATTGGCGGGGTAGATATGCAGACGGGTGAGATTCTCGACAAGTAAGGGTGTTAGGTGGTTGACGTTGATGGCAGACTGTTCCCATGAGCACGCGTGAACTTTTGATTCTTACCGGAATGTCAGGTGCTGGCAGATCGACGGTAGCGCACGCACTTGAAGATCTAGGTTGGTATGTCGTAGACAATCTCCCTCCTGCAATTCTCCCTGAACTTGCCTCACAGACGGGAGGATCAGATTTCGCTTCAGTGGCAGTCGTGGTCGATGTGCGTGGAGGTAAATTCTTTGATGATCTGAGTGCATCTCTGAACACGTTGCGTGAAAGGAAGATTCCGTTCAGAACCCTCTTTCTCGATGCCAGTGATCAAGTATTGGTCGCACGTTTTGAATCCACTCGCCGTCCACATCCGTTGCAGGCTAGTGATCGCATCGTCGATGGAATTGCTCGAGAGCGATCCAAACTGGATGAACTTCGATCTCAGGCTGACATTGTTATAGATTCAAGTAATCTGAATGTGCACCAGTTGGAGAAGCGAATTGCTGAGATTTTCTCACCAGGATCTTTGAGCGCGATTCGAATCAACGTTCTCTCGTTCGGATTTAAATATGGAATTCCCGTCGATGCAGATTTGATGCTTGATGCACGATTTATTCCGAATCCGCATTGGGTACCCGAGCTACGCCCGCTAACGGGACTCGATGAGAAAGTCTTTTCAACGGTACTTGCCAGTGATGGCGTAGAAGAGTTTATCAAGACCTATGTATCAGTGGTCATGCAGATGATTCCGGGCTATCTACGTGAAGGAAAACGGTTTGTGACTATTGCCATCGGTTGCACAGGTGGTAAGCATCGCAGCGTATCGATCGCACGTGAGATTGCGCGACAACTCAATGGCCACTCAGCAACTGTTGAGATCTCCGCCCATGCCACACATAGAGATGTCGGTCGCGAGTAACCAATGTCAGCTCCTCACGTTGTCGCCCTTGGTGGAGGGCACGGTCTATTCGCAACGCTCACTTCTTTACGTTCCTTAACGTCTGAAATCACTGCGATCGTTACCGTTGCTGACAATGGTGGATCAAGCGGTAGATTGCGAGAAGAGTTTCCAATATTTCCACCGGGTGATCTACGCATGGCGTTGGCAGCACTCTGTTCTGATGACGAATGGGGGAGAAGCTGGGCAGAGATCATGCAGTATCGGTTTACAAGTGATGGAGCGCTCAATGGTCATGCAGTTGGCAATCTTCTCTTAGCCGCACTCTGGGATCGCGATGAGGATCCGGTCGAAGGTTTAGATCGAGTTGGAGCACTTCTCAAAGTTATCGGTCGCGTTCTGCCGATGGCTGGTGAGCCGTTGGATATCCAAGCGACTTTTCTCGATAACGGAGAGAAGAAAACCGTTCGGGGGCAGAAAGAAGTGGCCACAACAATCGGACGTTTTGAATCTCTGCAGCTGATTCCAGAGAATCCGAAAGCTAGACCAGAAGCGCTTACTGCAATTGCGCAAGCGGATTGGATCACAATGGGACCAGGATCATGGATCTCTAGCGTTCTCCCGCATTTACTCGTTCCCGAACAAGTGACTGCGCTAGTTAATTCTCCGGCTAAGAAAATCCTGCTGCTCAACCTTGATGACGTTGAAAGTGGCGAGTTCTCGGGTCGCAGCGCTCTCGATCACATTGCGGCGGTACAGAAGTTAGCGCCACAACTCAGATTTGATTTTATTGTTGCCGATTCTTCCCTGGTCAGTGACCCGCAAGCGGCCACACTGCTAGAAGATAAAGTTTCAACCCAAGGTGGAGAGTTGATAGTGCAGGATCTTCGCCTTGAATCCAGTGCCAACCATCATGATACGAAAAAATTAGCCTCCCTTTTCGCACACATTGCGGGTAAAACTTTGGTTGGATAGCCCCATGGCTATGACAGCAGCAGTAAAAGATGAATTAAGTCGTCTCTCAGTAACTCGTCCATGCTGTCGCAAAGCTGAGGTTTCATCTCTACTTCGCTTTGCCGGTGGACTTCACATTGCGGCGGGGAAGGTAGTTATCGAGGTTGAACTCGATACCTCTCAGAGCGCTAGACGACTCAAGAAAGATATTGCAGATATCTACGGCCACGATAGCGATCTCGCCGTTCTCTCTTCGAGCGGACTACGCAAGGGTTCTCGTTATGTTGTGCGCGTCATTGAATCAGGTGATGCGCTAGCTCGTCAGACTGGTCTCATTGATGGAAACGGTCGTCCAATTCGTGGTCTGCCTCCACAAGTAGTTTCAGCGAATATTTGTGATGCTGAGGCTGCCTGGCGTGGTGCTTTCATCGCACACGGTTCACTTACCGAGCCAGGACGTTCTTCTTCTCTCGAAATTACCTGCCCCGGTCCAGAGGCCGCACTTGCTCTTGTTGGTGCAGCACGTCGTTTAGGCATTGCCGCTAAAGCTCGTGAAGTCCGCGGAGTAGATCGCGTAGTCATCCGCGATGGAGATGCGATCGGGGTTCTACTCACAAGATTGGGTGCACACGAAAGTGTTCTTGCTTGGGAAGAACGTCGTATGCGTCGCGAAGTGAGGGCGACTGCCAATCGACTCGCAAACTTCGATGATGCAAATCTTCGTCGCTCTGCACGTGCTGCAGTTGCCGCAGCCGCTCGTGTACAACGCGCGATGGAAATCCTTGGAGAAGAAATCCCGGACCATTTGAAGGAGGCGGGCGAACTTCGCATCAGCCATGGTCAAGCAAGTCTTGAAGAGTTAGGTTCACTTGCAACGCCTCCTATGACAAAGGATGCGATAGCAGGACGAATTCGTAGATTGTTGGCGATGGCAGATAAGCGCGCCGGTGAACTTGGAATTCCGGATACAGAAGCTGGACTTTCTCCCGACCTGCTTAGTGAATAAGAAATTCTGAGTAAAAATCCTGTAGGAAATACAATATTCACGCGTAGTTAATCACTGTCATGCGCGGTACCTTTGAGTAGCCGAAAAAATAGGGTTGACCCCTGATAAGGTTCTCCCAGACCCCAATGTTGTGGCAGATAGTGTGCCGACTCCCTTTGTAGGGTTACTCTAGAAAAAGGTTTACTCATGATTAATGTTGGAATTAATGGTTTTGGACGTATTGGTCGCAACTTCTTTCGCGCCGCTCTCACCAACCCAAATGTAAATATCGTTGCGATCAACGATCTCACCGATAACGCAACACTGGCTCATCTCCTTAAGTACGACTCAATCTTGGGTCGCCTAGGCCTTGAAGTTACTCATACAGATGACACTCTTACTGTCGGCGGAAAGACGATCAAAGTCTTCGCAGATCGCGATCCAGCGAACCTTCCATGGGGCGCAGTTGGTGTCGATATCGTTATTGAATCAACAGGACACTTCACCAAGGCAGCAGATGCCAAGAAGCACATCACAGCTGGTGCCAAGAAGGTAATCATTTCAGCACCTGCCAGCGATGAAGACATCACTATTGTCATGGGTGTCAATCATGAGAAGTACGATCCAGCTAACCACCACGTTATTTCGAATGCATCATGTACCACTAACTGCCTCGCGCCAATGGCAAAGGTTCTTCAGGATAACTGGGGGATCGTTAAGGGTCTGATGACAACCATTCACGCCTATACAAATGACCAGGTAATCCTTGATTTCCCACATAAGGATCTTCGTCGCGCACGTGCGGCTGCAACAAATATGATTCCAACTTCTACCGGTGCCGCTAAGGCGATCTCACTAGTTCTCCCAGAACTTAAGGGAAAGCTCGATGGATATGCGATGCGCGTTCCAGTTCCAACAGGATCTGCAACCGATCTCACCGTTGAACTTGCCAAGGAAGCTACAGCCGCTGAAATCAATGCAGCGATGAAGGCAGCAGCAAATGGTTCACTCAAGGGATACCTTTCTTACACAGAAGATCCAATCGTCTCTTCAGATATCGTTACCGATCCATCATCATGTATCTTCGATTCAGGACTTACAAAGGTGATTGGCAATCAGGTAAAGATTGTTGGTTGGTATGACAATGAATGGGGTTACTCAAACCGCCTCGTTGATCTTGTCGGACTTGTAGGTAAATCTCTCTAATGCTCTTGCATGATCTTGATGTAGTCGGCAAGCGAGTCTTTCTTCGCTGTGATCTCAATGTTCCATTGAAAGATGGAGTCATTACAGATGATGGGCGTATTAAGGCATCATTGCCGACCATCAAGTTCTTGCTCTCAGCCGGTGCCAGCATCGTTATCGCAGCGCACTTGGGACGTCCAAAGGGCGAGGTAAAGCCCGAGTTGTCTCTAGCTCCGGTTGCTAAGAGATTGGCAGAGCTTCTTGGTTCTCCAGTTAACTTTGTTGGCGCACTTCTAGGCGCTGAAGTAACTGCTGCAGCACAAGAGCTTAAGCCGGGAGAAGTTCTTCTCCTCGAAAATATTCGATACAGCCCTGCCGAGACTTCTAAAGATGAGAAAGAACGCGAAGATTTTGCGCAAGAGTTAGCAAAGCTTGCAGATCTATATGTAGGTGATGGCTTTGGTGCTGTGCATCGCAAGCACGCATCTGTCTATGACTTACCAAAACTTCTACCGCATGCAGCTGGAACTCTTGTGGGTGCAGAGGTAGAGGTACTGAAGAAGCTCACCGTTGATCCTGCTCGTCCTTACGGTGTTGTTCTTGGTGGAGCCAAAGTCTCCGACAAGATCGGTGTTATTTCAAATCTTCTAAATAAAGTAGATGTGATGGCAATTGGTGGGGGAATGGTATTTACCTTCCTCGCCGCACAAGGTAAAGAGATAGGAAAATCTCTCGTCGAAAGTGATTTGATTCCGACCGTAAATGAGTTGATTGAGAAGGCGAAAGCATCTGGAGTTGAGTTGATTCTGCCAACAGATATCGTCGTCGCGGCCGAGTTTAAGGCTGACTCACCAGCAATAACAGTTTCTGCTGATGCTATTCCGGCAGATCATATGGGTCTAGATATCGGTCCTGAATCTGCAAAGGCCTTTGCCGCAGCCATCGAAAAATGCAAGACAGTCTTCTGGAATGGTCCGATGGGCGTCTTTGAATTTGCAAACTTTGCTCATGGAACTCGCGTGGTTGCCCAAGCCCTTACTGAAGTCTCAGGAATCTCAGTAGTTGGCGGAGGTGACTCAGCTGCTGCTGTTCGCGCCCTTGGCTTTGCGGATAGTGATTTCGGATATATTTCCACCGGTGGAGGCGCTTCTCTTGAATATCTTGAAGGAAAAGAACTGCCTGGCTTGCTAGCACTAGATCTCTAATCTTCGCCAAAAGATCACTCTAAGTAGATAACAATAGAAGGAGAAGAAAATGCGTAAGCCACTTATGGCAGGCAATTGGAAGATGAACCTCAATCATCTCGAGGCAATTGCAGTTGCACAGAAACTTGTCTATTCGCTATCGGATAAAGATTACGATGAGGTAGATGTTGCAATCATCCCTCCGTTTACCGATATTCGCTCAATTCAAACCCTGGTAGATGGTGATCGTCTTCGCCTGCAATATGGCGCACAAGATCTTTCTCCAGAGGCGGGCGGCGCATTCACTGGCGATATCTCAGGTTCAATGCTCAAGAAATTGGGATGTACCTATGTCGTCATTGGCCACTCAGAGCGACGTGCGATTCATAAAGAAGATGACGCACTCGTTAATCGTAAGATTAAGGCAGCACTTGCCAATGAGATCACTCCAATATTTTGTGTAGGTGAAGAACTCTCGGTTCGCGAATCAGGCACTCACGTTTCACATGTCATTCGCCAGATTCGCGCTGGCCTTGAAGGATTTACAAAGCCAGAGCTCAAGAAAATTGTGATTGCATACGAGCCGGTCTGGGCTATTGGAACTGGAAAGACCGCTACTCCAGAAGATGCGCAAGAAGTCTGTGCAGCAATTCGTGAAGAGATCGGTGTAATTGGTTCTCCAGAAATCGCTGCTGCAATGCGCGTTCTCTACGGAGGTTCAGTGAAGTCTTCCAACATTGTTGAGATCATGAAGCAGAGCGATGTTGATGGCGCACTCATTGGCGGAGCAAGCCTGGATCCTGAAGAATTAGCAAAGATTGCTAAGTTCTACGCACAAGAGCAGCAGTAATTCCATCGGCGAGGGCCGCTAGATGTGGGGATTGGCCCGCCGAAATCTAGTATCCTTCCCCTCTACGAAGTAAGGAGTACGGCCATGGCCCTTGGACTATCGATCTTTCTGATTATCACCAGCGTTGTGATGATCCTTCTTGTTCTTCTCCACAAAGGAAAAGGTGCAGGACTTTCAGATCTCTTCGGTGGAGGAATCTCCTCTAACTATGGCGGTTCATCAGTTGTCGAACGTAACCTTGATCGCATCACAATCGTTGTCGGTGGTCTCTGGTTTGCAGGAGTTGTCGCACTCTCACTCGTTTTGAAGGGATAACCTAAAGATGGCAAGTGCTATTCGTGGAAGTCGTGTCGGTGCCGGCCCAATGGGCGAGGCAGAGCGCGGAGATCAGATTGAGCGCGCAACAGTTTCATACTGGTGCGGCAAAGGACATGAAGTCCGCCCATCATTTGCAGTCGAAGAGACTGTAGTAATACCAGCAGAGTGGGATTGCCCAAAGTGTGGTCTTCCTGCTGGCCGTGATCGCAATAATCCACCTAGCGCCGTCGTCAATGTTCCTTACAAGACGCACTTGGCCTATGTAAAAGAGCGTCGCACAGATACTGAAGGCGCAAAGATTCTTGAAGATGCGCTTAAGAAGTTACGCGGAGAAGATTAATCTAGATAGATCTAGCAGCTTCTAATATTTGAGATATTCCCGCACTACGGTCTTGCAGGTGGAGACGAAGTAGCGGGAATTTTCTTTGCCCAAGTGCGCGATTATCTCCGAGAGCTTGTGCCATGACGAGAGTTTTAAATCCAAAGTTGCTGCCAGGAATTTCAAAATCGCATGAAGCCTCACCGGTGATCTGTAGGAAGGCTCCGTTTTGCTGCCCGCCTTTATGGAATTGTCCTGTGGAGTGCAAGAAGCGTGGCCCCCAACCGAAAGTAACGGGATGACCTGTCTTCTGCGAAAGTATCTTTCTCAGTTCTTCTAGGCGCGCATCATCGCGACGATCAAGATAGGCATGGATTGAGATATATCCACCCTCTGCAACACTGGCAAGAAAACCTTGGAGCGCGCTGGCGAGCGAAGTGCCACTTCCGAATATTTCCACCGCTTTATCTGAAGCATCAGGAGTGAAAGCAGGAAGCTGACCGCTCCACTCGTTGAGCAGCGCCGACGTTGCATTCTTTGCTTCAGTAACATTTGGTTGGTTAAATGGATCAATATTGAGAGCGGCTCCAACCAGTGCGGTAACCCATTCCCAGAAGATGAAATGCTCTCCTAATTCACCCTCACAGTTAAGGTCTGCACCGAGCGCGCTAAATGAAATAGTGAAAGCGCCACCTATGGCAGCGCCCTCTAAATCTTCAGCTGCAATCGGAAGTCTTCCAACTCCGGATTTACCGGTTGATTCAGCAACTAATTGTTCAATCCAATCTGATAGACCAGGCATGCCAGAACCTGCATCAATGAAGGCTAGGTATTGCTTCGTTTGAGTGGTCAGCAGCCATGCCACATCAACAATGGATGAACCATCTAGGAGAAATTCCTTCTTGCAATCACTAGCCGCATCGAGCAGAAGAGAAACGTCGACCCCAGCTAGCGCAGTTGGAACTAAACCAAATGCACTCAGCGCGCTAAATCTTCCACCTACATGAGGATCGGCGTTGATTACGGATAAACCTTGCGCACGGGCATCGCGATCTAAAGGAGAGTCTGGATCTGTCACAACGACCATGTGATCAGCGATGGCAAGTCCAGCCTTGGTAAATGCTGCCGCAAAGGCAGTGCGCGCTGAAGAAGTTTCAATTGTGGAACCGGATTTAGAGGAAACGACCACGAGAGTTGACTCCAAATCACCATTGATTGCATGCGCGAGATAATTTGGATCTGTTGAATCCAAGATAAATAAATCGTGGCCAAAACTCTTTGCAATTACTTCAGGGGCAAGGGAAGAGCCGCCCATACCCGCCAGGACGATCGTCTTGATGTGGCGGAACTTCGCCGTTAAGGCATCGATTTCCGGAAGAAGAGTTCTGGAAGATTCAGGGAGGTCAACCCAATTCAGCCGCACAGCAGCCTCGGCCGCTGCATCTGGTCCCCACGTTAATGGATTTTTCGCAGCAATCTTTTGGTGAACGCCAAGAAGCCGTACATATAGATCATCGCTGCGATCGACTTTAGTAAGAGATGGACCTGAAACTTTCATTAAGCCATGACCTTCTTAACATCTGCAAGGAGGGAAATCCATGCATCCTCAAATTTCTTAACGCCATCAGCCTCAAGAGCATCGGTAATCTTTTCTAGTGAAATCCCGAGCGCCGATAGCGCTGCAAGAGTTTTGGATGCGCTCTCGAGCTGTGAGGTGATTGCATCAACGTTAACTTTTCCGTGATCAATAAAGGCGTCGAGTGTTGATTGAGGCATTGTGTTCACAGTATGAGGTGCGATGAGAGTATCTACATAGAGTGTGTCTGAGTATGCAGGATCTTTAACACCGGTAGATGCCCAGAGTGGACGCTGAACCAGCGCCCCACTCTCTGCAAGAGTTTTCCAGGCAGGAAGATTGAACTTATCGAGAAATAGTGCATAAGCGCGATGAGCATTTGCTACCGCGACTTTACCTAGAAGAGCTTCGTTTCCGATTGCCTTTAACTCTTTATCTACAGCGCTATCAATGCGCGAGATAAAGAATGAGGCAACGGAGTGAATAGTCGATAGATCAAGACCGGCAGCTTTTGCCTGAGCCATACCTGCGATGAAAGCATCAATCACTTCGCTGTAGCGTTCAAGAGAGAAGATCAAGGTCACGTTAACGCTGATGCCTCTACCAATCAACGCGGTAATGGCTGGAAGTCCGGCTTTAGTTGCAGGAACTTTAATCATGACGTTGGAGCGATTAACAAGAGCGTGGAGAGCGATACCTTCAGCGATAGTTTCATCTGTTTTATGTGCAAGTCGAGGATCTACCTCGATACTCACACGTCCATCAATACCTTTACTGGCGCTATAAATTTCAGCAAAGAGATCGCATGCCACACGCACATCATCTGTTGTCAGAGTACGAACTACGTCATCGACGCTCTTTCCAGATAAGGAGGCGATATCTGATGCGTACTCATCTGCACCAGTGATCGCAGCACCAAATATGCTCGGGTTCGTTGTTACCCCTCGGACGCCATCATGTTTGATTCGATGGGGGAGACTGTGAGGATCCAACCCGGTGAGTTTAGATCGCGAAAGATCATCGAGCCAGATTGATGTTCCTGCGCTGAGAATCTCTATCTGATTCATTTGCGTGCAGCCAATACTCGTGCGACAACATTCTCAACGGTGAACCCGAACTCAGTAAAGAGTTGTGAGGCTGAAGCAGAAGCGCCGTAGTGATCGAGGCTAATAATTACCCCAGAATCCCCAACGTACTCACGCCAACCTTGAGCGATTCCTGCCTCGATACTTACGCGAAGTGCAGAAGTTGGAAGCACGCTCTCTCTGTAGCTCTCGCTCTCTTGGTTGAACCATTCCAAACATGGAGCGCTGACCACCTGAGTCGAAATTCCTTGCGCATTGAGGGCTTCGGCGCATTTGACGGCAAGGCTAACCTCAGAGCCGGTCGCAATAATTGCAACCTCAACCTTCTTTGGCGCAGAAAGAAGTACATAGGCACCCTTATCGACGCCTTCGGCGCTGGCACAGATAGTGCGATCAAAGACAGGGAGATTCTGTCGAGAAAGCAAAATACCTGCGGGTTGTTGGCGGAGCAAGATTGATTTCCACGCTTGGGCTACTTCATTAGCATCTGCTGGACGTATCGTTGCAAAGTTCGGAATCGCACGTAAAGCCGCAAGATGTTCAATCGGCTGATGAGTAGGACCATCTTCACCCAGACCAATCGAATCATGCGTCCAAACAAATGTCGTTGGAATATTCATCAACGCAGCCAGACGGACAGAAGGACGCATGTAATCGCTAAAGACTGCAAAAGTTCCACCGAAGGCACGAGTGAGTCCATGGAGAGTGATGCCATTGAGAATTGAACCCATGGCGTGTTCACGAATTCCAAAGTGAATGATGCGCCCATATGGGTTAGCGCCCTTCATGGAACTTGATTGAGGTAAGAATGAACCGCCGCCTTCAATAGTGGTGTTATTGCTTTCAGCTAAATCGGCTGAACCACCCCAAAACTCAGGAAGTACGCCGGCGATGGCATTGATTACTTTTCCAGATGCTGCACGTGTGGCCACATCTTTGCCAGCTTCAAAAATCGGTAGCACTGAATCCCATCCAGTCGGCAACTCTCTCTTCATTAATCGTTCAAGGAGAGCAGCTCGGTCTGAATTGGAGGATTTCCAGGTTGCAAAGCGCTGATTCCATTCTGCGCGCTTGGCTGCACCGCGCTCTTTAACTAATCGAATATGTGCCAAGACATCATCAGGCATTGCAAATTTTTCTTCTGGATTTAAGCCAAGCTCAATCTTCGTTGCTGCGATCTCTTCATCGCCTAGCGCTGAACCATGTGACTTTGCAGTGTTGCGAAGTTTTGGAGCAGGCCATGCAATCACGGACTTGAGACGGATAAGAGTTGGCTTAGCGGTCTGGCCTTTCGCTGCAATCATCGCAGCATCGAGTGCGACGAGATCAACATTTCCATCAGCAAGAGTTGCTACTTCGATCACATCCCAACCATATGCGCGGTAACGCGCAGAGACATCTTCGGTAAAGGAGACATGAGTGTCACCTTCAATTGAGATGCGATTGTCATCATAGATAACGTTGAGATTGCCCAACTCTTGCGTTCCGGCAAGTGAAGATGCTTCAGCACTTACACCCTCTTGCAGATCGCCATCCGAACAAATGACCCAGATAGAGTGGTCGAAGATTGATTGGCCAGAAGCGGCATCTGGATCTAATAATCCACGCTCGTAACGTGCCGCCATTGCAAAACCAACAGCTGTTGCTATACCGGCGCCGAGTGGACCTGTAGTCATTTCAACGCCATCGGTGTGACCAAATTCTGGATGGCCTGGTGTTAACGATCCTTGAGTACGAAATTCTTGTAAGTCCTTCATGGTTAATCCATAACCACTGAAGAAGAGTTGCGTATAGAGAGTCATTGATGAGTGGCCACACGAGAGAATAAATCGATCGCGCCCTACCCAATGCGGATCTGATGGATCGTGAACCAAGTGACGTTGGAAGAGGGTGTAGGCGACAGGAGCGAGAGCCATCGCAGTACCCGGGTGGCCGTTACCAACCTTTTGAACTGCATCCATTGCAAGAGCTCGCGCATAAGCAATCGCGCGATCATCAAGTGGGCTCCAATTAGTCAGCGTGGTCATAGTCAGTCTCTCTCTTGTTGTGATGTACGAACTACTGAAAGTCGAATTCGCCAGGCGGCAATCCAGAAAATTGTTGCTCCTGCTAGGTGTGCTGCGACGAGAGCTTCAGGAATACCTGTCAGATATTGGGTGTATCCGATTGCTCCTTGCGCAAGAGTTACAACAAAGAAGATGTAAATCGCCTTCTTCGTTGATTGCGCAACAGATGCTGCAACAAGGAGTGCGATCGTTATTCCAACAAGGAAGATAACCGCATCAGCGTGCAGTATTGCGACAGTTCTAATGTCAAAACCAAAACGTTGAGCTTTCTCATCGCCGGCATGCGGCCCACTACCTGTAACGAGAGTTCCAAGAATCAGGACAATAAAGGCAACCGCGAGATGCAATTGCGATATAACGGAGACCGTTTTTGTAGGCGCTGCAACTTTTACTTGAGGAGCGTGTCTACGTGAATAAATCGAAGTCGCTCCAGCAATTAAAAACATTGATAAGAGCAAGTGACCCGCAACTGGAAGCGGATGCAGATCGGTGAGCACTGTGATCCCACCTAATACGCCTTGACCAATAATTCCCAGAACTTGTCCCGCTGCAAGTGAGCGCAGATCTTTTCTTCCGGATTTGAGAACATAAATAACGGCAACTAGCGCAGAGATGAGCAGAGCAAAGGTAAGAAGCCGATTTCCGAATTCGATCCAAGCGTGCAGTTGTCCCTCTGCTTGGTATGGAACAGGTGTGTAAGAACCCGGCGTGCACTCTGGCCACGTTGGGCAACCAAGTCCAGAGCCGGTCAATCGAACGGCGCCACCAGTAAGGACCAGTGCGCTCTGCAGGAAGAGCAGTACCCCGAAAATTGCTGTCCTTAAGCGCATATGGCTACCTTATGCCAGCCACGCCTATCTTCAGGTAGAAGCGCATAGTTAATTACGATACATTTATGTTGTGAAAATCGAACACCATGCTGGCGAGGATATTCGTACTCGCGATGCCATCGCGCGTTCGATTCTCGAGAATGGCCCATCTACGGCCAGCACTCTCAGCGAGCGTCTCGCCCTGACTCCAGCCGGAATTCGTCGCCACCTCGATCTTTTGGTTGCTGATGGCATTTTGGAGGCTCGCGATCCACGCGTAGGTACAAGTCGCGGCAGAGGTAGACCTTCAAAAGTCTTTCTGATGACCGATGAGGGTCGTTCGCAGTTTGAACATTCTTATGACGATTTAGCTGTGGCAGCGTTGAAGTTTATGGCAGCACATTCTGGTGATCATTTAGTGAACGCCTTTGCTGAGTCGCGCGCTGAAGATATTGAACGCAAGGCAACCCCATATCTTGCAAAGCGAGCAAAGAAGATTGATGCGCTTGCGACATTTCTCACCGAACAAGGTTATGCAGCAAGTGTTGAAAAACGGGGGACAGGTGAAGAGATCTGTCAGCACCACTGTCCAATCGCACACGTCGCTGCCCAATATCCGCAACTCTGTGAAGCAGAGACTCAAGCATTTTCTCGACTACTCGGTACCCATGTGCAACGTCTAGCGACGATTGCTCACGGTGACGGAGTTTGCACGACATATATTCCACAACTGACAACTACCGCCGGAAAGGCACAATAATGACAACAGCACATCCAGAACTCGATGGCCTTGGAAATTATGAATACGGCTGGTCAGATAAGACCGATGCTGGCGCAAGTGCCAAGCGAGGAATTAACGAAGATGTAGTTCGTGACATCTCATCGAAGAAGAGCGAACCTCAGTGGATGCTCGATATGCGTCTCAAGGGACTTTCTCTCTTTGAGAAGAAGCCAATGCCATCATGGGGTAGCGATCTAACTGGAATTTTCTTCGACACAATCAAGTACTTCGTTCGCTCAACTGAAAAGCAAGCGACCACATGGGATGACCTTCCAGATGATATTAAGAATACCTATGACCGCCTTGGTATTCCTGAGGCTGAAAAGCAGCGCTTAGTTTCTGGCGTTGCAGCGCAGTACGAGTCAGAGGTTGTCTATCACTCTATCCGTGAAGATTTAGAGAAGCTCGGCGTTCTATTCCTAGATACAGATACTGCTCTACGTGAGCACGAAGAACTCTTCCGTGAGTACTTCGGAACCGTTATCCCAGTTGGCGATAACAAGTTCGCAGCGCTTAACACCGCCGCCTGGTCAGGTGGATCATTCATCTATGTTCCTAAGGGCGTACATGTTGATATCCCATTGCAGGCATATTTCCGAATCAACACTGAGAACATGGGTCAGTTCGAACGCACTTTGATTATTGCTGACGAAGATTCTTACATCCACTATGTAGAAGGATGTACCGCACCTATCTACAAGTCAGATTCTCTACACTCTGCAGTAGTTGAAATCATTGTTAAAAAGGGTGCACGAGTTCGCTATACAACAATCCAGAATTGGTCTAACAACGTTTATAACCTCGTAACCAAGCGCGCTACATGTGCTGAAGGTGCAACGATGGAATGGGTCGATGGAAATATCGGTTCTAAGGTAACCATGAAGTACCCAGCCGTAATGCTTATGGGGCCACACGCAAAGGGTGAGACACTCTCACTTGCTTTTGCCGGTCCAGGACAACATCAAGATTCTGGCGCGAAGATGGTTCACGCCGCTCCATACACATCTTCTTCAGTGATTTCAAAATCTGTCGCACGAGGTGGAGGACGTACTTCTTATCGTGGTCTTGTGCAGGTTCAAGAAGGTGCTCACCATTCAGCAAGTACCGTTAAATGTGATGCTCTTTTGGTCGATAGCATTTCACGTTCTGATACTTATCCATACGTGGATATCCGTGAGGACGATGTATCAATGGGTCACGAAGCAACAGTTTCGAAGATTAGTGATGATCAACTCTTCTATCTCATGTCACGTGGACTCAACGAAGATGAAGCGATGGCGATGATTGTTCGCGGCTTCATTGAACCAATCGCTCGCGAGCTCCCAATGGAGTATGCGCTAGAACTCAACCGCCTCATTGAACTTCAGATGGAAGGTGCTGTCGGTTAATGAGCGCTCTTCAATCTAATCTCCTCGAACTTCACACTCCGAATGGGCGTGAGGAAGCGTGGCGCTTTACACCACTTAAACGGCTTGCAGGTATGCACGACGGAAGTGCAAAGGCGATCGAACTCGATTCTTTGCAGCCAGTTACAGGCCTTCCACAAGGCGTAACTTTCACTTCAGTCGAAGCAGATGCACTTTCTCGCACTGATGACATCATCATTAATCGCATTCGTGCATTCACTGGCAATGTTCGTCAGCTCAAGATCGCAAAGGATCAAGAGATTGACCAACCAATAATTCTCTCGCGCACAGCGAAGCAAGCGGGAACCGTCGAGTTTGCACGTGTGCAGATTATTCTTGAGCCTCACTCACGCGCCACAGTTGTTCTTGAAAACTCTGGCGAATTTAATTTAGGTGAAGATCTTGAAATTCATGTAGGCTTTGGCGCAAAGCTGACCCTCATCTCTCTTCAAGAGTGGGGTCCAACTTCAGTACATGCTGGACACCATCACGCAATAGTTGAACGTGATGCAACATTTAACTCACTCGTTGTTACAGTTGGCGGTTCTGTTGTCCGTCTGGTTCCAACGGTCGAGTTCGCAGGTCCTGGCGCTAGCACCGAACTTCTAGGTGTCTATTTCGCTACGGCAGGTCAATACTTCGAGCATCGCATGTTCGTAGATCATCTTGTTCCAAATGCTAAGTCGCGCGTCAATTACAAGGGTGCACTCGCTGGTCAAGATGCCCATACGGTCTGGATCGGTGACGTTTTCATCCGTGCTGCGGCAGAAGGAACCGACACATACGAGCTCAATCGAAATCTACTGCTCTCTGATGGTGCGCGCGCTGACTCTGTGCCAAACCTTGAGATTGAAACTGGCGAAATTGTAGGTGCTGGTCACGCCAGTACGACAGGCCGTTTCGATGATGAACAACTCTTCTATCTGATGTCACGAGGAATTAACGAGTCAGATGCACGCAGACTTGTTGTGCGTGGCTTCTTCAACGAGATTGTTTCGCAGATTGGCATTGAAGTGATCCAGGATCGTTTGATGTCTCGTATCGATGACGAATTATCAAAGGCGGCCAAGTAAATGGCTGATCTACTTCTTTCACAGCTTGAGCAGGGAAAGCCTGTCAAGGTAGAAAAAGATGGGAAAACCATCTGCGTTGCTCGAGTTGGCGATGAAGTCTTCGCCGTTGACGACACCTGCTCACATTCAGATGCATCTCTCTCAGAGGGAGATGTCACAGATTTTAAGATCGAATGCTGGCTTCACGGAGCAGAGTTTGATCTTCGAACAGGGGAGGCACTTACTCCACCTGCTGTAGCACCACTTCACACTTACGGCGTACATGTCGACGGAGACTCCGTCACAGTTGAAATCTAATCGGGGAAAATGATGAGCACACTAGAAATTCGCGGCCTTAAAGTAAGCGTCACCACCGAAGGTGGAGATGTAGAAATCCTCAAGGGCGTAGATCTCACCATTAACTCCGGTGAAACACACGCAATCATGGGACCTAACGGTTCAGGTAAGTCGACTCTGGCTTACTCCATCGCTGGACATCCGAAGTACACAATCACTGGTGGCACAGTCACGCTAGATGGTGCAGATGTTTTGGAGATGACTGTTGATGAGCGTGCTCGTGCAGGTCTATTTCTTGCAATGCAGTATCCCGTTGAAGTTCCTGGCGTATCAGTCTCTAACTTCCTGCGCACTGCAGCGACTGCTCTTCGTGGAGAAGCACCAAAGCTTCGCGAGTGGGTAGGCGAAGTGAAGGGCGCAATGGAGGCGCTAAAGATGGATCCATCTTTTGCTTCACGTAACGTAAACGAAGGTTTCTCTGGCGGAGAAAAGAAGCGTCACGAAATCATGCAGCTCGAACTTCTTAAGCCAAAGATTGCAATTCTGGATGAGACGGATTCGGGCCTTGATGTCGATGCTCTACGCGTTGTCTCGGAAGGAGTTAACCGTGCGAAAGAAGCTAATAACATTGGCGTTCTTTTGATTACTCACTACACAAGAATTCTTCGCTACATTCAGCCTGACTTCGTTCACGTCTTCGCGAATGGCAAGATCGTTGAAGAAGGCGGTCCTGAGTTGGCTGAGAAGCTAGAGGCCAATGGATATGCGGAGTACGTAGGCGCCTAAGCGCATATAAATTTCCTATGACCTATAACCCCATCGAAGTTCGTAAAGATTTTCCAATCTTTACTCGCACTATTCGCGATGGAAAACGGTTGGTCTATCTCGACAGCGGAGCAACGGCCCAAAAGCCACAGTCTGTGATTGATGCGGAAGTAGATTTCTATCGACTGCACAATGCTGCAGCTCATCGTGGCGCTCATCAATTGGCGGAAGAGGCAACGGATCTCTTTGAAGGTGCACGCGCAAAGGTTGCTGCATTTATTGGAGCATCCACGCAAGAGGTGGTCTTCACTAAAAGCGCTACTGAATCCCTAAACCTGATCGCATACGCAATGGGAAATGCACCTATAGGTAATCGCTTCCATCTCAGCGCTGGCGATGAGATTGTCGTATCTCAGATGGAACATCATGCAAATCTGATTCCTTGGCAACAACTTGCAGCGCGCACCGGCGCAATTCTGCGTTGGTTTGATGTAACCCCTGAAGGAAGACTCGATCTCTCTCAGATTCCTCAACTCATTACAGCTAAAACTAAAGTAGTAGCTCTTACCCATCAATCAAATGTTCTAGGAACTATCAATCCTTTAACAGAGATAGTTGCCGCAGCTCATGCTGTCGGCGCCGTCGTTGTCCTTGATGCATGTCAATCAGTGCCTCATATGAAAGTTGATGTCGCACAACTTGACGTTGATTTTCTTGCATTCTCAGGACATAAAACAGTGGGTCCAACCGGTGTTGGAATTATGTGGGGACGAAGCACTCTCCTTGAAGAGTTACCTCCATTTCTTACAGGTGGTTCAATGATTGCCGATGTCTCGATGACAACTGCAACATGGGCGCCTGCACCAGCGAAGTTTGAAGCGGGTGTACCAAATATGGCTCAGGCTGTTGGTCTTGGTGCCGCCGTTGATTACTTAAGTGCTATTGGTATGGATGTAATCGCTCAACATGAACATATGCTGACCGAAGATTTATTGGGCAAGCTGCTCAACATTGAAGAAGTCGCAGTTGTAGGTCCTCTCACTATGGAAAGTCGTGGGGGAGCGCTCTCATTCACCGTTGCGGGAATTCACCCTCACGATCTCGGACAGTTTTTAGATAGTCAAGGAATCGCAGTTCGTACTGGCCACCATTGTGCCTGGCCGCTGACTCGATCACTTGGAGTGCTTGCAACCACGCGTGCATCGCTCTATCTCTACAACACAATTGAAGATAACGATGCACTTATTGATGGCGTTGAAGCAGCGATGAGGTATTTCAAATAATGAATCTGGATAGCCTCTACCAGGAAGTGATTCTTGATCACTACAAAAATCCACTCAACAAAAATCTATCGCCCACGTTTGATGCGCAAGTTCATCACATCAACCCAAGTTGTGGCGATGAAATCACCCTTAATCTCACGGTGGCTGACGGAAAGATTTCATCAATTACTTGGGATGGTGTTGGTTGTTCAATTTCGCAAGCGAGCGTCTCTATCGCTAGTGATCTTCTTGTGGGCAAGACCTTTGAGCAGGCACAGTCGCTCTCAGATGAGTTTGTCGATCTTATGCAGAGCAAGGGAAAGAAAGTGGGGGATGAGGCAACTCTTGAAGATGCCGTCGCTCTCGCTGGAGTTTCGCAGTACCCAGCTCGAATCAAATGTGCCTTATTGGGTTGGATGGCTATTAAGGATGCCTCCATTCAGGCTCAAACCAAGTAAAAGAGTTGTAGAATTCCAAAACTATTGAGAGGCATGGCATGAGCGCAAAAGTAGAAGATGTAACCGAGGCAATGAAGGATGTTGTAGATCCTGAACTTGGAATCAACGTAGTTGATCTAGGTCTTATCTACGATGTGATGGTTGATGAGAGCAATATCGCAATTCTCAACATGACTCTCACTTCCGCTGCTTGCCCTCTTCAAGATGTTATTGAAGATCAAACACGTCAGGCGCTTGCTCCTCTCACTAGTGATGTAAAGATCAATTGGGTCTGGATGCCACCTTGGGGTCCAGATAAGATTTCAGATGACGGCCGTGAACAGTTGAGGGCTTTAGGGTTTACTGTTTAACCCATGTCTCAACACGCGATGTGGATGACCTTTAGGTCAATCACTGCAGATCCATCAGTTAAGGAAGCCAAACTCAAGCCGGGAACGGTGAAGAGGATTTTGAGTTATGCCCAGAAATATCAAAGCTATCTCATCTTCTTCTTAGCGACCGTTGTGGTTGATGCCTTCCTCATTGTCTCGACACCTTTACTTCTAAGGAAGTTGATCGATGATGGTGTGATTCCAAAGGATGCAGAGCTAGTTACGCGGTTGGCCCTGATAGTTGGCGGACTTGCATTGGTTGATGCCCTGATGAATGTCATCGGTAGGTGGTTTTCGGCCCGCATCGGTGAAGGACTTATCTACGACCTTCGTTCTGAAGTATTTGCTCATGTGCAAAGACAATCAATTGCCTTCTTTACTCGCACCCAAACCGGAGCGCTCATCTCGCGCATTAACTCCGATGTCATGGGAGCACAACAAGCATTTACTGCAACCCTCTCAGGTGTCATCAGCAATGTCATCAGCCTGCTCCTTGTGACAATTGCGATGCTCTTCCTCTCGTGGCAAATCACTCTCTTCTCACTTGCTCTGCTGCCGCTCTTTCTTCTACCGACAAAATGGGTAGGCCGAAAGATTCAATCGCTGACTCGTGATTCCTTTGAACTTAACGCGCAGATGTCGAGCACGATGACAGAGAGATTTAATGTCTCTGGCGCCCTTCTTGTGGCTCTGTATGGCAAGCACTCGAGCGAGAAAGAATATTTCCGTTCTCGCGCAAGGCGAGTTGCCGATATTGGCATTCAGTTAGCTCTTCTTAACCGTCTATTTTTTATCTCGTTGACTAGCGTTGCAGCGATTGCCACTGCCTTCGCCTATGGCATCGGCGGACACCTTGCCATCAATGGCACCATCACCGTTGGGTCAATGATTGCAATCACTGCGCTTTTGGCTCGTCTCTACGGACCGCTAACTGCTCTTTCAAATATTCGAATTGATGTGATGACAGCTCTTGTTTCCTTCGAGCGAGTTTTTGAAGTTCTCGATCTAGCGCCTATGGTGACAAGTAAGCCAGGTGCAAAAGAGTTAAACGCGGCTATGCCTCGAGTTGAATTTAAAGATGTCTCGTTCAGATATCCAAAGGCGGATGAAATCTCTCTGGCTTCCCTTGAGTCAGCAGCAAAGTTAGAGACTGTCGACTCAGGTGAGATTCTCAAAGGAGTTTCATTTATCGCAGAGCCAGGGACGTTAACAGCGTTGGTTGGTCCATCGGGTGCTGGAAAGACAACTATTAGCGCTCTGATTCCGCGTCTCTATGACGTAACGGGCGGATCAATCGAGATTGATGGTCTCGATATTCGTGATGTTGAACTAGAGAGCCTTCGCGATTGCATCGGCGTTGTCATGCAGGATGCGCATCTCTTCCACGAAACTATCGCTGAAAACTTAAGGTATGCAAAGGAAGATGCGACTATCGAAGAGATGGAAGCGGCCTGCCGTAGCGCACAGATCTGGACGTTGATCGATTCCCTTCCGCAAGGTTTAGAGACGATGGTGGGAGAGCGTGGTCATCGACTCAGTGGAGGCGAAAAGCAACGTCTTGCAATTGCACGCCTGCTCTTGAAATCACCGGCTGTGGTTATTCTCGATGAGGCTACCGCGCACCTTGACTCTGAAAATGAATCTCTTGTGCAAGATGCTTTGAAGCAGGCGCTCAAAGGGCGAACCAGCATTGTTATCGCACATCGCCTCAGTACTGTGATGGAAGCTGATCAAATTCTTGTGATCAACAATGGAATCGTTGCAGAGCGAGGACGTCACGAAGAACTGATCAGCAGAGGTGGTCTCTACTCAGAGCTCTTTGCTCGGCAGGACCTCACCACTAGTTAGATCCATTTTTCGGATCAAGAATCTTCCATAGACCACTAAACCAGCGAAGAGAATCCACTGCACCGCATACGCTAAGTGCGGACCATCGCTCAAAGATGGAATTCCGGTGGGCGCAGCAGGAGTGAGCGCTGGCGTTGATCCCGATATTAGGTCGAGATAATAACTCTCAGAGGCAAGGCCTGATTGAGCGTTGAGCTGGCTCACCAAATCTTCATTACGATTAATGGGCAGAGCGAAGAAAGATCCAGATGGCAGAGAAGAATCAAGTCGAAGTCTTGCAGTGATCGAAACAATCCCGTTAGGAACAGGTGGAGTTTTTGGCGCAACTGTCGCAGATGCTCCAGCGGCAACCCAACCACGATCTACCCAGATGGCGTCACCATCTGCAGTAGTAAATCGAGTGAGCACGGCGTAGCCGTACTTTCCTTCAAAGTAACGGTTTCGTAAAAGTATCTGTTCTTCGGCATCGAAAGTGCCAGTCGTGGTGATTGTTCGCCACTCATTTTCCTTAACGTTAGATTTCACAGTGGCCAAATCAACGGCCGGAATATCTATCCGAGATTCAATAGTTGCGTTACGCGCACTTCGATCTTCCCCGCGATGAAACTGCCACTGTGATGCCCAGAGGCAGCCGGCAATTAGAAAGATTGCGACAACGCTCTTGAGTATTGCTCGCTTCTCGCCTGACCGAATCACAGTGATGAGTGTAGTTAAGAAAGTGAACGAGGCTTCTTAGATAAAAGGGCCGCACCAGGTGTGATGGTTTCACGACCAGCATTTGCAATGACCACTGCAATATAAGGCAGCGTTACAGCTCCGAAGAGGGCAAACCATCTATATGGACTAGGCAGAATAACGGTGAGAATAAAGCAGAGGGTACGAATCATCATCGAAAAGAAATATCTCCTCTGACGACTTGAAAGATCGTTGCTCAGGGCCTTAGGAGCGCTGGTAACGTCATAAACCTCGTTCTCACCCGCGCCCGATGTTGATGCCATGCGATAAGAGTAGGACTGTCGCGGCCGATGAGCGACTTCAAATACAGGTTACGCATAGGTAGCAGGGTAAGTTTGGACACATGAGCCCGATAGCACTCGTCACTGGCGGAAATCGTGGGATTGGTTTAGCCATTGCTAACGCCCTTTCGACAGATGGTTTTGACGTGGTTGTCACATACCGAGGCGGAAGCGCACCTGTAGGATTTAAATCCGTTCAGATGGATGTCACATCAGAAGAATCCGTAGAGAGCGCCTTTGCTGCAATTGAGGAACAGTGGGGGATTCCCGAAATCATCGTTGCCAATGCAGGGATCACGAAGGACACATTGGTATTGCGAATGAGTGAAGAGGATTTCACATCTGTTATCGATACAAATCTCACTGGAGCATTTAGAGTTGCTAAACGTGCGACCAAAGGTCTTCTCAAATTGAAGCAAGGACGCCTTATCTTTATTGGCTCTGTGGTCGGTGGGGTAGGAGCTGCCGGACAAGTTAATTATTCGACAAGCAAGGCGGGACTAGTTGGAATGGCACGATCATTTGCTCGCGAATTAGGTTCACGTTCGATAACAGCAAATGTTATTGCGCCAGGATTTGTAGAGACCGATATGACAGCTGATCTTGATGAGAAGAGACGCAGTGATATTGCTGGGCAAGTACCTCTTGGTCGTTTTTGCAGTGCTGAAGAGATTGCCCATGTTGTAAGTTTCATTGCATCGCCAAAGGCCAGTTACATCACAGGGGCAATCATTCCTGTCGATGGCGGATTAGGAATGGGACACTAAATGGGAATTCTCCAAGGCAAGAATATTCTGGTTACCGGAGTCCTTACCGATGGTTCGATCGCTTTTCACATTGCAAAGATTGCGCAAGAAGAAGGTGCCAATGTTCTGCTCACAGGATTTGGTCGCGCACTGAGTCTTACTACTCGTATTGCTGGTCGTCTTCCACAAACTCCACCGATTATCGAACTTGATGTTACGGATCAGAGCCATCTTGATGGATTGGCTGAACAGATTCGGGGCCATCTTTCACATCTTGATGGTGTTGTGCACTCAATTGGTTTCGCTCCAGAGTCAGCACTCGGAGGAAACTTTCTCAATACTCCTTGGGAGGATGTGGCTACCGCTGTACAAGTTTCGGCGTACTCATTGAAATCATTAACAATGGCTTGCCGCCCTACATTTAAAGATGGGGCTTCGATAGTGGGACTTGATTTTGATGCCGCCGTAGCGTGGCCAAAATACGATTGGATGGGAGTCGCTAAAGCGGCGCTGGAATCGACCTCACGTTATCTAGCCAGAGATCTCGGAAGTGAGAATATTCGCGTGAACTTAGTTGCAGCTGGTCCGATTCGAACAATGGCAGCCAAATCCATTCCAGGCTTTGATGAGTTTGAGAAGGTATGGAATGAACGATCTCCGCTTTCGTGGGATGTAACTGATCCAACACCAGCAGCGAAAGCTGCGGTGGCACTTTTAAGTGATTGGTTCCCAAAGACAACCGGTGAAATTATCCACGTTGATGGTGGGCTACATGCGATGGGTGCATAGCAAGAACGCTGCATTTCTTCTTCTCGTCATATTCCCTGCAGTAATTGGTATCGGATTTCCTTTTTCGAGCACAGCGACCAAGTCGTCAGATCAAACTGTTATAGAAGTGTTAGCCCTGCCAACGATCAATTGTTTTGATGCGAAAAATCTGTTTGTGTTGACTACAACGGATTCGAAGTGCTCCTCTGATCTGACTTTTCTGGGAGATGCCCCACTAACCGAAAGTGCTACAGCGGATGGATTTGTAGATGAGATCCACCCCATATTGCTCGCGCGTTTTAACGTTGCACAATCATTTGCACGCGCTGATGGAGTAAATCTCTCAATTACTTCAGGTTATCGATCTCTGTCGCGACAGAAAGCTCTCTTTGATCGAGAGGTTGCAATTCGTGGCAGTGAAACAGAGGCGGCAAAGTGGGTTCTGCCTCCGCAGTTCTCGCACCACCCTCAAGGGTTGGCAATCGATGTGAATTACCCATCTGGACCAAGTGAAGCCCTTTGGCTAGAGAAGAATGGCTCTCGCTTTGGCCTATGTCGCGTCTACGCCAATGAATGGTGGCATTTTGAAGGCGTTATCGCCCCTGGCCAGCGTTGCCCCGCGATGGCCCCGAACGCCCTCGTCGATATCAAGTAGCGCTCACACCCGATTTCCCGATTGAGCACATCCTCGGGTATTCTTGCCCCAGACCAGTAGCGGTTCCCGTTACTGCAAGAGGAGTTCACCGCTCCCACCTTCTTCGCTTAGGCGGGCTGGTTATGTCAGATGAAGAAGGCTCAATGAGCCGTGGGTTTATCCCACTCTTCACTTGCTTGCGGTGTCCTATTGCAGAAACTTCCGTTACATCAGAAGAGAAGCGAAAGACCAACCGAAGGAGCAGAAATCACCACTGAACCGCGCATCAATGATCGAATCCGCACACCCCAAATTCGTCTCATCAATTACACCGGTGAACAAGTTGGAGTTGTAGATATCGAGGCAGCCCTAGCAATGGCAGATGAAATCGGTCTCGACCTCGTCGAGATTGCACCAGAAGCCAACCCACCTGTCTGCAAAATAATGGACTTCGGAAAGTTCAAATATGAAGCAGCACAGAAGGCGCGAGAGGCTCGTCAGAACCAGACCCACATTGTGGTGAAGGAAGTGCGCTTGACTCCCAAGATCGAAGCTCACGATTACGAGACTAAAAAGAACGCAATCGAGAAGTTCCTCAAGGGTGGCGACAAGGTAAAGATCACGATGAAATTTCGTGGGCGTGAACAAACTCGTCCGGAGATGGGCTTTAAGTTATTGCAACGACTTGCAGAAGACGTTGTAGAACATGGATTCGTTGAATTCGCCCCTAAGCAAGAGGGTCGAAATATGACGATGGTATTAGGTCCGACGAAAAAGAAGACCGAAGCAGTTGCAGAACAGAAGGCAGCGCGAGCTGCTGCTGAGAAGGCAAAGCAAGAAGCAGAGA
>Ga0315899_10000129_pt1 | contig 90568 bp, 49 predicted proteins | sample LakEriMetagenome_2_FD_203518 | JGI IMG/M metagenome (GOLD analysis project Ga0315899, IMG submission 203518) | Freshwater fungal communities from buoy surface, Lake Erie, Ohio, United States - Buoy 4 MA112 | ecosystem: Environmental > Aquatic > Freshwater > Lake | place: USA: Lake Erie, Ohio... | reverse complement strand
TCTTACCAAAGTGATACAAAGAAACCCTATTCCAACCATCGCCATCTCGATCGGCTTGGGTTGGTTCGTATCGCGTATGTTTAGAAGATAGACGTAATGACGGAGCCTCTTACCAAAACTAGGGAAGTTCGCCCGGCTTCCCTAGTCGGGGAAATCGTCAACGACCTTCAAATCGTGGGCGAATTGCAGTTTCAGCTTGTTCGAGCCTCTGTATTGAGCGAGCTGAAACTGCAGCTTTGGGCTATCTCCTTGATTTCTCTCGGTGGTTGCATGCTCGGCTTGTTCGCAATTCTCACATCCATCAGTTTGGTCTACTTGCTTCATTGGTTTAGTTCGCCCCCCTCGGTTGCACTGGAGCGAATACCTTTGTGGGCGTGCTTCGCCATTACCGCAGCGGGAATCGCCTTAGCAGGTCTATCTATGATCCTCGTCGGCTTGGGACGATTCCGAAAACATATTCAGTCGACACCGTACCTCCCATCTAAAGACAAATTTTAATGGACGAAAAACAACAAGAGCTGCGCCAAAAGCTAGATGCAACCAAAGCACAACTATTCGAAAAGCTGGAGCTGTTAGAGGATCAAATCTCAGAGACCATTGAGTCGACGGGAACGAAAGTTAAGTCGACCGTGGGAGCAGTCGAGAGTGCCATTCATTCCGTGAAAAACGCATTAAATGTACAGAATCACTTTAAGCAGCACCCGTGGTGGTGTTTGGCTGGCGCGCTAGCGGTTGGATATGTTGCGGGTGGCACTAGGCGTCAGAGAACCACGAACACCTTGCAGCGTGATCCCGATGTCCTCGGACTGGCATCCCTAGATTCTGCGCCAAATAGCGGCTCTCAGAACTTGCTCGACTCGTCTGCTAATCTTTCAGCCTTGTCGGCCGCATACGAACTCGGCTCCAGACAGTCGACTGCTAATCAAGCCCGTTCGCTTGCACTTAATGCTACGGTACGAGTATTCGAAGAGATTCTATCGCGAGCCATTCCTCTAGTCATGGATCGCTTTATAAAAAAGGCGGACGATATTCCCGAGTAACGACCTCTCTTGCGTCTTGAAAGATCGGCCGAGCGCGAAATGAATCTGAGCGATAACGAGTCCGCAAGAGGAGACTTAGATTGGGCATCACCCAAAAACATTCGCACAGCATTTTTTCTGCTATCGACTCTTTTGGGGACGTATCTATGTTACCGGATCGCTCTGCCGTTCTTGCCTTCGTTGACGTGGGCTATTGGTTTAGCAGTTCTTGCAACGCCATGTCAGAGGTGGCTTGAAACGAAAACTGGTTATCCTGGACTATGCTCTTTGATGTGCACGTCATTACTGGCAATTGTCGTAGTGATTCCTTCTACTTTCGCTATCCAACAACTTTTGATGCAAGCGTCGAGCGGCGCTGCACTAATTGAAGAGAAGATTCAATCGGGTGAATGGCGGCAGGTCTTCTCCCCCTACGGCGAGCTCCCCAAAGTCATGCAACGACTTGAGAACGTATTGGATTTACCCGCGATAGCTAAGATGGTAGCGTCCTCGTTGAGCGGGGCAGCCATGCTCCTCATTCGGGACTCCGTTTACCAATTTATTGATTTCGGTCTCACCTTTTACATTCTCTTTTTCTTGCTTCGAGACAGAGTTTTTGTTCTGGAAACCATGAACAAGTTTCTCCCTTTGTCGGGGCCGCAGAGGCAGACAATGTACCAGCGAGTCAACGATACGATCAATGCAACGGTCTACGGTAGCTTTGTCGTGTCGGCCGTACAAGGAACTTTGCTTGGACTAGCATTCTGGTTTCTTGACTTGCCAGCGCCATTTCTTTGGGGGGTCATTATGGCATGCCTCGCTATGGCGCCATTGGTAGGCGCCATGATTGTGTGGGGCCCGGCTGCTATATTCCTGGCTTTAGGAGGGGAATGGGGGAAGGGAGTGGTGCTAGTTATTGCCGGGTTGCTCGTTATTGTTGTCGTAGACAATTTACTCAGACCATACTTGGTTGGTAAGCGTCTGCACACCCATACCGCACTCGTCTTTATTTCGGTAGTTGGCGGGATGCTGTTCTTCGGCCCCAGCGGAGTTTTGATTGGACCAATTGTGCTCACGGTTACTCAAGTTTTATTGGAGCTTAACACACCCGATTTGACACCGGTGCATAGTAAGCTCAACAATGGAATTTGAGATCATCCACGTGGCCGTCTCATTCTTGTCGAATGAAACGAGCTTAGAACTTGATTGGTCGAATAATCAGTTTGACAAATCGAGCCACGGCACGCTGGCAAAGTCGACGGCGATTTTCCCGTTCTTGAAGGCTCCAACCACTCCGAATTTGGGCCGTACTCTGCTCAATCTCGGTTCTTGAAACATCATGCATGCCCACCTCCTCGTCACATTCAGTAGAACTGTTGGGCAAATGCACTCGCATTCTTGGGAGTTGTGTATTGCTGGTCTTTACCGAATCGCAATTAATCATCATTGAAGCATCCATTCTTTTGTATCCGTTTCGAACGTTAAAATAAAACTAGTCTAAGTCTTGAATGCAGAATTATTATCGCTGCCTGGATTTTTCATAATCAGGTAGAGCATCAAAACGCGTTAGTTCAATCCGCCACAATCTCTATTCACCTGGTGAAAATCACCACGCGAGGAACAAAAGGGTCTCGATGGGATACGAAGATCCTTCGAGAGAAACTGTTCAAATTACGCTCCATTGCTTACATCGAAGAGTGCTCTCTTCAAAAGGAAAAATGATCATGCGAAAAACGGAATTGATTGTCGACGAAGCCACAGAACTGTACACCACGGAAAATGATGTTTCGCTCGACCAAAGAACGAACCTTATCAATCTCATGAACCAAAGATTGGCTACCGCCGTCGATCTACAAATGCAAATGAAGCAGGCTCATTGGAATGTTAAAGGCCCTAGCTTCATCGCGTTACATGAACTCTTCGACAAGGCTTACACCGAAGTAGAGGGCTATGTCGATCTGATCGCGGAAAGGATTGTTCAGTTTGGAGGAATCGCCCAAGGAACAGTTCGTGCTAGTGCAAACCGCTCCGAGTTGGCGGACTATCCAGCTGCGATATCAGACGGAATGGAACACGTCGAAGCCGTAGCACGCGCGCTTTCTACGTTCGGTGGTGAGACCAGGAATATGATTGCTGAAGCGAACGTCCTAGAGGATGCCGTGACAGCGGATATGTTTACCGAGATAACACGTGGTGTGGATAAGCTGCTATGGTTCGTCGAAGCCCATACGCAAGCGGCAAATTAATACGAATCGAGTATTCATGCCATCCCCATTGAAAGGCAAAATGGCTATCGCAGCAGCGATCTCGATCGTTGCTGCTATGATCGCTTGGTCACTTTGGAATAAGTTTGCAAGGCCATCGGGGCCTGGAACGGGATTTGTACAAGGTAACGGGTGATTGGAAGCGACCGAAATTGACGTCGCCACAAAACTGTCCGGACGCATCGGGGAAATACTTGTTGCTGAAGGTTAGTTCGTCGACATCGGGCAACCTCTCGTTCGCATGAACGTTGACGTCCTAGAAGCCATGAGCGTTTGTGGGACAACGTGGTAGGTTAGTATCCCAGCTAGCTTCTTCTGATTTTCCGGCTTTAGCAATTCGGCGAGGACCCCTTCAGGGAGTTTGGTAAACGCTTCATCGTTAGGTGCAAAAACAGTAAAGGGGCCTTTTCCCTTTAGCGTTTTGACGAGATCAGCTGCCTTAATCGCAGTCACAAGCGTCTTGAATTTTCCTGATTCCACGGCGGTCTCGACTATATCGACGACCTTCTTTTCGTCTTTAGTCGATCCTGGTGTGGACTTCTTTGATTGTGCTGGAGCGACTCCCGTACCAAGGGTTAGAAAGCCGATACAAGTGGTAAGTGTAAGCAACGATTTAAAATGTCTCATTCGATTGTTCCTTTGAAGTAACGATGGTTCCTTCGTGCATTTAAGCTGTTCTTTTGCTCGTCCAATTGCCGCGGACAATTGACAGCATAGAGAAAATGGCTTGCTGCACGCTCCGAACGAAATGTTGGAGATTGATGCAATCAATCTATGGGGCGACGGGAACCAAGAGTATCGAGCCATCCGCTAAAGTGGCCTGGCATTTCTTGCTATAGAGTTGGCATCTTTAAGTAAAATCAACTTCCGGGCTTGTTGGTTTAAAGGAAACAAAAAGCATTACCAGTTTACAACATTAACGTCGGGTAGCTCTTGCTGCAAAACTGCCCTTTCGTTCGCGCCCAGCAGTGGCGCAGCGATCTCTCTTAAGCTCCCTAGCTTCCTGAGCGAGGAAAGGACTTCGATGTAAGAGTCATGGTGCAATTCGATGCGAGTAACAGCATAAGAACCGATGTCTTTATTCCACAAAACTTTTGTTACGATGATCGGCGGCTCCCCAAACGAATAATTGCTCCGGGAGTTTCGAACTTGAATTCCTGCTTGTTCGAGCTCCGACAAAATTTGTTTTTCGGCAGCGGGTAAATCCTCGATACGACCACGGGCGAGAATCTGTGTTTTTGTGAAAAACCAACCAATGAAGACAATGGCCAATAACGCTGCGATTGAAAGAATGATTCGCCACGATCGCCATTGCGGTGGCAGATGATCAAAGGAATCAGAGAACATCGTTTGTTTGGGCTAAGGTGATAGACTTTGGTATCGAGCAACGCTTTGAGGCAGTGAACGATCTCCTGTGAAAGCACTACGAGAGATAAGCAGAAAGGTTTTCAGAGAGTATTACGAAACACGAGCCCCCCCGAGATTTGATAGCGTTCGATCCAGCACCACGGCTGTTGCCAAAGTACTTTTGCAATTTTCCATGCCAAATCTCACGACTTCAGGCCAGCATTCATAACGGGTGGGTGGATGATTTTCGGGCGGCAGTGCCTAGTTTTTGGCCGGATGACTTGTCTGTGGAGAATGTCGTCGCTGGCTCCATTGAAGGGTTGATAGTCTTTCCTTAGGGCGTTGTGCACGGTTGTTAAGGGCGATTTTTCTTCGTGTAATGATCAAGAAATGCATATGGCTTAGGCAGGTCGGATTTCCTTTGGTTCGCGAAAAACAAAAGTTTATTCTGCTTTAAGGGTGGGTAAAGCGACTTTGGCGGCTGTCTCAGACGTCTGGCCTCGCGTCGTGCTCTCGAGGATATCGGAGGCGGGAGTATTGGCACGGTAATCGCGATGTGGAAGGTTAGTTTTGTTTTCCTACCGGCTGAAAGTCCGTTTCGGCCCAAGAACTCGCAGTGAGAATTATGACAGCTTTCGACTTGAACTGGGAAATCGCTAAATCTCTCTCCAACAAGCGTTCAGAAAAGACTCTCCCTGAAAATGCTAGCCAAGCAGTTATTGGCAAGCTTCCCGCTGGCTATGTTTTGGTTACCGTCTACCTCGCCGTAATTGCGATGGTCGCTATCTACGATATCTACCTTACATTTCAGTACCAGAAAACTCTGTATGAGATGGAGCTTAATCCAATTGGTCGCTGGATTATGGGACTCGACAACCTCAAAGTCCCTGGGGTTTATCCGGTTACGCCACCCAACATAATGCCTTTCGTCTTTCTGAAATCTACAGGCACTCTTATCGTACTCGGTTCGATCTCCTTCCTAGTTTCTCGTTGGGGAAGAGTTGGGCATGGTGTTGGGATCGGTGTATCTGCGTTTCAACTGGGACTTGCTGCGTTCCTTACCTTCGCATAGCTTTAGGGGGTTCTCCCCTGGCGTTACTCGGTTGGCGCGAACGTTTCTTAGGGGGATTAAAGGAAAAGCCTTTGGGCGTTAGTGCACAGGTAGACTGATGCTGAACGAATCGAATTCGAATCTCTTTGAATTGGATCATCAGTACAAACCAGCTGGTGATCAACCGAAAGCGATCGACACGCTTGTTCGGGGACTTAAGGATGGCAAGAAGCATCAGGTCCTGATGGGGGTCACCGGCTCTGGTAAAACCTTTACCATGGCTAACGTGATCCAACGGGTACAACGTCCCACCCTCGTGCTTAGCCACAACAAGACCCTCGCCGCACAACTCTATGCCGAGTTCAAAGAGTTCTTTCCTCGCAATGCGGTTCACTACTTTGTAAGCTACTACGACTACTACCAACCCGAAGCTTACATTCCGCAACGTGACATCTACATCGAAAAGGACGCGTCGATCAATGAAGAGATCGACCGCCTGCGTTTGGCCTCAACCAGCGCACTCGTAAGCCGACGCGACTGCATCATCATCGCTAGCGTCTCCTGCATCTACGGATTGGGATCACCTGCCGACTATCGAAGAATGGTGGTACCCATTCGTTGCGGTGAAGAGATCAATCGCGAGAATCTTTTGCTGCGCTTGATCGACATTCAATACGAACGCAACGAGATCGCTTTTGAACGAAGCAAGTTTCGTGTCCGAGGCGATACGATGGAACTCTGGCCATCTTACGAAGAGTTCGCTTATCGAATCGAGTTTTGGGGGGATGAGGTTGAGCAGATATCGGTGATCAACCCAACCAGCGGAGAGGTGATCTCTCGCCATACCGAAGTCTACATCTACCCAGCCAAACACTTCGTGACTTCAGAAGACCGCATTCAATCGGCTATCAAGGTACTGCGCACGGAACTCGAACAGCAGCTGGCTAAATTTCAAAATGAAGGAAAGATCCTCGAAGCCCAACGCTTAAACGCTCGCACACGATTCGATATCGAGATGCTGGGTGCGGTCGGACATTGCCCAGGAATTGAAAACTACTCCCGACCTCTATCGGGCAAGCCCCCCGGTGCAACTCCCGATACGCTCTATGATTTTTTTGACAAAGACTTTCTCCTTTTGATCGATGAATCTCACGTTACAATTCCACAAGTTCGAGCTATGTATGCGGGGGACCGAAGCCGCAAGACGACGCTCGTCGATCACGGATTCCGCTTGCCTTGCGCTCTGGACAACCGTCCTCTCAAGTTTGAGGAATGGGAAGAGAAGATTAATCAAGTGATCTTCGTCTCTGCTACCCCGTCCGACTACGAATTGGATTTGACGGGAGGAGAGGTCGTGGAACAAGTGATCCGTCCGACCGGACTATTGGATCCCAAAGTTGAGGTTGTTTCAGCACGTGGCCAAGTCATGCATTTGCTTGAGCAAATTCGCGAACGAATCGCCATGGGAGATCGTACCTTGGTTACTGCTCTTACCAAGCGATTGGCCGAGGATCTGTCCAACTTCTTTGTCGAGAACGACATCAAATGCCGGTGGCTGCATAGTGAACTTGATGCATTCGAACGAGTTGACTTGCTTCGTGATTTACGCGACGGGCGTTGTGACGTGCTCGTAGGTGTTAACTTGCTTCGAGAAGGCCTCGATTTGCCGGAAGTTAGCTTGGTCGCCATTTTGGACGCCGACAAAGAAGGGTTCCTACGCAGTGAAACCTCTCTCATTCAAACCATTGGCCGGGCCGCTCGAAATGCGAATTCCAAAGTGATTCTTTATGCCGACACGGTAACGGTCGCAATGCAAAACGCGATTGAAGAAACACGACGACGCCGTGCCAAACAAGAGGCCTATAACGCCGAACATGGAATCACTCCCGAGACCATTCGCAAAGTCGTTACAGCATCGATTCATCAAGCTGCCGAGCATCGCAAACGAGCACGCGATATTGTGAAACGAGCCCCGAATGCCGAGGTCGTTACGGAGGACTATCTCAAGACATTGGAGGAGGAGATGTTGGCAGCAGCTGAAGGACTCGAGTTTGAACGAGCCGCTGCATTGCGAGATAAGATCCTACGCATGCGAGAACGCATAGGACAACCGATCGAAGAAGATTCAGAACCCGAACGATCTGCCAAAGGTCGACAGCGTCGCAAATCTCGCAAGAGTTAAATGCTCCAGCTAGTTGCTTAGAACGGTTTAAACTTTGCGTAAAGCTTGGTCAACCAGCCTCTTGAGTAACCGTCACGGACATGGCCATCATCGGCCCGTTTGATTTCGATGTCGAGCAAGTTTCTGCTTAACAGCGTGTTGTTGGGATCAATGTCCTGCGAACGGCAACTGCCGATCAAAAACACTTGCATGACGTTATCGTTAAACGTAATCTTTTTGGTACCCTGCAGAGTGATCAGTCCATTGGGTTTAATATCAACAACTTGAGTTGCGATGTTAAAGGTCAAGCTTTCGTTGGTTCGAATCAAGGAGTCGCCTCGATAAACTTCGTTGCTTTGACCGGTGACTCTTGGATCTCCGTCATTCTGCGCGGCAGGTTTTAGGGTGTCGATAGCTTCCAGCTTGACCCAATTGGATAGCACCGCATCTAACGAAGTTGTTTTTCTAGATGTCGCATTACCCAGCATTAAAGCTGTTCCCGCTTCATCGACTCGAACCGTCACGATATCGTGCAATCCTATCGTCCTTGCTTGACTTGGTGGAATGTAGGTAAGTCCAGCTTGAAGTCCATAAGCGGGGTCTGGCGCGTAACCCGGTAAAATGGCTCCGTTGTTTTGCGGAATCATGCCTGTAGATAGTGGATTCTGCTGCGTTATCGATCGATCCGTATTTGGTTGGTTTTGTGTAACTTCTTGCGGTCGGTAGCTTACAGTCTGCGCGGAGCCTGCCATCGACGAGCGATGAAACAAGCTTCCGTTTTGAGCGAAAGCGGTTTCGGTGGAACATAGCAAGGCACCTAGAACACTTATCCAAATAGAGACCTTTTTCATCGAAGCTTCCTTGTACTTAACGTTGAATTCTATTGGGGACGTTTTTTTTGTTCTTCGCGGTTCGTTGAATGGTGGTTCCGTGCGAGATCACTTGGACTTCGCGGGGACCAATGACGCGTGCGGTCAGTCGGCCTTTGAAATCAGCTTCTTCGACAGGAATCAATTCATCTTGTCCGCCGCTACCCAGTGCTCTGCCGTGAGTTTCGACGACGATCCCTGCTGTTTGAACCACGATCTTTACGGCATCGCCAGCTTGAACGAGCGTTTGTGTTCCCGCTTCCGATGTACGGATGACTTGATTGGTACTCATGGATCGCTTTAACTCTTTGCCGATCAAATCATCGATTTTGGTAAAAAACTCATCCGTTTCTAGCTTGAGATTGCGAGGCATCGGAACGTGAATGAGGTCTTCTGCTCGTAGTATGTGCCCTTTGGCGAGTTGTTTGCTCGAAGCAAGCACCAGTTCGGGTAACTGAATGGTTGCCGGTACCGTGATGGTGTATTCCCCCTGAGGACCTTTTAACAGCAATTCGAAGACTTGTTCACCATCCCAAGGGGCTTCTCCGCCGGTGACGCCCAATATTTGTCGACGTTGGATAATGTGAGGAGCAATCTCAGGAGACACTACCGGAAACACTTGCCAATTAACGTTTGCATCGGCTTTGGTCTGTAGGTAATTGGCAATCGCTTGAGCCAGAACTCGTTCCGCTTGAGTGACGAGAGCAGGGCTCGTATTGGTTGGGACAAATCGCTCACGATTCGGGACCGTATTACCTCCCGGCTTTCCGGTGCCCAAGGCTGCGAGGCTTGGGTATTGGGTTTGTTGATTGCTAGCCAGTCGATTGAAGTTGTTAGGATCTTGCGTGGTTTGATTAGACGACGATTGGCTGGAAGATGGGCGGTTAGTCGAGGCTTGAAGAACTCTGGTTACTCGGCAATCCGAACTCCCTTCCCAACGAAACTGTGCTGGGTTGTAGCCACGGCGTATAAGCAGTTCGCCAATGTCTGTTCGATTAAGTATTTGAGGCTTGCCAACGATTGGAGAGGCGCCAAGCGGAATTTCCGCCAGTTTAGCTTGCCAGTCTGCTGATGCATTAATCTTGGCGATGTCACCAAGCTTTATTAGGTTGGCATTGGTGTCAACGTTAGTGACGATATGAAGCGTCGCAATGGTCGAGACAGATTGATTGCCGTTTACATTCGACTGCGCATGGGCGTAGTTCGAGACAAGTAAAACAGCACCGATTAACGAAACGCAGTACGCTGCCCAGCTAACCAAGTTGCTTTTGTTGGATATTTCACTTGTCATGAGTCGGCGTCAGCTCTATCGACGAAGATTGGAAATCTGTTGAAGGATCTGATCTCCAGCTTGGATTGCTTGGGAGTTCAATTCAAAGCCACGTTGTGTGGTGATAAGGTCGATGAGCTCTCGGACTGGTTCAACGTTTGACTTTTCCAAGGAACCTTGTCTCAAAATGCCAAAGCCTTCCAAGCCTGGTTGGCCTTGTTGGGCAGGTCCGCTGGCGTCCGTTAGTTGATAGAGGTTTTCCCCAACCTTGAGCAACCCGTCTGGATTGATAAACGAGGCCATTTGAACTTCGCCGACGGGCTGCAGCTGCGTATTGCCTGGAATTCGGACGGAGACTTGTCCATTGGAATTGATGACAACTGTAGTCGCTCCTTGTGGAATCTGAACTGGTGGGTCCAACAATCGACCTGTCTGAGCCGAGCCGATAACCAGCTGACCGTTCGCATTGATATCCAGATTGCCGGATCTAGTGAATTGCTGGGATTGCGACACTGGATCGAACACTTGAAAGAACCCAGGGCCTTCTATAGCAAGATCTAATTCCCGTCCGGTCTGTTCAATCGTTCCTTGTCGAAAGTCTTTTTGAGTGCTTTGGACACGAGTTCCGAGGCCAACTTCGACGCCGACAGGAGTTGGGTTTTGTTGAGCATCCAAAATCCCCGGATTAACTTCAGTTCGATAAAGCAAGTCCTCGAAGTTAGCCCTATCTCGCTTGAATGCCGTTGTATTCATGTTGGCGATGTTGTTAGCAATAACATCCAGCTTAGTTTGCATGGCGTCCATGCCAGAAGCTGCTGTATAAAGGGTTTGAATGCTCACGATTCACCTCGCAGATGGATTCTAAACATAACTTTCATCAGTTGCCTAAGACCCGACCTATTAAATTACCGTAGGCTTGATCTTGGTGTTGTATAAGTCTTAAGTTGGATTCATAAGCTCTCGAAGCTTCAATAAGCTCCATCATGGCCAATGTTGGGTTGACCGCTGACTTCTCTAAAAAGCCGCTTGCGACCGCTCGTTGATTTGGAGGAACAGGCTGAACCTCGGATAGGCTTTTGAACAGATTGTCACCCACGCGGGTTAGGTTACCTGCGTTGTTCGGGCGAACAACCATGAGCGATAAATTAGCCCCATCCTGCTGAATAATGCCATCGTCACTTACCTCATACCGAGTTGAAGGATCGATTTGAATTGGACCTCCGTCAGCGCCAATCACTTGGTCACCGTTGGTATTAGTGAGGATGCCAGCATTATTAAACATGAAACCACCGGATCGGGTCAGCAGTTGCTCGTCACCACGTTTTACGACGAAAAAACTCTCGGTATCGTTGATCGCAAAGTCGGTTTTTTTCTCAGTTCGATCCATGGGACCATGAGCGAAGCTTGTAACGGTGGGTTTGATTTCAACTCCACCGCCGATGTCAGCGAGTGTGCCACTACCAGGGTACGCATTCCCGTTTTCGATTGCTTTGTTATGGCGCGATTGAAGAACCGCAAAGGACTGCTTGAATCCGGGAGTGTTGATGTTGGCAATATTATGGCTCAACACCTCGAGCCGGTGATTTTGAACGTGCGCTCCTGCGGCTGATAGATAGATTCCAAATGGCATAATGTCCTCCTGACCAATCAGACTCTAGCGATTGGATTGCGCCGAGGAAATGGCATTCCGTTACACCGTCTGCATCCAAATCTTTCCCGTTTTACCTATTCTGCCTACGTCCTAGTTTTAGAGCGCGTTACAATGAAAAAACTTAGAAAAAGGAATCAATAGAGTCGTTTCGCTTCAACTCTTCGTCTCACTTTTCGCTTTGCACAATACTTGAAAGGGAATGGGTCCCCCGCTTACTTTATGCGAACGGTCTTTTCGAATCCCACGCGGCTCGGCCTGTCTCTCATCGCGATTGTGCTCGTGGTGTTGCTGGCTTGCGCACGCTGGTTGGAACCATCCCCGAGCGGATTCGGTACCCACAGGCAATTTGGTCTGCCTCCGTGTACAACCTACGCACTGTTTGGCATCAAATGTCCGTCATGTGGAATGACAACCGCGTGGGCGTTTGCAACTAGACTTCGATTTCAAGAAGCATTGCATGCAAACATCGCAGGTACATTTCTGTGTTTGCAGGCTATTGCGAGCGTCCCGTACTTGATTGTGATGGTCATGGCCAAACGCGATCCGCTGGGCCGTTTTTTTTCGACTGCTACGGTTTGGGGCGTAATCAGTGGTATTGTTTTGGCCGTTGTACTGTGGGGTGTATCGCTCGCGTTTCGGGCATAAAACATCAGAGCAACATGTCCATTCAACTGCACAGGAAACGCCGACCGGAACATCCAATGTGATTACTTGGGGCGATCTTTTTCGGTTTGATCTACGCAACGCCCAGTCAAGCAATAACGAACGAAATCGAGTAGCCCCGCGAAGCGATATTGGGAGTCAACGTAATGTTCGATAACGTAGAACGCGAAGTAATAGAATCTGCAAAAAGACCAAATAGCAATCGCCACAAGTAAGAGCGTCCGTAAGTCTCGGTGCTGCCAAATCAAGATTCCAACTGCGAGCAATCCCATCAAAAAAAACAGCCACCCTTTGACCAGGATCGCCCCCTTCGACTGCAGGTTTCCCATTTAGAGTCGCTCCCTTGGAGGTTGTTACGTTTAGTGTTATTTCAAGACCACGGCCTTACGGATTTCAACCGCAGGAATCTCGATTTTCTTGAATTCCCGGTAGTGACGCTCATTTTACCAGCGAATCAAGCTTGTACCCCAAGAGAGCCCTGAACCGAACCCACATAAAAGAACCAAGTCGCCGCGCTGGAGACGTCCTTCTTTGTTTGCTTGATCCAAAGCCAAAGGCACGCTAGCTGCTGATGTATTGCCATACCGATCCAAGTTGACAAACATTCGTTCTCGAGGGATGTTCAATTTGGCGAGGGCGGCATCGAGGATCCGAATATTAGCTTGATGCAAAATGACTAGGCTGATGTCGTCAGGTGAAATGTCCGCCGATTCTAGCACGTCCGTGAGGCTGTCCTCAACAACCCTGACAGCCCATTTAAAGACGGTTCGTCCATCCATTTTGAGAAATTGTTTACCAGATGCGATGGAGTCTGGGGTCAACGGTTCTCGGGAGCCGCCACCGGGGATGCAAAGTGGTTCGTTAGTTCCCTCGGAACCAATGCAGAATCGGATTAAACCGTTCGTGGGCTCAGGTGCACAGGGTTGTAATAAGGCTGCGCCAGCCCCGTCCCCGAAAAGTGGATAGGTTCGCACGTCGGTTTTATCAATTGTTCGACTCATCAAATCGCTACCGACTACTAATGCATTGCGAGCGGTTCCGGCAGCAATGAATTGAGCGGCAGTGACTAAGCCAACCATAAAGCCTGCGCAAGCGGCGTTGATGTCGAATGCAGGCGCGATACATCCCAGTCGACTTTGGAGCAAACAAGCTGTGCTCGGAGTTAGGAAGTCCGGCGTGATGGTCGCACAGATTAGCAAATCGATTTCGCCGGGAGAGACGTTTGCGTTCTTGAGGCAGTCGGTGGCTGCATGCCATGCTAAATCGCTCGTCGCTTGCGTGTCGGCCGCTTTTCGCCGCTCCAAGATACCAGTCCTGGCCACGATCCATTCGCTATCGCAACCGAGTTCAGCAAGGTCTTCATTGGTGACGATTTGGTCTGGAACATAGGATCCAGTCGCGGCAATACGTATACCTGCCAAGCTACCCATGCGGCTTCTACCACTAGCGGAGCGAGGTATTTCTCTGCCAGAAGGATTGGTCACAATTGGTGGGGTTAACATTCCAGGCTACAACTTTCTAATCTTCGACTACCGATCGTCAGCCAAGAGTATAACCAAGAAGTCCAATTTGAAAAACATTGATGCGGATGAGCCAATGCCTATTAGGGGCCGAAGATGTCTTACTGAACGGAAAGTCCCTCGTTTCGCCTCGAAATCCACTCACCAACAGAGGGAAGTTTGCCATAAGCATAGGCCAGAAGTGCGATAGGATGAATTGTCGGCTTATCGGTACCTTGTTCCATTTGCAATTTGCAAGCGGAACATTCCGTGCTGCCGATTTGTGCTGTCGTCTGCTGCATCGTGCTAACGAGATCCCAACCAACTCGCAGCGAGGTTCGGTAGTTTCGTCTTAATAGACCAAACGTGCCCGCCATTCCGCTGCATCCCGCGTCGGCATTCTGGACGGTAACACCTGGAATTAGTCCTAGAAGATTGAGGCCGGTGTGCTCGTTATCGATTGCCTTAAGGTGACACGGGGTGTGGTAAACGACTGACAAAGAGAGTGGTTTGAGATCTAGCTCTAATTCATTCTGTTGGTGCATCTTCCAAAGATAACTTCCCGCCTCCCAAGAGTGGTCGGCAACGAGACGTGCGTCGTCATTGTCAATAATATGAACATACTCGTTTTTCAAACAGAGAATCGCGGTTGGTTCGGTGCTTACAATCTCGTAACCCTGTCTAACAGCTTCGGCCAGTTGCCGAATTTGCGGAGCTATTGCCTTGCGCACTCTTTCGACATCACCCAGTGCAATGCGAGTCATCCAGGTGACTGATTGCCATGTTGGGACAAGGACATCTACATTTTGTTTTTGCATGACAGCGACGAAAGCCATGCCTAATTGTGGATTGTTCCAATTCGCATAATGATCGACCAGGAATAGAACCTTTCTGCCCCCTGCGCGATTGGGTCTGGTGAGTCGATTGCGTGAAGCCCATCTCATGAAAGGTTGTTTAGCAATCAGGGGTAGTCGTCGCCCTTGAGAGATACCTGTGGACTTTTCTAGCAGCCATCTTGCATAGCGATTTTCGATAGCCCAATTAGCGAGCCACGGACTTCTCGATGCAACAGAACTAAGCAGGTCGAGTCGACCGAGAAGCTTGTCGCTTAGTGATAGACCATTTGCAGCAGCGTATTGAGCCTTAAATTCCATGACCAGCTTGGGAATGTCGACGGAGGCAGGGCATTCGATTCGACATTGATGACAATGAAAGCAGGAGTCAGAGATCTGTTTGAGTTCGTCGCTTTCTAACAAGACAGCCGGGATTCGACCGTCCAATAACCCTCGCATCAAATTGGCTTTCGCGCGAGGCGAAGCTTCTTCATTTCTACCGGCTCGAAACATGGGACACATGCGTTCATTGGGGGCTGTTGATCTGCAACGACCGCACCCATTGCAAGAGTCTGATACCGCAGCCAAGTTCTCGCTTTGGCTCCAAGTTAAGATTGGTAAGAAAGAGTTCTTTCGAGGTTGCGACGAGGCTGTTTCAATCTCAGAATCTGACGAATCACGTGGGACGATAGTCCCGGACTCTAAGGAAGCTCCGGTTCGAGAGACGCTACTCGGGTCTGTCGTAGTGGCAAGCGATGTTAGAGGACGCAGATTGTCGGTGATTTTCTGAGGGGAATCCGTTATCAATTTACCCGGATTAAGAATTCCACGAGGATCAAAGAGCTCTTTTATAGAACGGCAGACAGGAAAAAGATCGCCCAACTGTTGGCGGACATAGGAACTGCGACTTAGACCTACTGCATGCTCACCCGAGATTACCCCACGATATTCAATAACCTTCTCAAAGAGCCTGTCTGCGATCCGTTGCATCTTCAAGACATCTTCATCTGAATGCGGATCCAAAAAGGGTCTTAAGTGGATATGGCCGTGTGCTGCATGCGAGAACAATGCGCTGGTTACACGTTCCGCTTTGAGCGTGTTTTGAACTTCAACGAGGAACTCTGGCAACCGATCTGGCGGAATAGATATGTCTTCTACGAAAGGAATCGGACGGGCATTTCCTTTGATGCGATAAAGTCGAGGAATCACACGTCGACTTAGTTTCCAAATAAAATCTCGCTCGTTGTCATCTAATATAATGCGAGACTGCTTGGTGGACGGAGATCGTCGAACAATTCGTTGCACCAAGCTAGTGAGTCGGCTTCGAACATCAGGAGCTTCGTCACCATGATGCTCAATGAGGAGACACGCTTCCGCTCCTCGTGGCAAGAGTGCTTCGTAACGAGAGTCTATGTCGCGGGCTAATTCGATTAACCTTCGATCCATGAGGTCGCATGCCGCGACCTTGTCTCGTCGAGCATCTGCTGCAGCTCTTACGGCTAATTCTAAACGCTCAAAGAAAAGAAGAACGACACCTCTCGCCTCAGGCATGGGGCGAACTTTAAGCTTAAGATCGGTGAGGATAGAGAGCGTGCCTTCTGCGCCCGATTGCAGTTTGGCTAAGTCTACATACTCTGCGTTGCTGGTTTCAATGCGGTATCCACAGCCTCGCGCCACGCCACGCCATGGTGGTCCTTTGGTGGTGGTGCGATGTGCAGCTAAGACTTCGCCGACGCCGGCCGTAATCTTGTCGAGCGTGGCGTTGCCGGTGTCTGGTGCTCGCCATCGTTGTTTGTTGAGGAATACTTTATCGCCGTTGGACAAGATCGCGTTGGCTTCTAGAACGGAGTCGCAAGCGGTTCCGTAGGCGAGATAATGGCTTCCGATAGAATCAATCGCGACCACGCTACCAATGGTCGTTACCGATCTGGTAACAGGATCGGCACCGAAAACGAGTCGATACTTGGCCAAGCTTCGATTAAGCTCTGCCAACGTTAAACCAGGCTGCACGCGAATTTCCATCGCATCTCTATCGATGTGGATCACGCGACGCATAAATCGAGAGAAATCAAGAACAATTCCAGGGCCTAGTGATTGTCCTGCCTGTCCCGTTCCGCCCCCGCGCGGGAACAATGGTATTGAGTTTTCGGCCGCGTACTTGACGCATTGAGAAACGTCTTCTTCATTGCGAGGCCTAACGACGGCATGAGGCGGTATCTCGTAGAGGGATGCGTCCGTTGCATACATTTGTGTAAACAATGGACTGCAATACACTTCACCGTCCAGAATACCTCGCAAATCGGCTTCTAATCGAATTTGTTCCGAATCCAATTTGCTATCCGTTCTGAAGCTGGTAGTGGCTGCAATTGCTGGTCCACCAAGACTCTGCTTTATTGGCGTCCCAATCGTGGTATTCCGGAAGTTGCTGAAGCGAGGTTTGCAGTTCTCTCGCCGATTGGAATCGGTTTTCGGGGCTCTTGTCTAAACACTTGAGTATCAAATCATCAAAAGCAGATGAGGGAGGAATCAATGCTGGATCTCTCTCGATTGAAGGAGCTTTAGCGGGTTCGTGAAGATGAGCAAGCAATATCTTTAATGTCGGACCAGCATCAAAGGGTGGTTTGCCCGTCAACATAAAATAAGCGACCCCTCCCAACGAATAAATGTCGGACCGTTGGTCAGGAGAAACATTTCCCATGGCTTGCTCAGGTGACATGTACAGAGGCGATCCCGTCAGCGATCCCGCCATCGTCAAATCGGTATCCTCACCATTCTGAATTGAGGGGTCGATCGATTTGACCAATCCAAAATCGAGCAGCTTGATCATGTCAAACGAGCCACCAAGCTCCGTGACCATCAAATTTGCAGGTTTGATATCGCGGTGCAACAATCCAATCGAATGTGCTTCGTGAAGCGCATTGCAAACTTGGTTCAGTAGATAAACCGCTCGTCCTGGCGAGACAGGTCCTCGTTTTTTAACCATTTGCTGCAAGCTAAGGCCAGTCAGATATTCCATGACGTAGTAGAACTTTCCGTCTGGTGTTCTGCCGTAGTCGAAAATGGAAACGTTGTTCCAATGGTTCAGCCGAGAGGTCGATCGGACTTCACGCTCAAATCTCGCAATAGATTTCGGATCTCCAGCTTTTTCGGGCCGAATAACTTTTATCGCACATGGCCTCTTCATCAATCGATGTTCCGCCAAATAGACGTCTCCCATTCCACCTGAGCCTAGCTTTTCTCTCAGGTGGTATCGACCGAGCTCTTTAGCCTCATCGACTTTGCCACGAAGGTACGCAATCATCCGTAGCCCAAGCAAACATGCCGACAACGTTGCAATTAAAATGAGAACCATCTCGATTATGCAGGAAGGGTCAAACATTAGGCTGCGCTGAATATCTTCGTGCATAATCGCTGCTACTGCCGTGGCAATGATTGGAGCAGACGCCATAATCAGGCAGACTGTCATGACCACTCGCCAGCTTCGGGGCACGAAGATGTTATAAGTGAAGATGAGAATCAACCAACCCGACATGGAGATGTGTGGGATAAACGAATAGTTCGATGCCAAAAAAACAACATCGCGATAGTGCATGACTAAAAGGGATGCGGCAGGCGAGGAGAAGATTAAGAATTCACTCCATCGCAAACAATTAGCAGATGCTTGGTTTAGTCTGGACAACCACCACGCTACCCCCATGAGTACAAATGTGGTCGCTAGCTCTACACCGAGTGTTGTAGTTCCCGGATTCGAAGGAAACTCCCACCACAATTGAATCAATGACCAGATGGAAAAAATCAGGAAACCAAACCCCAATGCAAACGCTGCTGTTCGGAGCCGAGTTTGAAGCAGATTATTGGCTTGACGACTAGAGCTGGTGTCCCCCTCCAACAACTCCATTTCGGCAGGAGAGACCCCCGCTAATTCCGGCCTCTGTGGAATAGCTAACGGACTATCTGCATCCAACGTTTGGTCATGAGGACTTGCTACTGACATGGTATTTCCAATGATTGAGCCTCTCGCCTCATCCATGGAGGTTTGTAGGCCAGAAACCACTTTCTTTACAATTGTATTCCGTCCCGAACTGGACGCTTGTACGAGGCGGACAATTCAGCTACGTGATTAATCGCCTCGGGGCTCACATTGTCAGGGAGTTTGATCAACAGTTCAACAATCATGTCCCCTGTCGCTCCATCCGACGTTCGGAATCCTTGACCTTTGAGCCGAAGCCGCTTTCCACTACTGCTCATGGGTGGAACCGTTAATGCTATCGTTCCACTTGGGGTTTGGACGTCTACTTTGGCTCCCTTAATGGCTTCTTCAAGCGTGATGGGTAGCCTTAATTCCAAATTCAAACTGGCTAATTTGTAATGCGCATTGGGTTCAGGTTGCACGGTGAGAAGTAAATCACCGGGTTTGCCACCCACGACCGACTGCCCACGACCGCGAAGCCTAATTTTCTTCCCAGGCATTATTCCCGCTGGAATTTTAACCGAAATCGAATCCGTCTTGCCGTTCAAATTCAGGGAAATCTGCGTTTCGCCCCCGGAAATCATTGTGCGGATCGGGACCGATATCTCGGCTGACACGTCCGAGCCACGCGGGGTTCGTCGGGAACGCGTACCACCACCCATGTTTCCGAAAATGCTGCCTAAGTCGACTTGCCCCCCTCCAAACATGTCTCCAAAGTCAAATCCTTGGCCCCCTCCACCAAACGGACCAGCGCCAGCCGCACCCGCATATTGCTCGTAATTCGAACCGAACTGATCGTACTTAGCACGCTTTTCGGGATCATTCAAGCAATCATAAGCCGACTGAATCTCTTGAAATCGCTGTTTTGCGTTTTTGTCATCAGGGTTTAAATCAGGATGGTGTTTTCTAGCAAGCTTTCTATAAGCCTTAGTGATTTCATCGCTGTTCGAGTTGCGTTCAACCCCCAGTACTTTGTAGTAATCCTCTGCCATAGTTCTCATTTCCAGCTGCCAATTCGGCGACTCAAAGTAGTTTTCGGGGGAGCGTAGCAAATTCTTGGCCAACTCCGCTAGATATTGTCCGGCAGCCGGTGATTCCTACCTTGAAGATTCCGTTTCTCTCAATTACCCGTTTTCCAAGAGGAACTGCACGGCCTGCCTGTTTAACTCCGCCGCGTTTTTGAGCCCGAGTTTTCTTTTGATATTTTCGCGATGACTGTCAATGGTGTGGTTGCTCAAAAGTAGGGAGTTTGCGATTGCTCCGCTGGTTTGCCCTTGGCCGATCATTCTGAAGATTTCAAGCTCTCGATCGGTCAATTGATCAACTGGATTCGAAGATTGGGTGCGTGCTCCCAGTGCCTGTGACACTAGCCTTTGTGTGGTGTCCGGATTTAGATAACGTTCGCCTCTTAGTACGGTTCTAATTGCGTCGATAACCTTTTCCCCAGAATCCTGTTTGTTTAGATACCCGAGAGCTCCCGCTCGTAAGGCTCTCTCTGCGTAAAGAGATTCTTGGAATCCAGAAACCACTAATAGCTTTGTGTTGGGACTGCTCGCTTTGGCACGTTTTAGTAGCTCAATTCCATGCCCCTGCTTCAAAGAGATATCTACGATTGCTAATTGCGGACATTCTTGCTTTATGAGTTCCATTGCTTCGTCTTCGGACGATGCTTCGCCACAGACTTCAAGATCTGGAAAGGCGGAGATTCGCAATCGAAGCCCTTCTCTAACCATCGCGTGATCATCAACGATCAAGATTTTGGATGGGCTAAATGAATTGATCGACATTATCGAAGATCCTTAATTGATAGTTCGCATCGAACAGTTACTCCTCCGTCGGGACTTTGCGAAGTGCGAATTTGCCCGCCGATTAAACTCGCCCTGTATTCCATGGTTCGCATACCCATTCCCTTGGATGTTAGGTCCTCACTGGCCTCGAGTTGTTTCTTGAAGCCGATGCCATTGTCGGATACCACTAACGAGATGAGTTGGTCCTTCATCATTAATTCAACCCTAATGCGGTCTGCCTCACCATGACGAACGGCATTGTTGATGGCTTCCTGCGCAATTCGATACAAATGCGTTGCGGTCGTGTTGTCAGGTATGGCGACATCATCTTTGCAAACAAAATCGCAGATGAGTTTTTCATTCGAATTGATGGAGTTAGCTAGGTCTGCCAAAGCAGAGCGAAGCCCTTCCGCGTCAACCTGGATAGGCATAATTCCGTGAGCTAGATCTCGGACATGTTGATTGGTTTCTACCAGTCGCTTGGAGATTAACTCTGAAATGCTTACGAGACGCGCGTAGTCTGCTTCATCGAAGGTAAAGCAATTGCTACCTTCAATTGCATTCTTTGTCGAGTTGCCAATCGTTTCTTTTAGAGAGCTTGCAAACAGAGACAAACCCGATAATTCTTGTTGCGTACCATCGTGCAGTTCGAGGCCGATGCGGCGTTGCTCGTTTGTGGCGATTTCAACGATGTGTCGCTGCATTTCCTTGCGTTTTGAGACATCCCTTAGGACGCTCGTGAACAGCCCGAGATGATCAACTTGACTTACCGCTAAGTCTGCTGGAAATTTTGTACCGTCTTTCCGCTGGCACATGACTTCTCGGCCTTCCCCATGATTATGGGATGCGGCTGTCTCGAGAAAGATCGCAGCGTGGTCGTGATTGTTATCGCTAAATTGATATGGCCATAAAACCGCCACAGACTTACCGATGATTTCTTTGCTTGAATATCCAAATATTCTCTCGGTTGCTTGGTTTGCGCTATCGATTACACCTTGGCTGTCTACGGTTATGATGGCGTCGGATGCTGTTTTTAGAATTGCACGCATTCGCTCTTCGCTTTTACGCAAGGCTTCAACCGCCTGACGCTGGGTGGTTACATCTGTGACTAGCTCTAGTAGCCGAGATGCCTTACCGGATCCGTCGGGAAGGGTGGAGCAAAGTTTCTTGACCCAAATCTCTGAACCGTTCTTATGCACGTAGCGATTTTCGATTTCAAAATGTGAAACGACTCCATCGTTGAGTTGTTTAATCAAGTCTTGGTTGGCTTGGACGTCGTCCGGGTGCATGTGAGACCAGAACTGAGTGTTTCTAAGCTCCGGTTCGGAATAGCCCACTAAGCTACAATAGGCTGGGTTGCATCTGCCGAATTCACCGTCAAGTGTCCCCATGGCGATTCCAGTAGCGGCATGGTCAAAGATTTCGCGAAAGCAGGCATCTAGTTCGCGTTGTTCCGCTTCAGCCTGCTTAAGATCCGTCATATCGACATAGGTGATCACGACCCCGTCAATACCACAGTTAGCGCTCTTATACGGAAGTATTCTGCGAAGAAAGCATCGTTGGTCTTTCGTGCTCATTTCGCTATCAACAGGTTTTTGTTCCCTTAGAACTTGCTCACATTCTTGAAGAAGATCATTGCCTATTAAAACAGAAGCGAAGTCTCGGATATCTCGACCTTCGTCAGTTGGCAAAAGATTAAACAGATGCATCGTGGGGTGCGTGAATCGCTTGATACGAAACTGTTTATCCAGATACAACGTTGCAATTTCGGTGCTGGCCATCAAGTCCGTAATCTCGGCATGTGACTTGTCGAGTTCTGCAACTTTCTCTAGAAGTTGAATATTGACGGTGCTCAACTCCTCGTTAAGCGATTGCAATTCCTCTTTGGACGATTCGAGTTCTTCATTGGACGACTGTAGCTCCTCGTTGGAGCTTTCCATCTCCTCTATCGTATTTTGCAGATCTTCTCTGATCGACTTTAGCTCATGTTCTAAATGCTGGACGATTGAGGATGAGTCGTTATTTGATTGATTCGTCTCTGCTTCGCGATTGCCTGCCGATGAAGCCATCAATCGCTTTTGTTTTCTGGGTAAATCCCTGAAAACAATCAGAAGCAGATCATCCGTTTCTTTGGAATCAAAAATGGGATGAGCCGTTATCGAACAAGCAACATAGACACCATTTCGCTGGACTCGAGCGTCGGAGTCCGTAATGGCCAATCGCTGCTGCGATGCGTTGTGGCATAATGCCCGAAGCCTGCTACGTAATCCTGGTCGAGCCATAGCCAGAAGTTCGCGAGATAGCTCGCCGGCTGGAAATTCTAGATAATCAACCAGCGAGCCAGATACGTAGAGTATTTCAAAATGTCGGTTAATTAACGCGGCTGCAGGAGTATATTCAGTCAATAGCTTGTCGGTTAACTCCTTATATAACTTTCCTTGCTGAGTGAGGTGCAATGGAGGGGATCGCATCGAGGACTTTCTTGTTTCCTTTTCCATGGGCAAGCTAATTGCGACCGGATTGGCCTTGCCAATGCGGCGAAAAACTCTCCACTGCTTTGATACCGGTTCGAAAAGTGACTCGGAACGTCCGACCGTTTCTGCTGCGCCCAATAGAATATGGCCTCCCTCCACTAAAGCGTAATGAAAGAGAGACATTAATTTCTGTTGCAGATCTTGCTCAAGGTAAATCAGTAGATTGCGGCAAGAAATCAAATCCAGTCTAGAGAACGGAGCATCGTTAACGACATTTTGCGTTGAAAATACGACTGACTCTCTGAGGGTTTTAGAAACTTGAAAGTGTGAATCGTCATGCTGCGTGAAGAATCGTTTGAGTCTCGAGGGTTCGATATCGGTCGCGATGCTAACTGGATAAATGCCTTTCCTGGCGAAGCTTATGGATCGTTGGCTAATGTCGCTTGCGAAGATCTGGATATTCAGAACCTTGCCCGCAGTCTGAAATGCTTCAATCAACAGGATGGCTATGGAATATGCTTCTTCACCCGTGGCACAGCAAGGCACCCAAACTCTTAGCGGTGAGTCGTCTTTGTGATTCAATAACAAAGCTGGGATTAATTCCTTCTCCAAGAAATTAAATGCTTCAGGTTCCCTAAAGAATGAAGTGACGCCAATCAAAAAGTCGTTACACAATGATTCCAATTCATGCTGATTGGTTCGAAGAATCTGTGTATAGGAATCCAAATCGTCTGCTTGAACCAAGCCCATGCGTCTCTCAATTCGACGCATAACCATATTGGGTCGATAACATCGAAAATCGTACTTGGTCTTTAGTCGAATGAGATCAAATATTGACTTCAAGTCGGTGGTGGATTCCTCTTGGAGAGGAATGGTCGCGTGTATGCTGCGAACATAGGGTTGTTTGGCATAAGTGAGCAATACTTCAGGCATCGATGCCGGCGGTAGCACAAAGTCGATGAGGCCGGTCTCTATTGCATTTTGAGGCATCTGATCGAACTCCGCTGATTCCGGAGTTTGAACCATCGCCATACCACCGCATCGCTTGATCTCTCTAATGCCTAAGGTCCCATGGCTACCTGTACCGGAGAAAATGATTCCAATCGCCTTGCTTTGCTGGTCCTCAGCCAGAGATCTTAGAAAAGAGTCGATTGCGGTTTGTGCTCCTATTGGATCTGGTAAAGAGCCCAACCGTATTACTCCCTGCGATAACATCAGAGTATGATTGTGGGGTATCACATAAACGGAATCGATCTTTACTCGCATTCCATCTATCGCCTCAACAACGGGCAAACATGATTCTCTGGAGAGCAGTTCTACAAGGGAGCTTTTGCGTTTTGAATCAAGGTGCGGAACAAGCACAAAGGCCATCCCGCAATTCTCTTTTATCGCTCGAAAAAACGACTTAAAGGAATCCAATCCTCCGGCCGATGCAACGATTCCAACGATTGGAAAGGTGGATTCGTTTACTGGGTCAACGGCACCACTGGTGGGTTGTGAATCGTCAATTGGCTCACCATTGACACTCGGGTCTGCCGGTTGATTCGCTTTTTCACTGGGTCGGACCGAGACCTTTTTGCTGTGACGTTTCGCCATAGAGCCCGTCGTCTCGCGCTTCTTTAAGAGGATAGATCAACCTGTATCTTACCAGAAGACTCTCCTTGCGAACTTGGTTTATGCATTCAATTATTAGGTTTTTTCGCAATAGAACATTCATCTAATGAAAACCGCCAGGACCCAAATGGTAGAGCGTTCGATTGGATCGGTTTTTTCGCCGCGCAACAATACTCTTTGGACTCAATAACCCATACTCAGCACGAACGGAAGAATAAAATGCGAGTTCTCTTCGCCGGATTGAATTTAAGCTTTGTTCAGTCACTAAAGTTCTACCTTACGCAACATAGACACGATCTGAAGGTCGTAAACAATGGGATCGGATGCATGTTTACGCTGAAAAACCACTCGATCGATTTGCTAGTGGTAGAGCAAGATTTGCTTTGGGGGGGGGCGGACGGCGTTTTGTCTCTGATGCGAGAAGATCCAGATCTGCAGGAAATACCTGCAGTCATGCTAACAACTCCTAACGATCATAATCCAGTACGTTCGGTTTCGAAGTCACGAATCAGATCTAATAGACCGCTATTCTTTGGCGATATGCTTCGAATCGCGAGCTTTCTCGATAGTCGCGTTATACCGAACACGAGATCCTACCCCGTTTGGTTCTTTCACTCACAGGAGCCAAAGAGTTTTTACGACTCAAGAGAGGGAAACAATCAGATCCAATTCTTTCAACTCTACCAGAAGCACTAAATGTCATGGGACAAATCACAATTGAGCAGCGAGTTAAAGCTGTTGATCGCGAGTCGAACAAGCAATCGAATGTATTTGCCTTGCGAAGCCCATTCTCGCATCGATCAGACCAGGTCGCGATTGCCTCGACCAATCGATTGAAGTCTTGCTCGCACAGCGAACTTCGAAAACTGTTTTGCAAAACGGAACGCGGCATCCTGATCATTTGTGGACAGGTTGGTTCCTTTTATTGGAAGCAGTTGGCACAGGAAATCATTCGCCCCATATCGCAGTCAATGTTCATTGAAAACCAACTTGAAGTGCGTTCGGCAGTATCTTACGACACTCAGTTCAATCCTTCGGAGTAATCATAATGCTTAAATCCAGTTCAAAAAGCGTATTTCATTGCAAAGTCTGTGGTCACGTGGCCTACGAAGATGATTCGGTCAACACTCCTAATTGCTGCGGACAATCGATGTATTTGGCTTGCAAAGCTCAAAAACAAACCAAGGCGAATCGCAATTCTCGGGAGCGATCCGAACGAAGGGCGACACGAGTGCATGAAAATGCGGAGACTAATCCACCAACTCCTTAAACTTTTTACAATCCGTTAAAACAAGCGACGCAACAGTGAGTGCTGTTGCATCGCTAACCTTGACTAATCGCCTCACCCGATAACCGCGCTGATTTAAACTGCATCCTGAGATAAAATGAGAACACTGTACGGTCCGATTTGAATAGTTGCTTCAAAAGGAAAGCCATCTCGCCTTGAACTCGATCCGGTATCCTTTACCCCTGTTTCAACAGATGCTGCAACAACTTCATGGCAATTCGTATTCGCAAACGATTTTCCATAGCTCTCGGAATCGCTATTAAATCGTACATTCCAAATGCCGGACGAAGGAAAGCCTAAGCGATAGTCCTCTCTAGCTTGATGTGACAGATTTACTACGACGATTACATCATCTCCCGGGCCAGACAAATTCCACCGGTGAAATGCAATCAAGTTTTCGGATTGATTCTGATGGAACGTATTGAGCCCAGAACCGGTCAATCCTTTAGTTGTACCAGACTTGTTTAGGCGCAAAGTTATGAGGTCTTGATACATCTGAACTAATCCGCAAAACTCGATCGACTTATTCCAATCCAAGGGATCCGTATCTTGAAACCACCCATCCTCCAAGAACTCTTGGCCTTGAAATATCATGGGAATTCCTGGGGCTGTCATAACCAAGGCTGCTGCTAAGGTAGAACGCTTTTGCGCATACCAACTGGCTGGGTTCAGGGGATCGATTTCCGATGCGACTCTTGAGTTCCCGTTAGCGTTTTCGTCATGTGACTCGCTGTATATCACTCGCTGAAACGGGTCCCCATTCGGTCTTCTCTCCATCGCGATTCTGATACTATCTAAGTAACGGTATTGATCATCGGATTGGATTACAGCTTGTCGTATTGGGTGCACGAACTGAGCGTCCCACTGAGCTGTAAAGCCTGCGCCAAACTCATCTGTCGATCGAGTGATTCGATCATCATTTCTTAGGTCTTCGGCTATGGTGATTCGTCCAGGGTAAATGGATCGCACCTCTCGATTGATCCATTGGATTAGATTCCAACCGTCTGGGAGATGATCTCCGGGGGTATTGGTTGCATGCACATTGTGTATAAACAAAGTCATATCGAGTCGCAATCCATCGACGTGATAGTCTTCTAGCCACATTATGGCATTATCACGAATAAATTGCCTTACTTCAGGACGACCATAATCAGGCCTTGTTTCTCCCCAAGGTGTCTCGGCTCGCCAATCATTGTAGAAATAGATTCCACCTTTATCGTTTTCGCTCCATCCATCAAATTGCCATAGATCTAGATCAGATGGTCCAAAATGATTATAGACTACATCTAACACGACTCCGATGCCGGAAGCATGGGCTTCTTTGACAAATTGCTTGAGTCCAATCGCGCCTCCATAGTTGGTTTCTACTGCAAATACACATGAGGGGTTGTATCCCCAGGAAGAGTATCCGGCGAATTGAGAAAGTGGCATAATCTCAATAACGTTGACCCCTAGCTTTTTTAAGTAACCTAGCTTTGTAGCAGCCTCAGAGAACTTTTTTCCATCACCCTGAGCTTTATCGAAAAAGGTACCCAAGTGTAATTCGTAGATTACAAGCTCATTCACAGGCTTAAGCTGGAAATTGTCGTCACCCCAATCAAATGCAGGGTCAACAACAATCGCGTTGCCAACCGAGCTAGTGACTTGGCGAGCGTATGGATCGATCCGAATAAGTACTTTGTCACCATTGACGATTCGAAAGCGATACTCACTGCCAAGTTTGGCATCTGAGGTATCGGCAAACCAGTAACCGCTTCCTTCGCTTAGCATTGCATGGGTATCGATAGACCAGTTATTGAACGAGCCCATGACGAAGACGGCATTTGCATGGGGGGCCCAAACACGGAACGCGACCCCTGATGGGTGGGGTATCGCACCCATTCCAACTACGCGATTCTCAACGGGAATTGCAGACACTTCTAGTTCTTTCGTTCGAAATCTTTCGATGCATCTTGAAAGGCGTTCTTAAAGTCATCCCACGCTGCAACGGCACCCTTTTCGATATCGCCCCAAGCTTCTGCTGTCGAATTTTCCATCTCGATAATCTTTTCTTTGGCAGCCTGCCGTTTGGATTCTAGGACCGTCATTTTCTTGTTCCAATCGTCCTTGGCATCAGCTGTTAATTGCTCCCCCTTCTTTTTCAGCTCTTCCATCTGCAAGTCCATCGCAGACCGTTGTTCCTGCCACTTTTGAATCATCTTCTTCTTTTGTTCAGACGAGTATTCCGAAGCTGTATTCAGTGCCTTTGACGCATCACTTTTGACATCATCAATCGTAACGGAAGGTGCTGGAGTTCCCCTTGAAACCGGCTCCCTCTCTTTGTAACAGCCCGTTAACAAGGAGGCGCTGACGATACAAATAAACGCGAGTTTTCGTTTCATGGTTTGGATCCTTTTACGACGCTTTTAAAGACGTCCAGTGAGTAACATAATAAGTAATACCAGCAAGATAACGCCAATAAGGCTTAGGCCTCCGGTCGGCCCGTATCCCCAGTTGCGACTGTGCGACCAAGTAGGCAGAGAACCGATCCCTCCCAGTAAGACCAGAATCAAAATCACAATTAAAATTGTTTGTAACATTTCACATCCTAAATCGTTGTTAAATAGTCGAGAGTGAGTTGGCAACATTTAATGGGACATTCACTGAAGCCAATTCACTCGGAATTCTTTCAATGGGATCAGCATGTAAGCTCTTAGGTAACGGAGCCAAGTCAAAACCGAATGCTTTTTTCCTGAGAGCGGATAAATCGCTAGCGCGATCTAGCTTTACCCTCATGATGCCTCCAGACATAGGATGGGTTCGACGCCATGCGCTATATCGTATGAAGGCTGACATCGCCAAACTACCTAGTCGCTCCCGCGCAGATCCGCGGCCATTGCGAGTTGTAATATTCCAAATGTTTTTGACTGCATGCCCGACCGTTGAAAACCGCCGATAGCATTCGTACAGCAATTCTTCCATCCGATGTTTGGACAAATTCGGATGCTGCCACGTTAGGCTGGTCGTATCAAAGCGATCCAAATTGGCTTCTGTAATCAAGCCGGCTTCTAAAAAGGTGTCGTACTGTTCTGTACCTGGAATAGGACACAGAATGTAGAATGACGCCCAGTTCGGGCCGATCTCTTGAAGGGTCTCAAGATGCTCTCGGATCGATTCCTCTGTATCTTCTGGAAATCCAACTATGTTGGAAAAGTGAGAACTTATGCCATGCTCTTGGCATAATCTCACGATGTTGTGGTAGGCATCAGGACGGTTCTGTTTCTTGTTGGCGGCAATTAGTGTCTCTCGACGAAACGACTCCACTCCCACAAACATTTGGTAACACCCTGCTTTGGCGAGAAGTTCGACTAGCTTCTCTTGCCTGAAGATCTGTGTATCGCATTGCACGAAGAACTTGAGCCCAAGCTTCTCGTCAATCATCGCTGCGAGCAAATCTTCGGCTTGAGAGTACTTGTTGAAGTTGTCCGAAGTAAACATGATGGTTTTGACTCCAGCTGCTTTTGCTCTTCTCAGGCTTTCCATGGTTGTTGAAAGACTTTGGCTTCGAATTCGTCGTCCCGCAATCTTGGTTACAGAGCAGAAGTTGCAGAGAAATGGACACCCACGTGCTGGATACACACCCATCATAGGCATGATGTATCTGCTCAATTCGGAGTGCGTTGGAGGGGTGAGAACCGGCGAGTCCAACTCCTCTTGCCATCTCAAACCCATGCCATAGACGGGTTTAAGTTCGCCAGTCAATGCATCATCCAATATCTCGTCCATCACAAGCTCAGCTTCGCACTGCGCGAAGCTGATTCCCTTGCCCCAAACCATAGAGGTGTCACAGGTCATAACGTGAGGGCCCCCGATTACCACCATGCAACCGTTCGCAAACGCCAGTGCCGCGAGGTCCAGCGCGCGGTGAAATTGATGGCTTTGAACCCCAACGAGCAGCAGCAATGTCTTCTCGGTATTCGTTGTATTGAGTTCAGTTAGATACTCTAGGTCTGTGTGTACGTATTCATCTATGCTTCTCGTGGATATCTCATGATTATCGATTACACAGGGAATCATGCTTCGAATATGAGGCATTGTACTGTTAGGCATAAATCCGCGTCGGAATCGTTCTACGTTCCCGTCAGGCAAGTATTTGCTTGGCTTAACAATCACAATTTTTAGAGATTGTGACATGTTGCGTTCTCCGTCCAGTCGCAAGGTGTGATGCTTCGAATCCGCTACAGTTGTATAGTTCTACAACCTATGTTCTTTAAATGAGACCGGGGGTTTCGGGGTTTTGTTCTAGTGATTTCCGCCAGAAGAATGCTTCCGAAAAAGCGGGGCTGGCTTTAAGAGTGGGGGGGAGAGGAGGCGATAGACGCCTCACAAAATGAGATGAAAACCCTAGCCGACCGAGTATACTTCGGTGCGGCTTGGCGTTTTCTTAAAGGTGCAGTCTTACGAAAGCATCACGGTTCTAGCGGAAATATCGTGGCGAGTAGCGAGTTCCATAGCGTCTGCTCGGATTTGCATAGTAACGTGGGGTGGAGTAGTAGCTGGGCGTCGAATAGTAGTAGTTCGTATTCGGATAGTTACTATAGATCGAGGATCGATTCGTGAATCCCGGATTGTAGTAGTAGGAAGGTTGCCCAAGTGTTCCATAACCAAATCGATAGGCATTACCATAGGTGTTACCGTTTTGATACCCATATGGGTACTGGTCACCATAACTGATTCCACCCACGCGAACACTGACGCCTCGATACTGAGCGTTCGCAGATGCTGCCAATCCTAGGCTAGTGATGAGGCATACTGCGAATTTCGTGAACTTGTTTGACATGATCGTCTCTATTTCTTCGAGGCAATCCAAGCGGACCAGCAAAAATAGCTGACTGACCGCGAATTGCACTGATTGGCTTCGAGTAGCAGATTGGTTTTCTTCTGCCTATTGCGATGAAGCCTAGTTCGCACGAAAAAGATGGTCGGTCTTTCGCTTTACGTTAGTAGAAGACTACAAGATTGTTTTCGACCCCTGTAACCCCAGGGGCTTTCCATGCTGCCGAATAAGCTTCGCGACGCTGATCCCATGATCTGACTGATCCTGCGAGCGTGACCATGCCACCAGTTGTTGTAACGGTAACTTGGTCTGCATCGATCACCGCATTTCGTTTCAATGCTTTTTCAATAAGATCTTTGACGTCAGAAGATTTAACCAACGACTTTAGTGTGATGTGGTTGGAAACTCCTTTTACGCCCGCTTGGTAGCGAACGACTTCCTCGGCGGAATGTCTCTGAAAGCCCCAGGTGACCTCTCCGTTTAAGGTAACCCAGCCGTTTTCAACGATGGCCTGCACATAACCGGGAATCCAAACATGCCACTTTAGAGATTCAACAATGGAGTGAGCAATCTCCGCATCGGAACGTTTATGGGCCCCCGTTACGTTGACCTCTAGTTCTTCCGCTATGGCTTTTACACCCTCAACTCGCTGGACGGCCAATTCTGCGGCCTGCTTTTCTGCAAATACGGGAACGGAGCCGCTTATGGTCACCACTCCCTCCTTTACGGAAATTTCGATGTTGTCCGCATGTACGGTCGGATCCCACTTCAATTCTGCAATGACATCTGCCTGCAGTTGTTCGTTCGAATTCATGGCAGCACCTGGTCCTTGAAAGTCTGTGATACTCCTAGCCTGGCCCAGCTTCCAATGAGCAAGCTCAATAAGCCAAGCACGGTCACAACTTTTGGCTCCGATTTAGGTCTTCGTTTGAGGCCATTGGAATTCAAAACACTGTGACCTGAGTATCTTGGCAGATTCGATCAATTAGCAATATCGAGGGATCCTCGAAAATCCCAGTGGTGATTGCACCGATAACTGCATTAGCCTTTCAATAAACCCTTATCCTAAGAGTTGTTGCGGCAGCAAAAATATGTGAAAAACGACATCGCTCGCATTGAAGCTGATGGGGTCTCGGCTGATGAAGCGGCCGGTTTGTGTGCTGTAGTAGCGATTTCTGTTGTAGGTCAAGCCTCCAACTGGCTCGAGGTCACGGCCTGCTAAACCGTGATACGGCTGCTTCGCAGAACTGCTCTGTGAGATTACCTTGCCAAAGGAATCGTACTGCGATGTGTTGAACACAGCAGCGTTGTCTCCGGTTGTCCTTTGGGCAACTCCTCGAACTGTTCTCAAATGATCCGTTAACTGATATTCAGGGTTACCTGCAGTTCCACCAATAAACCGTTGCTCGGATAATGCTATTCGTTGGTGTTGCTAATCGTGGCCGGCACAGTTTGTTCTTTAAAGCAGAGGAAAAATCCTGATATGGCAGAAACATCGAACGCAGAAAAATGAGTCTCGTATCTTTCGGCGTTCGATATTTCTGCCTATACAATTGGTATTGTTTGGTCCGTCCAATTAACTCCTTGAATTCGCCCGCTATCTCGCGTTAGCAAAACACTCCCGAGCCATCTTCTGACCTGGCTGAAAGGACAAACTATGCGACACGGCGTCGTCGCGCATGTTGTTCGATCGGCCTTGCGTGCCAGTAAACACCAGTAGTTCAAAGTATTCTTCCAAGCTCATGTTGAGAAACCCTTTGTCGCTCGCACGATACCCGGTTTTACTTGCCACGGGGCCTTGCTGCTTAGGGCCGATCGTCAGCGGTGCTAATCAGGCGTCCCGAAGAACCTTAGGTCCTTTCTGCTTAAGAGCTTTCTTGCGTCGATCAGCTAATTCCACCGGCGTGCTATTCTTGTGAATCGCGGCTGTCTCCTTGGCGTTTATTGCCGGCATGGAAAAAATGCATGGCCTTATTCTTATGGGCAAGAACATGAGGGCAAGAATATTTTGACGCCTCACTATTTTCATGCCCCCATCTTCTTGCCTAATTCGGCAATGAATACTTCAATCCAACCGGAGGTGTCGCGTTCGCTCAACCTCGGGCTACAGGCTTGAATCCTTACAGGCTGAAATCCGATCGATCCGAACCCATGCCACCCGCACAAGGCACCGCAAATAATGACCAATGTGCGTATTGTTTCAGCTTTTGCAAAAGGAAATCTCAACGTCGGCGAGCGATTCGACTGCATTATCGATTAAGATAAAGTCGTTCCATTAGCCCCCACCCTCCAGAGGCATACTTGTGTTTCGACGTCGTCCTTTCAACGATTCAGTTTGCTTGATCCCACTCTGCTTTCTTCTTATTACCACCGCTGTCGCAGTCTCGAACAGCTGCGGTCAATCTTTGGAGGAGGAACTCAAAAGCATTCCGCTAGTCCAATTAGCCGATTCAGCGCGTAACCTTGGGGACGCCTCCCGCGGTGCGATCCTCTTTCACCAGCCGCAATTCAATTGCTCGAAGTGCCATGCCCTTGGTAAACCAACCTCTAGTCTCTTAGGCCCTGATCTTACTTCGCTCGGAGCACAAACGACCGATGAACACCTCATTGAATCCGTTCTGGAACCATCAAAAACAATACGCAGTGGTTTCGAAACGATCTCCCTCCTCACGACCGATGAGGAACTGGTTTCAGGTCTCTTGGTGGAACGATCAGAAAGCCAAGTTGTACTCCGAGACCTATCACAACCAGAGGTAACTTACTCGGTACCTACAGCCTCCATTGAGGAACTTAAGTCGAGCCAACTCTCTTTGATGCCCGCCGGTTTAATGAACTTACTCAGTAATAAAGAACAATTCTACGATCTCATTAAATTCCTAATCGAAGTACGCGACGGCGGAAAGGAGCGGGCCGCAGAATTAATCCCTTCCGAGTCGCTTCAACAGCTGGTTGTACCGGAGTATGAAAGTCGTATCGATCATGCTCAGATCATCCGCGAATGGAACGACGACTCGCTGCAGCGTGGCGAAGCTATTTATAAACGAGTCTGCGCTAACTGCCATGGAACCCTGGAACAACCGGGCTCCCTACCGAACTCATTGCGATTCGGCGAAGGTAAGTTCAAAAATGGAAGTGATCCCTTATCCATGTACCGAACCATGACTTATGGTTTCGGCCTTATGATGCCTCAGTCCTGGATGGTGCCTTCTCAAAAATATGATGTCATCCATTACCTTCGCGAAGCCTATCTTAAACCTCACAATCCGACACAATTGGCGTCCGTCGATTCAAGCTATCTCGACAAGCTGCCTAAGGGGGATACCAGAGGCCCCTCTCCAAGCAGTATCGAGGTATGGTCGGCTATGGATTACGGCCCTAGCTTGACTCACACCTACGAAGTTCCAACGCGAGGTTCCGCGAACAATCCACACAACATTGCTTACAAAGGTGTCGCTGTTCGGCTCGATGCGGGAACAGGTGGCGTCGCACGAGGTCGATATTGGATGCTATTCGACACGGATACCCTTCGCATGGCAGCCGGTTGGACCGATACTGTAGATCATGACGACTCGAAAGTGAAGCCATCCACCTCTGGTGGTCAGAACTTTATCGACTGGCGCGGGATCCAATTCAACGGAGAACACGGCATACACCCGCGTTTGGTCGGTGCCATTGGATTTAGCAATTCTACCGGTCCTGGCTGGGGTAACCCAACGACGCAGTCCTTCCAGGATGACCAGAGAGTCCTCGGTCGCGATGAACGTCGATATGGACCATTGCCTCGCGAATGGGGAAAATACAAAGGGCAATATCACTTTGGCAATCGTTCGATCTTTTCGTATTCGATCGGTGATACCGAAGTTTTGGAATCTCCATCGATTCAGCCGTTCGACGATTCAAGCTTGTCTCCGGTGTTCTTGCGTAGCTTTAACATTGGTCCGCGAACAACCGATCTGTATCTCCAAGTCGCCGAACACGCCGATCAAAATGCCATCGCAACCTATCCCAACCCCGATGATTTAACGCTGATACAGCTTGATTCAAGTAATTCGAATCCAGGAACCAAAGCCGCCATGGCCTATGATGGCAGTGCATTCTTTGAGCTAGAAAACGCATCAAATTACGACACCTTCCAAAAAGACTTTACCGTTACCGCCTCTATCAAAACCTCTTCCGATGGGACGATTTGGTCTATCAGTGAGGGTGGGGAAAAATGGATTCCGAACGGTCAAAGCTTTTTTATTCGCGATAGCAAACTCTGCTTTGACATCGGTTGGGTAGGTGCGGTCCAAGGCAAAACTTCAATCGCAGACAATCGATGGCATGATATTGCCGTTAGCTGGCAAAAATCAAGTAAAACCGTGCGTCTGTTTGTTGACGGCAAGCTTGACGCTAAGGGAGTGCTTGCGGCTAAAGAACCATTGGCCAACCCAGTGTTCCGGTTCGGTTTCACCTCTCCTAATTTTCCTCAATCCAACGCATTCCAAGGGGAAATGCGAGAAGCGAGCTTCGTTCAAAAAGGGATCGAATCGAATTCACGCACGTTTACTGGTTTTCAAGATGGAGACCCTTCCATTCTCGGCAAATGGACTCTCGACAGCCAGTCTAACACACCAGGGCATGATCAAACGAGCAGCAAAAATCATGCGATAGCTAGGAGGACCCATGAATCGAATATCAAGCACAGGAATGTTACAGCAGGCATTGTACCAGCCATACCTCAGATGAAATGGGTTAAAGATGGCGGCGCACTCCGCTTAATGATTCCAGCGGGGAAAGAGCCGATTCAGTTCTCCATTTGGCAACCTACTTATCGCGAAGCGGATGCACCAAAAATCGACGACATCGCTGTCCATAAAGCGGTGCAACAATTTGTTCGCATCGGAATCGACTTGAATCGTTACGTTCAAGGAGGACCGCCACGCTGGCCCGATAGAGTCGTGACGATTCTGCAACCGGGACGCACGACGGGGGCCTTTGCGATCGATATACTTACGCCCCCGGACAACAATCCGTGGCTTGCGCAGTTTCGACCAACCGGTATTGATTTCTTCTCTGATGGTCGGATGGCGGTGTGCACCTGGGATGGAGACTGCTGGATCGTTGAAGAGAAAAAGTCGGGTGACCAAATTTCTTTACAATGGCAGCGAATTGCATCTGGAATGTTTCAGCCATTAGGGCTCAAGATTGTTAAAGAGAAGATCTATGTGACTTGCCGCGATCAATTAGCGATTCTCCATGACCTAAATGGAGACGGCGAAACAGACTACTACGAGTGCTTTAACAATGATCACCAAGTCACCGAGCACTTTCATGAATTCGCGATGGGACTACAGACCGACGACGCAGGTAATTTTTACTATGCCAAGTCTGGCTGCCATGGAAAAGCGGCAATTATTCCGCATCATGGCACTCTATTGGAGGTTAGTGCCGATGGGTCCCAAACCAAGATTCTTGCTACCGGGTTTCGCGCTGCCAACGGAGTCTGCTTGAATCCTGATGGTTCGTTTGTGGTGACTGATCAAGAAGGATTTTGGAATCCAAAGAATCGGATCAATTGGGTTACACGTTCCGAGACAGGCGAACCGAACTTTTATGGCAATATGCTCGGGTATCATGACGTGACAGATACGTCAGACGCAGCAATGGTGCCTCCGCTTTGTTGGATCACGAATGAGTTCGATCGTTCGCCAGCTGAATTGCTTTGGGTCGATAGTGAACGATGGGGATCGCTCAATGGTTCACTCCTGAATCTATCCTATGGCTATGGTAAAGTCTTTTTGGTGCCACACGAGAGCGTCAATGGCAAGGTACAAGGGGGCATGATTGAGTTGCCTATTCCAGCGTTTCCGACAGGTGTCATGCGAGGGCGTTTTTCCCCACGGGACGGGCAACTTTATTTGTGCGGCATGTTCGCTTGGGCGGGCAATGCCACGCAGCCTGGAGGTATGTACCGACTGCGAATGACGAGCGAAAGCGTCAATTTACCGCTAGAGCTTCACGCGAAGAAATCAGGCTTGGAGCTCACGTTCGCGAAAGCGATCGATCCCGCTTCGTTGGATTCCGCAAAGGTTTCTATAAAAACGTGGGGGCTCAAGCGTACCGCGAACTACGGTTCACCGCATCTAGACGAAAAGAACTTGCCGATCGAACAAGTAAGCCTTTCGCCTGACGGTCATCGAGTCACCATATTGCCTCGCGGTTTACAACCGACTTGGTGCATGGAAATCCAATACAGTTTCCGGGACATAAGTGGCGAGGTGGTCAAGGGAACGATTCACAATACCGTTCATGAGCTTAGCGAATGAAAGAAAGACCAAAGAGTGTGCTTTCTTTGGTTTGCGGGTCGATTGAGGTTTTCTTGTTGGGCCATTTCGGAACAATAGGTTAATCAACTGAATCAAGATCGGCCCTGAATCATGAGCTTGCAAAAAACGTATGATTTAATCTTAGTGGGTGGAGGAGTCATCGGCTTATCCATCGCTTGGGAATGCGCTCAGCATGGATTAAAGGTAGCGGTCATTGATGCAGGTCGAGTTGGTAGCGGATCATCATGGGCAGGTGCGGGCATACTACCTTCGGGTGCCACTATCGAGCCGCAGGACCCGCTCGAACAGCTGAGAGCCTTGTCTCATCAATTGCATGAAACATGGGCTGTCAAATTACTGGAGCAGACGGGCATCGACAACGAGTATCGAAAGTGCGGTGGGCTTTACCTGGCGAGATCGGCAGGAGAAAAGGCAACGCTGGCGGCTAATCGTGTTTGGTGGCAGGAACATGGCATACCCTTTCAGCAAGTAAGTCAAAACGAGGTGGAGATGCTTGGTTTTGGGCGAACAGGGGACGAGGGGGCATCACGCAATTTGCAGTCGGACAAGCGTCAATTTTGGTGGTTGCCGAATGATTGCCGAGTCAGGAACCCACGGCATATCAAGGCTTTGCTCGCGGCCTGCAAAGCGAGTGGTGTTGAAGTTGTTGAGCACAACGCGGTTGTCGATATCAGCCGCACGAGCGATTGGGTTGTCGCTTGTAAGGTGGGGTGTTACCAGGCTTCAAGAGTTTGTTTGACAGTCGGGGCGTGGACTGTGCAACTCCTAGCGAGGCTCGGTATTGAGACAGGGATTATGCCTGTACGTGGCCAGATGCTTCTTTATAAGTTGGATGACAAGCCGTTCGATTGCGTCGTCAACGAGGGGCATCGTTATTTAGTCCCACGCGACGATGGTCATTTGCTGGTGGGATCGTGCGAAGAAGAGGTGGGTTTTGTGGCCGAAACGACAGAATTCATGCTATCTGAGCTTAGGGGGTGGGCTGAATCAATTTTTCCTCCGCTTAAAGATCGATCGGTGATCAAGAGTTGGGCAGGTCTAAGACCTGGTTCCTTTGACTCTTACCCGTATCTCGGACCAATTCCCAGCATGCCTGGACTATCGATTGCGGCGGGGCATTTTCGGCACGGTTTGCATTGGTCCACGGGCACGGCGTTGCTTATGCGGCAGTTGATTTGTGGGGAAGCGACCAGCATGGAACTAAGTCCGTTTCACGTTTACCGCAAATTTGGCACGCTATCGGTTTAGTTAAAAAACGCTACAATTCTGCGGTCTGTTCGCATTGTTTAAAAGAGACGGCATTTGCCTCGCGAGCGTTGTATATCACGATTGTCACATTGGAAGAGCCACGTAATGACTCGATCTCCTGAGCTAGATCTTTATTCCTTTATCCGAGATGTTCCTGACTTTCCCAAGCCCGGGATTATCTTCAAGGATATAACCCCTCTTCTCAATCACCCTCTCGCTTTCCGCGAATCGATTGCCCGAATGGCAGACATGTTTCGTGGAAAACAGATCGATTCAATTGTTGCAGCGGAGGCGCGAGGCTTTATTTTTGCGGCCCCTTTGGCCCTAGAATTGAACGCTGCTTTTGTTCCGGTTCGCAAACCAGGCAAACTCCCGCATGATACGCATTCCTTTAGTTACGATCTCGAATACGGGCAGGATACCTTGGAGATTCACAAGGATGCCGTACGTGCTGGTCAGAAGGTTCTAGTTGTAGATGATTTGCTCGCGACGGGAGGGACCGTTGGAGCCTGCTGCTCATTGCTTTCCCACTACAATGTTGACATTGTTGGTTGTTTATTCTGCATCGAACTAACATTTTTAAACGGCCGGGACAAGCTCGTGCCTTATCAAATCGAAAGCCTACTGAAATACTAGTGTCAGAAAACCGAACTCAAACTTCGTCGGGCAACGACAAAACGATCGAAAGCGTTTATCCCGCCGAAGAGATAATTGCGGCTCGAACAATGCCACCGCGTCGTCATCGTCCTTGGATCATGCCGACGTTTCTGCTCATTGCGACCATCGTGTCGATGACTTGGGCCGGGATTACAGCTTGGAATCCCATGAACGTATGGGAGCAAGCGGCTTACGAAGGTTCGATGTTTACCATTCGCAAGCATGTGCTGGCAAACTGGAGTGGAGGTTTAGTGTTTTCTCTATCGCTCGCCGTGATCCTCGGAGCGCACGAGTTGGGGCATTACATCGCAACGAGACTCTACAAAATCCCATCAACTTTACCACTATTCATTCCATTTCCGATTGGACCGACTGGCACTTGTGGTGCTGTTATTTTGATGGATGGATTCAAAGCAGATCGCAAGCAGATTTTTGATATCGGCATTGCCGGTCCGCTGGCTGGATTGGTGTTCGCCATTCCGATCGCTTGGTTCGGCCTTACAAGTAATAGCTTCCTAGAAACGACCACCTCAACAATTCAATTTGGTCAGCCGCTGGGCATTTCTCTTTTGAACAAACTCGCTAATCCTGACAGTCCTGTGGCAAGAGACTGGATTCCTAATACTTCCATGAATCCCATGCTGATGGCTGCATGGGTCGGATTGCTAGTTACTGGTCTAAATATGATCCCGATTAGCCAGCTCGATGGCGGGCATGTATTGTTTGGTTTGCTCGGAAAGAAATCGGGAGTCGTTTCACTCAGTGTTTACTTCGCCTGCGTCACTTATGTAATCTATTCAAGCATCAAGTATCGTGAGCCGGTATTTATCTTGATGTTGATACTGATTCCGCTCATGGGGATCTCGCATCCACCGAGTCGTAACGACAATGTAAAACTCGGTCCAGTAAGAGTGCTTCTGGGGATGGTTGCGTTAACAATCCCCATACTATGTTTGCCATTGCGGCCGATCCAGATTTTATAGAAGCCGACTAGTTCGTCTTTAATTGCTGAAGAACTTCGGTAACGATCTTAGAAATCACAGCATCGTCTACAACCGGTGTTACTGGCGAGGATTTTGGCTCTCGCATAAAGTCGAATTTCGAAAGCAATTCGCTGATGCGAGCTTGAGTTCGGTCGGCAGCGGTAGCTTGTTGAGGTGTTAGGGGAGTGCGTGATTCGCCCAGGTTCCAGCCACGTATCTTCGCCCCTCTTCGGAAACCTTCGGGGAACTCTGCTGTTCCTAACATTGCATCAAACAACGGTAACAACTGGTATTGAAGAACCATTGCCAAATCCCAATTCTTGGCACGGCATGCTTCGTAGATGGCGCGAGTTAACTCCGGGACAACGCCGCTGGTTGCGTTCGTTCCGCCGTCGGCACCAATCATTAACATTGGAACCAAGGCCGCATCCCAGCCTGTCATGAAAAAGAAATCATCTCGCATAGGCTTCACCTCGGAGATCATGCGCATCATGTGAGGTATGTCTCCTGAGCTGTCTTTGATCCCCACTACGCGCGGGCAGTCTTGAGCTAGTCGTTTTACGGTCGCCACATCGATGGGGGAGGCGAACAAAGGAATATTGTAAAGCGTCACATCGACACTTACGCGATCTGCGATTTCCTTAAAGTATGCGTAAACGCCATCTGGAGCGAGTCGATAATAAAACGGAGCGACGATCGCAACGGCGCGGCAGCCCAAGGCACCGTAGGTATCGCACGCGCGAACTGTTTCATCGACGTTGGCTTCGGCAGCCCCAGCCAGAATCGGCACACGTCCGCGAGTTTGGTCGGCAACCACCTGGATCACACGCTTGCGCTCTTCGGGTGTAAATCGAACGAACTCGCCGGTACTGCCATTGGGGTAAAGGCCGTGTACACCTTTATCTATTAGCCAATCGACATAACCGCGGAGCTTATCTTCGTCGAGTCGCCCGTGGGAATCCAGTGGAGTTATATTAGGGGTAAAAATACCGGAGAGAGGTGGCTTGTTCATGCTTCCAAAATACCACACGATACGCAAAGTGGGTATTGTTTACCAATTTTTCGGGTAAAACCGCCCGTTTTCGTTTTCAGATTGCCACAAAAGAACCGTAATTAATGAGTCGATCCGCCTCAGTATTAGGAAACACCATCTGGATCGCACTATCGGTGGCTACCCTGCTTTATCCGTGCCTCCCAGCCCAAGATCCTAACGGGGAAATTTTCGCGCTATCAAGGTTCGACTTTGCCCTCATATACCTCGCCAGCCCAGAAGCCCTTTGGCTCCAGTGGACCGCGGGATTACCTTTGAACTACTGGGCCGTACGTGGGGACACGGTTGCAATTGCAATGGTTTGGATAGTTGTATTGGGTTTGGTCGGAGTTCTTTGTTTGGGGGAGCCAAAACGGCATGAACCGAAACAGAATGAGAGCCGGATCGCATTTTGGTCGTTGAGGCTTGTGTTGGGGTATTCGATCCTGCAGGCCGTTTTCAATGCTCAAGAATGGCTGCCGACTATAAACAAATTGCCAATCACTGTGATTCTGTTGGCGATAGTTCCTATTGCCAGCTTCGTGTGGAGAACGCGGCATCGAAAACTGGATTCTCAAACGATAGTCGATTCGAAAAACGCGAGTGGAAGCCAATCAGCAGATCAGTCACTGGACAAACCGTGGAAGCGTCGTCTGTATGGGCTGGCAACTATAAGTTGCGTTCTTTTGGCAATCATTCATATCGTTGGTGCGATGGTCCCAAGCGTTGATGTACAAGTTCGAAATCAAAAGTGGGTCAGCACAGCGGACGCGTACGAGCAACAAAACGCAGCGAATGTGATGTTGCATTCGGAAGGCGGCGACACAAAAAAGGCAACATTGGCTAACAGTGGTCAATTGGATGCTGTTGCGTTTCTATCTATGGCAATATTGCAGGTTGATGTCCGCAAAAGTTCATTTGGATTAATCGAGTCAACACCGTCATATGGTGTGTCATCTGTTTATCCCGCTTTGCTTGCGAGCAAACTAGTTGATGTCATCATTGGGATTGCAGGGTTCTTGGTTATTTGGGGGCGAGCACGAGAGTGTTCTGGCCGGGGTCCTGCCATAATCATGTTGATGCTGCTTCTGTCTACTCCTGCGACGCTTGAGCTTGGGAGGCTCGGAAGAGTGGAATGGTTAGCAACAACACAGCTCGCCGCAATAATCTCGGTTGTATCTCGAAGGAGCGAAGCCTTACGGGCCAGGTCTTGGGTTTTGGTTTCCATTTTGTCGCTTCCAGTTTTAGAGTGGCTTCTGTCGCTGAGTACTCAACCTGTCGTTCCGGAAGTCGATCGCTTGGGAGCTCTTTTACGATTTGTCGGTTTTTCAACTTTATTTGCAATACCATGGATTGGATGTTTAGCGATTGGAACGCTCACCAGACGTACTAAATCGCATTTAGTTTTAGTTGGGGCAGGGGCTGGACTTTTTGTCATCCTCAGTTTTATCTGCAGCACCCCAGACCGATCTTGGATTCCCGTTTTAAGCTTCTTCGCGCTACCCGTAGCGAGTGGCGTTTCCTGGCTCTTGGAAAATCAAAATCGTTTTATTGGGTTCATTGCTTGGTTTGGCATCATGGTTGTGAGCCTTGTTAACGCAGCGTACTGGCCTACTATGGAGAATCGTGTTCTAGCTCCGGTTGAATGGTTAGTTTTGGAGAATTGGTTGGAGTATGGAGAGGCACAGGAGGATGTGCGATCCAGATACCCTATAGAATTCAGAAAGCAGCTTCGCGATGGTAGTTTGGAGTTAAATTCCACGGTGTTGTTGTTGGGCACCAACGATGATTTGGATGTACCGATTTCCTGTGTAACCATTTCGCCGATTCTACCAATGGACAAAGAGACGATCGAATCTTGGATTCAGCAGTCGAAAGTGACTCACATTGGGATCGTTTCGAATCCTGAGGGAAGCGATTCGGAATCGCGAGCTTTTGGCGAGGACAACGAACGAATGGTCCGGAGTCATTTAGAGCGTTTGGATAAGCAAGGAATCATTCAAAAACAATCGGTCTCTGCGGACTGTTTCGATTTGACATTGTTCAAAGTCCGACGATAGTCAAAAGCAAATAAAAGAGCCGGGGACCGGGGTTACTGGCATTTCCCATCTTAATTGTATCTTCGCGTTATCTTCATCATTGCCCAATGATCTCAGCCTATTATTTCGGTCGCTAGCATTTCACGTAATTCTTTCAAGGAGATCGTTTATGATCACGGTTTGGAATGCAACTTCGAGAGCGGAACAGAAAAATCTTTCAGAGCGGATTATTGAGTTCCTTTATTTGGGACTCGAACATGAGAACTCGGACGTTCGTCGTCGTATTCGAGAAGCGACCCATATCGCTTCTCGAGCAGCATCTGAGAATGCCGAATCGTCCATGGTTGTTGCGTCTCTTCTGTACATCCCATGCCAAATGTTGGCACGGGGCGAATACTCATCGGAAATGTGGAGTGGAGATTCCTTGTTGGAGAGCGGCACTCACGATTGGCTTCTAGAACATTTCGGACCAGACATTGCCGAGGTCATTCGTTTGCAGCCTCACGCGTTTCGATATTTGTCGTCCGTGGTGCCCGGCTATTTTCATCGCCTAGATGCGGAAGTACAGAAGCGAGTCTATCGCGAAGGTGGCATGCTCTCACCGGATGAGCAATTCGCGTTCGCTAATTCTCGCTATTTTGCAAACGCGATGCGTCTGTCTCGTTGGATTGATAAGCGAGCGGAGCGTTGGATGGAATCGCACGACGTCGATTTCTTCGCCTACTTCATCGAATCGGTTGTGACCAAATAACCCATTGTCTACGGAAGGGTTTCATCATTCGTCAACAGTTGTACCTTGAATTGATCGAGAATGTTCCAAGGGAGTTCTTCAAGCGGGGTGGGCTCTTTAAGTTGATCGTTCAATTCTTTCAGCAGTAACGGAATTTCAAGAGAATAGAGTTCGTGACGTTCTATCGTATCGTCCAATCCCGCCGCGCGTCTCGACGCCTGTGCGTTGACCCAACGTTCAATCTGACTTAGCGAGGAATTGGCCTCTTTGGTAATCGATGCAAGTTTCTTTTTTGGGCTCGCGATTTCAATTTGCCTGGATTTCTGTACTAATGCAGCGAGTTCCATCAACCAATCGAGTGGGGCGGAGAGATTCCGATCGAGATTTTGTGATTCGCGTGCAAACTTGATAGCGTCATCAAAGTTTCCTAGTCTGTATTCGACGAGAGCGAGCGTATTGGCATAGTAAGGCTGTTTTCGTTGACGGTGAAGCTCTCGCAATTGCAGTCGCCAGTGCTGTAGCAGATCCTGATCCGCACCTATTAGTGCTGCATACCACGCATTCCAATTGGCGAAATTGGGATCTGCTATCGGAGAACTGATTGTCCGCATCTTGTTTAATTGAGATACCGCATCGTCTCGTCTATTATTTCTTAAGTAGTACCTTACTACCAAAGGACTGGTCGACTCGGCATGATTTTCGATCAAGTTCGCAAAAGCGAGATGAACTTCTTCGGGCGATAGCTTGGGTTGTTGAAGTGCTGATCGAAGAATAAGCTCTCTAGCTTTAAGAAGCTCGTATCCTGTTTCAATCGATTTTTGACAATAAAACAGAACCGCTTTGTGGTTCCCGCTTTGGAGAGCGAGATTTGCCATCCCTAAAGCCCACGAATCATCTTGCTCCATCTCTCGGGATTTGATGCTCCATGTACTATAGTTTCGCCCGACGAATCGAAATATCGATCCTCCGTCGGGAGTGAATTGGATCAAGCCGAATCGACCATAGGGACCATTAAAGTTAAGTAGTTCGGTACCAACTTTGGAATCGAAGAGACGAAGTGTATCATCTTCACCGGCTGAACATAATCTCTGACCGTTAGGACTAAAAGTGACGCAGGTCACGTTGGATGCGTTTCCAATAGAAATACTTAGTGGTTCAAAAGACCGCTTCGATTTTACTTCGAATAAATCGTAGACGACGCATTTACCATCCAGACCGGCGACTGCGACTAATTCATTGGATGGAGAGTAGGCGAGTGTTCGAGGTTCGAAATCTAAACTCCAATCTTGTATCACTCTTTCTAGAGTCCAGTCCCAGATTTGTAGTTTCGGTGCAGGACTAGATGTCGTAACGAGAATATGATTACGGTTTGATAACGCTCTAGCGAGGCAGATTCCATTCTTGGAAGTTTTTGTAGGAGTTTCTTCAGGCTCGGTTTTGTTGATCGTGAAAGAGGAAATTTGAGTTCCGGTCTCGCAGTTCCAGACACACAGATTCCCTCCGTTGTCGACCGAAACAAGAGTCTTGTCATCTAAAAAGTCGAGGGCCGAAATTGGATCTGAGTGAGCATCCCATTGATAGATCTTTTCGAGTGTGTTTGGATCCCACAAACAGACGGTTTTGTCGAGGCTACCTGATGCCAACCGTTTGCCATCACGCGAATAAACTATCTTAGTCAACCAGTCTGAGTGACAATAAACCGATTGCACTAATTCCATCGTGTCGAGATTGCGTATTTCGATTCGAGGATCGCCTGTAAATACAGCACTTCTCGCATCGGATTTGCGAATCGCCATCGCAATCTCGCGTTTTGTTGGGTGGAACGCGAAATCGGCTACGGCACCTCCGCCGCTCAATAGCTTAGAGAGCGGGGCGGTTTGCTTCTTCAAATTCCAAACGCGAAGTGCACCATCAGCACCACCAGTTAGAACGCGTTGCGCATTCTTGGATATACTTATTGTGCGTACGTTGCCTCTGTGGCCATTCAACTCCTTAATGATCTGGTGATTGTGTAGCAGTCTTACTTCTACCCCCTCGCCGTAGCCTGCTTGCGCGTAGATCAAAGAATCTGGAGACGGAGCTATAAAAGAAAAGTAACGCACCTTCTGTTCGTTTAGGAAGCTGAGTTTTTCTTGCCGTATTTCGAATTCGAGGACCGTGCCAGAAAAGAGCTGAATCCATACGGACTCGCTTTTCGGAAACCAGACAACTTGTCTCGCATCTCCGATATCGTTTAGCTGACAAAGGAGACCTTTATCCAGGTGCCACAAGCACACAATCCCATCGTGTGAAGATGTGATGAAACGGTTGTGAGATCCAAAGGCGATTCCCTGTACAATGGACTGATGTTCTTTATGCTTCTTGATGACCTCACCTGCCGCTGCATCAAGAATCAGAACCTCTCCCTTGGTCGTACCAATTACAATTTTGGAGCCATCGGGGGAGTAAGATGCGACTCTCGCATTTACAGATGCGATCTCTCGCTTCATCAGTCCGGATTCCAAGTCCCATTCGATAACACCGCCAAACTTCTTGCTTTCGGAGACGACAGCTGCGGAAAGCAGTCGCGAACCATCTGGGGAGAACTGGACTGCGGTAATTTGGCAATTCGGATGTCCTTCCAGCGTGAATACGTGTTTGTTGGTATCGACATCCCAGACCTGAATGGATTGCGGATTGTCCTTGCCCCATAAACCAACTTCCCACGCCACTTTTTTTCCATCGGGACTGATCGCTGCGGCGTTGACTGGCATGCTTGCTGGAGCCGATTCCCAATATGCGTCGCTAGCCGACTCGTTGAGGTATTTCCATTCCCAGTCACGAAATCGAGGGTCGCATTCTTCGAGGATCTTGCGGCATCTCATGACGTCATGGGATGACAATTCGATGGCAGCCAAGGCAATCTGGCTACCATAGAGAACTCGTTCAGCATGTTGTCTAGCGACTGTTTCTAGTTGGGCGCGCCGGGAAGCAGAAAGCCAGAATAATATGGCAACGAACGAAGTGATCATGCATAACGCAATTACGCTGACCGCGGTAGGGTGTCTTCTCGACCATTTGATCGAATGTTCTGCAATACTTGGCGCTTTGGCCTGAATAGGATTGTGTGTAAGAAATCGTTGTAAGTCGTTTGCTAGTTCTATGGCGGTCGGATATCGATTGTCAGGTTTTTTTTGAAGGCACTTGTTGCAAATGACTTCGAGATCCCTTGGGATTCGGCGCGAGATAGTTGACAGTGGTTGCGCATCGTCTTGGAGAACTTGATCCAGTGTCTCTTTTACGGTTGGCGCTTGGAATGGTGGCTTGCCAGATAAGCAATGGTATAGAATCGAACCGAGCGCATAGACATCGCTTTGAACGCAGATGGCCCCGAACTTTGAGTCGATCTGTTCCGGTGCCATGTAACACGGAGTGCCAAGAATCTTGTCGTGTTCTTCGACGTCTCCAAGTCCAGCAGCCAATCCGAAATCTGTTACTTTTGGTTCGAAGCCACGTGCAACCGACGAAGCCTGCCCGCGAGAATTCGGTTTTGCCTCAATGGATAACTGCGAATGTAAGCCCAGGGCTTCTGGGCGGTCGCTAGGTGCGAGCAGAATGTTACTGGGTTTAAGGTCGCGATGAAGGATCTTTCTTTCGTGTGCGTAACCAATCGCTCGCGCGATGATTGCGATCAACTTGGCTGCAACGGTAGGTGTGAGAGGGTAATGACGGATCGCATCAGCCAAGGTTCCTCCAGATACGTGCTCCATCGAAAAGTAAGGCATTTCATCGTGCATTCCCACTTCGAAAATCTGGACAATATTAGGATGTTGCAATTGTGAAGCTATTTCCGCTTCTTTGACTAATTCCGCAACAGTGACTTTGTCTCCAAACCTCAACCCATCGACGGTTTTAATCGCGACAATTCGATCAAGAGACTTTTGAATCGCTTTGTAGACGATTCCCATGCCTCCTCGTCCAATGGTTTCCACGATCTCGTAGTCGCCCATCTGTTGCGGCGACTCATTTGACGATTGCAGTTCCTTGTGTCTTCGTGAATGACTGCGGGGTTTGCTGGGAATCGCTCCCTGTTCCAATAGCGGTACAAGGATTCGCCCTACTTGGAACAATCTTTCAAGCTTGCCCTGCATGTGGGGAAATCGGGCGAAAAACTGCGAAACCAATTCGCTTTCCGATTCTGGATTCAGTTCCGTCTTGATAGTGAATTCGGTGTAGAGGAGCTCCATAACCGAATCTTCGTCATTACAAAGACTCGGAAACCGTTCGAGTATATCTTCCGATCGGGCATTCCCTCCATCGAGGAGATCCCTTTCCAACTCAGATAGAGCTTGAGACAAAACGGGATTCTTGACTGGGTCACTCTCTGAAATAAACACTTTTCTATTGTCTCGGTATTTCGATGTTTGACTCCCAATAATTCTAATCTAGAAAGACTCGCTACATTAGGATTTTGGGATAAACCGAAGCAGCTTGGTTTCGGTTATACTTCTAGTATGGCAGAAAAGGACACGGCCCCAAAAGACTTGTGCGAAACCACCCGGCTTCTTCAACTTAGTCTGAGGGGGCATTTTTTCGGTAACCCTTCACCAGTGAGGGAACCTACTAATCTACTATTCCTCCTCCCGTCCTTTTCGTTACCACCAATTGCCGAAAAATGTCCAGCAATCAAGAAAGCGAAGATGGTTCTGTTCGAGCTAATGCGGATTTCGAGATATTGTTAGCAGAGGCTGCTCTTGGGTCTCTTGATGCGCAACAGGCATTGGTAGATAAATATGCGGATGAGGTCCGCATCGTTGCGAGAGTGCTTTTAGGGCCGCAGTTGAGGCAGCATTTCGATTCCATAGACTTGGTTCAATCCGTCCATAGATCCATGCTTATTGGCCTGCGGATGGAGCGTTATCAGTTTTCCAGTCCCGATAAGCTCATTGCCTTGGCGTGCGCGATTCTTCGTCGAAAAGTAGCCAAGAAATGGAGGAATTGCAGGCGGCAAATTACTGTCGACCTCGACAAGAACGGCGACTCGCCGCCCGTTTCGAAGATATTGAGTGACCTCACCAATCGTGAAACGGACCCTTCGTTAATTGCTCAGTTCGATGATCAGCTGGCTAATCTATGTAGGCGTCTGTCTGAGTCAGATCGATGCATGCTGGAAATGAGACTGGGCGGATTCTCAAATCAAGAAATCGCCGAAGCGTTGGGAATTCATCCGATCGCTCTTCGCGTCAGGTGGACGAGACTCAGAAAGCGGCTCAGCTTGGCAGGAGTAAACCAAGAACTTATCTAGAATCTTCTTGCACGAATCGAACGTGATCTGTTCCAAATTGGGGGGCGAGTTGTTCGATCCATTTTTGTGGGACTTTAATCTAAATCGGGAAAAAGTTCTTTTTTCGGAACTTTCGGTAACATTGTGGGGCGTCTGAGGCATTTGGGTGTATCCGTATTCTATGGCTACACGAGTCTACCATGTCCTCATTCCGCTCTTCCCGAAATCGTCGGCAACGTGCCAGACGTGCAAAAATCCAAAGACGGCAGTTAGTCGTCGAGTTTCTTGAGAATCGTCAACTGTTGGCGGTTGATCTGGAGATCCCTGTGGTTTCCGGAATCTTTAGCTCCGACCTGACTCTGCGAGCTCAAGGTAACCAGCTTCAACTGGTGAACACCGGGACCGACACCGTTGTCGTTCAAGGGAATTTCAGCGGACAGACCGATGGAGTGGTCAACATAACCCGACAAGGGGCGAGCGGTTTACCAGTCGATCTGTTCAACGATACGATTCGCATCGACTTGAACAGCCTTCAGTCGCTCAACTCGCAAGCCTTCGTTGGTAGCGGGCTGAGGATCAACTTTGACGGTGGTACGCCTCCACCGATCTTACCTCTGTCGGATGAAGTGATTCTGGTCGGCACCAATGCGAATCTTAACTATGGTTTCTCGGTTGTGGCCAGCTCGGTTATCACTACAAACCCTCAGGGTGTAGTCACTGCAACGTTTACAGGACCATTTTCGCTTCGGTCGCAGCCATCCACCACGGGATCGGCCGATACGACCAATCCATTACAAGTGCTGGCGAAACCCACAGCAGCCATCAATATAACCGGAGGCTCGATCTCCGCCGCAGGCATCACGTTGGAAGCGGTGGCTATAGTCGACGTGGACATTGCGGCTACTTCCCTGGTCGATGGTCAAGTGAGCTTTGCGACCCTGATTGTAAACTCGGATGCCAACGTAAATATCTCAGGTAACGCCATCTTAACGACCACTGGCGTTACTAATCTGACGATCCTTGCCAATTCGAATGTTGATGGACTGGTGGGACGAGCTCCGTCCGATGATGGCGATACCAGCGATGACGATCGTCAGGATGATGCGGCGGTCGCCAATGCTACCGTCCAAAGTGATGTGGGGATCAATATCAGCGGCGCGATTATCAATGTCGGCGGTTCCGCTAATATCACCTCGCAAAATACCGTTACCTCTACGACCAACGCCGATGGCCGGATCGGAACGTCGGACGCTGGCGGAACCGTGTCGATCAACTCGATCTTGGGCAACACGACCCTGCTCATCGATGGAAATTCGTCGGTTACGGCAAATGGTAATCTGGTGCTGCAGTCCAACAGCGATCGCACTTTAGTTGCCAATGCCTTCGCAACACCGCGCGGTGTGACCGATGATGACGATGAGAATACTGATACCGAAGGTGAGTCAGCACTTGAAAACAATGCGGAGACCAACGATGGCGACCTGAAATTCGCAGCCGCCGTGGCGGTCTCTTCGTTGCTAGGGGACACGCGAGCCACCATCAACAACGCGACGGTTCGTTCGAATACTGGCAATCTGTCCCAGTTCGCCAATTCCCAGTACTCGGTCACCACCATCGCCGACAGCTCGAATGCAACCGGCACCGGAGGCTCGAACAACAATACCAGCGCGGGCGTTGGTGTTTCCGCAGCGATTCAAACCATCGATACCGATACCGAGTCGCTGGTGAGCGGCACAAATACGGTACTCGATGGCAACAATGTCAACATCAACGCCAGCACGCTCAATAGCACCACGATGCTGGACAGCGTCTCCGGCCCCAGCAACCCCGACGCAACGTCCAATGGTGACTTGGGCGTGGCTGGTTCCCTGGCGATCGGTACAAGCATCGTCAACACACGCTCGATGATCCAACCTTCGGCAGTGGTCGACCTGTCGGGGGCCAATCTGAACATGACCTCCACCAGTGTGAATACGGCCGCAGCCCGCGCGCTGCCGAAGGAATCCATCAGCAACGAGAGCTTGGGCGTGGGAGCATCCTTTGCGCTAAATATCCTTGATCGCACGACATTGGCCTCGGTCGAAAACAACGCACGCATCAACAATGCGGCTAACGTATCGCTATCGGCCACTTCCAACAGCACCAAGACCACCGAGGCTCAAGCCGGCGCGAAGGGCGGAACCGCCTTTGCCGGGGCTTTAGCCATGTTGATTGCCAACGAGGACACGGTGGCTCGCTTGGAAAGCAACGCCAACCCGACGACAGCGATCTCCGGCAATTTGACGCTGCAAGCCAACCATACGGGTAGCGCGACCACCACTGCCAACGGAGACGCCGAGGGTGGCGAGGATGCCGGAATTGGTGCCGCTATGGCCATGGCCTACCTCAATGAGATCACAGCGACAACCACCAATCGCAATTTGAACGTTCCCGGCAACATGACTTTTTCGTCGCTCTCGACCAGCTCCAGCACCGCCAATTCGCTGGCCAGTGCCACCGGCGCAGAAAAGGAAAGCAACAATGATACAACCGATGCTCAGGCCAATGGTAATCGCCAAGTCGGGAATAACCGCGCTTCGGGAGCGGGTGCTCGCACCTCGGGCAACACCGATACTCCTTCAGCGGCCACATCCACAGGCGGTTCGATTGCTGTGGCAGCGGCTCTGTCGCTGAACATTCCCAAGGGAGTAGTGCAAGCCACGATCCCCAACAATCGCAATATCACGGTTGGCGGCGTGACCAGCTTGACAACGCAAGCCAATCATGATGCCACCACCACCGCCGACGCGTCGACGACTCAGTCCGGCGATTGGGGTGTCGGCGTCGGAGTGGCCATCCTGGCAGCTGATCTTGTCAACGAAGCCACGATTGGCACTGGAGTCACGTTAAGCACCGATGGCTTGACGTTGGATGCAGGCATGCGCGACGTGGCGTCGAACATGCAGCACAACTTCTCCACCAACGCTACTTCAGGTGCCGGTGGCGGCGACAACGGCATCGCTGGTTCGGTGGCCATCGCCGTCATTGATATGGATACACGGGCGTTGGTTCAGTCCGGCACAATCCCCTCTACCATTACCAACATCAACGGTCTCAGCGGCTCCCCCATTACGATTCGAGCGACCAACAATACAACTTCCACGACGGAGGCTCGCCCCAACGAAGACACCATTGGGGCGTCAGGTAAGGATTTCGGCTTAGGTGGTTCATTTGCTCTGGCCCGTCCCGAATTGCGGACAACGGCCGAGATAGCATCTGGGGCCAACCTGGCATTGCTGAGCAACGGAGTCAATCCGACCAACCTCACCATTGAAGCACTTGCGGACATCAATACTACCGTGGTGGCTGAAAATGGCGGAGCCAACGAAGAAACGGATGATGACCCTGATAGCGATTCCATTGGTATTGGAGCAGGCGTCGCCCTGCTGCTGGCCAATAACGACACTCGGGCGAACTTGGGCTCGGGGAACTCGCCGAACTGGAGTGGTAACGCCACCCTCCGCGCTCGTCACGAGCACACGGTTCGCGGAACGGCAGATGGAAATGCTAACGGTGGTGGAAACACTGGGATCGGCATCTCGTTTGGGTTGAACCTTGTCGAAGACGATGTATCGGCCACGATTGGCAGGAGCCTGGTGGTGGGCGGCAATTTTTTGCTCCAGTCACAGCTTGAACTTGACAACGAGATGAGCGCCACGGCCAGTTCGAGCGGTACGCAAAGCACAAGCAATACGCCCGACGACGAGGCGGCTGCTCAAACCGGTCCAGCTCGAACAAACACCGGTTCCACCACGACCTCCACGCCAGGAAGAAACGAATCCGAGGGGCAAGCACAATCGTTGCAAGCTCAAGGCAGTGCGGCAGATGAGTCCGGCAATCAGTCGGACGGTCTAGGAGTATCTGCGGCAGTTGCGCTTAGCATCGTGCCGGTCTCCAATCGGGCTGAAGTCCTGAACGGCGTGACGATTAACGCTACTGGAACAGCTCGCGTCTCAGCCAGGAACCACTTCGATAGCGAGACGCTGGCTCTGAGCGATACGGTCAGTCTGTCGTTAGACGAAGAATCGGAATCGGATCGAGTGGCTGCATCGGCTGCCTTCAATTTTGCCAAACTGACGAATGAAGCCATCGTTAGGAATGCAACCGTTCGAGGAACCAACGTTACGGTAGAAGCGATTACCGCAGACGCTAGTGGCGCGGTTCAGGTCAATGAGATGATTGCCATGGCGGCTGCGGCTGCCGGAGGCCAGGGTGAATTGAGTGTCGCAGGCTCAGTAGCCATCAACGTCGTCGACATCGATGTCCTGGCTAGCACAGCCGCCGGTTCGACGATTGTTGCCACTGGAACGAACAACACGGGCAATTTGACGGTCAATGCCAACAACATCATGAACCCGCAAACGCTGGCTGCCAGCGCCGGTTTTGCGGCTCAGCAGGAGGGGGATGACTCCAAAGCCATCGGTGGCGCGCTAGCTTATGCCAACGTGGATCTGGATACCACCGCTCGCATTCAAGGGACTGCCAATGCGAATCGCATCATGACTGTCGATGCGGTCACGAATGTCCAGCCTCAGAGCACTGTCATCCCAGGGCTCAATGTCAATGTAGCCTTCACGGGACTAGCCGTCGCGGGCGCGGTCAGCGATGGTGAGGCTGACGTTGCCATCGGATTGGCCCTCAACGACTTTAACAACAATACGCATGCCTATATTGGCAACGAGGCGTCGATCAATCAGGCCGTTGTACAGAACGCAGCCGGAGTCAATCCATCGATCGTAGTGAGCGCGACCAACACGACCAACATCACGTCACTCTCTGGGACCTTGGGCGTTGCACTGGATGGCACGGGGGTCGGAGCGGGCTTCGAAATCGGCATCATCGACAACGAGACGTGGGCCTACATCGGCGACGAAGCGACCGTTGATGCGAAATCCGATATCAGTATTACGGCAACCTCTATGGAGGATCCAACAACTGCCACGATCAACGCCGGAGTTGGCGACGACGCGGGGGTCGCGGGGGCGCTGATTGTCTATGTCATCACCACCGACACGTTGGCTTGGGTTGGTGACCAAGCCGACGTCGAAAGCTCGGCAGGCAACGTTTCTGTGAAAGCGGATGGTACGTTCCAAATCGTAGGCTTTGCTGGAGCAGTTGGAGTAGGCATTAACAGCGTCGGCTTTGGGGCTTCGTTTCTAACGATCGTCCACAACGATACCGTTGAGGCTTGGATCGGTGATCTCGCCACGATCACCACGCGCGGAGACGCAGGTCTGACGGTCGAAGCCATTTCGCAGGAGGACATTATCGCCATTTCAGCAGCCATCGGTGCCAGCAGCAAAAACGCTGTTGCCGGATCGGCCACTGTCAATGTCTTGAACGAGACAACCGTCGCCAAAATCGGGAACAACGTTACCGTCATTGCCGAAAACACCGCCAACAGCAATACGCCCAGTATCAAGGTGCTAGCAACGGGTACTTCGAATTTGGTAACCGTGGCTGGTTCGATCGCGGCTTCGGGTAACGCCGCTGTAGGACTGGGTGCCGACGTGATGACCATCGACAAACGCACGGAAGCCTCCATCGGTACATCTGTGGTGACGGCTAATCCCAACGATGGTCCGCGAATCTACGCGGAAGGCAACATTGAGGTGAAAGCCAAATCCGTGGAAGACGTAACTAGCGTCTCTGCGGGGCTTGCTGCGAGCGGAGGAGTCTCGGTAGCAGTCAACGCTGGTGTTGGTGTCTTTGATGTGACCACGCGAGCCTTCATCGGCGACGATCCGGATGACTTCATGTTTTCACTAGGAGGAGGGAATACGCGCGCACGCGGGAACATCATCATCGATGCGGAAAGCGATAGTGAAATTGATAAGTGGGTGGGTGTTGTTGCCATCGGTAGCACGGCTGGTATCGCGGCTGGCGTGGGGGTCGGGGTGATCGATAAGAATACTCACGCCTTTATCGGTCAAGGTGCAAATGTAACGGCGGAGGGTTTGGGTAATGCCAGCTTAGTCAGAACGGGACAATTTGCAGTGAGTTACCCCTCGTGGCCCACGGCTACCAACGGCGTCGAGGCTCAAGGTGTGGGTGCCAACCCAGATATGCAAGGCTTGCAGGAACAAGGTGAGGTTGGTCTTCCCAATGTCAATTCAACGCGGCGCGCCGATAGCAACGAAAATATGGCGACCGACGAAGGGTTGACGGGACAACGAACCGTCCTGCCTGCCGAACGCAACGATTTCCGTGGGCTGTCCATCAATGCAACCAATCGCGACGATCACGGCTTCTACACGCTCTCGGGTGCCGGTGGGACTGTAGGAGTAGCCATCGCCGCCGGTGTTGGTGTTTTCACGACCAACACCACGGCAACAATCGGAGATAATGCCAAGATCAACAGGCTCAGTCACAATGGCAGTGACTCTCAGTCGGTGAATGTGACTGCTGCCAATGACTACCAGCAAGTCATGGTGGATGCCGCCGCAGCAGGTGGTGTGGTGGGTGTCAGCCCATCAGTCGGCGTGGCAGTTGTCGAAGTGAATACCGAAGCGTCCATTGGCAGTGGGGCTCTGGTGAATGCCAAAGACGACATCATCATCGAGGCTAGGAGCACGGATGATCTTCTCATGGTCGGCATGGGGGTCGCAGGAGGAACCGTCGGAATTGGCGGCACGGTCAACGTGATGGATTTTGAAAGCCACGTTAAGGCTCGCGTCGAAAGCGGTGCCGATCTGTTTGCCAACGGTGACGTCGTGATTCGCGCCAACAATCATTCCGATGTCGACTTGATCTCAGGGGCCGCTGGTGGCGGATTCGTGGGGGCCGGTGTATCTGTGGGTGTCCTGTTGATTACCAAAACAACCGACGCTTCCATTGCGGACAATGCAGCCGTGGATGCTCTGGGCAAGGGGACCGGTGTGAGCAATGTGCTGAGCGGCGAAGTCAATTCGGCAGGCGACGCTTTTTCCTCTGAGCCCGAACCTGTCTCTGGGCTGATTGTCGAGGCCCTCTCGAGCGAAGATTTTACCCACTTGGCTATCGCTGCTGGAGGTGGCTTGGTCGGTGTGGCGGGGGCAATCGGGATTTCGGTCGTCGAGTCCAGTACCAATGCGTCCATCGGCTCCCCATTTGCTCCCAGCGGCTTCGGTGCGGATATCAACCAGACACCCAGCAGCACGACAATCCCGTCGCTAAATAATCAACAGATTTTTGCGCTGGCTCCCAACGGTTCGGCAGACCCCCAACAAAGCGTCTACGTGAATGCAGCCAACGATGTGAGCACCTTCTCGTTCGCCGGTGGTATTGCTGTGGGAGCGGTCGGTGCGGCGGGCGCGGTCGACTTCGGAAAGATCAACAACAATACGACAGCTACCATCGGTGCCAATGCCAAAGTGCGAGCCAAGAACGATGTTGAAGTGAATGCCCTTGGCTTGAAGGATATCGACGGTTACAGCATGAGTGCCGGTGGCGGCTTGGGGACACTGGCTGCTTCAGTATCGGTGTGGTCGGTAGGTACCACGCTCACCAGTGACTATTCCAACGACCAGGGGCAGTCCAGCGATGCATCCAAGGGCAGCAACCAAACGGCTGATGACGATGCCGCCGGCGCAGCTTCGAACCGAACATCGCAGGCATCGGGGGGATTGAGCAACTTTCAGGGAGCAGGCTCCAACTCGAAACGCTCAGAAAATCGCGTCGACAGTACCACCCAAAACGCGGCCACAAGATTAAGTGCTAAGTCGGCGGAATTTGACGTTCTTGCCAGGCTGCGTGGCGCAGTCACTGAACCAGGAACAACAGCTAAGATATTCTCCGATGCCGAGATAATTACAGGCTACGATATCACGGTGCAATCGAATGAGAACAGCCAGTTCGATATGCGCTCGGGAACTGCCTCAGTAGGCTTATTCGTCGGAGTAGGTGCTGGTATCGGCGTTCATTCGCTGGCTACCAATAGCACTGCCAGCGCTGGAGGTACCCTCAGGGCCGGTGGCAATATTAACATCGATGCCAAACACAATTCGCAATCCGAAGTTTTGTCCTTGGCTATCGCTGGAGGTTTTGTCGGTCTGGGTGCGGCTGTCGCATCCACTACAGATACAACGGCAGTTCAAGCTTATCTGGATCATGGCGCGACGGTCACAGCCGCTAAGAACCTGAACGTCCGGGCCAATGACAAACGGAATCACGAAGCAGACACCACTGGCGTTTCCGGAGGTGCCGTTGCCGCAGGGGCATCCTTTGTAGTGATCAATGTCAATAATCCAACAGCCGATATCAAAGCGACCAGTGCTTATATCGGTAACGATGTGCAGGTCGGTACGGCAAGTAACGGCTTAGTTGGTAACGTGCTCATAGAAGCCAAGCCAGACATTAAAGTCGATGCGAATACTTTTGGACTAGCAGGTGGCATCGGTGCTGCCAGTATCAATTTTGCCGAAGCCAATGTGGATAATCATGCCAGCGCCACCATCGGCAACTCTGACATCGAAGCTACCGGTACAGTAACCGTTAGAGCCTTAGGCAAGGGAAGCGGAAAGGTCACAGGTACCGGTGTGGCTGCAGGTGGACTGGCGGTTGGTACAATGAAAGCCAGTTTGGATCGTGGTCAATCGGAGGATCAGCCCGATACGGACAACGAGGTTTCAGCAGGTATCCACAGCGGTGCCAATATCAAGGCCGACCGGCTGGCGATTCGCGCCTACAGCGATGACTTCATGGATGTTCGCTCGACAGCCGGTGCGGGAGCCGTAATCGGTGGAGCCGGTGCCAACTCGACCCTTCGAAGTAACTACTCTTCGCGCGCGTTCGTCGGGGCAAACGCCGATGTCAAAGTAAATACTCTCAGCATTACGTCTGAGAACGAGCAAGATCTGGATTCCAAGTCGACAGCCGAAGCCATCGGAGCACTTGCTTCTGCAGGGGGAGCTGAAATCGATAACGAATTCACTGGCAAGGCTCGAGTTGACATTGCGTCGGGTAGCTTGCTGGAAGCCAGCTCGATGTCCATCTCAGCGCGTAACATCCTGGACAAGGATCGCTTTGGTAATGGTGTCTCCGACAGCAACTACAATTTGGTTACTGTCACCGTAGCAGGTGGCATTGGTGGTGCGGGTCAAGCTAGTATCAGCGACATCGATCCGACAGCTCAAGTCAACATCACTGGAGCGACGCTCAGAGCCACCGGCACGGCCAAAGAGGCCGGTGATGGCTTGAGCAATTTTTCTCTAGCGAAATTGGGCCCTGGTGGTGGTCTAATTGAAATTACAACTCTGGTCGATGCGGATACGATCGATCGCTCCGTGGCCACCGATTTCGGTGGACTTGTCGGAGTCACCGTCGCAGACAACCAAGTACGGCTGACGACTCGCTCAGAGGTCAATGTTACCAATGCGACGCTGGAAGCCACCGAAGGGGTCGTCCAGATTGCAACCCGCACCGATGCTAATAACTCAAGCTCGACCGAAATCGATGCGGGTTCGGTGGGTTCAGCCAGTGCCTTTGCTTTAGCCAACGCGGATACCACTGCCAATCAGACGGTTAATTTGAGTGGCACCACCCGAGTCGAATCGAGCAAGATCCGAATCTACACCGGACAGGATGCGATTAAGGCTAAGAATAATCTCTATTCGCAGTCGCGAGCTGACGCATTTACAGGTTCGATTTTGCCGGGAGCTCCCTTCTCTCCGCAATCTGTTGCTACCATTCTGGAACGCAATACCATCAACGTGGAAGACACCACACGGTTAGAGTCCTATGGCGATATCGATCTGATCGCCACGCGTGGTATCGGCGATGTTGGCGATCGAGCCCGCGCTTTTGGTGAACTGCAGGTTGTCAGCGCGGCGACAATCGGAATCCCAGTTATTACCGACGCTGACTACGAAGTGGATGACGACAGTTTCAACCGTGTCAATATCGACGATACAGCCACGTTGATTGCTGGCTTGGGAAGCTCGGCTGGCGTGCATATTTTGCCGATCAACATGCGATCCTTTCCTGGATCGATCGTGCCAAACGCTGAACTGGACGGCGATCAAAAAGATTTCTTGGAAATCCCGGAATCGGCAGATTATCGCTTTGTGCCACTTCAGGTGGGCGAACTACCGATTGACTTTTATCGGGACTTCACAGCGCGAGCTGTTGCCGGAGCGACCGCTGGCGGAACGGTCGGTCGATACTATCGCTTCCTGCCTTTGACGCTCGATGCTGCACAACCCGTCCTGCTGCATCAAGAGAATTTTGCTGACACGAGTCGCTGGGAAGATGTAGGCACAACACCACCCACTGAGACTCCTGTACCAGTCTACGATAGCGACATCTCGATCCGTCTAGCCAATGCCGTTCGCAATGACTTTGTGGCTGCGCAACCGGTCGAATTCAAGCCGGTCAAGTTGGCCTACCGCAACATCGGCAATCTCCTGTTCGAACGACGCGAACAAATACTGCAGTGGATGAGCGACCATGCCACCGACGGAGCGGCCATTGCTCGCTACCAGGTTGAGTTGGACGCAGTGGAATCGCTAATGGAGGAGTACGGGTTGCTCGGAACCATTCCTGGACCCAATGGAACCGAGGTGGTGACAGTCAAGAAAGAGCTAAATACTCTCTTTGCCGACGTGCCCTCGGTTATCTCAGCGCCAGGTTCTATTTTTATTGAAGCTTCTAATGGCACAACCGGTACTCCCTATGCGACTCTGGTTAACAATAAGGTCCTCGATCCTCGAGCCGGTGCGAAAATCAATATCGTCAATCGCAGTCCTCTGACGATGACGATCAACGGTGCCAAGATTAACGATAACCGCCGCGTGACCACGGCTGCCGACGGAACATTGCTCACACTAGAGCCTGGCAACGTCTATGTGAACCGCTCACCACTTACCAGCGTTGTGGTCACGGCGGATAACTTGATCAACATCCAACAAACTCGTGAACCTGGCGCGATTTCGCTCTTGAACGACCTGCCGATACAGCTCGCCGATGTTCCGCAAGACCTCTACATTCGTCGCGACGTCATCAATGAAGATGGTGATATTACCATCAACAATCTCGAAGGCAGTATTTTTGTCAATGCGGAGATTCGTGGTGAGAATCTCGAGATCACGGCGTTCGGTGATATCAATTTGAACACGGAATCTTGGCAACACGCTCGGGATCCGATGCAGTACCTTAACTTTCAAGCCTTCCGCGACCAGTTGTTCAATCCGCACGCCATAGTCCGAGATCTGCGTCAAGACCAATTCTTCAATTTTGAAGAGGAGGATCGGCGCATAGTCCAGATGAATACGAACTTCTCCGATGGGACAAGGACTCTCGAGCAAGCTATCAACGACGGTCAATCGCGTCTGTTGGCTCAAGGCCGTATCACGCTGACCGCCGAGTTCCTGAACGTCAATGGACTCATTCAAAGCGGGGCAGAGGAAATACAGTTTGGTGTCAGCAGCGATTTTGTGCCTCCCAGCGAGTCTACCAGCTTCCTGTCGACGGATGGGATTGGCCTGTTGCCGGGTCTTTCGTTTGGTACTGCTCGCGTACCGGTGCGTGGTTACTGGGACGCCAATGCCGATGATGGTGTAGGTGCTTTCATCTTAGAAGACATAACGCCGAAAGGAGGCGAGATCTTTATCGCCGGTCGTATTCTCAGCACCGGTAACGGACAGATCAAGGTAGCCAACGGCTTCCCCAGTGTTCAGATCGATAACGACAGTCCCTACCGAGTGCATGTCGGTAAGATCGACACAACCAAGTTCCGGGAGGGTAGGATCACGATCGTGGACACTACTAATCCCGACGCACCTACCAAAGCTGAATACATCTACCTTCGAAATACTAACCAAATTCAGCAGCTTCGCTATGTGGGAGAGTTGGTCAATGGACCAAATGGACCGACGATTGACTACGGAACGCCGATTAGCAATACGACCCATGGTATGAGTGACAATCTGCAATACGAATTGCAGGCTGGATTGCAGTATGTTTGGACCGATGGAATGCTGGGCACTTACCAGCAGACCAAGACCATTACCACGGACTATGGGTTCTGGGCTGAGGTTGCCGAGCTCTTTTTTGGTACGGATCGGACCCAAATTGCAGGTCAGAGTTTTACTCCAGAGTTCCTGGACCAACGCCCTACGGTCGAAAGCGAAACGCTGCAAGTGGAAGGTACGCCAGGCTCCCCAGGTTACACACTCCTTGACCCAGGTTATTCAGCCGGTTCGGCCTACAGTCTGCTCTATCGCCGCGATGGTGACGCCCGAACGCGAATCGACAATAATTCGCTTGTCCGCTACCCAGGGGTGAGTTATGAGATCAACTTCGATAGTCCATTCTGGACGGTTGACAGTATCATTGATCCGGCGGCTAAGGTTTATCGGTACGTTGGCCCGTTGAATGTCGATGGTGATACCAAGGCACTTGTCGACCTATCGAATACGGATTACGACGATACCAATCTCTGGATTATCGATGACAGCCAGAATCCACAAACCTTTGAGTCGAATGAGCTTGATCGGTTCGAAAGCTGGTTCCGCAATCGACGGATTAGCGTCGACCGGCCTGCCCCTCTGGATGATGATGTGACGGTTCTGAAGATTACGACGACATGGGGGCTGCGCGATCTCTACACCCACTCACTGAAGGCCGATTATCCAATCGGCATATCGTTCGGTAATAGCCCAGCATTGCCATCCGTCAATATCGCTTCGCACGGGGGAATCTTGCTGACCGGGGGTATTGAGATGCCTGCGGGCGGCACTGTGGAATTGATATCTACCGCGGGCTCTATCGTGGCTGAAGAGGATGTGGTCATTTACGGTGCGTCTCCCAACGTGATCGCATGGGGGGATGTTGAACTGACTATCGAAGGCGATCAGGGGCCGCTCAATATCTTTGCGGGGGGTGACATCCAAATCGATGCGGTTTCGCTCGATAACATTTCAAGCCGAATCGATATCGGATTGGTTCATTCCACCGGCGGCGACGTAGAGATTGTTGCCGACGATGGAATCAGAAACGACTCTGCTAGCTCGAAAATCAAAGGCAATCGGATGGAACTGAAGACGATTCGCGGGGCGCTGGGCTCCGCCACGTCTCCACTGCGTATCGAGGCCAACACGCTGAACACCGGCGGCTTGATCGCCTATGCACGCAGCAACATTTACCTCAATCAGGTCGAAGGCGACCTGCCGCTGTTGCGTTCAAGGATCCTTCCCGGAGCTGCATCGGTCGAGTCGGAAATTGGAAGCGTTTTGATCGTCTCGGCTGGCTCAATCTTGGATCGCGACTCAGAACTCTCCCCCGAAGATCGGAACCGCGGTCGAAGGTCGTACACATCACAGTTTCTCAATGGTCTTATCGCAGCCGGCGTTAGCTCAAATACGGCCATTGCCTACCCGGTATCTTCGGTGATGGCCACTGCGCTTCTGCCCAATTTGAATTTGCCCAATCTGACGGTGCCCTTGGGAGAAAGACTCAACGTCCGCGGGACCGAAGTCACTCTGAGAGCTGAGAATGCTGGTTCGAGTATTGGCTACCAGGCACAAAACGTAGTCATCACCAATCCACGCAATTTCGGAGCACTCAGCACAGCGGCAGCCAGTACCTTCGCGTCGGCAACTCCCGATGATATTGTGGGTGTGCAATACGGGCTGTATCGATACATCGGTCCCAATCGCAGTAATGTCGATCTCAAGATAGAGAACTTCAATGACACCAGTCGTTGGACCAAACTCAACGCCACTTTCGCCACAGGCGGAGACAGCAATGCGACAGTTCAAAGAACTGTTTCGTTCGGTCAGAGAGTGCGCGTGGAATATAGTCAAGATCTTTACGGCATGTACGAGTACCTGGGAGCTACCGCAAGCCTGAATCTAGTCGGCGAAAACTATCTGGAGGGGCGTCGTTGGCGAAAGCTGGGTGAGGATGTGGCCTCGGATGGTCCCAATGTCAATCTGACTAATGGCATGCTAGTCACCAATAAAGATTGGATCGACGCACTCACTTTGCGAAAAACAGAGGATGTCAACGTGGTAGCCACTGCTGGCTTGCGGGCTATCGCGCATCAAGATGTCTTGATCGAATCCCCGACGGACATCCCCATCTATCGCACGGTTTCTGGTGGCGACACATCACTTCGATCTACTGGTGATTTGGTTGACACGAACTTTGATGAGGCAGCCGTTGCAGCCGGCGGCCAAGCGCGTTTGATCGCCGGAGAGAACATAACCTCAGCCCTGTTTCTTCCGTTCCGAACCCAAATTGCGCCAACGGGTTCTCTCCGAGCAGAATCAAGCGGGTACACTCGCATTCGACAACTCGCGAACGACACGACCATCAACGGTGTCGCCCAACCGATCAACAACCTTTTTGTTTCCTGGGTCGATTCGAATGGCCCTGCCGAGGTGACTGTCTTGGAAGGAGACATGCTGGTTGGGTATGTCACTTCGGATACCTTTGTCAATTTGACGGCCGCTGGGTCGATCTTGGATGCCTTCCCGAATATGACTGGGGACTTTGTCAATATCCACACCCCGAAGACTGCTATCCCTGGGCACGTCATCCTGACTGCTGGAAATGCAATTGGAAGCGCAGCTGCTCCACTGACGGTGGATATTCGAGCTGGTGAGCTAACGAGCTTATCTGGCCAGAACACCACGCTGGCCAGTCCAACCCATCTGACGGTGCGTTCTACTGTCTCAACCAACGGTTCCGTATCGTTCACCGGAGGCGGCGATCTGCGGATCGATAGTATCCGTGCCCTCAACGGCAATGCTACCCTGAACGCCTACGGCAACATCACGGATCTCACTGGCGATGCTCAGCCCGACGTCGAGGCTATCACCATCTTCTTAAGGTCCACCAACGGATCCATCGGTGCCCCAGATGATGACCTGGAGGTCAACACCGCGGATACAACTGCAGGCGAACTATCGACCGTGGCAGCTCGTGACAATTACGTCACTGAGGTCTCGGGAAGATTGAATGTTCGCATTGCACAATCGACCGTCCAAGGTGACGTGCGGATTTCCAATATGGATCTGCCGAGCGCAGGGCAGAATATTCACTTTATCGCGAGCGGCAATATCATCTTGGTTGACGGTGACTTGATCATCCAAGCCGCCGACAACTTGACCATCGACAGCAATATCACCGCGCGTAACATCTATATCAAGGGTGACCATCGCAATGCAGACCTCGCTGGCACCATCGTCTCGATTAATGGCTTGGTCAACGTTGACTACGCTGAAATCGAGACGGATGTCGATAACGATACCGTGTTTATCGCGGCTATTGTGATGACTGGCTTCGTCGTCCGAGTTGCCAAGGGGGACGACGAAGTCACGGCCGGGAGCGGCAATGACATGATCTTCGGCGGGGACGGACGCGATATCCTTCGTGGAGGCGACGGAGATGATTACCTCGATGCAGGATTCGGAGTCGGCGATGAACTCTACGGTCAATCGGGTAACGATACCATTTTCGGTTCACCGAGTGGTTCTGAAAGCGATCCCAACTTCGATGATGCAGTCCGCTTCGGCGATAGGATCGAAGGTGGCGAAGGGGACGATACCATTTATGGACTCGGTGGGGCTGACCTGATCCTGGGTGGCGGTGGCAACGATGTGATCGATGCTGGGGATGGGAGCGACCGCGTCCTGGGTGGCCTCGGAGTCGATACATTGATCGCCGGTATCGGTTTGTCCGATGAATTGCGAGGTGAAGAGGGGAATGACTATCTCATCGGAAGCGACGTAGGGAACGACACGCTACTCGGTGGGATTGGAAACGACCGCATTCTGGGCCAAGGGGGCAACGATTCCATCGATGCAGGGGATGGAGATGACTATGTCGATGCAGGCGCGGGGACCGACAACGTATTGGGGGGAGCAGGGAATGACGAACTCTATGCTGGAGGTGGCGCGAACGACATCGTAAGAGGCGGTGATGGCGACGATGTGATCTATGGATCGAATGATGGCGCAGATCAACTCTTCGGTGATGCAGGCCGAGATCGCATCCTCGGACACGGCGGCAACGATCGCATCGAAGGTGGAACCGGCGATGATATCCTCGACGGTGGTGCTGGCGACGATACCATCTATGGCGACGCAGGTCGTGATCTGATCGTCGGCGGAGCCAACCACGATGTCCTCTACGCTCTCAATCCGACGAACACGGGAGCCGACAACTCCGTCGATTACGTCTACGGGGACTTCGGAACCAACGGCAACGAAACAGGCTCCGGTCGCGATCAATTGTTCGGTGACGGTGGTCGCGATTTGCTCTACGGCGAAGGGGACGATGACCTGATCGATGATGATGTCAGTGTCGCGGGCATCCCCCAACCCAACGCATCGCTCGACTTCATCGATTATGGAATCGGGGATGGTGCGGACCCAACAACCTTCTCTGCCCCGTTGACCACTTTGAATCCAACGGTTCTTCCTCCCGGTCCTGCTTTCCAATCGCCAAGGGCTTCTTATCCCACCGGAGTCAACGATCTCGGTCGATGGGGTGAATTGTCAGGCTCGGCATCGGGAACTGGATTGAACCGAACCGGGATCACCTCGGCACCCTCCATTGCGAGTACCAATAATGGGGTGGTCACCGCATGGAGTGAAGCCAGCAATGGTCGAACACGCATTTATGTAGCTGAACACAATGGTTCCTTGTGGCAAGAGCTGCCGCAACCTCCCGGAACCGGAGTGCTGGGTACCGCATCCCAGTCGAGCAATCCACAGATCATCGTCACGGCATCGGGTCGACCGACGGTGGCTTGGACCGAACGATCCTCGACAGGGAGCAACATCCTGCTCGCCCAATGGGATCCGTCCGCCAACAGCGGTGTGGGTGCATGGATCGCGCTTGGCAACTCGCTCACCAGCAGTGGGTTGTCGAACACCGGCAATGCCGATCATGCCATGCTCGTCGAAACATCGTTGGGGCTGGTGGTCGCTTGGCAAAACACAGTGGCCGGTACTGTGCAAGCCTACGCGCGCATCTTCAACGGAACGGATTGGGTAGCGATCGGTACGGGGAGCGACACCGGGAACGGGATCACCACCGGAGCCGCCGACTCCGACATCCGCGAATTGAGCCTCGCAACCCATGAAGGCAAGATCGCGCTCGCATGGTCTCAACGCGATTCGGTGTCTGGATTGCGACATATTCGGTTGCGCGAGTTTTCAGGGACCATATGGAACGAAATCGAAGGCTCGGCCACCGGCTCGGGGGTCAGTGGGAGCGCGAACAGCAGCTTTGACGGCGTGATCACTCACCATGCATCTCCTAGCGTCGCTTACGTCGGCAGCGAACTACTCATCGCATGGCAAGCGTACTCGGATCAATCAGCCCATATCACCGTAGCGCAATTCTCGCGTGGTGTCAGTGCGCCCAGCGTGGTCTCCACCACGGAGACCGCTGCGAGAATGGCGCAACCCAAACTGATCAGTAATGGAACTGCCGCCCACTTGATCTGGGCCGATGGCATCGATCATCTGTACGCGAAGCGGTGGAATGGCCAGACGATGGTTGAGCAGTTGCCGGGGGACGCCTCTGGAATCGGCATTACGTTTACGGGCCGACAAATCGATCACTTGGCGGTGTCGATCGATTCTAGCGGTCGCCCTGCGGTCGCGTGGACCGATTTGTCTCAGGGTCAACCTAGCCTCATGGTTCGTCGCAATCATACCCCAGCGGTATCTTCCGTTCGCATCGCTTCCGCCAATGGCAGCTCAATCCAACAAATCCTCGACGCTCACATGCTGGGCGCAGGCGATGTGATTGTCGTCGATGGAGTTGTTGGTGGCGATGTTGTCATCAGCGCGGCTGATGCCGGCGTGACGATTTGGGGGGCTCCCGGGGCCAGCATTCAAGGAAACGTCACAGTTCAAGCCAGCGATGTTCGCTTGCATCGGCTGGCAATCGTTGGCCAAGTGACTGCGATCAACGCCAATCATCTGGCACTGCGTGAGAGCACGGTAACGCGTGGTACGATCCTGAATGGAGGGAGCGGTCAACATCTGCTTCACAACCAATTCCAGAACACCACGCATGCGCTGACTCTGACCGGCAACGCGACCAATCCCTTGGTGCGGCGCAATACGATCGATGGTGGCGTGACCGGCCTTTCGCTCGGAGATCCCAACGGTGTCATCGCCGGAGGTAGCACGACGGCGACCCTGGCAGACAACGCGATCGTTGGTGGTTCGGTTGGGCTACGCGTGGCGGTTGCGTCGTCCGCGAACATCATTGGCAATACGGTTCGTTCACCGGGAACCGCTTTCGATCTGGATGCTCCCATGGCCGGTATCGTCCGCAACAACACGTTCTTCCATTCGAGCGTCGGCGTGCGGTACGAATTCCCCGCCGTCTTCAGCGACAACGATATCCGCAGCAATGAAATCGGCGTGATTGCGACTGTTAACTCCACCTCCGAAGGCTTCGGGTTCCAAACGTCATCGCTCCCCAACCGGATCGACAGCAATGCCATTGGTGTGCAATTGACGGGCCGCATGCAGAACCAACGCATCACCCGCAATGGAACTGGGGTCATGGGAACGGGAACCTTGGTCAGCCTCGACGCCCAGCGAGCCAACATCATCGAGGAGAATCAAACCGGGGTCGATATCTCCGGACGGATCGAGTTCCAACGGATCGGAAAAAATCTTGTCGGCATTCGAGCTGCATCCAACCAGATCATCGCCCACAACGTCTTGTATCGCAACGGAACGAGTATCGAAGTATTCGGTAGAACGAATGTGCGCGTCGTCGCCAACACGATGTACACTCCGCAAGGCGATCACGTCCGAGTTTCGAACGCATCCCGGGAAGTCGAACTCCTGAACAACATCTTCTGGACTGAGGACGGGTACAACATTTTTGTGGCCAACGACAGTACCGTTGGCTTCTTCAGCGACTACAACGTGTTGCACACCAGCGGTAACGGCAAGATCGGCTTCTGGACCAAAGATTTCAACGACATCCTCGACTGGCAGGAGGACATCTATCGCTTCGATCTGAATTCGATCGGTCGTACGGTCGTCAATCCAGCCTGGTCGGAGCCGCGATTCATCAATCGCCACACCGACGATTATCGGATCTTTGGGCAAGTCGCGAGGCAACGATTCTCCAGTCCATCTCTCGATGCCGGTAGTCCCTACGTCGATACCGCTCTTCCGGCTTCGAGCGTGAACCTGGTCTCCAATCCTGGGTTCGAAAGCGGATTGACCGGATGGAATGTTTCTCCCACAGGGGCCATTCGCACGTCCAATCCCAACCCCTTCGAAGGGACCAACTACTTCTTTGGAGATGGGAATCCCACCACTACGCTGACGCAAACCGTCGATCTCCTCGCCGCGGGCTTTACCGCCGCGCAACTCGACAACGACGATCTGGTTGTCGTCTTTGGTGGACGGGTTCGCGCTGCGGACGAGTCGATTCTCGACACCGGAACGATCACCGTGACCCTCCTCGACGGGTCGAACAATCCGATCGGTAGCCCGCAGGTCGCTTCCGCATCGAGGGCGACCCAACGTTGGGATTTGATCGGAGGCCGATTGTATCTGCCCAGTGGCGTACGCAGCATCCGCTATCAATTCCAGGCGATTCGCAACTCGGGGGCCACCAACGATGCCTACCTCGATCGCGCGTTCGTCTACGTTCAGCCCAGCACCCAACAACCCGATACCGGCCATCTGGCTTCCACACCCGCAGAGGTCGCCCAAGCGGCGCACCTCGTCCTGCGCAGCCCCGACCTGTACAAGGACTGGGAACGGGACAAGCCGCTGGACATCCGCTGGGATTCCTACGGCAATGCCACGAACTCGCCAGTGATTATCGATCTCTATCAAGACTCGGCCTTTGGCCCGACCTTTGTCACCCGCATCTCCGGTGGTGCACCGGACACCGGCAAGTTCACCTGGATCGCGGCCAACAGTGGAGTCAACTACGGCACCAGCGGACTTCGCATCCAGATCATGTTGGCGGACAACATCACGATCCTCGATCGCAGCACCGAAACCTTCACCGTCCCAGAGAACACCAACACGTTCTTCGTCAACGATGGCAACCTGTCCAACGACGAATTCACCTCGGCTATGGGGAACAATCGCCATACCGGCAAAGTGTCTAGCGCTCCCAAACCGTATCCCAACAACGTGCTGCGCATCTACACGGTAGGCGCCAACCAGTCTCTCTCTATCGATCGTGGGAACTATCCGCTGATCAATCCGCTGGTGATCGGCAATGCACAGAATATCGGTGACGACGAAGGGTTTATCCTGCGAGGAGCTGCTGTTGGCACGACCAGCTTCAGTCACGCCAATCCCTTTACCGTGGCCCCCGTGGTGGAGCTGAATGATGCCGACTTGATGGACATCCGGGACATCTCCATCAGTGGCGGTAGCATCGGGCTCTACGTGCGGAACATCAGCACTGACCTCGATCTGTCGCGCGTGCGAATCAGCGGCAGTTCTGGCCAAGGTCTGCTGATCGAAACCGGCTCGATGGCCGATGTTCTCGACCAATTGCAGGTGACTGGAAATAGCGGTAACGGAATTCGGATTCAAGGATCGCTCAACACGCTGCGAAACAGCACGATCACCAGCAACTTGGCAACGGGCTTAGTCCTGCAGAATACCGGTGCCTCGATCATCACGGGCAATACCATCTCCGGCAATGTTGGAGTCAACACCGACGGCGTGGAGCTGATTGGGACTTCAAGCACACCGCTCGTGTTTGGCAGCCTTGATCTCAGCTTGGGATTGGGGAATCGCGTCTTCAGCAACGGCCGCAACGGCATTCTGGTCAACGGAAATTCCATCGTCGCCGGGAACATCGTCTACGGGAATACGGCAGTCAATGGTTCTGGGGTGGTCAGTGGGGCTGGAATCGTTCAGCGGAATGTGATTCACAGCAATACCGTAGGTGTCACCAGCAATCATCCCTCTGGTCAAATCCTGGAGAACCGGATCTATAACCATAGCGACACCGGCATCGTTCAGACCAGCGGACAATCGTACCGCAATGTGGTGTACTCCAATGCCGTGGGCGCTCGCATCACCGCAGGCGAATTTCGCAACAATATCGTCTATGACAACACCACGCGCGGCGTGTCGCTCGATGGCTCGATCCCGTTCATCAACAACACCGTGCATCAACAAAATGGGGAGGCGGTTCGCGTCCAAGCACCTGGTTCCCAAATACGCAACAACGTATTCTGGGTCGATAGCAACTCGGGCAATGTAGCGATACTCGTGGCTTCCGCCGCGCAACCAAGTTTCTCCTCCGACTTCAACACGTTCTACACAATCAATAACGCTGGTGTTGGTCAGTGGGAAGGAGTTCGCTTCCAGACGCTTGCTGGATTCCAAACCGCCTCTCAAAGCAACGCCAATAGCCTGCAAGGCAATCCGAGCTTTGTGAACCCACTGGGTTCCGATGGGGTACTCGGCTACGTTAACTCCGCGCAGGACGGACGCGATGACGATTTCCATCTGCGGAGTACCTTTGGCAGTTTCCACGGAGGATCTTTTGCGCCTGTGGCCACTGCCAGCGGTACAGGACTACCGATCGCACTGACGGGCACGTGGGTCAACGACAGCGTGCAATCCATCTCCATTGACGCGGGCAACCCGGCAGATGCTTTCGCTAACGAACCGCTTGATAATGGCAATATCATCAATGCAGGTGCCTACGGTAACACCGTTCAAGCATCGCGCAGCCCGGCAACGTTCCTGACGGTCAAAGGGCCCGATGGTGGCGAGATTTGGGTAGCCAATCAGACTTTCAACATTCGCTGGACCACCCACAATCTCAATGCGCCCGGCGTGACCTATGCGATCGATTTGCTGAGAGCGGGAGCTCCCGTGCTGAACATCGCGGCCAATGCGGCCGGGACCGGCAGCTTCCTGTGGACAGTACCTGTCGGTTTGACGCCTGCCAATGACTATACGGTGCGAGTTACCGCAAACGGTGCGGGTGGTTTGTCGGATGTGAGCAACGCACCGTTCTCGATCGCAGAACAAGTTACCGTGTATTATGTCAACGACAACACGGTCGACGCCGGTGATTGGACCACCGCACCTGGCAACGACCTCAACGATGGGCTCAGTCCAGTAACGCCCAAGGCCAGCATCCAATCTTTGCTCGCCACCTATGATTTTGGTCCAGGCGATCGCATCCGCGTCGATTCAGGCATCTATGTGCTCGGCTCGGATATTGTCATCACGGCCAACGATGCGGGAGTAACCATCGAAGGATTCCATGACCCCGCCAATCCAGCTCGCAAGACGGTGCTCAATCGAAATTCTCCCTCGCGGCCAGCGTTCGAATTGCAAAACGCCGATGGAGTGACGCTCGACCGTCTGGAAATCACCGGTGCGGCTATTGGTGTCTCGGCTTCCACGACCTCCGATAGCGATGATGTCGTCATTCGCAACAGCCGGTTCATCACCAACGCAACGGGGGTCTCGATGGACACCAGCAATGACCGGGTGACCATTCAGAACTCGTTCTTTGACGGTGGCAGCACCTTCATGCAGCGACATGTGGTGCTTTCGGGAACCGATGGCTTGATCGAGCAGAACCAATTCACGCGCGGAGGTACTGGTGGGAACTCTGGTTCCGGAACGGTTATGGCGTCAGGCATTCGAAGCCAAATCGTCGGCAACGAAGTTTACAACGATCGATCTGTCTCGGGCAGTATCTTTGTCCAAACGGGATTCACTAATGAAGCGAGTCGGATCATTATCCGAGATAACATCATTCGGGACATGAACACGAACGGCATTTTTGCTGGAGCCGGGACAATCGTGGAAGAAAACACGATTCGCAACACCACGATCCCATCGTTCGGTAACGTAACGGCTATCAACAGTTCTGGCTTGGTTCGTAACAACGTGATCCACACCAGCGACCATGGATTAACCGGGGCAGGCACGTTTGAAAACAACCGTCTGTACAACAATCGTCGTGCTATCCAGGCTACAACGAACGGGCGGTACATCGGCAATCGCATCTATGACAATGCGGAAGCGATCTCTGCTATTTCCGTAAGCAATGTATTGCTTGCCAACAACGAGCTGTATCGCAACGATCTGGCCGTCACACTCAACGGTTCAACCGCCAGGCTAGAAAACAATACAATTTGGCAATCCAGCGGTCACGCGATCCATCTTTCGACAGCCGCGTCTGGCGGCAGCTTGATCAACAACATCTTCCGAGTTGACAACGGGAACGTCTATCATGCTCCGCAGTCAGCGACGATTACGGCGAGCGACTACAACCACTATTTCATCACTGGCACGGGCAATATTGCCAATTTCGCAGGTCAAGTCTATGCGAATCCCATAGCCTGGTACCACACAACGGGCTTCGACAAGAACAGTTTCAGCGGCGATCCGCTGTTCGTTGATTTGGATGGCGCCGACAATCAACTGGGTTTCGATCGCACCAACCTGATCGACTACGGTGCTGACGATTCATTCCTAGTTCAACCGTTTTCGACCACCATCGATGCGGGTTGGCCCTTGTCAGCCTATCACCGCGAGCCATCGCCACATGGGACTCGCGTCAACATCGGTTCGACCGGCAACACGGCCTTGGCCGCCAGTCGGCTCGATCCCCAGCTCTACGTCATCGATCCCAACGGCTTGGAGAAGCTCGCAGCGGGAAGCAGTGCAACGATTCGTTGGCAATCGTCCGGCTTGACGACCAGCATCCCGGTGATGCTGGTCAATCTGGGTAGCACTTCGATCGCAGATAATTTCCTGGCCGATAGTGTGCGTATCGAGGGATCGGTCGTTGGCAACGGTGCGATCGATACCAGCGGCGTGACGTCGCCTGCACCGGCGGCTGTTTATAACTCGTCCGTTGCAACGACCGGTGGAGTGGGCACCAAGGCAGCGTTCCAATTGCCGCTGCCCGATGGCAGCTATACGCTACGACTGCATTTTGCAGCTATCTTTGGTGCAGCCGGCTTCAACCTGGATGTGGTCGTCAACGGAGTGACATTGGCGACCAACTTCGACCCATTTGTGGCGGCCGGGGGAGTCAATCGCGCAGCGGTCTTGCCGCTGAACGTCACGGCAAGTGGGGGAGCGGGCATCCGATTGGAGATTGTATCCAAGAACGCATTCGGGGCACGCATTCATGGCCTCGAGGTACTCACCAACAATACGTCAGGTGTTTCGGATCCGCGCGTTGACTTGCAATGGTCGAATGATGGAACGACCTGGACCAATATCGCGACCAATCAACCGGTGGATCGATTCGGGCGCGGCGAGTTTGTTTGGAACATCCCGCTCTTCATGCCAACCGGAAACGGATTCCGCGTTCGGGCGATCAGCTCCGGCAACACCCCCAGCGCTAGCGACATCTCCGACAAACCGTTCGAAATTGTCAACAGTGGATTGGTCTTTTATATCAATGACGGATCGAACTCCGGCGACACGCTTACTACCGCGCCAGGGAACGACGCCAATTCGGGCAAGAGTCCATCGGCACCGATGGCCAGCCTGGAAGCACTGCTGCGGAACTACGACCTTAACCCAGGCGATGTGATCTACGTCGACTCGGGTATCTACAACCTGGCCAATGATCTTGTCATCGGGAACAGCGACTCGGGAGTGCGCATTGTCGGACCGGCGGACCGTTCCGCTATTTTCGATCGTGGCTCAGTAGCCAGTGGCGCTCGAGCCTTTGTCCTGGAGAATGCGGATGGGATTACGTTTGAGAATCTCGAGATCCGAAACTCGAGTACTGGAATCTTCGCGAACTTAGCCCAAGGAGCGAATACCGGCAGCGACGGACTCACGATCCGCAACAGCCGCTTCACCAACAACTCTCAAAGAGGCGTATTCATCGATTCGGGGAACAACGGCGCGTCCGTTATTGACTCGGTCTTCGACGGCGGAGCCACCCGCAATCAAGCAGTGCACCTGTTCCTGGGTGGCACGAACTCCCATGTCACCAACAATCTCTTTACCAGGTCACCGGGTAGCGGGTCTTCTGGATTCTATGCCGTCCAAGTGGTTGGCGCGAGTAGCCTAATCGATGGCAATCAGTTCGTCGACAACAACTCCGGTAACCTGCTCGTCGGTGGTGGCAGCACACTCGCAACCGCCACTCGAGCCACCAACAATATCGTAAGAGATTCGATCGCCAACGGGATTGAAGCGAACGGCAATTTCACCTTCGTGGAAAATAGTCAAGTGTTTAACATGGGGGCCTTTGGCAACCCAACGCAGCCGTTTGTGGGATTACGGGGTAACGGCGCTTTCCGCAACAATACGGTCCATTCGACGCAGTTAGGGATGCAGATCAGTGGTTCAGCCGTTGGCAACACAGTCTTCAACTCCATCCTGGCAGGCATGTGGATCACCGGTAACGGGAATGTTGCCTCCAACACGATCTACTCCAATCCCGTTGGTGCGGTTGTTCGCAGCGACAATCCGCTCCTGAGCAACAACTTGGTCTACGGGAATGAGACCGGCGTTCGCGTGGAGAGTTTTGCAGCGGCTCGATTGGTTAACAACACCATCTACCAAACGATTGGCAACGCGATTGTCGCAGCCACTTCGGGTGCGATTCAGATCGAGAACAATATTCTGTCAGTGAACACCGGGACGGCCATCGCTGTCTCCTCGGGCAACCCAACCATCACCGGTGACTACAATGCGTTCCAGCTCCGATCGACCGGCAACATCGCGTCGCAAGGAGGAACGAATTACTCGAGCCTGACAACGTGGGGCTTCTTGCGCGGCTCCGATCGCAACAGCTTTGTGGCCGACCCGCTGTTCATCGATTTTGATGGACCGGACAACGTCCTGGGCTTTAGCGGTGGGAACTTCGGTGCCGACGACAACTTCCGTGTCGGTACCCTGTCGACCACGCTCAACCGCGGAAACCCGAACAGCGTTTTCGCACTCGAACCCTACCCGAACGGCGGACGAATCGACATCGGCGCGTTTGGCAACACGTCACAAACGACCAGCGTGTCTCCCGAACAAGTTCAAATTCTCGCACCCAATGGCCTCGAAAAACTCGAGGAAGGACAGCCGGTCGTCATTCGATTCCAATCGTCGGGGCTGGCACCTGAGCGGTTGATCGCGCGGGTAACATCCAGCGCAGCCACGTCCGATAATTGGGCTGCGGGCGTTTCGTACCGGCTCAATGGAGTCACCAACATCACTGCGACTACTGTCGATGTGGGTGGCGTAGCCAATCCACCACCACCGAGCGTTTACCAAAGCCATTCTGTTAGCAACGGAGTCGGCGAGTCACTGCAGTATGCGATCCCGGTTGCCAACGGCACGTACAACATCCGCTTGCACACGTTCGAACCCAATACCTTTATCGGAGTGGGAGGTCGTCGGTTCGATATTCAACTGCAAGGCATGACGGTGGACCCCAACGTCGATATTCGTGCGATTGCCGGTGCTGCCAATAAAGCGATCGTTCGCACTTATTCAGGCATCGCAGTTAGCAATGGCATGTTGGATCTCCGCATGTTGAACTTGACTGGCAACGGAGCTGTATTGGCAGCGATCGAAATCACTGCCAACGAAGCTGTCGCCAATCCGAATCCAACCGTCGGCTTGCAGTACTCGCCCGATCTTGGTACCACGTGGAATCCGGTTGCTACCGGCGTTCCGCTTGACTACCTCGGCCGTGGGCAATTCACGTGGACGCCCAGTGGCCCGACAAACGCGCGCAGCAGTCTGTTGCGCATCGTTTCCGAGCAAGGGTTGGGGACCAGCGATGTTTCTGATCAAGCGTTCGAGGTCGTCAACAACGGTACCCAGTATTACCTGAGCCCAACCGGTGACGATGCCAACGGCGGCAAAACCCCGGATCGCCCTATGCGAACCATACAGGCGATTCTCGACAGTTTCGATCTGGACTTAAGCGATCGGATCAACGTTGCCGCCGGAACTTACCTGCTCGATAGTAACGTGGTGATCACCCAACAAGACTCGGGTGTTACCATCCAAGGTCCTGCTGGCGCTGGAGCCATCTTCAATCGGCAGAACACCAGTGAAGGATTTAATGAATTCGCTTTTGACCTCCAGAATGCCGACAACATCATTTTTGATTCGATCACGGTGACGGGAGCGGAGATCGGCATTCACGCTGCCAACAACGCGGAAAGCGATGACTTGACCGTACGGAACAGTCGCATCTTCGGAAACCAGATGGCCGGCATATTGCTTGGCTCGACCAACGATCGCTTGATCGCTCGCAACAATGAGGTCTTCGGATTGCCGGGCGGGAGCACGCTCGACAATCAGTTCCTGGGGATCAGCCTCCGCGACACTATCGACAACCCGGGTGGCAACGATCACCTTGTCGAAGGGAATGACATCTTCGACAATTCGATCGGGCTGAATCTGTTCGGCCTACGCACCATCGCTCGCGATAACGAGATCCATGGCAACGCTACGGGTATACGAGCCAACTCCTCAGCTGGCTCGTTGGCCAACGGGATTCAGATCCTCGAAAACGATGTTTTTGCCAACACAACACAAGGTATCAACTCCGTTGGCGTGATGAGAATTGCTAGTAACGAAGTCTACGGCCACACATCGACTAGTTATGCCGTTACAGCATCTAGCGCTGTATTATCTGACAATGTCATTCGCAATAACAACAACGGAGTTGAAGCCCGTGGTGGTGAAGTAACTGATAATCGTATCTTCGCAAATACGGGTGTCGGATTGAGCGTCTACGCAGCACCAAACTCTAATGCCGCGATTCGTATTGACAGCAATAGCATCTATTCGAATTCGATTGGTATTCGAGGAGAAGCCACTTTCGTCGGATCAATCACTAACAATCTGATCTACGCCAATATCAATCGCGGATTACAGATCGAGAACTCATCGGCGGGAACCGGGACCGTTCAAGTCTGGAACAATACGCTGTATCAGCAGGTGGGTGATGCGGTTCGATTGCAAAGCTCAGCTCGCAATGTTCAGCTATCCAACAACATCATCACGATCCTTTCCGGATTTGGCATCAGCGTCGACAACAACAGTCAGACTGGTTTTGTCAGTGATTACAATCTGGTCCAGATCGGGGCTGATCCTAACGCTCGATTCGGCTTTTGGAATGGCAATCGCGATACATTGAACAGTTGGCAGACAGCTACGTCGCGCGACGCGAGCAGCCTGTCCGCTGATCCGTTATTCATTGACATCGATGGCGCTGACAATCGCTTCGGCTTCTCAAGCGGCATTGACGGTGGGGCGGATGACAACTTCTATCGGCTCCAAAACTCGCCAGCCACCGATCGAGGCGACGATTGGAACTCCCCGACCACTGACCGCGATGGCAACGCGGCTCTGGATGATCCAGCCGTCGCCAACGCGGGCCGCCCCTCCTTGGTACCGAGCGTGATGGGGAGCAGCTTGTTCACTCTCTCCGGCACAGCCCAGCCCGGATGGAGGAGCAACAACACCTCGTTTGCCTACAGTTTCCCCGGTGGCTTTACCTTCCCGTTCTATGGCACGACCTATTCGAGCGTCAACGTTTCGACCGAAGGCTTCTTGCAGTTTGGTTCGGCTAACGGTGCCACGGATCCCAACAACGGCGCCGCTGAATTGGCTACTCGTACACGAATTGCTCCACTATGGGACAACCTTCGAACCAACGCGGTTGGTGACGACATTTTTGTGGACACCAGCATCGTAGGCCAAGTCAAGTTTCGCTGGAACGCCACCAACGAAATCGACAATAGCGATGTACAGTTCGCAGCAACGTTGTTTGCCAATGGCGAAGTCCGCTTCGGCTATGGCCCCGGGAACACAAATCTTACGCCAACCGTGGGTATCTCGTCGGGCAACGGAATCACTTACGAACTGGTGCCTGGTTATGACAGTGCTACGAGCTTGACCAATGCCAATTCGGTTTTGTTCAGTTTGTCAGCCGGCATCCGCGATATGGGAGCTTACGAGTATCGCGGCAACAGCAATGATCTCACACCGCCAGCGATCGTGTCGACACTACCTACTGTGATTGGCAACAATGGAACCACCGCGGCAGCAATTGGTCAGATCGAATTGCAGTTGAGCGAAGCGGTCTTGGAGCTGACGACTCAGTCGAGTTCGCTTTACGAGCTGCGGTCGTCGGGAGCCAACGATCTGTTCGGAGACAGTGATGATGTGCTTTTCGCCTTGTCACCCGGTTACGATGACGTCACCAGTCGCCTAACACTGTCGCTACCGGATTCGCTACCGGGCGGATCACTTGCTCCCGGTTTTTATCGGCTGACCGTCAGCAGCGGCGCAGCCGGAGCCATTTACGACCTGTCTGGCAATCAACTCGACGGCGATGGCAATGGGACACCAGGTGGTAACTATGTCCGCGAGTTTCGTGTGGTGGCCAACACACCACCAACGCTGTCGGGTAGCTACACCTTCCCGAGCATTGCCGAGGACATAGTGAACAACCTCAATCCAGGAACGCGAGTCTCGCTCATGCTGCTCGGTCGGGTTGTGGATGCCGATGGACCAGGGCAAGGTATCGCGATCATCAGTGTCAACGATACCCACGGCACCTGGGAATTCACCCTCGACGAGGTTAGCTACTCGGCCATTGCACCACGAATAGTCGGCGGGCACGCTTTATTGCTCAGATCAGATAGCGCCACCCGCATTCGCTTCCGACCCAATGCAAACTTCAATGGACCCGCGGGAGGCATTACCTACCGAGCATGGGATCAGCGCGATGGCAATTCGTCTGGATCGAGCGTCCTCCTAAGTTCGGTCAATGTCAACTCGTTTAGTTTGGGACAGGCCACATCCACGATCGATGTGATTCCGGTTAACGATCCACCGAGCGACTTGCAGCTTTCGAACGCTCGCGTCGATGAAAAACTACCGATAGGTACTTTGGTTGGACAGTTCACTTCGGTCGACTCCGACTCGCAAGGACAGTTTACCTACCGACTTGTAGATGGCCCTGGCTCGAACGATAACACACGCTTCAATATTGTTGGTGATCAGTTATTCTTAGCCGAAGTGTTGATTTTCGAGGCTCAGTCCATACACTCGATTCGAGTTCGAACTTCAGATTCCACCGGACAGTCTTTAGAGAAGATATTCACAATCGAAGTTATCGATGTTTCTGATGCCCCAATTCTTACTAGACCCGATTTTAGCAATACACCAATCAATCAGCTATTGATTGTTGATGTGCTAGTGAACGATTTCTATTCTCCCAGCGATATAGACCTTTCAACCTTGGAGGTTATAACTCCTCCGGGTTTAGGTGAAGCAATTGTCTTGTCCGATGGTCGTATAGAATATAGTCCAAGCATTGACGCGATCTATGTGGAGACCTTTTCGTATCGAATACAGGACAAATATGGAGTATGGAGCAACACATCTAACGTCAGCGTTCAAGTACGATCAGCTTTCTTCAACGTAGCGAATCTATTTGATGTGGATGTCGATGGATTCATATCACCATTGGATGTTCTTGCGATCATAAACGATATCAATTTGAATGGTTCTCGCAGACTTCCTAATAATGTGGCTGATAGTCGACCATATCTTGATCCTAACAACAATGGATTCGTTGATCCACTCGATGCTCTACTGATCATCAACTATATCAATTCTGGCGGTAACCCAAGCGGCGAGGGTGAGACGAATACGACCGAAAAGACATTGGATGTCGATAATGCGTTGGCTTGTATGTTTTTCGATTGGGATGACTTTTGACTAACTAAAGACTCCTCGTTTGCAAGAACCCCAACGTGCATGCGTTAGGAAGTGTATCACAACTGCAGGTAAGCTCCTGCAGTAAGGTCGGGTTATTCAAACCGGAGGAGAGAATATTTCTTCTTTCCGCTGCGTAACACGATTACGGTTTCGCTGGCCAAATCTTCGGATACTAGCACGCAATCCGTCGACTCGCATCGGCGATTGTTGATGTAAACTCCACCGCTTTCAACCAGTCGCCTAGCCTCACCTTTACTCTTGCTCAGTGATGCTAGTACGAGCGCATCGACAATGCTTAAGCCTTGGGAGAGCAAATCTCGGCTTACCGTTTGACTAGGAACGTCGGCAAAGATGGAAAGCAATTCCTTGTCGCTCAAGCGATCGATCTCACCTCCAAACAAATACTCCGATGCGCGTACCGCAGAGGCCAATCCCGCTTCGCCATGGACAAGCTTTGTCACGGACTGAGCCAATCGCCGCTGTGCCGCACCTGGTTGTGTCGACATACCTGCTTCAAGCGAACGATACTCTGCTTCATCAACGTCAGACAAAAATCGCAAGGCCAGCAAAACATCCGCATCGGCGACATTAATAAAGTACTGATAAAGTTGATAAGGGCTCGTGCGATTAGAATCGAGCCAAACTGTGCCTGACTCCGTCTTGCCCATTTTACGACCATCCGAGGTCGTCAGTAGCGGATTAGTAAGGCCGAGCAATGGGAGGCCCAGCATGCGGCGACCTAGATCGATCCCCGCTGTAATGTTGCCCCATTGATCGCTACCACCAATCTGCAGTTTGCAGCCGTAGTTTTTGGCCAAGTGGACAAAATCGAAGGCTTGGAGCAGCATGTAACTGAACTCGGTGTAGCTCAATCCGCTATCGGAATTCTCGAGTCGATTACGAACGGAATCTTTAGCTAACATCACGTTGACCGGAAAGTTCTTGCCAACGTCGCGCAAGAAATCCAGGAACGAAAACGACTGCATCCAATCAAAGTTGTTCACGAGGATGGCACCACTGCCTGGAGTGAAGTCCAGGAACCTCGCCATCTGTGCTTTGATCCCCTCGACGTTCCGTTCAAGAATGTCTTTGGACAACAAACTTCGTTCCGCCGATTTGCCGCTCGGATCACCGATCATGCCAGTCGCGCCACCGACAAGAGCAATAGGGCGATGCCCAGCTAGTTGAAACCGACGTAGCATCATCAATGGCAAAAGTGATCCGACATGAAGAGAATCGGCAGTTGGATCAAATCCGGCATAAAGAATGGTGGGTTGATTCAGTTCTTTTGTAACCGTCTCCAAATCGGTGCATTGGTGGATAAGACCTCGCCACTGAAGCTCATTAATAATCGACATCTAATTTTGGTTATGAGTTGGAGCAATGAAAAAAATATAAGACCGACAACAATCAAGTGCCGCGATTCGAAGACAACATGGATCATAACCCGCTGCGTAAGCGAGGGAATTACTCAGGATATCGTCCCTCGCTCACGCTGCGGGTTGGGAATTCGAGGATTCTCCAATCGAGGTTAACTCGAAGTCGCGGCACTAGAGCGATGCTAAATACTTATAGCTCGAGTTAATACTCACGATTGGGTCGCTTGATTGGTCTTGTTCGACATGGCATTGGGCAACACCAATTTCTCGAGCCGTATCCAGAACAGCTTTCATGTCGATCGTGCCAGCGCCGACTTCTTTGAAAGCCGTTGCGGGGACTTTGCCTTCGTCATAGATGGTAGGTGTTCCCTTTTCAAGATCCTTCAGGTGCACTTGCGAAACGCGTCCTTTTAGTCGTTTCAGGGTCTCGATCGGATCCCATCCTCCGATGGCACACCAGAAGACGTCGATTTCAAATGACACTAGCTTAGGGTCAAAGTTTTCGATAAAAAGATCCATACCGGTTTTTCCGGTGTTTAGCTTTTCAAACTCGAACGAATGATGATGGTAGCAAAGCTTCAGTCCGGCTTTCTCGCATAGCTCTCCTGCTTTATTGGACCGTTCTGCGATTGCTTTGATCTGGTCTGGAGTTTCGCGGTGCCCTTTTCCAATGTATCCAAAGACAAGGTATTTGATTCCATGTTTGGTGGCCCGTTCGATGCATTGCTCGACACTGCCTGCGGATTTCGGAGGCGCTGCATTGCCAAGCAGTTCCCAATTAAAGAATGCAGATGTTGAAGACATCCCATTCTCTTTGGCCAGGGGAACAATCGTTGGGGCCGATGTTACATCCATAAGTTCAACTTGTTTGTAGCCTGCAGCAGCAACTGCCTTAATAGTCTTCGTTTGATCCGCAGCGAGTTGGTTCCGGAGGGTGTAGAGTTGGATCCCGATGTTCTCAAAATAGGGATCCGAGCTTAGGTTCCATGAACTCGCTAAAACATGGGGAGAGACCAAGCAAAGGGAACTGGTTGCCAAGGAAGCTTGGAGGAAGTTTCGTCGGTAATTCATAACGTTAGCGGGGGACGAGAGGAGTTGAACAAAAATCCGGAGGTTATTCTAACCGTTACGGCCCTCTTATGCGTACCTCTGATCAGGAGTTGTTCCTAGGAAATTGATCCAAAAAACTTGCAAAACGTTAGCTGCGGGTGATTTCTAGATTGTCTCGCGTCGTATGCCATCACAGATGTTGGCACTGGATGAAGGCCAGGAAGGTCATCAAGCCAGGAAGTTCAGGACGCGTTCAAGGAAACTTCGATTGATATTTTGGAGAGAAATCCATGCGTTTGATCGCCTCCCTGGCAATTGCTGCCATCGCTGTTAGTTTTTCGTCGACCGCTTCGGCTGGTCTTTTCCACAAAGCTGCTTGTTGTGACGCTGCTCCAACATGCTGCGAACCAGCACCAGCACCATCCTGTGGTTGCGAAGTGGCAGAGCCATCCTGCGGATGTGAAGTTGATCCATGCTGCAAGCCAGCTCGCAAGCATTTGCTCAAGGGCTTGATCGCTAAGCTCCATGCACGCAAGGCTTCTTGCTGCGAAACAGCACCAACTTGCTGTGAACCAGCTCCAGCTCCAGCACCAGCACCAGCACCTAGCTGTGGTTGTGAAGTTGCTGCTCCATCCTGTGGTTGCGAAGTTGACCCATGCTGCAAGCCAGCTCGCAAGCATTTGCTCAAGGGCTTCATCGCTAAGCTCCATGCACGCAAGGCTTCTTGCTGCGAACCAGCTCCAAGCTGTGGCTGCGAAGTTGCTGCTCCTAGCTGCGGTTGCAACTAATTAAAATTCGCTTGATTGCGTACCAGCCCGAACTAAAAATCTAAATACATCGTCTTTAAGACGCTTGGTTGTGAAGTAGCTCCCTGTTCTTAGGGAGCTATTTTCGTTTTATAGGCTCACAACTTGCACCACTTTTCTTCGCGGCACGTGTATCATCGTGGGGATTCCCATCGCTCGGTCATTTTATTGAATCGGAGTGAACCATGTTCAATTCGCGTGCGTGTGCCCTCCCGCCCGAATGGATGCGACCACTTTTGTTGTTGCTTGTTTCTCTACCTGTTCTTTCGGCGGGTTGCAGTAAAGAACAAGTCGATGAGCTGGCGTCGAAAGTAAAGGAGCAAGTCTCAGAGGCTCCCGAAGTCATTCGCGAGGTCTTGCCCACAACCGGCAAAGTATCCCTACAGCTCGATCGAGCGGTGGATATTGCTTACGCCGAAGGGGATTTGTACCAAGTCGGGGCGTCTCGCTCTTCTTTATTTCAGATACGGTCTTACGGCAAAGGTGATCGAGAGAGTCTGCCTGCTGTATTTCTTCATGCACCGGTTGATGCCAAGTCGTCCGTCAGAAAGCAATCGCGCAACTCACAAAGACTCAGCAGAAGCGGATTAAAGATTTCGAGGCAATCGCTTCAGCCTCGGAAAGAGGCGAACTGCAGGAAGCGGAAGCCAAGACAGATGCTGCCAAACAGGATCTATATCGTCTAACCAACGTTTTGAGTTTGGAAGAACGCCGGCCTTTTACAGAACCCTTTGAGGTAATCAGGAATAGAGTGGAGTCCGCTGCTAACGCGGATAGGGCTACCACTGCAGCCGCAATCTTTAAAGAAAAAATAGAAGCGACGGAGGCCGAATCGAGAGAGGCCCTCAAGAAGATCGACGTCGCAATCGAGGCGATTTCGCGCTCCGGTCAGTGCTCATGGAACGGGAGTTCGATTGATGGCCCAATGTTGCTTACAAATGTCGCTGACGCATACAAGCTAGCTCATGCCAAATTGCAGTCGTCCGCGATGCTTTAACGCATTCAAGATAGTGGCTTTATAGCCGGCTCAAACTCGATTGGCAGTTCATCACAATCTAATGACCGCTGGCCTACGGCCTCGCAAGAATTAACGCAAGCGTTCTTGGATCGCATTGCGAGGCTCATTCGAGCGGAGTCATTGAGCGTTCCGGATGACAAGGCGAAAGATCACTACTTCGCCATGCTGGTGACTCTCGCTGATATTGATACTAGGCTAAGCCAAAATGAATGGACTATTGCAACGCAAAAGGGACTTGCTGAAATGACCCGAAAAGCGGGAATGTCTCTTCAAGTTGCTGATTATGAATCCGTGACTAGCGAGTTGCTTTATTGGAAAGAACAATTTGCATCGGCGCAGGCGAAAAGAATTTCGTCCCATGTCTCGCTGCCTACTATCAGCAAAGAGAGACTCTCAACCGGTGCACAGCTACGAATCGGACTTTATTCGCATCTGTCAGAAGATCCGGGCCGCCCTCGGTTGCTATCCGCTATTCCGGACTTGGTACCTCTGGTCGCCAAAGCTCTGAACAATGCCAAAGTCGCTGCCAGTGAAGTTCGAAAGTTGGATAGTCCAAAGCCCACATGGATGAGCCAGTCTCAAAATGGACTTTATTGCATGATGGATGGTGAAATGACTCTTTCGTCGCAAGTCACTAAGTTGGAGAGAGAGCTTTTGGTCGATGCATCAAATCCACCATTAACGCTTCGGGCAACCGCTGCTATTCAATCGGCCCGCGATGGCTCCTACGTTTCCGTTGGTTGCACACTTCAGGATTTCGTGATCGAAAGTCCGGTCAGTCGGTTCGCCACTTTTCCGACACCAGCCAGCCCTCTAATCCCCTTGGGGGCTGTTCATCCACAAGGGGCTCAAGGTGAATTGTCTTTCCTATTGATTCGGTTCGTTGCTAAACCGGATTGGTTTCATCATCGCTATTCTGTTGCGGCGACTGATGAGTGAAGATTGGTAATACAAAGACAGAGCGTAATCCGATCTCTTGGTGAGATCGGCGCCACGGAAATCCAATCTAAAATCGGCAATCTTAAATCTTAAATCTTAAATCCCTCGCTGACGCTGCGGGTTGGGATTTCGGCTATTCTCCAATCAAGGTTATCTCCAAGTTGTGGCACTAGCCGTTCTAAAACAGTACCAGATCTTTCTCTGGGCTTACTACATCAAGATCGATTTAAAAAACTTAATCGTTCTATCCCACGAGAGTTTTGCAGCCGCTTCGTCGTATCGAGGAGTTGAATCGTTGTGAAACGCGTGATTCACGCCTGGATAGATATGAGTCTCGTATTTCACGCCTGCGTCCTTCAGTGCTTTTTCATAAGCAGGCCAGCCTTCATTGATTCGCGTGTCTGTTTCTGCATAATGAATCAATAGCGAGCCTTTGATCTTGGGAACATCGGCTACTGCAGGTTGTCTACCGTAATAGGGAGCTGCGGCCAGAATGGTATCGGGCAACCGAACGGCCAGTTCATTAGAAACGCCACCTCCGTAGCAGAAGCCAACAACGCCAACTTTGCCAGTAGATAGTTCATGGCTCTTCAATGTCAAAGCCCCGGCCATGAAGTCTTGCAACATCTCTTCGCCATTGCGAGTTGATTGCATCTTGCGTCCTTCGTCGTCGTTGCCAGGGTAACCCCCGATCGGACTTAATGCATCTGGAGCTAGCGCAAGAAAACCATCGACCGCGAGTCGGCGAGCGACGTCTTCAATATACGGAGTTAGTCCACGGTTTTCATGAACAACGAGGACGGCAGGATACTTGGTTCCATCAGCAACTGGTCTGGCCAGCAAGCCGGTTACTTTTCCTCCACCTTTTGGTGATTCGTAAGAAAAACGCTCCGTCTTGATCCGAGCATCTTTGGGGTCGATTTGCTGAGCCCATGCGTAGTTTGGAGCCAGTGCATTAATCAGCGATTCGGCGGTGATGCCAGCGACCGCAAAGGTTGCGATGCGTTGCGAAAACTCGCGACGAGAGATACGTCCGTGCACAAACTCATCGTAGAGTTGCAGTGCCTTGGGGTCGAAGTCTGAGGCTTTTTGTCGGTCCATAGTTGTCTACTTTATAAAGTTTGAAAACGAACAATGAGTGGATTTGCGTCCACTCATTGTAAGGCTTATGCGAACCGACATTCAAGCAACTGGCGGAATTGAATCTTTTACACTCGCTGACCAAGCCGCTCCGCTAATCGCATAAGGGTTTGACTTGCATCGTTTTCAACGAGTTTTGCATGGATGAGGTGCAATTGGGATCGGTCATTCCAGGCTTCGACTAGAGCAGCGTCAAATTGTTCCTCTGTCTCTACAAAATAACCTTTGCCTCCGCCATAGACCTCGGGGAGTTTGGAATACTGCCAAACAGCGATCTCGTTGTACTTCCATTCCCCTTCCTGCAAGTATCGTTCGGTTCCGTATCCGTGATTATCAAGCACAATAATGATGGGTGAGTGGCCATGTCGAATTAGGGTCGACATTTCTTGGCCGGTCATCTGAAAGGCTCCGTCGCCGGCAATAACTAAAACACGTTCCTCCGGTTTGGCAACGCAGGCACCCAAAGCCGCAGGTACTGAAAAGCCCATGGAGGTGTAATAGGCAGGCGATAGAAAATCGGTTCGGTCGCGAATAACGAGTTCTGAAGACGCAAACAAAGAGTCGCCAATGTCGGCGATCACAATAGTGTGCGAATCGAGTTGCGAGTTAATACGCTGAATCATGCGGCTGATTTGAAGCGGCCGGCCAGTTTCCACCTGGATGGGCTGCGGCTGCTTGATGTGTAAGCTGTCTGGAATAGGTCTATAGGAAGGTGTTGGATTGAGTTCGATGAGTCTCTTAAGAAAACCCTCGAGTGGCACGTTAGGAAACTGGTGATAAGAGATTTGAAGCTGTTCGCTGGTAGCGTATATGCAGTGTCGAACATCTAGTTGGGCGGTGTAAATACCCAGGTTGATGTCGGTCATAAACGCACCCAGCAACAAAACGCAGTCACTGTCTTCGACGTATTGCGTTACTTCGGCTTTACCCATCGCCCCTTCATATAGTCCGATATAGAGCGGATGAGTTTCGTCGACAACGCTCTTGCCCAGAATGGTTGCAGCGATTGGGATTTTGGAATTTTCGGCAAGCTTTAGAACGGTATCTTGAAGTCCGAATCTATGGATTTCAACGCCAGCGATAATGAGCGGCTTCTTTGCGTTGTTGAGCTTCTCGACAGCTTCTTTGGCAGCTTCTTCTAGGACCAGGTTATCAAACGAAACGGTTGGTCGACGATAAGAATGCACAACTGATGGGATGATATCAACCATATCCCGAGGTAGTTCGATGTAGACGGGTCGTTTGAATCGATAGCAAGCGTCGAGAACTCGGTCGATGTCAGCAAACGCTGTCAACGGATCGTTTAGTTCGGTCGCAGCAATACAAAGCTTCTCGAATACTTCTAGTTGAGTGCTAAAGTCTCTAACTTTATGGTGCAATAGAGGGTTGTTCACTCGCTCTCCCAATCCCGGCGATCCAGTCAGCATCACCACAGGGGATTTTTCTGCGAAAGCACCGGCGACGCTGTTGCAAACCGACAATCCGCCTACACAGTAGGTAACGCATAGGGCTCCCATACCATGAATTCGAGCATAGGCATCGGCTGCGAAGCCTGCACAATCTTCGCGGGTGCAACCAACCGTATTGATGGGACTCTTTTCGAGCATGCTGTAGAAATTCAGGATGTAGTCACCCGGAATTCCAAAGCAATCTTTGATGCCGTAGTCTTGTAAGCGTTTGATCAAATACTCGCCGATGGACATTGCCGTGGGTGAGCCTCCGGAAACGTTAGTGCTCTCTCGATTCTTTCCAATCGCGCTCAATGGATTGTTCATAACTATACCTGTGCATCTTCTCTCGAAATGGGACTCAACAACGACGGGAAAGGATCCTCGGTATTGTAGCGATTAAATGGCTTTGGGAATCCCTGATCGGAATCAGGAGAATGCTATGAGGCGATTTGTCGATGAGAGTGAAATCTCACTCGTGAGAACTAAGTCAAGCTAGAGAGGGGAGCTGTATGGCAATCTGCTCCATTAACTCGGCTGGCAACTTTGTTGGGCTATGAAATGAAAAAACAATTACTCCCCCAAGGAAAGTAATTGTTTTGCTGCATTCGAGAATCGTTGACCTGTTTAGCTGGTCATGCGATTAGGATCCAGAAAAGGAGCCACTGAATCCGCGACCTTTGCGTTCCGGGCGATTCCTGGATTGTCGTGAACGTTGATCTCCTCGATCGTCCGCTAGCTCATGTCGAGAATCAACGCGAGCAGTCGGATGATCTTTCCATTTCGAGATTCTTAACTGCCGTCCGACAACCCAAGCTCGGCCGAGGACCTTGAATACATCACGAGACATCCCGGCTGGAAGGTAAACGGTACTGAATTCGTTATGGATTGTTATCTGTCCAATCCGGCTGGAATCTAGGCCGATTTCGTTTGCGATTGCGCCAACTAAATTGCCTGGCTTTACTCCGTGTGCACGTCCCACCTCGACTCTAAACATTTCGAGGAAGTCACCAGTGACTTCGAGAGGTTCGCGATCGCGACCGCTTCTAGAACGTCGCGGTCCGCGATCTTCATCAAAGTTTCCGCGTCGATTGTCACCGAGGTCTTCTCTGCGACCTCGGCCTCTTCGATCGGATTCGTACGGGTCTGGTTCGAGCAAAAATGGTTGGCCATCAAATTGCATAGTGGCAAGGACCGTTGCGATCTCGATCGGCGATGCTTCGCTATCGACCAAGCATTGTTCAACGATGCATTTCAAAGCGTTCTGAGTTGCAGACAAAGTACCGTGAGATGCGGAGCGTAGTTGTTCCAGGCGGTTCAAGATCTGGCTCTTTAGTCGAGACTTGCGCTGTTGATTTATTTCATCAACGGTCGGCATGTCCATCGTCTCAACAGTTGCGTTGAGATTGCGATAGATTTCACGCAAGAAGCCTCGCTGTTTTGGGGTGACGAATAAAATCGCTTCTCCCTTTCGTCCTGCTCGTCCAGTTCTGCCTATTCGGTGAACGTAGGCTTCCGTATCAAATGGCAGATCGTAGTTAATAACGTGAGTGATGCGAGGAACATCTAGACCACGAGCAGCAACGTCGGTTGCCACGAGAACTTGGATAAGTCCTCTTTTCAGCTGGTCGATGCATTTTTCGCGTGCCGCTTGTGCCATGTCACCATTGATAGCGGCAGCCCGAATTCCATGCTCAACTAGTTGTTCTGTTATCTCTAGCGTAGCAGCACGAGTTTTGACGAAGACAATAACGCCATCGGTTTCTTCTGACTCTAGAATTCGTTGCAAGCACTTAGACTTGGCGCGGCCTTCTACTACGATGGCTCGTTGTCGAATGGTGGCCGCAGTGCGGTTTTCTTGGGAAAAGGAAACGACGTGTGGGTCTTTAAGGTATTGGTCGGCGATTTCGCGAATCGCATCTGGCATGGTTGCGGAAAACAATGCGAACTGCATGTTGTCCGGAGTTTGTTGCAGAACCCAACGAACATCGTCGACAAATCCCATACGGAGCATCTCGTCTGCTTCGTCGAGTACGAATGCACTGCAGCTAGACAGATCCATGCGTCCTTCCCGCATGTGATCCATTACCCGACCTGGAGTGCCGACAACGATTTGTGCACCGCGGCGCAGTTGTTGGATTTGATCGGAGTAGCCGCTGCCACCGTAGACCGCGGCAACATTCAGGCCTCGGCGTGATTTGCCGTAGCTCTCGAATGAAGCGGCAACCTGCATGGCCAACTCCCGCGTGGGAGTCAATACAAGCACTTGAGTCTTCTTCAGTTCCACATCCACTCGCTGTAGTAACGGTAGAGCGAAAGCGGCGGTTTTACCGGACCCTGTGTTGGATTGACCGAGAACGTCGCGTCCTGCAAGCAAGGCAGGGATGGTTGAAGATTGAATAGGGGTTGGTTTGGTATACCCAGAATCGGCAAGAGTTTGGCAGACGGCATCCCAAATGCCTAAATGCTTAAAGCTATTGGACTCGTCCAGTACAATGGGCTCTTCTGGCTGTTCTGCTTCGTCCGCAATAGAGTCGGTTGGTTCGGCATGGCTGAGAGAATTGCTCTGAGTTGCCACCATCAATGTTGTTTCTGCAGCGACCGACTCGATTGTGAGCTGGCTTTGTACATCGGTGTTAGGTTGTGGATTCATCGTTTCAGCGGCACCGAGTAGGGCTTGCCGTTGCGCTTGCTTGTCTTTGTGATTATCGCCATTAAGTTTGGCTTTTTCCAAGCGGCGTTTCTCTCGTTTTAGCTTCTTCTTGAGTTCACGTTCCGTGACGTATGCTGGCACTTCCGATGCAGCTGCATCTGATGCTTGCGCGTCGTCGGCCGCGTCTGCGGTCGAGTCAGCGAAATAAGAATTAACGATATCCGAAGCATCTACATCGACTTCTGGTGTGTACGAACCTTCTACCATTGACCCCATGGGTTTCAACATCTCTCTTGTTCTTGAAAATAATCTGGCCTGTAACTGTTCAAGAAAAAGAAAACGAGATCTCGTCGTCGCGGGCTGCGGCTTCGCATAAGTTCTATGAAAGAGTCGATTTGCGTCTTTTTCTGCCAGCAAAAGTGGTTGCGTATTGTGAACGACACGCATCACCGAAGCTTGAGAATTGCATGCAAAACGGCATTTTCAAATCTCGACAAACGCCACGATTTCATCGTCAATAGCGCTGTCGCCCTTCGTTTTCCTTCCCTCTAAGCA
>Ga0315899_10000128_pt1 | contig 91049 bp, 66 predicted proteins | sample LakEriMetagenome_2_FD_203518 | JGI IMG/M metagenome (GOLD analysis project Ga0315899, IMG submission 203518) | Freshwater fungal communities from buoy surface, Lake Erie, Ohio, United States - Buoy 4 MA112 | ecosystem: Environmental > Aquatic > Freshwater > Lake | place: USA: Lake Erie, Ohio... | reverse complement strand
TTGGGGTTGTAGCAGATGGAACCGGCAACGAGGTTTTCTTCGGGAATCTCATTCACATCGGGAACCTGCCCCACAAAGTCTTCCCGGCGGGGAGTGCGCTCGGCAACGGTCTGATAGCCCGTCGCCGCGACGAATTCCTGGAACTGGCGGTTGGTGACCTCACTCTCATCGAGCCAGAATCCCGAGAGGATCACCCGGTGGATGGGCTGCTCATCGGGAAAGCCGTCGTCCGAGCCCATTTCAAACTCTCCCGGGGGAATCCAGACCATCCCCTCAGGAACCGCCCCTGGTGGTTCGCGGGAGGCCGCAGACGCCCCCCCTGCCTGCCCCGGTGCGGCATCAAGTGGATCGGCAGGCCCTCCGCCCGGGCCCCGACGGGCCCCATACGAGAGGGTCAGGGCGACCAGCAAAGCGCAGACCACAAGGGTGATCCAGGGAGCGTAGCGGGTGAGGTTCATCGAGGGGGCGGGTTGGATGAAGGGCGACACCGGAGACCAGTGCTTTACGGCCCGGGTTGGGACTCAACAGGTTGGTCAGCCGGAGACTGGCCGGGCGCAGCGAGCTGCTGAATGTGCTCTGCATACTGCCGGTCAAGCAACTCGGGCTCGACCCCCGCCAGTTCCCAGGGCTTCTCGGGGTTCTCCCGGGTCGCCCGGCGGGTACTGTAGATCTGCGAGAGATACTCGATGAATTCATCGCGGTACACCCCCTCGCCATAGTGCAGGAAGAAGTGCACCAGTCCCGCCCCCTGGGCATAGTTGCGTTTGATCTCCCGCGACTCCTGGTAGGCCTGCATTCCCATCCGGCAAAACTCGGGCAGCGGAACGTAGTACTTGTCGGTCACAAAATGGGCCCGGGCCGCCTGGAACCGCAGGGTCTGCGGATCACCAAACGAGAAATCCCCCCCTGCCTGCTGGAACGACTCCATGTAACACGCGATCCCCTCAATGGGCCAGAAGTCCGACTTCACGCCAATGTCACCATGTCCGGGACGGGCTCCCGAGAGCAGCTGGTGAGTGGCCTCGTGGTAGACGGTCGAGTCGTCCTGGGAATCGGGGTCGTAGAAAAAGTGGGCCACCCCGGTCTTCGGAAAGTAGATTCCCCGGGTGATCTCCACATTCTGGTTGGTCTCGCGTTTCAGGCGGGCGATGTACTCATCGCGGCTGCGGTAGAAGTGCACCAGGAGGGGTTTCGCGGGAATGCGTGCCCCCCCGGTGCCGGCCAGCAGTTGCCGGAACTCCTCGGGGGTTTTGAAAAAACCGGCCAGGTTCTGAAAGAACAGGCTGTGGAACCCCTCCAGCTTGGCCGCCAGCTCGACCCCCTTTTCGAGAGTGTAATTCGTGCGCACCAGGTAGTGCTCGCTGCGGATCTCCCACGCCTGGGCGAAGTCGCGGCGCAGCTCGGGCGCGCGCGCGGCCGGCATCCAGCGTCCCTTGTAGAACCGCTCTCCCCGGGTCATCCGCTCGAGGTGCTCGGCGGGAATCCAGCCGAACTGATCGTTCCAGATCTTCTTCTCCCGGGCCATCTTGGCCTCGAACGGAGACAGCCACTCGTCACTGCTGCGAACGAACCCCAGCGCCTTGCGGGCGGCGGCATGATCGGGATCGTGATGCGCCGCCTCCCGAATCAGGTCGAAGGCGAAACTCAGATGCCCGCTGCCGAGCACCTTCTGCGACAGGGTAAACAGGTCCTGTGCATACTCGCGACGTTCCTGCCGGAGAGCAGGCAGCCATCCCCGGTCCTCTTCCGGCAACTCCGCCGGGTTGGACTCCTGCACCACACGGGGCAAATCCCGCACCCGCAACAGATCGGGCTGAAAGGGACGGGCCGCCTCCCGCACCGCGGCAACTCCCGACTCCAGTCCCTCGGTCTGAAAACGGGTCTCCAACCCCTGCAGGCCCTGCCGAAACCGGTCCCGGCGCTCTTCATACTGTCGACGATACGGTGCGACATCACGCTTGGGGGGTGTGCGGGCCGTCTCTCGGGAGGAGCGTGCCTGGGCCATCAGCAAAGCGGCCGGCAATCCCCACAAACATCCGGCGATCACCAGACACCACCAGATCCGCCGTTGCACTCCGGCGACTCGACTGAACACCACGCTGTTCCCTCTCAAGCAGACCTCCGAGTCCCCTCTGCGTGACCCCCTCTCACACACTCGATCCTAGGCGATTTCCCACAGTCCGAACAGATCAACAAAACCCCCAGAGAACGCAATCCCCCCAAACCCAACCCGGTGAGATCGACTGCACAATCCCCTTCAAGAAACCGGGGGATTGCGCCGATTTTTCTGCTGAACGAGGGGGCTGGCTGGCTCTTCGCACACTCCAGGTGCAGACACACCTCGCCTGGTCTGTGAACCCCTGCAACTGCGCCCCGTTGTGTCAGGAAACCATCGTGCGGATCGCGGCGTTCTTCTGCACCCTGGGACTTCTGGCCGCGAACGCCGTGGGCTGCCAGACTCATACGGCGCTGCGGGAGCATACGCTCAAAACCAGCGGCACCCTGGCGGAATTGAATTGCCAGCAGGTGGTCGACAATCTTGCGCGGTTCGCGGCCCAGCCGGCGTCGCTGCCCTCGGTGGCCGTCCTGCAGTCGGGGAATGTCACCCTCGCCGATCAGCACGCCGCCGCCGCCGCCGGGACCTATGCCCCCACCATCACCCTGGCGGACCAGCTGGGTGGCTTCCCCATCTTCAGCCTGTTCCTCAGCCCCAATGTCTCGCGCAACCTGACGGAACAGTGGGATCTTAAGCCGGTGACCGACACCGCGCGCATCCGCCGGATCCGGGCGGCCTTCCAGATCGTGTTGGGGGCCGGGGTCTCGGCCGACGATCCGTGTGAAGACTGCTCCCAGACCGTCCGGGAACTCACCGCCGACGGGTCGATGCTCGAGTGCCAGCTGCCCACCGGCTGGTTCCAGATTGGCTGCCGCAGGGATGTCCCGGATTCGGCCTGTTACGTCGGGAACTGCGGCGACACCTATGTGTGGGTCGGGCCCGAGGGGATGGACGGGCTGTCGCGGTTCACTCTCACCATCATGCAACTCTCCACGTCCGACCCCAAACCAGAGACCCGCACGGTGGTCCGACGCTACGACGCCGACGACAAGCTGGAATCGACCGAAATCACGGAGACCGAGCCGGTCTCGGAAGGGACTTCCTGGGAGGCGGATGCGGACGAGGCAGAGACCTCCGAGCCCAGAGACGACGCCGCTCGACAGCAGCCCACCATCAACCCGCGGCGGACCGCCCTCACTCCCAAGCAAGCCCGCAAACGCAAGGGAACCAGCGGGCTGATGCTGCCGCATGCCGAATGAGCTCCCGGGTGCTCTCCATCCCCCGCTCCGTTCGATCCCGCGGCCGAAGACTCAGAAGACACGCCGCGAAGGTGACTCCCAGACCGGCGGTCCTGCGGGCCAGCCTCCCGCCAGCCGGTTCTCATCGATCCAGGTGAGGATGCCGCAACTTCGCCAACTGAGTCTCATCCACCTCCACACCCAGCCCCCAGCCCGAACGAACATCGAGCCAGCCCGCACGTGGCACCCACGGCTCACGCAGCACGCTGGCGGTGAGGTACTGCGGACCATTGAGTGCGGCCGGGTACGACAGGCCGTGGCTGGCCAGCAGCGGCACAGCCGCCGCGAGAGCGAGGTCGGGATCGGTCAACCCACTGGCCAGGAACAACAGCCCGTGCTGCTGCAGGTATTCGATCTGCCGGCGCGCCTCGGTCACTCCTCCCACCCGGGGTACCTTGATCGCCGCTCCATCCAGCAATCCCAACTGATGAAACTCCCGCAAGTCGGTGAGGGAGACCAACCCCTCATCCAGCACGATGGGGAGCGCGTCGAGTTGCTGGAGTTCGCGCAGTCCCGACAGACAATTCGCCGGGACAGGCTGCTCAAAGGCCAGCAATCCCAGATTGGCGAACGCCCGCGCGGCCCGCTTCGCCTGTTCGGTCGTGTAGCCACCGTTGGCATCGACCCACACCACGGCCTGTGGAAACTCCCGGCGAATGATCCGCAGATGCTCGAGATCGCGGTGCAGGTCGGGAGCCACTTTCAGATTGAAGTGCCGGTAGCCCCGCTGCCGGGCCCTTTCCAGCTCGGCCTCCAGCTCGGGCAGGCTGCGGGGATTGAGGGTCCAGCTCAGCTCGATCTCCCGCCGGTCGTCTCGTTGCCACATCTGGGCCGCCGTTTGACGGTCCAGCTTCCCCTCGAGATCAAACAGCGCCAGATCGACCCCCGAACGGGCGATCGGCTGCCCCGTCGAAAACGAAGGCGCAATCACCCGGTCGAATTGCCGGTGGATCGCCTCACGGTCGCGCGGGTCCCGCCCCGGCAATTCCGGAGCGAAGTAATTCCGCACCGTCGAGAGGACCGACTCGGGAGTCTCATAGCTCCAGCGGGGGGACGGAACCGCTTCACCCCAGCCAACTGTTCCGTCCGACGCAGTGATCTTCACCACCACGCTGGCTCGGCCCAGCGGGCCCCCCGGACGGATCTCGAAGAACCTGAAGTGCCCCTCCACCGGATACAGCAGAGGAAACAGCTCAACCCGCTCCACACAGACGGTCATGAATGACTTCCACACCGGGCCGGGAAGATCACGGACAACTCGCACGGCCTGACCGGCGTTCACACGCCCAGGCATCTGAACCAGGCGTTGGAGCGCCCGGGGCCAGCCCATGGGCTTTATTCGGCCGCGCTGATCCGCGGAATCTCCTGGTCGAACATCAGCGCCCGGACAAACCGGACGGGAGGGGATCCGAAGGAGACCACCTGGTCGTGATAGCGGCGGGGAGTGAAATCTTTGCCCCAGCGTTCCTCGGCTTCCCGCCGCAGGTCGAGATGTTCCTGCACCCCCACGAAATAGGTGGAGAGCTGGGTGCTGGTGAGCTGCGCGCGAATCCACTTGCCGGCCGCCTCGCGCTCTTCCTGGAACGTTTCTTCGATCATCAATCGCATCGCCTCCTCCCGGCTCATTCCGTCGACATGGATCGCCTGGTCGAGAATCGAGTTGGCGATGGCCCGCAGATACCACTTGCGCTGCACCAGCAGCATCAGCGGGTCGTTGTGGAAGTAGCCGGCGTTGGCCATCATCTGCTCGGCATAGCAGCCCCATCCCTCGATGAAGGTTCCCGAAGACAGCACCGCCCGCAGCGTGCTGGGATACCGGTTCGACAACACCAGTTGCACGTAGTGCCCGGGCATCGCCTCGTGCACCGTCAGGTTGTGCAGCGACCGGGTGTTGTATTCGCGCAGGTACGACTGGATCTGCTCGGCATTCCAGTCGGTTGGCAGGGGGGCGACGGCATAGAAGGTCTTCTGTCCCTTGTCGAGCGCGCCGGGGGCGTCGCAGTACGCCGTGGAAACCCCCCGCTGGAACTCGGGCATGATGATGATTTCCAGGGGGTCCTCGGGCAGCGTCATCAGCTGCTTCTCGCGGATGAAGCTGGCCGTATCGACCAGCGAATCACGGGCCTTCTCAACCATCTGGTCGGCGGGGGGCACGTCAAGGCAGGCCATTTCGAGCCCTGCGCGAATCAGGGCCTGCTGGTACTCTTTGGAGGGCTCGGCGGGAAATCTTGTGTAGGGGTGTTTCTTGAGATAGACCTGCTGGGCAATCCCGTACATCTCGGCCCGCACCCGCTTGAGCTCACTTTCCGCCCGCTCGCGCACCTCGGCCCGCGACAGCGAAGTCTGCAGCGTGAAGGGGAGCTTCTGATCATAGAGCTTGGCGCCCAGCCGAAAATCGCCGGCCGCCTGGGGACGAAGTTCACTCTCCAGCCATTTCTGGTGGAGATCCACCGCCCCCTTGGCGGTCTGGACCGCTTTCTCGAGCCGTTGCCGAACCGCAGGTTCAAGTTCTCCCAGATGCGGCTCGACCATGTTCTCGAGAATGCTGAGCACCCCCTTGTTCTGCCGCACGGCGGTCTCGGCATGAATGGGGGGGACTCGCTTGGGAACCAGTGTCTTCCGCACCTGCTCCAGCAGCCGCGGGAACTGTTCCAGCCGGTCGGCCACATGGGCCAGACGCTGGGGTCGCGGAGCGAATTCGCGAGCCATCAATCCATAAATCGACCCGCCCGTCAGTTCGGTGTAGAGCAGCGGGTTCCAGGCCCATTCCTGCAGCGTCTCGAGTCGCCACAGGTCCGCCTCCAGGCTTTGTCTGAGGATCTCGTAGTCCACCTGCAGGGGGCGTGACAACTGCCGGCGATCAATCGCCTGCAGTTCAGTCAGCACGCCGCGGTAAAGCTGCACAGCCTTCGCGCGACTGGCGGAAGAGACGTCATCCAGCTGGCTGTCGTAGCGATGGTCTCCCAACACCGTGGCGCCGACGGGCGAGAGCGCGGGAAACTGCTCGATGTAGCGTGCTCCCAATTCTTCGAACCGCCGTTCAACCGCCGGATCGACCGCCAGGGATCCCAGCGCCACCACCGCCATCATCAGAGCCTGCATCAGCACTCACCCGATCGAAGAGAACATGAACCGTCCAGCGGGGCTGCAGCGGGAACCAGCCGGTTTTGCCAGCCATGCGCTGCCGGTCACGAAACAGACCGTCCGAAGATCTTTACTTTCCGCCCGCGGGACGCCCGGTGTTGGCCGCGGGAGTCTCACAGTATTTCAGAGCCATCAGAGCGTAGGCGGTCACCAGATTCGGGTCTCCTTCGAGCCAGCCCGAGTCGGTGTTGATCCAGGCGCCGTTGTCGCGCTGTTTCGCGACCAGGTGTTCCCCCAGTTCCTTCCTCCAGTCGTGGGCCACCTGCTTCGCATCGACCATGCGGTCGACCTTGGCGACCGAGAGGGCCTTGGCGAACGTGTGATAGTAATAGTACAGCCCCTTCTGCCCCATTCCCGGGTTCTCGGCCAGCGTGTAGTGCTTCTTCAGCCACTCCATGGCGGCCTTCACCCGGGGATCCTCGGGGCCGACGCCAGCGTAGATCATGCTCTTCAGCCCCGCATACGTCATGCTGGCATACGACCGCAACCCGCCATTCGCGTCGGTTCCCGCCTGCGAATTCCCCCCGCCGGCAGGGGTGTAGTAAAAGCCCCCATCGTTGATCTTCGAGGCAAATTCGGTGGTGTTGTGCTCCGACTCGAGATTCTGACATCGCGACAGAAAGATCACCACCTTTTTCATCGATTCGTCGTTCTCGGGCACTCCCGCCGCTTTGAGGGCCTCCAGAAGGAACGAAGTATTCGAGAGATCGGGACGTTCCGAACGGCCATACCCACCTCCTCCATACCGGGGATCGTCAGCCGACAGGCCCTCGGTTTCATCCCACTGCAGCTTCTTCAGAAAGTCGCGGGCGTTGGCAATCAGCTCGTCGTACTGGCCATCCCGATTGGCGGCGGCAAAGGCCAGCAGCGCCACCGAGGTCTCGTAATTGCTGACCTTGTTCTCTTTGGTGTAGATCCCGCCATCCGGCTGCAAGGCCCGCTTCAGGTAGGCCAGGGCCTTCTGGATCATCGGATCCCCCGGTTCCACTCCCGAGTCCAGCAGCGACTTCGTGACGATTCCGGTGATCGCCGGGCCAGGGTAGTCGCTCCAATGCCCGTCGTCTGACTGGGTGGTCCGAAGAAAGGCCGCCGCAGCCTGCCGGGACTTGGCCAGTGCCCCCGGGGGAAGTCCGACAGGACCGGTTTGCTGGGCGGCCACCGGGGACGCAACTCCCATCCCCAACAGCAGGGCCAGCGTCAAACCCACACGGCAAGAAACCCCGGATGAACGCAACATGGGAAACGCCTCACAGCAGAAACGGCGTCGGCCGCGGGAGCCGAACTCCCGAGCTTCGACGGTACGGAACAGACCAGTTGCAGCAGCGGCGCTGATTCTACCGGCCGCGAGAGACCGGGGCCAGCGGCGGGACCTGCGTCCTCCCGGCAGAACCGGGCCGTTCCGGCGAACGGTGCTTGTCTTTCCGGCGGGGTTGCCTTAGCGTGAAGAGCTTCTGCGGGCGGATCTCCCTGGGGCGAGCACAGCCCGAATCTTCCCGACGCTGTCGAGCTTCCTCCGAATCACCCGATCCGCATGGCCAGCGTTCCCCTGCTGCGGATGACCGATATCAGCAAGCACTTTGGTGCCACCCGGGCCCTGGATGGGGTCTCGCTTGAGGTGCGTCCCGGAGAAGTGTTGGCCTTGCTTGGGGAAAACGGCGCCGGAAAGAGCACGCTGATGAAGATTCTCAGCGGTGCCCAATCTCCCGACTCGGGGGAGATGGAGCTGGACGGGGATCCCTACCGCCCCCGCAGCCCCGCTGCCGCCCGTCGCGCGGGGGTGGCGATGATCTATCAGGAACTCAATCTGGCCCCCCACCTCTCGGTGGAAGACAACATCATGCTGGGGCAGGAGGTCTCGCGCGGGGGCTGGCTGCGGCGTGGGCAGCAGCGTCCCCGGGTCCAGCGAGCCCTCGAACTGCTGGGGCATCCCGATCTCCGCCCCGATACGCCGGTGCAGCAGCTCTCGGTGGCCGCCCAGCAATTGGTCGAAATTGCCCGGGCCCTGGTGATGGAGGCCCGCGTCATCGTGTTCGATGAGCCGACCAGTTCCCTGACGCGGAAGGATGTCGAACGGCTCTTCGAAGTGATTCGCCGACTGCGTGCCCGCGGGATTGGCGTGGTCTACATCAGCCACTTCCTCGAAGAGGTCCGCCAGATCTGCGACACCTACTCGGTACTCCGCGATGGCCGCAGCGTCGGTGCGGGAACCCTGTCGGGAGCGACCGAGTCGCAAATTGTCTCCCTGATGGTGGGGCGCAGCGTGGAAGAGCTGTTCCCGCAGATCCCGCATACCCCCGGCGCAGTGCTGTTGAACGTCGAGCAACTGTCAGGAAGCCACGTTCCCCAAGAGCTCTCACTGCAGGTTCGGGCGGGAGAAATTCTGGGAATCACCGGGCTGGTGGGGGCGGGACGAACCGAGTTTCTCCGCTGTCTGTTCGGACTCGATCCCATCCGCTCGGGTGAAGTCACGCTGGCCGAAATCGGGCTGCGGTCCTCCCCGCGCCGAGCAATCGACGCCGGTCTCGGATTCGTCTCGGAAGACCGCAAGGGAGAGGGACTGGCCCAGCAACAGTCGATCGTCGACAATCTCACCCTCAGCCATCTCAAACCGTACAGCCGGTCGGGATTCCTGAACCTGTTCCAGCGGCAGGCCGCCGCCCGCGAGTGGATGCGGACCCTGCAAGTCAAGGCTCGCGATCCCAACCAGCAGATCTCGGAACTCTCGGGGGGGAACCAGCAGAAAGTGGCCCTGGCCCGCATCCTGCACCAGCAGGCCCAGGTGCTGCTCCTCGACGAGCCCACCCGCGGGATCGATGTCGGGACCAAGGCCGAGATCTACCGTCTGATGGGAGAAGCGGCCGCCCGGGGAAAAGCCATCCTGTTTGTCAGTTCGTATTTCACGGAACTCCTGGCGGTCTGTGACCGGATCGCCGTGATGTCACGCGGCCGACTGCAACGCATCCGGGTCGCCCGAGACTGGACCGAACACAGCATTCTGCAGGCCGCGATGAGCCTGGAGGACCACTCTTCATGAATGTCGATTCTTCACCCAGAGACCCCTCCGACTCTCCGGACGAAGTCGTGTTGCAGCTGGACGAGGAGGGGGTGGGCTTCCATCGCCTCGGACGCTCGGCCTTCTCGGTCCTCGCCCCCTTCCTGGCGCTGATCCTCGTCTGGTTCACCTTCGCAGGTGCCGATTACGTCCGCAGTGCCCGCCTCCAGAAACCGGCCCAGTTCAACACCCGGGCCAGCCTGCAGAAGGTGCTGCGCGACGCGTCGCAGGTGGGGGTCGCCGCACTCGGCATGACCCTCATCATCATCGCCGGAGGAATTGACCTGTCCGCCGGAGCGGCGATGTCGCTCGCCGCCACCACCGCCGCCTGGTGCTTCCGCGACAGCCTCCCCGCACCGGTGGGAATTGCCGCAGCCTTGCTGACGGGCTGTCTGGCGGGGGCCATCAATGGCACCCTGATCAGCGTGCTGCGTCTGGTCCCCTTCATCGTCACACTGGGAACCATGACCATCTTTCATGGCCTCGGACTGATCATCGCCAAAGACACCCCCATCCGGGCCTTCGGGAAGGTCCCCGAATGGATCATCAACCTGCAACGTCCCTTTCCGAAGCCCGAGTGGCTCATGGTCTCGAGCGGGGTGCTGGTGATGCTGGTCCTGGCAGTGCTTGTGGCGGTGCTCTTGCGATACACCGTGCTGGGGCGGCATTTCGTCGCCCTGGGATCCAACGAAGCGACCGCCCGCTTGTGCGGGGTCAACGTCGAACTCACCCGCATCCTTGTTTATTCGATCGCCGGCCTGCTCACCGGGGTGGCGGGTCTGTTCCAGTTTGCCATGCTGTCGGGAGAGGGAGACCCCAACCAGGGAATCGGCAAGGAACTCCCGGTGATTGCCGCAGTGGTCATCGGCGGAGGGAGCCTCTCGGGAGGCCGGGGCTCCATCCTGGGAACCCTGTCGGGAGCCTGCATGATGTCGGTCATCCTGCACGGGTGTGTCACCCTCGACATTCGGACCTCTCTGCAGAAGGTCATCATCGGGCTGATCATCATTGCCGCGGTCTCGGTCGATCAGTTCCGACAGCGGCGCATCGCCAGTTGACAGTGGCCGATGTCCAGAGCCCGGGGGGAGTGCTCACAGGCCGCGGTCAACCAACCGGAAGCACACGGGGGTCGTTCTCCCAAAATTTCGGCAATCGCAGACAAGCCAAAGTGCCGGGCCGTTCAAACGGACAACGATCGCTCCCTGAGCCGGTCAAGAAAAAACCCTCCATCGCCCCTCGACGCAACGCGTCAGGCCCCGATGAATCGCAGCCCCGACTGGCTGTCGCTGGCCGGCTGATTCGTCAACGGAGCGGGCCCGAATTCCTCGCGGCCCGATGCCTCGCTCATGCGGGGGGTCGGCAGCAGGTCTTCGGACAGAGGCCGTACGTCGCGTTCGGCTTCGAAATCGCACCGGGACTGCAATGGCGACCGGGAGCCCGCTTTCGCGGCGGCATCCCCCTGGTCCAGATCTTCCGACCCTGCCCCCGAGGGGACGAGAACCACATCCCCACTCGGACTCGACACGATGGACTCCACCGGCGGGGAGACCCGCAGGGGAACGACCGCTCTCTGCGTCGAGTTGGCCGCCACGTCCTGAAAGACAAACACTGTGTCGGCGACCGCCAATTCGTCCCCGGGTCGCAAATCGGCCTCGGTCACCCGCTTTCCGTTGACCCGAACGCCGTTCATACTTCCCAGATCGCGAACCACAAACCGGTCATCGATTCGGGCAACGCAGCAATGTCGCCGCGAAATCTTCACCTGCTCGGGAAGTGCGAGATCACAATCTTCATGCCGGCCGATGAGTGTAATGGGCTTTTCCAGCCGAAAGGCCGAGCCACCATCCACCGGTATCAGTCGTGCAGGCATGGGTGTCTCCCGCCGGGACGGACAATTCATTCTCTTTCGGAATTCTAACGCAAATCAGGTTGGGTTCACAGCACTTTTCGGGGTTTTCGCAGAAAAGCATGTCGCAGGATCCCAACATTCCGGGAGGGTTCAAACGTTCCCACCCCCCCCGCCCCGCAGCCGCCCCCAACTCTCCCGAGCCAGGGCTTCGGCTTCCTCACGCGTGGTCACCCGCCCCTCCAACTGGGCGTCATAGAGCTCTTCCAGAATCGTCTTAAACTCTTTTCCGGGAACCATTTGCATCTTTCGAAGATCATCCCCCTTCAAGATGGGTGCTGGCTGTAGAACGTCTCGGGGGGTCTGGTCGAGATACTGGTCGCACCAGGCCGCCGCGGTCGGCGCCTCTCCTTCTTCCTCCGCCACAGCCCGCGACAACGCCACGAGGTTGCGCGCCCAGGGATGGGCCAACAGCCGCTTTCGTGCGGCTTCGCGCGCAATCGGCAACCCGGCCACCTCTCCCTCCTGCTCCAGGAGCCAACCGGTCTGTTCCACTTGGGCATTCGACAATTTCAAACGCCGGCAAGCCGTTTCCGCCAGCTGCCGCAGTTCCCCCCGCGTTTTCCCCCTGCCGGCCGGTCGCAACAGGTACGCCAGTGCCAATTCCAGGCTCGGCGAGGGGAGCGATTCCACACCCCGCAGCCAATCGACCACCCTGCGAGGCAGTTCGACCTCCGGTTGAACCTCTCCCACAAATTCAGCAAGTTCCGGAAGAATCACCGGCAGGACCCCCAACCCGATCGCCCGCTCCAACGCGACCCGCCGACTGGGATGCGCCAGGATCTTCTGCAATTCCTGCGCAATTCGCTCCTGGCTGACCACGAGGATCTCCCCGGCCATCTGCCGCACCGCCGCCGCGGTCCGGGTTTCCAATTCGCAACCGAAGCGGGCCGAAATCCGGACCGCCCGCAGAATCCTGAGCTTGTCCTCGGTGAACCGCTCGCGGGGATCTCCAATCGCCCGCAAAACCCGCCGTTCGAGATCCTCCCTCCCCCCAACGTAATCGAACAACTGCCCGGCCAGCGGATCAAAGAACAGACCATTGATCGTAAAATCGCGCCGCTGCGCATCTTCTTCGGGAGTCGAAAAAATGACCCGCTCCGGACGCCTTCCATCAAGGTACGGCCCCTCCGTCCGGAACGTCGCCACCTCGACATCCCCGGCTCCGCGACGTCCCTTCACCACGATCACGCCGAACGCGGCCCCCACCGCCAGGGTGTTCCGCTCGCCGAACAGCCGGCGGACCTCATCAGGCAGGGCGCTCGTGGCCACGTCGTAGTCCGAGGGAGCATGCCCCAGCAGCAGGTCCCGCACGCAGCCCCCCGCCCACAGCGCGGTGTAACCCGCCTGCTGCAGCCTCTGCACCACGTCGGTGGCATGGGCTTTCGACAGGTCCGAATGCAGGCCGGCCGGGGTGCCGGTTTCTGGAGCGTCTGAAGTCATCCCGGTATGGTAGCGACAGGTGAAGGTCCCTTCCCCCCTTCCAGCGGACCGTCCGCAGAAAGCCTGACGATGCACGCTTCTTCCCGGTTCGCGCACATCATCCAAGCGGTCAGGCAGCTGTCCCGAGTAGCCCCCCTGTGCCTGCTCGCCCTCGGGGTGCACGCCGCCGATCCGGCTCCCCCCCCCTTCGAGGAACGGCTGATCGCCGACAAATACGGCTATACCTTCGGGGTGCAGGCGCTGGACCTCGATGGAGACGGCGATCTCGACCTGACCAATGTCGACATCGTCGGCAAAAATCCCAGCGATACGACCCTGCTCTGGTTCGAGAACAACGGCCGGGGGGAATTCCAGCGCCACGTCATGCACACCGGCGAGAACGGCTGGCTCGAACGCCACGCCCCGGGGGACCTCAATGCCGACGGCCGGGCCGACGTGGCCGTCGTCAGCAATCGCGATGGCCACCTGCTGTGGTTCGAGCAGCCGCCCGGCTCCCCCCGCGACCGCTGGGTCCGCCACGAGATCAGCCGGGAATGTCCCGGGGCCTACGATGTGCGTCTGGGCGATCTCGATGGCGATGGCGACCTCGACGCCGCCACCGCCGGCTATTCCAGCCACACCCTCTCCTGGTACGAGAACCCCGGAAAAGACCGAGCCACCAATCCCTGGCCCCGGCACATCGTGGCCCGCAATCTGGCCGAACACCGCACGGTGGAGATTGTCGACTTCAACGGCGACGGCCGGCCCGATCTTCTCGCGGGTTCCATCGGCGTCTCATTCGCCACCCACGGTCCGGCCTCCACTCCCGAACAGCATGGCGGGCTGCTGGCCTGGTTCGAAAACACAGGGGATGGCGACCAGTGGAACCGTCATATCATTGACGACCAGAACCGGGGTGTCATCCACGGGCACGCGGCCGACCTCGACCGTGATGGCGATCTCGATATCGTTCTGGCCCGGGGAATGCGACCCGAACACATTCCCGCCGAATTCCACGAACTGGTCTGGTACGAAAACCAGGGAACCACCCAACGCCCCGGTCCCTGGCGCCGCCAGGTGCTCGCTCCGCTGCCGAGCGCCTTCGAAGCGATTGCCGTCGATCTCGATTCCGATGGCGATCTCGACGTGGCGGCGACGGCCTGGTCGCTGGGAGACCAGGTGGTCTGGTGCGAGAACCCGGGCGATCCCAAACAAACGTGGACAAAACACGTCGTGCGGGACAAATACTTCGCCGCGAATCAGATCATCGCCGCCGACCTCGATGGCGACCACCGCCCCGATCTGGTCGTCACCTCCGACGATGGCTCACGGCGGGTCACGGGAGCGAACGAACTGCGCTGGTGGCGCAACCGGCTGATGCCGTCGAAATGACGCAGCGGTCGCCCCGCGGGGCCAGACCCGCCCCCTCCCGCCATCCCCAGAACCAGAGATCCGCGGGAGAAGTTCACTCCCCCACGGTCAGCAGCCGATGCCCCCCGGGCAACGCACACAACCGGTTCCGGCGGTCGAGCACTCCATGCCGCCAGAGCCATTCCTCGAACTCAGGTGCGGGACGCAGCCCCAGCAACTGGCGAACATACTGCGCGTCATGAAATGACGTCGACTGATAATTGAGCATCACATCATCGGCCCCGGGAACCCCCATCACATAGTTGCACCCGGCGGTGGCCAGCAGGGTCAGCAGGGTGTCCATGTCGTCCTGGTCCGCCTCGGCATGATTCGTGTAGCAAACATCACACCCCATCGGCAGCCCCAGCAGCTTGCCGCAAAAGTGGTCTTCCAGCCCCGCCCGGATAATCTGCCGGCCATCGTACAGGTATTCGGGTCCGATGAATCCCACCACCGTGTTCACCAGCAGGGGCTCGTACAACCGGGCCACGCCATACGCGCGGGCCTCGAGTGTCTGCTGGTCGACGCCATGGTGGGCATTCGCCGAGAGACAACTCCCCTGCCCCGTTTCGAAGTACATCACATGGTTCCCCACGGTGCCGCGTTTCAGTTCGAGGGTCATCGCCCGCGCCTCGGCCAACAGCGGCAGTGAGATCCCAAAGCTCGAGTTGGCCGCCTCGGTCCCGGCGATCGACTGGAACATGAGGTCGAGCGGAGCCCCCCGGCGAATCGCCTCCATCTGACTGGTCACATGCGCCAGCACGCATCCCTGCGTGGGAATCTCGTGCCGGTGAATCAGTTCATCCACCAGGTGCAGCAGCCGGGTGATGTTGGCGAGATTGTCGGTGGCCGGATTGATGCCAATGACCGCGTCGCCGCAGCCATAGCCCAGCCCGTCGACAATCGAGGCCGCGATCGCCCGGGGCTCATCGGTGGGATGATTGGGCTGGATGCGGACGGCGAACCGCCCCCGCAGCCCCAGGGTGTTCCGGAAGCGGGTGACCACCCCGCACTTCGAAGCCACCAGTACGAGGTCCTGGTTGCGCATCAGCTTGGAGACCGCCGCCGCCATCTCGGGCAGCAGCCCCCGGGCCAGCCGGGCCAACACCGGCCCGTCGGTCTCGAACTGCAGCAGCCATTCGCGGAACTCTCCCACAGTGAGGTTGGCAACCGGGGCGAAAGCCTGCGGATCATGCTGCTCAAGCAGCGCCCGCGTGACGGCGTCTTGCTCGGGCGGAATCACCCACTCCTCAAGGAAGTGGGTCAGGGGAACCTCGGCCAGCACCCGGCAGGCGGCCAGCCGCTCCTCCGCCGACCGGGCCGCCACTCCCGCCAGCTCATCCCCCGAACGGACCGGAGTCGCCCGGGCCAACAGCGTCTTGAGATCGGGAAAGGTGTAAAACCGCGGTCCCACCTGGCAGGTCCAACCCGACATGCTTGGGGCTCCTTTCATCGTGTGGCGTGGATCGGGTCCGAGGGTAGCACATTTCCCGCCAATCACCCCAGCGGCGATGTCATCATTGCCGCAGCAGCCGTGCCGGCTGGCCAGTCCGCGCAGGCCCGCGTTTGACACCTGCTCCCGGGAAGTCGAAACTGAAGGGCGTCAATTTCATCGTTCCCTCTGCGAAACCCTTCTCCACAGGGCCAGTTCCCATGCCGCCTGTTTCACGGAAGACCAAACGTGGAGCCGGATTGGTCGCTCTCCTGCTCGGATTCACGCTGCCCGGGCTATTGGCTGTCCCGGTTCAGGCCGCCCGCAAGATCCAGAATGGCCCCATCAAGCTGCAGGTCCTCCCCCTCGTGCTGCGTGGACGGTCGCAGGCGCTGCTGCCGGTGCAGTTCCAGTTCAACAGCAAAGATCCCGAGCTGCTCCGCGGGACGCTCGACATCCGCGTGAACCTCTCGGATCGGCTGGTACATCGCGTCGAGCTTCCCGATTTCGTGGTCGTGCCGGGGGAAACACGCTTCCGCATCACCATGCCCGAGGTCAACGTCAGCCAACTCGACTTGGCGGTGCGGGCGGTGGTGTCGTTCCGCGTGCGGGAAGACACCTACGACCTCGGGGAACACGATCTGGTTATCCCGATCGATTCCCGCCGGCAACAGGCGGTGCTGTCCATCGAGCCCAAAAACAGGATGATCGATCGGGCCCAGCAGCAGCTGCGCGATTCCCTGCTGCTGCATCGCTTCGCCCCCCCCGAGCCCGACAATCGTCGCAACAATCTTGTTTCGGTCCCTTCGACCATTGATCCCGCCGATCTTCCGCCGTCTCCCCTCCCCCTCCTGGGAATTGATCTGATCGTCATCGAGCCCTCGGCGCTGGTCGACCTCAAGCCCGATCAGTTGCGGGCCATTTCCAGCTGGGTCCAGGCGGGGGGAGCCGTGTGTGTCGTCTGCCCTCCCCAGATCACGTCACCTGATCTCGCCGGGTTTCTGAATTCGCTCGTTCCCAGCCCCGATCAAACGGCAGTCTGGCAGCCCACCGGAACCGGGGGATGGGAGATCGTCTCAGCCTCCCCAAACCAGATTCGACACGGGGAACCAGGGCTTGGTCGGGCGGTCATACTCGAAGACGCCTCCCTGCGGGAGCACTGTCCCGACGATCCGCTGTGGGACAAATCGTTGAAGTTTTTGTGGCGGATCACCCAGGCTCAAAGCGAGAAACTCGAACGTTCTCCGGGTGACGCCCTCCCCATCTGGCCATTGGCCGAAGCCCCACGGAATCAACCGTCAATTCCGGTTTTCAATGCTCGCCCCCTGCCGAATTACAACCGCCTCAGCGAATACGCCCCCGTCAATTCGCAGCGTCCACTCCAGCATCTTTCGCAAAGCCTGCGCCCGCAGCGGCTGGTGACCATTCCGGTCTGGCAATTCGCGATCATGCTGCTGGCCTTCCTGCTGGCCGTCTCGCTGGGAGACTACTACCTCCTGGGAGCCCTGCGGCTGCGAAAGTGGACCTGGCTGCTGTTGCCCGCCGTCTCGCTGGGAGTGACCTGGTTCACTGCCCGCATCGCCGAAAACAGCCTGGGAGAGAACGACGCCCAGGCCGAACTGCTGCTGGTCGATGTCGGCCGGCAAGGGGTGCCGGTCCGCAGCAGCCGGTTCCAGCTTACCGTGGCGGCCCAGCCGAAGACCCTGCAGGAGGAGATTGTCAACGGGCTGCTGGTCAACGAGACCGAGGCGGGAGCCGAACTGGCACGTCAGGCCCAGAACGAGTTGCGCCGGCAGGGCGCCTTCGCCGAGGCCACGCTGGCCGCCCAACAATTCGAGGCCGACATACCCCTCAGCGAAGGACTCCCCCCGTACCGCTACACGTTCGAGCAGCGGCTCAAGAAGTGGTCTCCCCTCTTGACCCGGCTGACCCGTGTCGGCCCGCCCGAGAACGTTCCCGACTTCCCCTGGGCCGACTGGGCACAACTCGACCTCACCAACTTTCCGACGCAGCAGGGGGTCCTGCGGGAATGCCAGGCCCGCGAACCCCAGGCCATGGCCTGGGTGGTCCATCGCGGCCGGCTTTCGCCATTTGGGAATTCTCCGATCGACTCCGAGTCACTCAAAAACCTCGGAGAGTTTCTGCTCGATACCAGTGGCGACCTGCCCGAAGCAGGTTTCTTTCAATATGTCAGCCAGGTCAGTCCCAGCGGTCACAGCAATCTCGAAGACCTGCGGCTGCTCGACTCCACCGATCCCAATGACCTGGTGCTGATGGTTGCGGTCCCGCGCGACAACAGCCTGGTGGTCTTCCGGTTCACTCCGCCTCGTCCGGTCCCCGCGCCATGAGTTCGTCCCCCCAAGCCGAGCACATTTTCCCCGAAGACGGGCCACCCAATGACCCCGCTGAGGCGCAGCCGACACAGCCGGCTCCCCCTCCCCGGCCCAAGCCTCCCCGCCGGCCCAGGCCAGGCTTCGAACTCCCGCTGCTGGTCAAGGAACTCAACGAACAGTCGGCCCAGTTTCGTACCTACCTGCTGCGGTTGGCGTACGGGCTGCTGCTGCTGGGGACCATGCTGGCCCTGTTCGCCCGCGGGCTGATCCGCAGCGGCGGCACCAGCACCCTCGGTCAGGGACAACTGGTCTTCGACTCCCTCACCACCTTCCAGTTCTGGGCCCTCAACCTGTTCGTCCCCGCGGTCACCTGCGGCTGCCTCAGCGGCGAGAAAGAACGCAACACGCTGGGCACCCTGCTGATCACCACCCTCACTCCGTGGCAGATCGTCCTGCAGAAATTCCTCGGGCGATTCATCCCGGTCGTCGGCTATATCTGCCTGTCATTCCCCATGCTGGCCGCCGCCTACAGCCTCGGAGGACTCTCGGCCGCCACCCTCTGGAGCGGCGGCCTGCTGCTGATCATCGCCGTCGCCCAGACGACTTCGCTCTCCGTCCTCTGCTCGGCCTACTTCGCGACGACGGTCGAGGCGCTGCTGGCCTACTTTCTGCTGCTCTTCGGATCGCGTTTGCTCCTGCCGTTCCTCTGGGCCGACGCGACCCTGGGAGCCGTCCAGCGGGGTGAGGTGACCCAGGCCGGTGCGGTCTTCGCCGCAATGGTCCTGCTGGGGCTGTGCCTGCTGCCGCTGTGGTTCGCCGCCCTCCTGCTCGAACGCCGGGCGTTCGTCACCCCCCGCAACCTGCTGCTCGACCTGTTCCAGAAACTCGACCGCATGTTCAACCGCTGGAACAGCGTCACCGGCGGCGTGGTGCTGGTGGAGGATGGCGACCCACTCCCCAATCTCGAACCGGTCGCCTGGCGCGAAACCACCAAAAAATCCCTCGGGACTTTCCGCTACCTCTTCCGTGTCCTGCTCGTGCTCGAACTCCCCCTGGTGGTGATCATCTCCATGCTCGGCTCGGGCGAACTGCAGGGGGGAGGCCAGAACGTCATCGTCACCAACTACCTGTACGGGCTGTGGGTCCTGGCCCTGCTGATGACCATCATCCACGGCTCCAGCCTTATCGCCGGCGAACGGACCCGCCAGACCCTCGATGTCCTGCTGACCATCCCCCTCCCGGGACGCGAACTGCTGCTGCAGAAGCAACAGGGGCTGCTGCGCCTGCTGAAGGTGCTGCTCGTCCCGTTCGCCACGATCTTCGCTTTCCAGGCATGGTGGTTCAATGGCTTCCCCTACCGCTGGACCTACGTGGTGCTCGCCTTCCTCTCGGTGCTGGTCTTCCTGCGGCTCACTTCGTGGGTCGCTACCTACGTCGGCCTGCGGACCAAGTCCCAGATCCGCGCCGTGGTCACCGTCGCCCTGCTGCTGGGCTGCTGGCTGGCGGTTCCCGTCGTGGTCCGCCGCGGTTGGGAAACGGTCCACAGCGGACGCCGTCCCCTCCCCTTCCTGGTCGATTCACTGCTGACCATGCACCCGATCGAACTGGTGCCCGAACTCGAACGGGGTCTGCGCATCACCCGTGTTCCCACCCCCGATCGCCCCACGGAAGAGATCCCCCCCAACTGGTGGCTGCTGGCGCTCAGCCTCGCGCTGCATGTCGGCGCAATCGTCTTCGTCAAACGGACCTGCCTGGCCCACGCCGATCCACTCCTCGGCCGGCTCGGCCCCCGACCCGACAGCGAGTCTTCCGACGAAGTCCCTCCCAATCCCGTCTGGGCGACCTGACTGCCGTCGGCGAGGGGGGCACTTCTCAGCTGACACAGGCCGGTCTCCCGGCCTGCGCAGTCAACGATGTCTCCCCCGGCCCGCCCTGTCCGACTCCGGTACGCGGACTGGTTTCCCCTGCGGCAGCAGCGATATAGTCCCGCCTGATCCCGCGTTTTTCGAAACTGCTCCCGCCCCGATCGCGACGGCCTGTCGTCTGTGACCGGCGGGGTCTCTCTCCCTTCCGCGAGTGCGCTCCCATGTCCCGATTCCTCCTGTGCGGCCTGTTGTTTGCCTCTCTTCCAGCACTCCCCGCTGCCCAGGGAAACGAACCCCAGCGCTGGGTTCTCTCCAGCGCCGCCGAGAACCGGCGGACCGAAACCTTCCATCTCGACGGATCCAAACTCACCCCCCAACAGCCGAACTGGCGCGTCCACCTGCAGACCCTGCACGGGGGACGGCAGGAAGGTTGTGAACTGCTGGTCGTCGACAACGGCCGTCTGCGGATCACCCTCGTCCCCACCCGCGGCATGAGTGTGCTTGAGGTGGTGGCGGGCGATCTGCGTCTCGGCTGGAAATCGCCCGTCGCCGAAGTGGTTCACCCCCGGGAAATCAATCTGCAGTCGCGCGGGGGCCTGGGCTGGCTGGAAGGTTTCAACGAGTGGATGGTCCGCTGCGGCCTCGAAAGCAACGGTCATCCTGGCACCGACAAGTTCATCAACAACACCGGTGACGAGGCCAGTCTCGAACTCACCCTCCACGGCCGGATTGGCAACATTCCCGCCAGTGAGGTCGAGGTCGTGGTCGACCCCACCCCCCCGCATCGCATCACCGTGCGCGGCACCGTCTGGGAACGGTCGTTCTATGGCCCCCACCTGAAACTCCAGACCGAGCTGTCGACCGAACCGGGCAGCCTCGACTTCCGCATCTCCGATACCATCACCAACCACGGGGCCCAGGAGCAGGAATTCGAGATTCTCTATCACGCCAACTACGGAGCCCCCCTGCTGCAGGAAGGGGCCGAATTCCTCGCCCCCGTCAAACGGGTCGTCCCCTTCAACGCCCATGCCGCCAAGTCGGTCGCGAAGTACGCCACGTTCGCCGGTCCCACGGTCGGCTTCACCGAAGAGGTCTATTGCCTGTACCTCCTGGCCGACGATCAAAACCGCACGCTCATCGCCCTGCGCAACAAGGCGGGCGACCGGGGAGCCTCGATCGCCTTCAACGTACAGGAATTGCCCCATCTGACGTTGTGGAAAAATACCGCGGCCGAGGCGGATGGATACGTCACCGGGCTCGAACCGGGCACCAACTTCCCAAATAACCGCCGCATCGAACGGAAGCTCGGGCGGGTTCCCAAGCTGGCCCCCGGCGCAACCCGCACCGCCACCCTCGACTTCGCCCTGCTCCCCGACGCGTCGGCCGTCAAGGGAACCGCCGACCGCATCGCCCGGCTGCAATCCCGCCAGAAGCCGGTCATTGAGACCACCCCCGAGAAGAAAGAGTAGCCCCCCGTCTGTCGATCGGTGCGTCGATCGACTCTCCCTGCGGTCTTGATCATGCTGCTCTTCGGCCACCACTCCTACCGCCACTGCGGGGGATTCACCCGGCGTGAATTCCTGCGTGTGGGGGGCACGTCTCTCGCGGGACTGACCCTCGAGGGATTGCTGCGCGCCGACGAACCGACTACGGACAGCAACCGGCCGTCGGCTGCGACCGCCCCGGCCCAGTCTCTGATCCTGATTTATCTCGCGGGAGGTCCCAGCCAGCACGAGACGTTCGATCCCAAGCCCGCCGCCCCCCTGCGGGTGCGCGGGCCGTGGGGGGCGATTCCCACGCGCCTCCCCGGCGTGGCGTTCGGCGAAATGTTGCCCGAGCTGGCCGCCCTCAACGATCGTTTCTCGCTGCTGCGGGCCCTGCACCACACCCACAGCCTGCACAACCCCTGGCCCATGCTGACGGGCACCCTGCCCCACCGCATCTCGCTGGGGGCCACCATCCACGCCCTGCGGCCGGGAGATTCCCCCCATGTGCCCGGGCACGTCAATCTCGGCCCCAAACTCTCGGTGGGGGCGGGAGCCCTGGGCACTCCCCACGAACCGCTGGAGATTCCCGATCCCGCCCGGGCCGCCCAGTCTCTGGCCGAATTCCTGCCGCTGGCCGACGTCTCCCCCGACCGTCTGGCCGATCGGCGCTCGCTGTTGGAACACATCGACACGTTCCGTCGCGCGGTGGATCAGCAGGCGGCCCTGGCCCGGCACGACAAGTCGCTGCAGCGGGCGCTGTCGATCCTCACCTCCCCGGTCGTCCGCCAGGCGTTCGATCTCACGCTCGAACCAGTCCCCCGCCGCGACCGGTTCGGCCACAACAGCTTTGGTCAGTCGTGTCTGCTCGCCCGCCGGCTGATCGAGGCGGGAACCCGGCTGGTTCAGGTGAACTGGTCGAACCGCGAAGATGGCTTCGCCGTGGGCTGGGACGTCCACGGCGACGACCAAACCGCCCTGGTCCGGATGGAACAGCAGCTCTGCCCCCGGTTCGACCAGGGACTCTCGGCCCTGTTGACCGACCTCGAGGAGCGGGGTCTGCTCGCGTCGACCCTGGTGGTGGTGACGGGGGAATTCGGCCGCACGCCCCACATCAGCCGGCTGGGTGGCCGCGACCATTGGCCGTACTGCTTTTCGGCCCTGCTGGCCGGGGGGGGCATTGCACCAGGCCGGGTGGTGGGGGCCAGCGACAAGCACGGCGGCTACCCGGCCGACCGCCCGGCCAGCCCCACCGATTTCGCCGCCACCGTCTGCGACCGCCTGGGAGTCAACCCGAACCAGGACGACCGCCTGCGTCCCCTGCTGTTCGAAGGGCATCCCATCGAGGAGTTGTGGTCGTGACCTCGGCCCTGCCGCCTCCTTGCAGCAGGCATCCCCCCACTGCCGGGCTGCCGATCATCCGTCGGTGGACGTGCCCCCTGCTGCTACTCCTGTCACAGGCGGCAGCGGTCCTGTGCGACGAGCCGCCGGCCGTCACCGCCCCCTCCCCAAAGACCACTTGGCAACAGCCGGCGACAGAGCCCGCATCTGCCAGTGTCTCGCCCTCCAACGTCGCCACCCGCCCCCTCATTCTGGCGTTTTCCTCCCTGCGCGATCGCCCGGCCTTCGCGGCGGTGTATTTTTACCGGCACGATGGGGTCTCCCAGGGGGAACTGCTCCCCGGCCCACCGCAGCAGCCCGAGCGCAGCGACACACATTCCTCGCTGACCGCCGACGGAACCATCTGCCTTTCCACCTCGAAGCAAGTGGGGGGGTTTGGTCCCCGGGTGCAGTTGTACGACCGCCAGCGGAGCACGTTTCTGCCCGAGCCCCCCTTCAACGACACCTTCGCCGCCCGTACCGAGGCGACCCTCTCGGCCGACGGCCGGTGGATTGTGCTGAGCGCCTGGGACCAGGCGGGGCAACCGGGGGGCTGGGATCTGCTGCTGTATGACCGGCACGCGAACCGGTTTGTCGACCTCCCGGGGCTGAACACGGCAGCGAACGAGCGTGAACCGGCCATCAGTCCGGACGGACGCTGGATCACCTACGTCACCGACCGGCCGACGGGCGCGGGATTGTCGGATGTGGGACTGTACGACCGCGAAGCGGCAAGTCTGGTGGAGCTGCCGGGGCTGAACACGCCGCACCGCGAACTGAATCCGGTTCCCAGTCCCGACGGCCAGCACCTGGCGTTCATCTCGAACCGCCCCGGGGGTGCCGGCGGGAAGGACCTGTATCTCTACGACCGTTCCACGCGGCAGGTGCGTGCCCCCGCGGGCCTCAATTCCGCCGGCCACGAGCAAACCCCCCGCTTCAGCCCCGACGGCCGCTACCTGGTGTTCGTCTCCGAGCGTTCCACTGGCCCCGGCGAGCGGGATCTCTTCCTGTACGATTTGCTTCAGAACCAGTTACTCCCCACCCCCGGCCTGAACTCCCCCGCCGAAGATTTCGATCCCGCCATCGCCCAGCCAATCGTGGCCCCCGCGTCTCCTATCAGCCCCAATCGGTAAGCCGACTTCGCAAAAACCATTCCCCGAGTTCTCCGGACCTTGAGCCCGATGGCTCATCGGCTCACGGAAATGATCGATCTCGTGATTCCGCCGCGAGTTCGTCCAGTTCGCACGAGCAACCACCTCTCTTTGGTGAAATATGTACCTGTCCCCTTTTGTCGGTCCTCACGCGAGTGAGGAACGGACAGGGTGCGCCCCGGGAGCGCGGACCTCTGTGTCCGCCCGCTGCCCATTCATCCGAAGACCCGCGCCCCGCTGGGCAGAGAACAACTTGGATCGGCCCAGCCAGTGTCTCCGCTGGGCATCCATCCGAGCACACCGTTCGCGAGGGCCCAGAAACAGGGTGGCGGGGGGGCGGACCTCTGTGTCCGCTCCAATGGGCATCCTCGGCAAACCCCCGTGCCAATGGGCGGAGAATCAACGTGGATCGGCCCAGCCCCCGTCTCCGATGGGCATTCAACGGAAGACAACCGTTCGAATGGACCAAACAACAGCGCCGCGGGAGCGCGGACCTCTGTGTCCGCCCGCTGCCCATTTATCCGAAGACCCCCGTCCGGCTGGGCAGAAAACAAACTTGGATCGGCCCAGCCCCCATCCGCTGGTCGTCCATCCGAGCACACCGTCCCCCTGGGCCCAGAAACAGGTCGGCGGGGGGGCCCTTGCGGGCGGTGTCTCTGGTTGGGTGTCCAGCGGGGGTTGGGGGATGGGGGCCCGACCTGCGCACGGCCATGCGCAATCGGCTACAACCACCGCATCGGGTGTCTCGCGATCCATGTCCTGTGACTCACTCTTCCCTCCCCTCACCTGGAGGTTCGTTGCATGCGTTGGTTTTCCTGCCTGTTGACCTGCTGCCTGGCGGTGCTCTCGCTGTCCGCTCCCCTACCGGCGGCCGACGAACTGAACGGTCCCATCGCGATCGGCTCCCGCCGCGAGCTGTTTGTCGACAGCTTTCTCATCGATCGCCTGCGCAACGTCCGGCTCGAACTGCAGCATCCCCAGCCCCAGGAAATCAGCTTCGCCTGCGATCAGCCCTGGGAAGGAAATACCTGCATCTACTTCCGCATCATCCCCGAACAGGGAAAGTACCGCATGTGGTACCAGGGTGCGCAGTGGCAGCTCGATCCCGCCGAGCCCCCCACCCATCCCTACCATATCTGCTATGCCGAGAGCACCGACGGCATCACCTGGACGAAGCCGAACCTGGGACTGATCGAGATCGACGGCTCGACGCAGAACAACGTGGTGGTGACCGGCATCTACGACAACTTCACCCCCTTCCGCGATGCGAACCCGAAGTGCGCCCCCGAAGCCCGCTACAAGGCGCTGGGGCAATCGAAGGAGGGATTGATCGCGTGGCAGTCGGCCGATGGCCTGCGCTGGACCCGCCTCGGGGACCAGCCCGTGATCAAGCAGGGGGCGTTCGACTCACAGAATGTCGGCTTTTGGGATGCCCAGGAAAACCGCTACCGGGCCTATGTCCGCGACTTCCACGACGGCCAACGCGACATCCGCGTCGCCTACTCCGATGACTTCCTTACCTGGACGACCCCCAAACGGCTCTCTCTGACCCCCGAGGTCCAACGCGAGCAGTACTACACCAACTGCATCGACCGGTATTACCGCGCTCCACATCTCTTTTTGGGCTTCCCTGTCCGCTACGTCGAACGACCCTGGTCCCCCTCGATGCGGGCCCTGCCCGACCTGGCCCATCGGGAACTGCGGGCCCGCAAGGAAGAACGCATCGGCACCGCCATCACCGATGGGGTCTTCATGTCGAGCCGCGATGGCGAGAACTTCCATCGCTGGAACGAGGCCTTCCTGCGGATCGGCCCCGAACGCCCCGGCTCATGGGTGTATGGAGACTGCTACCCGGCGCATGGCCTGGTGGAAACACCCAGCAAGCTCCCTGGTGCCCCCAACGAACTGTCGTTCTACATCGCCGAACACTACTGGCGGACCGCCGAAACCATCCGTCGCTGGACCTTGCGCATCGATGGATTCGTCGCGGCGAAGGCTCCGTTTGAAGGAGGCGAACTGCTCACCAAACCGTTCACCTTCACGGGGAAGCAGTTGACCCTCAATTTCTCAACCTCGGCAGCGGGCAACCTGTTTGTCGAGCTGACCGATCCGCAGGGGGAACCCCTGGCGGGCTTCTCGCTCGATGACTGCGACGAGACCTTCGGGGACAGCCTCGACCGGATCATTACCTGGCGGGGGAAGAGCGATACGTCGTCACTCGCGGGACGAACTGTTCGCCTGCGGTTCCTGCTGCGGGATGCGGAACTCTACTCGTTCCAGTTCCGCGAGTAGCCGCGTGGTGGTGCATGAGGCAGCTCTGGGCGATCCCGGCCGACGCCGACCTCACCCCGCCGCCGTCTCTTTCCCCTGCAACAACGTTGACTTGATGTTGGTGAGCTGGAAGGCGTTCCGCATGATGACCGGCCCCCCGACCCGGGTGACCGTGGCGCGAAAGTCAAACAACTGCTCCACCCGTTCTTCCAGCACCACCTTGACCTCCAGCACGTCGCCGGGCCGGGCGAAGCTGCGATACCGGGCCTGCTCAACCCGAACCAGGACCCCCAGGGCGTACTCGTTGAAGAACGGGTCGGTCGTGTCGTAGACCGGCATCGGGTTGAACTCGGCCGCGATCAGGATCCCGGCCGACTGCGTCGTCAGCTCCTGCAGCATCGCCCCGGGGAAAATCGGGGAACCGGGAAAGTGTCCCGCGAGAAAGAATTCCTCTCCCGTCACCCGCTTGCGGGTGTGGATCTCGGTCTCACTGTGTTCCAGGATTTCATCGACCAGCAGATACGGAGGCCGGTGATGCAGGTATTGCTCAACCGAAGGAAACGCATGCCGGTGGAACTTCATCGCCAGGAACTCCGCGGACGCAGGAAGAATGGTTGACAACAACTGTAGTCCGGCGGCCAATGCGGGACCAAGCCGGGCAGCCCCATCGAATGGCGGCTGGCGTAACCCGCCAGTATAAACAGGCCCCACCCCGAGCAGTCGGACCGGTGCGGAACGCATTTCCCATCACGACGGGACCGGTCCCGTGAACAACGCCGCACCCCGGCCCGACACTCCACCAGCCAATTTCCATCCCCAGGACCCCGCCATGCTCTCTCGCCTCTCTCCGGCTCTTGTGGCAATCCTCTTCTGCCTGCCGGAAGCGCTCCGCGCAGCCGAGCCGGTGGCCCTGGGAGGCCGACGCGAACTGTTTGTCGACACCACGTTGCTGGAACCTCTGGTCGGACGGGCCCAATTGCGGCTGCATCACCCCACGCCGCGGGAAGTGGCCCTCACGCTGAATGAGCCGTGGGAAGGGAACTCCAGCGGCTACGCGACCGTCATCCAGGAGGGGAACCGGTACCGCATGTACTACCGCGGTCACCGCTACCTGCTCGATCCCCCTCCCCTGCGGCAGGCGCAGTCGGAAGTGGTCTGCTATGCCGAGAGCGACGACGGCATCCACTGGAAGAAACCCGCCCTGGGACTGTTCGACTGGCCCCCCACGCAGAACAACACCGGCAACAAACAGAACAACATTTTCTGGCGCGGCGGGGCCGAGACACACAATTTCGCCCCGTTCCTCGACACCAATCCCCAGGCCCGCCCCGATGAGAAGTACAAAGCGGTGGGGGGAACCATCACCAGCAAAGGGCTGCTGAGTTTCGCCTCCGCCGATGGCATCCACTGGCGCAAGCTGAGCGAGACTCCGGTGGTCACCCAGGGGGCGTTCGATTCGCACAACACGGTCTTCTGGGACCCGGCCCACCAGCGGTACACGATGTACACGCGGTTTTTCAGCGAAGACAACTTCAAAGGGTTGCGATCGATTGGGGTCTCGTTCTCGACCGACTTTCGCACCTGGTCGACCCCGGTCGGGCTGACGTATCCCGATTCACCGCCGCAGCAGATGTATACCAACCAGATTGCTCCGTACTACCGCGCCCCGCACATCTTGTTTGGCTTCCCGACCCGGTTCGTCGCCCGGCCGATGAACAATCAGGCGCGCCGGCTGGCACCGGTCGAAACCCGCCGGTTGTTTTACGAGTCGATCAAGGAGAGCGGAGCTTACACCGGGGCCGAGGTGACCGACGGCTGTTTTATGTCCAGCCGGGACGGACAAGCGTTTCATCGCTGGGACGAGGCGTTCCTGCGACCGGGCCGCGAGGCGGAAGGGCGCTGGATCTATGGCGACAACTACCAGAGCTACGGGCTGTTCGAGACCAAAGCCGAGGCCCCCGGCCTCCCCAACGAAATCTCGCTGCACTTCAACGAAGGGGCCTGGCGCGACGAGCTGCATCGGCTGCGGCGGTACACGATGCGGCTCGATGGCTTCGTCTCGCTGAGCGCACCCTTCGCCGGGGGTAGCGCCACGACAGTTCCCCTCACCTTCACCGGGCAGCGGCTGACGCTCAACTTTGAAACGTCGGCCGCGGGCTCGCTGCGGGTGGCGATCCTGGATGCCGGGGGCCAAGCGCTGCCGGGCTTCGGCCTGGGTGACTGCGACGAGCTGTTTGGTGACACGGTCGACCGCACGGTCACCTGGCGCGACTCGGCCGATCTGACAGCCCTCTCCGGCCGTCCAATCCGGCTGCAGTTCGAACTGAAGGATGCCGACGTGTATTCGTTCCAGTTTCAGCCGGCGCAGTGATCAAGCCCGGCCGGACGACAAGACAACCGTTTCCGCGCTGTGAGCCCCCCACAGGAACGGCAGGCAGCCAAGACAAAAAGTTGGCGGTTCGCCAAAGCGTCGGATAAAATCAGTTGGAATTGGCCAAGATCTGTTCGGTTCGCACAGCGCTTCGCCGACCACACAAGGACTCTTCGAATGGCATCCCCAGTTGCCCCTGCGTCAACTTCTCCACTGCGGTCTGGACTGCCACCCTTCATCCGGAGGACTGCCCGCGTGTATGCGATCGCGTTCGACATGGATATTGAGGCTCTCCGAGCCCACTATGGCGACCCCTACAACAATGCGTACCTCGAAATCCGGCGAATCCTGCAGAAACATGGCTTTAGCTGGCAGCAGGGAAGTGTGTACTACGGCAGCGAGTCCGTCACAGCCGTGACCTGTGTCCTGGCCGCCCAAGATCTCGCCCAAACACTCCCCTGGTTCGCCGCTTCGGTACGCGATATTCGCATGCTGCGGATTGAAGAACTGAATGACCTGATGCCGGCCGTGCAGCAGGTGGTGGATCGCGAGTGAAGATCGCCCCTCCCGGATCACAGGAGGGCTTTCGGCACCTGGCCGCTTGGCAATCGGATGGGTTCCTGCGCCGGGTTGCCGACTTCGCGAGCAGTTCTCGGGCGTGACGAAACATCGTGGGGCAGACTTCGGAAGAGATTTGCGTGATGTCGAAGAAGACGCTTCCGCACTCATTCCACTGGTGGCAGTTCCGGAAGATCATTCTGCGGTCTGTTGGCGCGTTCGGACTGGCTTTCTGCGGTAGTTCGAAGGCAGCCGAGCCAGCCGGCCCAACCCGCCTGAAGATTCTGCACCACGCCATCGTGACCGACACGATTCCCGACGCGCAGTCGCCATGCGGACTGGCACGCGATCCGGCGGATGACAGTCTGGTGCTGGGGTTCCAGGACAAGGGTGATGTGGTCGCGGGAACGATCACCCACTTTGTCCGCAGTCGCGACGAGGGACGAACGTGGAGTCGGCCGTTCGCCAGTTATCGCCATCCCGACAAGACGGTCGGAGCCGCCGTGGGTTTCACCCAGATTGGTCCCGAACAGACGGTCGCGGTGATCATGGAGATCACCCACACCGATGTGTCGGTCGAAGGCTTCAAGGCCCCCCGAAAGTCGCGCACGCTGTTCGCCCGGTTTGATCCTCACACCGCGGCCATCACTCCCATCGCCACGCTCCCCCAGCCCGCTGAGACTCTGGTGGGGGCGATGCCTCAGAATCTGATTCGGCTGCGGAATGGCGACCTGCTGCTGCCGGCCTACCTCACCCCGATGGATTGGGCTCACCCCAACCCCGAGATCGACTACGGCTCGGGACTGTTTCGCAGCCGCGATGGTGGGAAGACCTGGAGCCCATTCCAGAAGATCTTCGGGCCGCATCCCAGTCAGTCCAACGTGTTCTACAACGAGTCGGTGATTTTTGAAAAAGCCGACGGGACGCTGGTCGCCTTCGCACGGTACGACAACGACACCCCACCCCGTGATCGCCGCATGGGAAAGGTGATCTCGCGCGATGGAGGACAGACCTGGAGCGCTGTGGTGGAGAGTGATTTGCCGGCGATTTGCCCGGCGTTATGCCGGCTGGACAACGGACACTACCTGATGTTCGCCGGGGCACTCGATGAACCGATCCCGCGCACCTGCATGCTCTATCACAGCACCGACGGAGAAAAGTTCACCAAGCTGGGGGCACCCTTCTATTCCCGCACAGGAGGCCAGCCGTTCAACACGGCGACGGGGGGTTCGCAAATGCTGCTCCCCCTGGGGAACAACCGGTTTGTACTGGCCTTCTACGCCGGCGACCGGGACCTTCCCGGCCGCGACAAAACCTATATCGACAGCAACCTCGTGGAGCTGCAGCCATGAACTTCCCCCGTGTTCTCCAGCGTCTCCCGACGACGCGCCGCACCGGGCGACTGGCGTTTGTCCTGGGGCTGGGACTCGCCGTGCTGTCCGTCTCGAGCACGATGGCCGGCGACCCTCCCCGCCAATACCCCGGCCTCCCCGAGGGGACCACCCCCTACGACTGGGCGCTCGAGCAACTGCAGGTTCCCGCCGCCCATGCCCGCCATCGCGGACGCCCCGAGTTCGTGGTCGCGGTCATCGACCTGGGCTATCGGCATCACCCCGACCTTGAAGGGCATTTGTGGATCAATCCGAACCCAACCCGGCGCGATGCCGAAGGACGGCAAGACCGGCACGGCTGGGACTTCGCCGACAACGATGGATCGCTCGAATACCAAGGCCCCCAGGCCGAGTCGGGCTACTACACCAACCACCATGTGTTTGTGGCGGGGGAGGTGGCCGCCGTCGCTCCCGACTGCCGATTGATGATCCTGCGGGTCAGTTATCGCAACCACGACAGTTGGTACCAGGCGGTCGATTACGCGGTCCAGCACGGGGCGAAGGTGCTGGTGATGCCCCATGGCTATATCGGGCGGGCTCCCGGCAGCGAAGTGCCGCTGTTTTACCAGGGGACCGACTTCACCTGGCCCGAAGACAATCCGAAGCTGCGCGAATCGCTCGACAACGCCTACGACGCCGGTTGCCTGGTCTTCAGCGGCACTGCCGACAACCGCGGACGGCGAGTGGCGTTTTTTCCCGTGGCGAGCGAGGCGGTCTGTGCCGTCGGCTCAGCCAACCGCTCGGGGGAGGCTTCCAACATGGCGGCTGATGCCGACTACGTCGAGTTCGCCGCCCCGGCCGGCCAACGGGGGACCACCGATCCCGGGGAGACCATCTGGGGACTCGGGGGTCGGCAAGACTACACCTCGTTTGAAGGGGGCTGCATGGCGTGCAGTTTCGCCGGGGGAGTGGCCGCCCTGGTCTGGTCGCGGCATCCCGAATGGACCAATGAGCAACTGCGGCAGGTCTTGCGGAACACGGCCCGAGGTCAGCCGCGCGACGCCCATCAGCCCGACCGCAAGCTGGGCCATGGCATTCTCTCGGCTGAAGCGGCTCTGGCTCTGACGGACGAGCAACTCGCGCGCGATGTGCGCCTCCTGGCTGACTCACTGACCATGACAACGCACGACGGCGGCTTCCGATTGCGGGGGACGCTGCACAACCAGGGTGTCTGGGATGCGCGGAAGGCGATGGTGGTGGTCTACAACGGCGACCCGACCCAACCCCGGTCGCCGCAGGCGACGCTCGATCAGTCGGGCCCCGAGCTGCAGACCCGACAGCTCGGGCATGCCGTGACCTCAGTCCGTGGTCTGCAGGAGTCGGATATCGAGCTCGACTGCGTGGGGGCTGCGCCGGCAAAAGTCTGGTTCGAGGTGTTTTGTCTCGACCGCCACTCTCCGCGAATCCACCGGCTGGCGGTTGACCTGGCGGTTCCTCCCAAGCCGTGATGTGTTCTCCCAGCCTCGGTTGGGTTACGGACTGGAAGTCAGCTTGCCCGACAATGGTCTGGGCTCTGCCAACCGAACCGGTCACTCGTCCCTGCCGTTGGAATCGGAGGGAACAGGTCAACCGACTCCAGAAGCTTCGAGAGTGGTCGTGTGCAATGTGCGAAACCGGATCGGCTGGTCGGGAGCGTGCAGTCCGCTTTCATCGATGGCTCCAGGTTTATGATTATCGGTCATCTCTCCCCCCAATCGGGTTCCTGAAGCGCCCCGAGTGACGCGGACGGTTTTGCCCTCCGCCGGGGCGGCCAAATCCACTGGCACAAACGCCATGTGGCGAATCGAGGCCTCCCCACTTTGAAGGCTCGACAATCCACACTGCAGCGGCTGGATCATTCCCTCCGACCGGCAGTTCAGGATGACTGAAAAACCCACACAGATGTTCCGAAACAGCTCGAGGGGTGGCGATGATTCAGGAGTCAAGCACGTCTTGTTTCTGCCGCCCCTCAACTCCACACCAATCGTTAAATTCACTACAGACGTTACAACCGGAATACACAACCGCGGTACCAACTGGCCGCCCACAGTCTCGTGAAGAACCAAGGCGGCAGTTGGAATTCCTGAGGTTTTTCAGGAATTTCGAGGGAGCGGAGGGATCACAATCGATGTCACCAACTTTCTTGTCAAAGCGTGTCCCTGATGTGCTAAACTCTTGAAGATTCCCTGACCCGGAGTACCCCCCTGTGTCTTTCGTCCAAATCATTCTCCGAAGTGTTTTCCTGGCGTGCCTTTGTTTGGTTCTGCTCGGCGGCAATCCCGCGAAAGCGACGTTGCTTCCGTCGGAACAAATCGGGGCTTTCTCCCCGAGTGGCAAGGCATCACACGGTTCGCTGCTTCCAGGCTTTCTCGCACACGATAATCTCCCCACCTGGGATTCAGAGAGACCTTCAACTCCTGGGATTGAATTCAACCTGCTGGAGTGGTCAACAACAGATGACCTGCCCCAGCCGCTGACCAAGGTCCCGGAAGTTTCGGCATGGAGTGAACTCCGGTTCGTGGCCCCTCCCTTGGAGAATGAGCAGGAGCGGCTCAAAGCCACCTACCTCGCTTCACAGATTCTGGCGAACAAAATGGCCCCTCGAGGGATCACCAGGCTGACCGGAGAATTGTCGAATTTTCGGCAATCTTCCGGGATAACAGCCAAACGGGCCGTCTCTTGGAAGACCCGATTGGAGTATTTCGCGTACAGCTCCCTGGCACTGTTTGCTCTGGGTGCCATCGGACTGACTGCCTTCCGCTGGAATCAGGACCGGCTACGAAAACAGGAATTTGATGCGTTCTTCAACGTCGCCGATTCCGATTTGATGATGGCTCGTAGGTCCCAGGCACCTCCCCCTGACTCGTGGACCGAGCGCGAATCGTGGAATTCATCCCCCCCTCGCACCAACGGACGGTCCCCCAGCATCAATTGAGAACGCAGCGTTCTCATTCGGGGCCGTGTCTGCACCTCCAGAATCCCGGAGTGACGGATTGCCGATCGTGTGCCGGCCGGCACCAATCCCGCCACTGCGTCTAAGGCAAACTTCTGAGAAAGCGAGAACCTGGGGACTGGGATCAGCTCAGGCAATCCGGCGATTGGGTTGGCACTTCCAGCGCCCCCATGAGAGATTCCTGACTTCAGTCGATCACCCGAAACACCTCGTTCTTCTTGAAGACGGTCGGATTCGCTCCTGTCCCGAATTCGATGTGGCAATCGACCAGTTGACCCCGTGAGGCGTCGGCGGGAATCTCGATCTGGCAGCTCACCCGGTTTCCCTCGCGGGTGATCGATGTCGCTTCCCAGGGCCCCAGTTGAACCCACGACGGTGCTCCCTCGGGAAGTGGCCGGCGCCGTGCCTGGGAGGGATCGAGTTCCAGCACCACGGTGTGTCTGGCACCGCGCCGGGCGGTGCCGGGAGTCACCCGGGCAATCACGGCCGGCAGCCGGGTTTGTCCCTCGGCATTGTTCTCGATCGCCCCGGTCCCGGCCCGCCGCAGGCCCCGGCTATTCGACGTCTCGGGAACGCCCGCGTAACCCCCCAGCACGTAGGGGAACTTTCCAGGAGTGACATGGTAGTGATAGCCCCGCACGCGGTCTTCATGCCCATTGCAGACATCGAGTGCCGGGGGCCCATCACCGGTGGCGGACAGGTCGCGGGCCAGTTGTTCCCGTCCCTCGTACGGGCCGTAAATCGGAAAGCCGTCAAACGCCAGACCGAGCACGGGCGAATGCTGTTCGCCATCATCAGGGAAGGGAGATTTCACGCAACTGGGATACTTGTGGTAGTGATACACTCCGCGCTGCTCGGGATGCCCGCAGCACGAGTCGAGCCAGACTTCACTGTAGCCCTCAACCGCGTTCATCCCCCCCTGCTCGAAGGGATTGAAGAACACCACGCCATTGATGGCCATACCGATCGGACCCATCGGCAGCCGGGTGATTTCGGCGGCACGTTGCGGCACCAGCGGAAAGCGAAACTCGAAATCCTGCACCCGGATGGAGTTCGGGTTGCCGCTGTTGGGAAAGACAGCCGTCGGATGGTTGGGATAGCCCTGACTGCGAACCATCAGAAACCGCTCATCATGCCGCAAGCGCAGGTTCGGAATCCCGTCCCCATTCGAGTCTTTCTGGTGATACGAAAACAGGTCGATAGACCGCCCGTTGTCGTGGAAGTAGTAGATCGGCTGGGGGCCTTCACTCACATGCCAGGCTCCACCGAGGTGCCGCAGATTGGCTGGTTGTTCGGCGGCCTGAACGAATCGGGTCGCGCCCCAGAGCGCCGTGAGGCTGCCAGCCAGAAACTCCCGCCGTGCACAGACGCCCATCCCCACATCCTTCGCTCGGGTCTTCGGACACCCCCCCGCGATTGAACACCCCAAAGGACTGCAGGTCGCGGTCGCTTTGCGAATTCGGTGGGATCGGGTTGCCAGCCGGTCCCAGAAGCGTGGTTTGCCTGGGCCGTCAGGTCCCTCGGCCGGGGGCCTTACGCCGCCCAGGGACGGGCTCGGTCGCGATCGGCCAACTGTCTGACGATGAATTCGGCCGCCGCGGGGAGATCGTTGACGACGGCATGGGGGCGCGGCAATTCGTGGGGCCAATTCCGTTCCGACTCCGCGCCGTGCCCTGTTCGCACCAGCAGGGTCGTCGCCTCAATCGCCTGGCCCAGTCCAATATCAGCGGGTTTGTCACCCACCACGAAACTTTCGGAGAGAATCCCTCCCAGTTCCCGGGCCGCCTGCAGGGCCATCCCCGCCCGCGGTTTCCGGCAATGGCAGACGGATTGAGCCCCATGGGGACAGACATAAATTCCGTCCAGCTCGATCCCCCCCTCGCCCAGAAGCTCGTGGAGCCGCTCGTGGATCGCCGTCAGCTGCGCTGGTTGGATCAGACCCCGCGCCACACCCGACTGATTCGTGACCACCACCAGTCCCAGCCCATGCTCACGCAGTCGACGCAGTGCCGGAATCACTCCGGGCAGCAGCTCCAGTTGACTCGCTTCGGCCAGGTAATGCCGCTCCACATTCAAAGTCCCGTCCCGATCCAACAACACCAGCCGACGTCCCTGCCACAGATGGGGCGCCAGGCCGTCTCCCGGTTCTTCCTGTTCGTGACGGAAATCGGCGGGCATTCAGGCGGCATCCTTGAAGGACGGGGAAAGGGCCGCCCGCTCATCCGACGGCGCGGCTGGCCAGGGGACCAACCCGGGTGAGGAACCAGCCGGGGCCGACTTGGCAGCCTGCGACACGGGAAGAGGGGGGGCCACTGGCTCGGGGAAAACCCGGCAGAGAGTCACCAGCAGTTCGGTCAAATCCGCAGCCGCCACCGGCATCATTCCGGAATTCGAGATCCCGCGGACCCGGAACATCGCCAGCCCCCCGAGGTCGCGCCGCAGCGTGGCCGAGGTTTCCCAGGTCATGGTCAGATGCCGCGGCAAATCATGGGACTGCCAGCGCAGTTGCACCGGAGGCTGGCCCGCCGTGACGGGCTCCAGCAGGAATTCGATCTCCTGGACCTCCAGCCGCCGCGCCCGGCGGACAATTTTGTGCCAGAGCCTCAATTGCCCCTGGGCCGTTGCCGCCTCGAATCGCAACGCAACCAGTCGCACCCGCAGCAACCGGGGAAACGCCGCACAAATCTGCCAGATCGCTTCGACCACCCGGGCCAGCAGCATCGTCTCCTGGAAGCCGAAAATCCGGCCGCCCACCAGCACACTGACGAGGATCACAGCCGTGACAATCGCGACGAGCTCGTTCCCCACGACGGTCGCGGCCACAGCTCCGAGGGCCGCAAACAGCGACATGCCACCCACTGCCAGCAGGGTCTGCTGTGACGACAGTCCACGATCCCGCAGCCGGTGATGAATGTGTCCGCGATCCCCCTGTCCAATCCGGCGGCCCGTCAATTTGCGGCGCACAATCGCCATCGAGGTGTCGATCAGCGGCACGGCCAGCAACACGGCTGGTACGACCAGCGTCAATCCGGTTGCTTTCTTGGCCGAGGCCTGCAGGGCCAAGCCCCCCACCAGGAATCCCAGCGGCAGGCTGCCGCAGTCTCCCATGAAGATGCGCGCTGGCGGCCAGTTGTGCAGCAGAAAACCCGACAGCGCTCCCGCCAGGGCCACTGCCACGAGGGTCGTGTCGACCTGACCTTTCCAGCCCGCCAACCCTCCGGTCGCCAGGCAGGCAATCACGCCCAAGGTCGCCGCCAGGCCATCCATGCCATCCAGCAGATTGATGAAATTGCTGCACGCGACCAGCCAGAACAATACCAGTCCCGCCGAAATCACCGGAGACTCGATGCTCCAGCCGAAGATTGTCACCGGTTGGGCGGTACGCCCCAGCCACACAAACGGTGCAATCGCAATCACCTGCCACAGCAGTTTCTGCCGGGCCGACATGCCGAAGCGGTCATCCCAGACTCCCACCGCACAAAGCCCCAGAGCCGAGACCAGCATCAGGCAGGTTGATTCCCCCAGACCAGCGATCCAACCCATCGCCCGGCCCACTCCCCAGGCGGCCAGCAGCCCCACGACGAGGGCGAGGCAGATTGCGATCCCGCCGGTACGGGGGGTCGGGGCCTCATGCCGTTTGCGATCGAGGTCCGGAAGATCCAGAACTCCCCAACGGCGCCCCTGCACGCCAGCAACGTGCGTCCACCAGGCCGCGAGGGCCAATGTCAGCACGTAGAGACCGAGGCACCACAACATGAGTCACTCCTTGACTGCCTGGCTTCAGCAGCACTCCGCACCTGCACAGACTGGCCGTGCCTCCTCCGCGCGTGGGCTTCGAAGCCACCCCATCCGTGGGGTTCTCCTCAAAAACGCGCGGGAACACTACTGTGAAATCGCCAGTGTGAACAGCCCAATCTGCCCACTGCGCATGTTTTGGGCAGATCCCCGTTCCAACCGGGCAGTTCCTGCCCCCTTGTTTCCATTTCCCGATACTTTTCGGCCCTGTGGTCGATCGATTCCCCTTGCATTCGGTAGAATGTCAGAAAGTCTGTGAACCGCTCCCCGTGCGCGGTGTCTGTTCCTGAGTTTGCCTTCCCCATCCCCTTCGGCTTCCCGGACTGGCTTCCTGCCAGCCCCGCCCCGACAAGAAATCATGGGTTTGTTTCGCCCCAACATCGACCGCATTGAAGGCTACATCCCTGGAGAGCAACCTCAGGAACGTGGCTGGATCAAGCTGAATACCAATGAAAATCCATACCCTCCCTCTCCCCGTGTGGTCGAAGCGCTGGTCCAGGCCGCCCGGGGCAGACTGAACATCTATCCCGATCCTCTGGCGACTCCGTTCCGCCGCGCTGCGGCCGCGGTCTTCGGCGTCGAACCCGACTGGATCCTCCCCGCCAACGGCAGTGATGAAAACCTCACGCTCATCCTGCGGTCTTTTGTCGACCCCCACGACCTCGTCGCCTACCCATATCCCAGCTACATCCTCTACGAGACCCTGTCCGACATTCAGGGGGGACAGCACCAACGCCTGCTGCTCCGCCCCGATTGGTCTTGGGACCTCGCCGCCGCCCGTGCCGTCACTGCCCGGGCCAAGCTGGTTCTCATTCCGAATCCCAACTCCCCTTCCGGCAACCGCTGGAGCGATGACGAGATTCTTTCCCTGGTCCCGCCCCAGGGCATACTCGTCCTCGATGAAGCCTACGGAGACTTCGCCGAGCACCCCCACCGGGCCGAACTCCTCCATCGCCCGGGGGCCGAGCGGGTCATCATCACCCGCTCATTCAGCAAGTCGTTCAGCCTCGCAGGGCTGCGGCTCGGCTTCGCCATCGCTCGCCCCGAACTGATCGCGGGGATGATCAAGGTCAAAGACAGCTACAACTGCGACACCCTGTCGCTGGCGGGGGGCTTGGCGGCCATCTCGGACCTCGCCACGATGGAACAGAATGTCGCGGCGGTGCGGCGCACCCGGGAACGGCTCGCGGCCGGTCTCACCGGGCTGGGCTTCGATGTTGTTCCCAGTCAGGCGAACTTCGTCTGGTGCACTCACCCCACCGGTCGCCACAAGGAAATCTACGAGGCTCTCAAGGGACGCAAGATCCTGGTCCGCTTCATGAAGTTCCCCGGGGTCCCTTACGCCCCGGGAGGCGTGCTGAACGGACTGCGGATCACCGTCGGTACCGATCCCGAGATCGACAGCCTGCTGCGGGAACTGGCCTCAGTTGTCTAAAGTCTCCCTCGGCCGCCTCCCCTGTCAGGGGGGTCGCGGTCTCACTTCCGCCCACGTCCAAGTCTTCCATGAACCGCACCGCCACCATCCATCGCAAGACGGCTGAAACCCAGATCGAGCTCACGCTGAATCTCGATGGCACCGGCCAACACGACATTTCGACCGGCGTGGGGTTCTTCGACCACATGCTCACCCTGTTCGCACGCCACGGTCTGTTTGACCTCACCGTACGGGCCTCGGGCGACCTGCATGTCGACTACCACCACACTGTTGAAGATGTGGGCATCTGTCTGGGCAAGGCGCTCGCCCTCGCGGTGGGAGACAAGTCGGGCATCGCCCGCTACGGCAGCCTGGCCCTGCCGATGGAAGAAACCCTCATGACCACCGCCCTCGATCTTTCCGGACGAATGTGGCTGGTGATGAAGGTCGCGTTTCCCACTGAAAAAATTGGCACCTTCGACACCGAGCTGGTCGAGACCTTCTGGCAGGCCTTCGCGGCGAACGCGCTGTGCAACCTGCACTTCGTGCTGCACCACGGGACCAACAGCCATCACATCGCCGAGTCGATGTGGAAGGGGGCCGCCCGTGCCCTGCGTCAGGCGACCACCATCGACCCCCGCCAGACGGGCGTGCCGTCGTCAAAAGGGACACTCATCGGATGAGTTGCTGCGGCCCGTAGGCAAGTCCGATCGGGGAGGCACGCCGCGTGCAACGCCCCATCCGGGACGTCCGTTCGGGCTCTTTCAGCGCGGTTCTGCGAACAGAATGCGCGAGTCGACCGCCGGCAGTTCCAGGCGCTCGGCCCGGGCGTCGGGCAGAAAGACCCCCGCGGTCCGGTCGGCATACACCAACCGCCACCCGGGGGTGCGCAACAGCCCCTCGATCGGCTTGCGCGAGGTGTGGGTATCGAGAATCACCACGGGCAATTCGGCACCGCTTGAGGTGAAGAGTCCCTCCCACTCCCGGCGTCCCGCCACCATGCTTCCCAACACGCTGTAGAGCATCTCGAACGTCTTTCGGGTGCAGACCTCCAGCCGGCCGTCCATCAGCACCGTCCGCCCCGGCCCGTTGTGGTACTCGTACACCGCCGCCTGCCCCACGTGGTTGACCACAGCCAACTGAGGCATTCCCTCGCGCCCGGCGAACCGCGCCGCATCGTGGATGAACCAGTCACGGGCCTCCCCCAGCCCAAACGGTTTGTTCCCTTCGGCCACCCGGTTCCACACTCCGGTCACCACCAGCAGCGCCCCCGCCGCCAACACGGACGCGACCATCAATTCTCCCCGTGTCAGACCAGCCGCGCGCACAAGACCTGCCGCAGGGGCAGCAACGGCGTTCGTCGGTTCGCAGACTGCAGCGCCCGCCACCGGTTCAGACCGGGCCAGCCAAGCTTCGGCGAAATTCGCACAGGCGATCGTCGTTGCCACCAGGGCGAAGATGTTTGTGTTGCGGGCCGCCTCCCACGCGAGATGCAGAAACGCCCCCAACAGCAGCAGCCGGAAGGGATGCACCCGCCCGGTCCGCCGCCACTGCACCACCACGCTGAGGATCGCCAGCAACGCCACCAGTGCCTCAGCGGCGAAGTACGGGTTGGCGAATGCCCGCAGACCATAGGCCATCACAAACACCCCCGGCTGCTGGAACTCGCCAATCAACCGCGAGTAAAACGCCTGCTCATTCGTGAATTTCTGATACAGCGTGAGGGGAAACAGAGCGCCTTCTTCAAAGTAGGGATTGATCAGCGCCGCCCCGATCGCCAGCAACCCCGCCACCGCCCGTGTGCGCAGCGTGGCGAGCGTCGCGGCAGACAGAGGCTGCAAACCAAACCGTCCCCCCCACCCCAGCCGCAAGGCCCAGTCAGCCACTCCGCAACCCGCCACCACCAGTCCCAGCACAAACAGCGCATGGCAATTCACCCACACGAGTTGGACGACCGGCAATATCCAGACCCACTTCGGCTCGCGTTCCAACTGAAACGCCACCCACAACCAGATCGCCAGGAACAATTGCGACAACATTTCCGGGCGTTCGTATCCCCGGCCCCAAATGCAGATCACGGCCGGCAGCCAGCACGCCACCCGCCGCGCCAGGGGCCACCCTTCCCCCGTCGCCCGAAAGGCCACCAGCACTGCGGCGGCGATCACCAACCCCTTGACCACAATCACCAGCGAAACTCCCCCCAACCGGTGCAGCAGGGCCATCATGACCTGGAATCCCCAATGCAGGTCGATCCACGGGCGGTCGGCGTCGGCGAAGGTGTACAGATCCAACTGGGGCACCCACCCCTGCTCCAGGATCCACTCCCCCGTCCGCAGGTGCCACCAGAAATCGGTGTCATACAGGGGGAAGATCAATCCCAGAAAGGTCACCACCCCCAACAATCCCGGCAACAACCACCGGGCGACCGGAGAGGCGGCCGACACCGCCCCCCCCTCCGGCTCGGTTCGCTCTCCGCGACTTCCCCCCGTCGGCGCTGCGGGGGCCGTGGATTCGGTCGCAGATCGGGAACGCTGTCGGCTCATGATGCCTCACTGGTCAGGCAGCCGGGCGACACGAATCGACCCGACTCGATGTGTTTCGTACTTCGGACCGTGCTCACCAGGCAAATCCCTGACGGGCTGCTCTCCCTGGCCAGCGGGCCCGTCGCGGTCCATTGGGCAACGCCGATCGTAACAGAAGATTCGCAGTCGCAGCACCGTCCGCCGCGTCCCTCTCAGGCCGGCTTCAAATCCAGTTCGCGTCCCTCCTGCCCCACATCGGTAAGCTCCGGCTCGCCACTCGCGGGGCCGGCGCGTTTATGTGTCCGCTGCTGGCGCGTTCAACTGGCGGGCTTTCAGTCGGGCCGCCAGTTCGTCGGCCAGGCCTGGCTGCTGCTTCGCCAGATTGGCCGCATCCCACCGGTCGTGCGGTTTACCATACAGCCCGACCACCGGTTCCCCCTCGGGCTCGGCCGCGGGGGTTTCGACATACAGCTCCCCGGGGGTCCGCAAGGCCAACGCTCCCTCACCATCCCCCAGCAGCAGCTCATCATGAATCTGTTCGGAGGTCTGGCGCACCAGTGGCAACACCGACCGTCCTTCCACCAGATTTCCCGCCGGCAGGCCCAGCCATTCGGTCACCGTCGGCAAAAGATCAATCGACTGTACCAGCGCTCCACGCCGGGTGCCGGCGTGGTCGGTATCTCCGGGAATACAACCGGGCAATCGGGCGATCAACGCGGTCTGAATCAACTCGCCGCGCAGTGGAGTCGTTCCTTCCAGTTCAGCCAGGTCGACCGCCGGGGCCGATTCCCCCGGGAAGAAGACCTGCCCCGCCCCCGTGGTGAACAGGATCAGCGTCGTCCCGGCGTGTGGATCCTGCGCGAGATTCCGCAACAGGCGCCCCAGCCACCGGTCCAGCAGCGAGGCATACGACGCGTACATCGCCAGGGCGAAGCGGGTTTCTTCCGGAACACGGGCCTGTTCGGGAGTCAGATCCTGCTCCTCGGCGAACTCGCACAGATCCTCTTCGGGAAATTCCACCTCAGGAGGAAACTCGACCTCCGCTTCATTCGGTCCGGCGACTGGTCCCGACTGATCGGGAATGAGGGCGAAATCTTCCAGGTACAGGTCGGCAAAACCACGTGGCGGCAGCCAGGGCAACGGAATGCCCCGCGACCGGATCCACAGCAGAGTGGGACGGGTCTCGTGGGTGTTGTCTCGCAACCACGTCTCGGCCCGGCGCACGAGATGGGCGATGGGAGTTTCGGTCTCGCTGACGTCGAGATCATCCTCCCCCCGCACCACGTGCACTTCGTCGAAGGGCGGGGCGACTTCGGCAATGTGCTCAGCCGATGCTTCGGTAATGAGCACAGTCCGCACGCCCACCGATTTCAACCGCGCCAGTTCCCAGGTCGACGGGCCACCGGCATCGGGGCGGGGCAACTGTGTGCGTCCGGTCCACCAGGCGCGGGCCGTCCACTCGGGTCCCACACACGCCGCGAAACAGTTGTCAAACACCACCCCCTCGCTGGCCAGCTTCTGCAGTGCGGGGGTTTCGATCCAGTCGTTGCCGTACCAACCCTGAAAATCGATGTGCCAACGATCGGCCGAGATCACCACCGCCCGCAGCGGGAAGGGATGTGCCGGAGAGGGATTGGACGAGGACGTTGCGGGATGGGGGGCTGCCATGGAGTATGCCCTGCGTGGGGTCCGGGAGAGGCCGGTCTCAGGCCGGGGATTGGCGGGGCTGGCAGTACGGGGCCAGTTCCCGAATCATATCGTGGGTCGCCGCCTGCACGGCCTCCTCCCACCGCTCGGCAGAATACTTCGCCGCATACTCTTTCTTCTCGTGGGCAAAGATGATCGCCCGGGAACTGTTCACCACCGCCCCCACACCGTCGGGGCCAAACCCCGCCGCCACGTCGGCCGCCTTCGCCCCCTGGCTGCCGTAGCCGGGAATCAACAGCGGCGTGTGCGGCATGGCCTGCCTCAATTCCACCAATTCGGCTGGATACGTCGCCCCCACCACTCCTCCCACACACCCGTACGGGTCGGCTCCCCTGGTCGACTCAGCCAACTGCTCGACGAGACGTGCCACGTGCTGATAGATCTTCGTCTGCGAGGTGTCGCAGATATCCTGCAGCGTACCCGCCCCAGGATTGCTGGTACGGACCAGCACGTAGAGCCCCCGCTCGTGTTTCACGGCCGCGTCGACAAACGGCTGCAGCGTGTCGGCCCCCAGATAAGGATTGATTGTCAGAGCATCCACGCCCCCCTGCCCCGGTCCGTCGCCGTCATTTCCGAGGTACGCCTGGGCATAGGCCTCGGCTGTGCTGCCAATGTCTCCGCGCTTGGCATCGCAGATGACCAGCATCCCCGCCTGCCGGGCGTGCCGCATCACTCGCCACAAGGCGGCCACTCCCGCCGGACCGCATTCCTCGAAGAAGGCGGCCTGCGGTTTGACCACCGGCACCAGCCCCTTCACGACGTCGATGATTCGCCGCGAGAATTCCTCAAACCCCCGGGCCTTCTGCTCCCAGAGACTGCCACCCGCGGCCGTCGCCCGCTCGCGAATCCCGGCCGGCAGATTGTTCCACCGCGGATCGAGCCCCACGCAGACAGGGTTTCCCGTGCGACGAATGGCCGCAGACAGACGGGCAGAGTAACTCGGCATCGACTTTCACCACCGGAAAAATGGCCCAGGAACCAGCAGCGGAATCCAGGACCGGGATCCAACCACACAGACAGAACCCACCGACCTCGTGGGACCACGATTCCACCCTGCGGTGCTCCGGATCCCATCTTTTGATGGATGTCTTTGACTATCAGGTTTGCCCCCACCATGCGAGGGAGAGCCCCCCCACCGCCAGCAGCAGCACGTATCCAATTCGCGTCCACCCGCGCCCCGGGCCGCCAGGGCGCACTTGCTCGCCCCGATCGGGAGCCCCCGCCAAGCCCAGCGCCGCCAGCAGCAGTCCGGCCGCACCCCAACCCGCCAGACTCCCCTCCATCACCGCTCCCGTCAACACAGCCGGCGGGAGCAGCAGGCAGAATGCGGGGAGCGCACCGCGGGTCGCGGTCACCTGTCCCAGCCAGCGTCCCCCGAGCAGTGTCCCGGCGAAGGCTGCCACCCCCAGCAGCGCCAACACCCCCTGGGTCAATTGTCCTTCCTGGGCGAGACTGGCCGCTGCGGCACATCCTGCCAGCACCCAGCCGGCTCCCCGCCACGCCACCAGCCCACTGTTCGATTCTTTTCGGGCCCGCGACCAGAGCCCACCCGAAATCACCGTGCTGGCCACAACCGCCAGACCTCGCCCGAGACCCGGCTCACCGACGGGAATCAACGCCACCACACTGGCCAATGCCGACCAGCCCCAGGGAAACCAGCGCGAGACCGCCGATGGCCATCCCGGGCTCGCCAAACCGGCCATAAAGACCGTCCCCACCAGCGCCACCCAGGGGAGCCAGGAACTTCCTCCCTGCCATTGCGGCGGAGCCCAGCGCAAGACGCGGGTCGCTCCCAACAGCCCCACCACCAGGCCGACAGCGGCCGCCATCCCGGCCGCTGCTTCGGCTCCCGCCGCGGTCCGCGACCGAGCCAGGCGAAACAGCACGATGAACATCAGGCAGGACGCCAGCCATGGCAAACCGGCCACACTCACCAGCCCCGTCAAACTCATGGCAGGACTCCGGTGCTCGTGAGGTCACCTGCCGCGGGGCTGTTCGCAGAGAACTGTGAAGCAGCCATCGGATCAGCTTCGGCAAGGTTCGGAACGACACGCGATCTGGCCATGGATTGCCACGTTCCAGTCCTGAAGAGTTCCCATGCACCCCCATCCCGGCCAAGCTTCCAGCCTGTCTTGGCCCTGTCAGTTTCAGCCGGGTGAGACCGCCACGAGCGATCGGGCACGAAAGGTGTTCTCACGAACAGAAGTGGCAGAATAGCACAATCACAGACCTTCCGGTACGGGCACGACCGGGAGCCGGTTGAGGGGCGCAACTGCCTCCTTGCAGACTGGTCTTCGTCTGGCCAGAATCGACGTTCTTGAACCTCCAACCTGGAATGGGACGCGGCAGCTCACGTGACGGATCGACTGGCGGAACTCAACCCTTCGCAACGCGAGGCGGTCACCACACTTTCTGGACCCCTGCTGGTTTTGGCCGGGGCGGGGTCGGGCAAGACCCGCGTCATCACCTACCGGATGGCCGAGCTCATCCGCAGCGGGATCCAGCCGTCGAGGATCCTGTCGGTCACCTTCACCAACAAGGCGGCCCGCGAAATGCAGGAACGGGCCGGCAAGCTGCTGGGCAAGTCCCGCAATGAACGCCCGCTTGTCGCGACCTTCCACAGCCTCTGTGTGCGCATCCTGCGGGAAGAAATCGCCACACTCGGCTACCCCTCCAACTTCACGATCTACGACCGGGGGGACCAGGAATCGATGGCGCGGACAGCTCTCCGCGACATTCGCGTCCCCGAGAAATCGATGAAGCCGGGCGACCTGCTGTCGCTCATCAGCAAGTGGAAGGGGGCCGGCGTCTCTCCTGAACAGGCCCGCGACGCCGTCGATGGCGATCTCGAAGCCCTCGCCGCCGCCGGCTACCGCCGTTACCAGCAGGGGATGAAAGCGGCCGGAGCGGTTGACTTCGACGATCTGCTTTATCTCACCGACCGGCTCTTCACCACCTCACCCGAGTTGCTGGCCCGGCATCAGCAGCGGTTCGACACCGTCCAGATTGATGAGTACCAGGACACCAACGGCCTGCAGTTCCGGCTGATCGAAGCCCTTGTCCGGCCGCATCACAACATCTGTGTGGTGGGCGATGACGACCAGGCGATTTACGGCTGGCGCGGGGCCGAAGTCCGGCACATCCTGGCGTTTCCGCAGCATTTCCCCGGCACCAAGATCATTCGCCTGGTCGACAACTACCGCTCGACCTCGCAGATTCTGGCGTTGGCCAATCAGTTGGTCACCAACAACCGCAACCGCCACGCCAAGCAGTTGCTGGCCCACAAGGACGGCCCGCTCAGCGTGAAGATCAAAGAGCATCCCGACGAGGGGACCGAGGCGCTCGATGTGGTTCGCGAGATTGCGTGGCTCACGAAGCAGAAGGGGGTCCCTCCGGGAGACATCGCGATCCTGTTCCGGACCAACGACCAGCCCCGCGCGTTCGAAACCGAACTGCGGCGCGCGCAGATCCCGTATGTGCTGCTGGGGAGCCAGTCGTTCTTCGACCGGCGCGAGATCCGCGACCTGCTGGCCTACATGCGGGTCTGCAGCCGGCCGGAAGACGAGATTCCCCTGCTGCGGATCATCAATGTTCCCCCGCGCGGAATTGGCGGAACGACAATCGAGAAGCTGGTCGGCAGGGCCCAGAAGACATCCCAAAGGCTCTGGAATGCAATGCCTCCCGCGCTGCAGGCGGGAGAACTGGGACAGGCGGCGGGGAACGCCATCTCGGGTTTCCGGACCCTGATCGAAAAGTACCGCCGGCAGTTTGCCGAGAATCCGCGGGCGCTCAGCACGACGCTCGAAAAGCTCATCGATGAGATTGGCTACCATGCCGAGATCGAGAAGCAGTACGAGCAGGCGACGCAGCATGAGTTGCGGAAGACGATGCTCGGAGAGTTGGTGACCGCGGTGCGGCAGTATGAATCGCGCACGACGCACCCGACGCTGCATGGGTTTCTGCAGGAAACCTCGCTGGGAGGACGGGAAGACGAGCCCGACAAGGACGACAAACTGCAGGCCGAAGGGGTCAAACTGATGACCCTGCACAGTGCGAAGGGACTCGAGTTTCCGCGGGTGTACCTGGTGGGAATGGAGGAGGGTCTGTTGCCGCACAAGCGGTCCACATCCGAACGGGCGGGGGATGTGGATGAAGAGCGGCGGCTCTGCTACGTCGGCGTGACCCGGGCAAGGGAATTCCTGACCATTTCGCGGGCCCAAACCCGGATGAAATGGGGAAAGCCACGGGTGTGCCAACCGTCTCGATTCCTTTTCGAAATGCAGGGCCTGCCCGTCCCCCCACAGGTGCTGATGGGGGACGACCGGCGGTAGGTTCCACGCGTCGCTGGAGTGCAGCCCTCAGTGTCCGCCCCAAGGGACGTCCCGTCGAAAACAACCCTCCTGATGGGAGGTTCCGAATCGTTGATCGGTCACCCCCCAGTCCTGACGGAGCCCACCGCCATCGACGTGAGCCGAGAGGTAACCGTCGAGGGATCGGCCCAGACTCGGATCTTCCCGTTGGAGACAGAACTGCGGTGGTGTGCCGCCATGCGGGGGACCTTCACCCAGCCTGCTCCGGCCGGACTACCGCCGCTCCAGCAACACCCAGCGAAAACCGACAGGGGGATTGTCGAGCCGAGGAAACATGCTGACCCCTCGCGACCAGGCCTCAAACCACGCCGTCGGTGGCCACGCCCCCGGAGGGAGATGCTGCCGCTCGTAATCGCAGACCGATTCTTCAGACAGCCACCGCAAGGGCAGACCGCGCAGAGCCTGCTCCAGTTCCTCCCGCGAAAACAGAGTCGACCACGACAACTCGGAGATCTGCCGGGCGAGCGCGTCGGGGATGTATTCCGATCCGGGCAAGGGCAAGAAGATGTTGAACAACAGCAGCCCCCCAGGTCGCAACACCCGCACCCCACGCTCGAGAAAGCGCCGCAACGATCCATCAAACCGGAAGTGCGATACCACCTCGGAAGCGAACATCAGCCCGTAATGCCCCTCGGGCAACGTGATCGAATCATCCAGTGCGTTCCCCCACCTCACCTGCAAAGGCAAGCCCTCGGACTCCGCGCGGCGGATCATGGCGCGGGAAAACTCCTCGGTCAGCTCCACCACGTCGACCGGATGCCCCATCCGGGCGATCGGCAAGGCATTGCGTCCGGTCCCACCGCCGATTTCCAGCACAGGGGTCGGCACCGGCAGGGTCCGCACCACCGCAGTCACCCGGGCGTCGGGATGCTTGCCAAAGGGATGATCACCATCCCCGGAGTTCCACGTTTTGAACTGTGTCGCCAGATCGGGAGTCGACAACGTCATCCGGATCGCCAGGTTCCGCTTCAGCGACCGGTCGGGATGCATTTCGTAATCGATCCGCAGGTTCGCATCCCCCGCGCGCGCATACCCCATCTGCAGGTGATTCTCGAGCGTCTCGGCCAGTTGCCGCCGCTCATCCGCATTCAACGCCCGCCCCATCAGGCGAAACATGTCGTCCAGACGACGCAGGTAGAGCCCCGCCGCCGCGGGCAGACACGGAAACGTCACGTGCCCCACATACTGCGTGCGTACATTGAGCACGAACTCGAACGAGAGATGTGCCTCGCTCATGGAGACTCCTTTTCCCGCAGGCAGCACCCCGGGACCACCCCGTCCACCGCCAGTGGCAGGGCATTCGGGAACACCACCCAACTGCCCTGCCAGACGCCTGACCCGGTACGCCTCCCGCACACCCGACCACTCAGCCCCCGGCCACTTCCGAGTCAAACACCCGCACCTGCTTCCAGCCGGGCTTGGATTCTGTGATGAACTGCTGGTGGCGCGGATGAGCCTGGTACGCATCGTGAGTGGCCATCGAGTCGAAAACGACATGCAAGGCCACGTCGAACGCCCGGTCGTTCACCGGACGGGCCAGCGACGGACACAACACCCCGGCACTGTAATAGACCACCCCGTCATGACCCTTGAGGTACTTGTCACAGGCCGCCACGAGGCGCTGGCAAGACTCGGGCGAGTTGTCATTCAGGGAGAAAAAGACGTTGTGAACCACGTGAGGCATGTCGCGCACTTCGGGAAAGAGGAACCAGTGGAAAACAAACCGCCCTGGCAGAGGCTCCAGCGGCGGCACCCTGTGGCGTGGATCTCAACCCCCCGTTCCGGGGATGTCGAAGCCCATCGCAGACATCGATCATTAACGGGTCCAGTCGATCTGTTCAAACAACGCCCGGAGTTTGGCCCCGCGCTCGCTGTTCAGACTGGCGACAAACGCAATGCGACCTCGCAAATGGCTGGCGAACTCGGGGTGCCGTTCACGGTTCTGCGATGTGGGTCCGTACTGGATGCAGTTTTTCAGAATCGCCTTGAGCCGGTCGTAAGCATCCCGACGGACATTCAGCTTCGAATTCACCACAATGCCGGTCACCTGCTGCCGCTGTCCGGCGCGCTGCACGCAGGTCTTCTGGGGATGCAGCCGAAACCGTTCCTGCGCCACAATCTGCCGGACCAATGGCAAAAACGCCGCGAGACTGCGCTGGAACACCTCGTCTCCCGAGAAGGTGAGATCGTCGGCATACCGCGTGTAGCGGGCGTTGAAACTGCGGGCCAGTCCTGCCAGACGCAGGTCGAGCACGAAGGCCGAGAGATTGGCGAGTGCCGGCGAGGTGGGTGCCCCCTGCGGAAGGTGCCGGCGCAGGTATCGGGCTTCGGCCAAGTTGCTGGGTCGGCCCTTTTCCCAGAATCCGGCGGGGACGGCGGTCGTCACCAACCGGGCCAGCCAGATGGCCGCCTCGCGCGAGTACCCCAGACTGCGGAAAATGGCGGTCACCCGGCCATAGCTCACGCTCGGATAGAAATTCTCGAGGTCAAGCTTCAGCAAGACCGCCTGGCCCACATGCGGCTGGGCATTGGTCACAATCGATCGGCCCGTCACAAATCCCTGGGCGGCGGCATGCGGCGGAATGCGACCAAGAATCTCCGCGAGGATCTGCTGCTGGACACGCTTGAGCCGGGGCTTGGGTGCCTCGATCAGCCGGCGGCCACCCCGGCGTTTCTGGAGCCAACGGTATCGGTAGTGGCTGGCGGCGACACGAGGAGCAGCGCGGCCCTCCCAGAAGCGGCCAGTCAGCCAGGCAAGTTCTCCCGCCGAGAGGGACAGCCAGCAGGCGATGTCGTCGGGACCGGACAGTACGGGGAGGCCCAACTGTTCGAGTCGCCGCAGCTGGCCATCCTGGCTGAGGTCGTTCCAGTGCCGGAGGTCCGCACTGCGGCGGGCGAACCGGTACGGGAGCTGCGTGACGAGGCGCGGTTCGGTGCGGTTCTCAGGACGCTGGTACCGCAGCGGGACCAGCCGCCAACGTCGCCGGGGCCGGCGGGAGAGCCCCCGCGCAAGACGCGCCGTCGAACCGTGGTGCGCCGCCACGGTTGCCACAGTGGTTTGCGGAGTCCCCGTAAGGAGCCGCCACAGCCAAACCAACCAACCCATGCGGTGGAGGACTCCAGGAAACCGGCCCAGGGCACACAGCCGACAGCCATGCCCGGGAAAATCAGACCGGTGGGACAAAACCGGGGAAAGGGACCCGGAACCACACAGCCGGGCAAACCTCACAGAGGGAAACCTGTCCGGCAGGAAGATTGACCAGCGGGCCGCCCAACTCGTTCCTGTGGCGAAGCGTCGTGCGGTGCAAGGTCGCAGCGTACGATGCTTCCCATCCGAATGGCAGACAATGACTCTCCCGTGGGGTATCCCCGCAGGCGTTTGACGCGGGAAGCGCCAAACAGCAGCTTGTGCGGCCCGCTGGCCACACTGACGAATGTAGCGGATCTGTGGGCTGGGTCAAACGCAGCGTCCAAATCCTTCCACCGCACAGCTTTACATTTCGAACGACAGGCCTAAAATTCTGGCTTGTCCGCTGGCGGTCGACGTTGACCGAGTGATTGCGGCTGTTCTCGGTGCCGGGCCTGTTCACCAATCGTCCGTGGAGGGATGGAACAGGTCGGCTGGCGGAGTCGGAAGGGGTTGAAATCGCCCCAACCGGCTGAAGGCGATGCAACGGGCTGACAGGGAGGCGTGTGCCCGGGAAATCGCGCAGAGACCAGAAAGGGAAACTGAATGACGAGGTTCGAGTTCCAGGGGCGGGTGTTGCTGGTTGGTTTTGGCGGGGTGGCCCAATGCACCTTGCCCCTCATCGAACGCCATCTGGCCGTTCCCCTGAGCCGCATCACCGTAATGGACTTCGCCGAAAAGGCGAGCGAGAAGATCCTGCCGTGGCAGGCGAAGGGAGTGAAGTTCTCTGACGAACGGATCACCCCCGAGAATCTCTCGACCGAACTGGGCAAGTATGTCGGGCCAGGCGACCTGATTATCGACCTGGCATGGAATATCGAGTGTGCCGACATCCTGCGCTGGTGCCACGACCACCAGGTTCTCTACATCAACACCTCGGTTGAACTCTGGAACCCGTACCATGAAGCCGACCGCAAATCACCGCAGGAACGGACACTCTACGCCCGGCATATGAAGCTGTGGGACCTGTTCCGTGAGTGGGGTGGGAATCACGGGACGACCGCGGTGCTCGAACACGGGGCGAACCCGGGTTTGGTGTCGCATTTCACCAAGCGGGCCCTGCGAGACATCACCTACCGGCTGCTGAGCGATCGCCCCTATGACCCCCGTCGTCCCGCGCTCGAACGGGCCCTGGCCGACCGCGAATACGCGGCCTTGGCCTACCTGCTGGGAGTCCGCGTTCTGCACATCAGTGAACGCGATACACAGGCCACCAATTTGCGCCGCCCGGGGAATGTGTTCTTTAACACCTGGAGCGTGGAAGGCCTGTTCGAAGAGGGAACCGCACCGGCCGAGATGGGCTGGGGAACCCACGAACGGCTGTTGCCGACCGGATCATGCCAGCACTCGGCAGGTCCCCGGAATCAGATCTGTCTGCGCGACTTCGGGATCAACACGTTCGTCAAGACCCGGGTTCCGTCCGCCGAGCTGGTGGGAATGATCATCCGTCACGGCGAGGCATTCACCCTGTCGCACTACCTCTCGCTGATGAATCCCGAGGGAGAAGCCATCTACCGTCCCACGGTGCACTACTCATACCTCCCCTGCCCGCAGGCGGTGGAGTGTCTGGAAGAGGTGCGGACCAACGGCTTCCAGCGGCACGACACGTGGCACATCATGGGGGACGACATCACCCACGGTTACGACGAACTGGGTGTGCTCTTGATGGGGCACGACTACAAGTCGTGGTGGTGCGGCACCATCCTGTCGATTGAAGAAGCCCGGGCTCTCGTGCCAGGGCAAAACGCGACGACCCTGCAGGTGGCCGCCTCGGTGCTGGCCGCGGTCGGTTGGATGCTGCGGAATCCCGAGGCGGGAGTGCGGGTCCCCGAAGAATTGCCGGACGACGAGATTCTCGAGTTCGCCCGTCCCTACCTGGGTCGGGTGCCGTCGATTCCGCTCGACTGGACCCCGGTCGACGGCGAGTTGGCATCCACTCCCAACGCGCACCTCGATGACACTGTCTGGCAGTTTGGGAACTTTCTGATCACCGAAGAAAGTCGCGACCGGCACGGTCGGCCGATTGCCGGGCCGCAACTCGTCCGGGAGTATCTCGACCCCCTGCAACTGCCATGAGCCTGCGGGTCCGCGGCGGCCCGAAGTCCAAAGTGCGTTCGCTCTCATGGCCCATTCGCCATGCGAGTCTGAAAGCTCTGCATGCGGTGCGCGAGTGACGGCCGTGCACACCGGCCTCCGTCAGACCGCGTCTTCGCCGGATTCTGACCGCTCCAGAGGATTTTGAACGAACCGGTAACCGACCCCGCGCACGGAAAGAAAGTGCCGGGGCTTGGCCGGGTCGAGCTCAAAGTGCTGCCGCAGCCGGGCGATGAAATTGTCGACCGTCCGGGCAGTGGAATTCGAGTCGAAACCCCAGACGTTGTCGAGCAATTGATTGCGGGTCAGCACGACTCCCTCGTGCTCGGTGAAGAACCGGAAGAGCTTCATCTCGAGGGCGGTGAGCGACCGGGGTTCTCCGCGAACGGTCACTTCATGGCGGGCGAAGTCGACCAGACACTCGGCAAACCCGTACGTCTCTTCACGCATGGAAGCCGTCGTCACCCCTTGCCCCCGGATCTGGGCATGCCGAGACAGAAGACCTCTCACCCGCGACAACAGCTCGGGCAGCTCGAACGGTTTGGTCATGTACTGGTCGGCGCCCAGGTCAAAACCGCGCACCCGGTCCTCCGACAAGGTCCGGGCCGACAGGATCAGTACGGGGATCTGAACCCCCATGCGGCGCAGGTTTTCCAGGACGGTATAGCCGCTCATCTGCGGCAGCATGAGGTCGAGAATGACCAGGTCAAACGCCGTGGCGGTCTGCCCCAGCAGCCGCAGGGCCGACGGACCATCCTCAACCAGGGTGGTCTCATAACCCTCGGCATCGCAATTGAACTTGAGCGGAATGCCAATATGCCGCTCGTCTTCGACAATCAGAATCCGCGGTTTCATGGCACCTTCGCAGCGGCCGCAGGACCAGACGCCACCAGCTCACGCCCCCGGGAGGGGGGTTCCTGTTCAGTCCTGGAACGATTCTCCGCAGCCGACATGGTGGCCGGAATGGCTGCCGGGACAATGGCCGGTGTGGCATTGGCGTCCGGAGCATTCGGCCCAGGCGCTGTCACGAGGGGCAGATCCACCTCGAAGGTGGCCCCAGGCAGCGAGCCCCGGCTGTGGACCGAGACTCGCCCCCGCATGCGTCCCACCAGCGACTTGACGATGTGCAGCCCGAGGCCAGTCCCTTTGGTGGTCCGTTCCAGTTCTGACCCGCCGCGGTAGAACCGCTGGAAAATCTTGTGGCGCATCTCGAACCCGACGCCGGAACCGTTGTCGGAAATCCGCGCGATGGCCCGCCCCCGTCGGCTGGGTCGACAGTCGACCGACACCTGCGGCGGCTCACCGCCATATTTCACCGCGTTGTCGAGCAGGTTCAGAAAGACGATCTCCAGTTCCTTGGGCTGGCAGCGGACGAGGCATTCCTGGCAATCGAGCAGCACCTGGCTGGCGTCGAGCTGGTAACGTCGGCGAATTTCCTCGACACATCCCCGCAACATGACGGGCAGTGAGATTTCTTCGGTGTTGATCGGGCGGGTTTCATCCCCCAGCCGCGCCACCATCAGCATATGATCAATCAATCCATCGAGCCGCTGGATATCTTCCAGCATGTAGCGATGCAGTTCGCGCGACTGGTCAGCGGTGACGTTCCGCAGATCGAGAGTCTGCAGACAGAGCTTGAGCGAGGCAATGGGGCTCTTGAGTTCGTGCGTCACCGCGTCGAGGAAGTTCGCCTGCCGGCGGTTGAGCCGCATCTCGCGGATGGTCCAGTAGAAATAGGCCACCACTCCCGCCAGAATGAGGGAGATGAAGATCACGCCAATCACCAGCAGCACCCAGTGCCCGGCCTGGGTCTGATTGACGATCCAGATCACCATCAGGGCCACGATCAGCGGCACCAGAATGGCGACCAGAACGATGGGCCAGGCGAGAGAAGAGCGTTGGAACATGGGGCGGTCGAACTCGAATGAAGATCAACAAATGGTATCCGGAACCAGCTGTTCTGGCGAGTTGCCACGCCGCGGAACGATGACGGGCAGGCTCCCCAGCCTCGGCAGGGGGCTGCTGCTGACAGGACTGTTGCTGTCGGGGGCCTCCGAGGGCTCCGCGCAGGAGAGACCGGGTCCCGCGAGACCTGCACCAGCGGGACCGGTGGGCGCAGCTCGCGAGCCTCAGGGACTGGCGCGACTCCCCTACCGCACGGGCCCGGTCCATTATTTCGCCGAAAGCGACAACGCCGTCGCCCGGCTGCAGCGGAAATGGCAGATGCCGGGAGACGATGTGCCCCGCCCCGGTGACTTGTCAGCCCTGCTGAAAGTGCTGGAAATCAGCGAGTCATCCCAGTTGCTGGTGTTCGCCCGGAATGCCCGACAGGGACATCAGATTTCCCCCGACAATCCCCGGGCCATTTACTTCAACGACGAGGTCTCGGTGGCGTGGACTCCTGGCTCAAACAACTATGAGATCAGCGCGCTTGATCCCCGTCGCGGACCGGTCTTTTATCTCGCCTCCGTCGCTGAGTTGCATCGCTACGCCACCGGAAAGAACGCCCTTGGGACGAACGACACCGGGACAGACACTCCCGAACGCCGGCACCGGGCGCCGCTTTTCCAACGGACCGAGTCGTGCCTGGCGTGTCACGTTGCGGAAACGACACGTCATGTCCCCGGGTATCTGCTGCGGTCGATGTTCACCAACCCCGAGGGGAAGCCTGAGTCGGGGCTGCCGCTGGTCGATCACACGACGCCGTACGACCAGCGTTGGGGAGGCTGGTACGTCTCGGGAGAAGAACTTCCTCCCCGGCACCGCGGAAATCTGACCACCGCTGCTGCGCGTCAGATCTATGAGACCGGGCTTACCGCAGTCCCCCTGGCAACCGGGCAACTGTCACAGGCGACGGTGCGGCATCTGCAGAGTACCAGCGATGTGGTGGCCCTCCTGGTCCATGATCACCAGACGCGCTTCCAGACCCTGCTGACCCGACTGCGGTATGAACACGAGCTGGAGCGTCCACTCGACACCCTCCCCGATTTCGTCCGCACACTGGTGCTGTGGGATGAACCCCCCCTCCCCCAGCCCGTGGCAGGGCGGGAAGACTACCGCGCCTGGTTCGAATCGGCCGGTCCAGCCGACTTTCGCCCGCTGCGGCAACTCGATCTGCGCACCCGCCTCCTGCGCCAGCCGCTGAGCTGGCTGGTGTCGACACCGCAATTCCAGCAATTGCCAGCCCCGCTGCGGCAGGCGATTCATGTCGCCGCGCTGCGGCTGGTCACCGCAGCGAGCGACCCACCTGCAACCTGGAGCGCCGACGATCGCCGTCTGTTGACGGAAGAGTTGCTGCCGCGGTTCACCGGGGGAGGTTCGGCAGTCGGCGGGCTGGTCCCCGCGGCTCAGCCCTGACAACCATTCCCGCGGTGTGAGCCGGTCGCGGGAACTACTCTTCGTCCTCTTCGCGGATGGCGAGATCGGCGGCGGGAGTCTGGCTCGTTGCCGGAGGTTCGGTGGGGATCGGTGTGGGAGCCGGGGCCGGCGTTTCGTCGGCGGCCTCAGGCTCATCCACTCCAAATTCCCGCCGGCGCAGCGCCTGGGGCAACCACTGGTTCTTCTGCGATTGCACCAGTCGCACCAGGGTCTGGTCGAGCACCTCGCGGCGCGCGGCCCAATCATCGGCTGGAATCCCAATCTGCGGTGCGAGCTGCTCCATGGTGTCGAAGGTTTTCCGCACCGACAGCAAGGTCTGGTCGGCATCGGCCACCAGGGAGCGGGCGGTCGAGGGCTTCAACTGGGCTCGCACGCTCCAGCGCCGCTGCAGCGCCTGCAGCAGACCATTGAACTGATCCCAGCGCTCCCAGGCATCCTGGGTCGCCTCGGGATGCTCACGCAGCAAGTCGAGCGCCGCGATGACGTTCCGCAACGAGGCGTCGCGGGCCGACGAAAACCAGGTGGTGTGCAGCCGGTGTTCCAGTTCACGGACCACGTCGCGGCGGCTCGAGGTCCGCAGCAACTCGGCTGCCTCCTGATGCAGGAAATAGCTGACGAGTGGGTCGTAGGGGGTCTCAAATCCCGACAGACGCTCGATCTCTTCCGGCGCACGGGTCTTCACCGCCCGTCCGAGGGTCTCGAAGTACGCCAGACGACGGCGGTCTTCGGGATGCATGCGGCGCTGTTCGGCCAGAGTCACCGGCTGCAACTGCGACCGCGACTTCTTGCTGACCTGGTCGCGCAGTGTGGCACGGTAGGCCCAGTACTGATTGGTGAAGCGGGACATGAGATCCTGTTGGGACTGGACCTCACCGACCCGGCGTTCGAGTTCGGGCAACCCCCGTCCCCCCGGCAGCCAGGTCTGCAACTGCGACACCAGGGGTGAGAGCGCCGTCTGGGTCTCTTCGATCTTGTTCCCCCAGCGCACCAATTCCCGAGGCATGCGCAGAGCGAGCCAACCTGCGTCGGCGGTGTTGCCGGCCGTGCCGCCCGCCGCGGCGAATTCACCCGTCGCGTCGGAGTCGAGCGCCGGCAACCGGAACAGGGTCGACCAATCGAAGCCGCACTGGCCCAGCAGATTGCGAACGTGGGTCGCCTCGCACCGCCGCACCAGCAGTCCGCGGACGAATCCCTCGTCAGCCGATGTTCCCAGACAGAGGAATTCACCAGGCGACGCTTCGAGCAGCATGACCTGCGGGAACACCTCCCGCATGGTGCGCAGCACCCATTGCAAACCCGCCGGACCGTAATCGAACATCTGAACCCGTTGGCAGAAGATCCCTTCGGGAGTCAGCCGCCGGGAGGCCAGTGTGTAGAACTGCCGGGTGTAGTTGACCTGCGACTGCAACTGCGCGAGGGAATCGGGCAGCGACACAATCACATCGGCCGGTTCGGTCTCAGCCGCGAGACCCACCAGGGGTTCGCAGCGCTGCCAGGTTAACTTCTCACCGATGAGTGGATCGGCCCCGTCCGACTCGCCTTGAAGCTGCTGCACCAGGTCCACCAGGGCCGGGTTGGCCTCGGTGCAGACAATCCGTTCGAGGGGATGCTGCAAAGCCACTCCCAGGGCCTCGCCGCTCGCCAGGCCCAACATCAGCATCCGCCGCGGACTCTCGTGCAGCACCAGAGGAAGCACTGCCGCGAGCGTGTCGGAGGCATGTCTCGGAAAAATGTCGGGGCGGATCGACAGCACTCCCTTGGGAATGCCGTTCTGGCGAATCTGCACCTGATGCCCGGCGTATTTCCAGGCGGTCCATTCACCACTGAGATCACGTTTCTGGGAGACCAGGCGGGCCTCATCCAGCCAGGGAAGCAACCGGTCGGCAAAGCCCCCGGCGTGGGCCGACAACGACTGCGAACTGAACAGCACGCGGGCCGCCCGCGGGGCGTCGTACCGGTTGGACAACAGGATCGCCAGCAACACCACACACACCGGGACCGCCCAAGCCATCCGGACCGACCGCGGCAGGGTCGACCTCAGCCGCCACGCGGTCGGCAGCACGGTCAGCGTCGCCATGGCCGCCGCACCGGTCAGGACCCAACGGGGGCCTTCGAGTCTGGGAAGGAGCAGGGTCGCCACGAGGCATCCGCAGAGTCCGGCCAGAGCCGCGGCAAATTGCCAGCCCCTTTCACCCCACCCCGCGGGGTGACTCACCGTCAGCCAGAGACTGGCTGCGAAGACCACAGCCATCGCAAACAGGGCGGGAACTCCCAGCCGACACAGCAGTTGCCAGCCCACTCCCACACCACTCCCCTGCAGCGACAACTGCCAGTCCAGGAGAGCGGGAAAGGCGAGATACAGTCCGAGACCCGAAAGTGCCAACCAGCCGGCGGCGAGGATGGGCGTTGCCTCCACCCGACGCAGTCCACGGCCACAGTGCAGTCCGAGCGCAGTCCCCAGGATTCCCCCCGCCAGCAGGCCCACAACGGTGTTGGCCGTGACCGGAGCCAGGTGGGCCCAGAGTTCCTGCTGCGCCACGAGGGTCGCTCCTGCGAAGAAGCAGGCCAGCACGGCAGGCAGGACTCTTCCAAACGGGCGGTTCTCGTCGTTGGTCTCTTCTTTGGGACGTTCACTCGCGTCTTCCTCGGCCCGCCAGGCCGCCCAGCCGAGTCCGGGCAGTGCCAGGACGCACAGCAGCAAGCCGCTGGTCGACAGGCCCCACCACGGGGCCAGCAGCCCTCCGTGGGCCAGCAGACCCAGCCCCACCCCCGCGAGCGGTAATGGCTCGAAACGTCCCGACGGCTGATCACTGGCCGAACGCACCACCCAGGTCGCCAGAGCGACCGGCAGGCCAATCACCAGACAGGCGACACACCACAGCCACACAAATGTTGTGGACGACATCCCGGAACCCATGCGGGCCGGATTCCATAACCATTCGACCAGAGCCGTCAGCAGCGGAGCCAAGGCACCACTGGCCAGAAGCAGAGCTAAACCCCCGGCGGCTCCGCACTCCCGTCGCCGGTCGAGCCGCGCTGGCAACGGGGCCACCAGCCCCAGGGCCAGACCAGCCAGCCCCGCGAGACCGAGAGTCAGCCAGGCCGCCACACCGGTTCCCTGGCTGATCAGCCACTGCAGGCCGGCCTGCGACAGCACCACTCCGGCGGTACAACCCGCCATGAGTCGACCAAGGTGCGGACTCAGGATCGATGCCCCACGCGAGGGCGCCAGACGCAACAGCAGGTTTCGCAGCATGACATCCGTGCCAGACTGGTTTGACGATGACCACCATCCGCTGCCCAACACTCCCCACCAAACTCCGGGAGCAGGACGCGGGAGACACTCCTTGTCTCACAACCACCCTCCTTCAGACGGACTCCAGGAAGAGTCCTGGAACCTTCAGGGACGGGCTTCGACCAGCCGAGGGCTCCCGTGGTTCTGGGAAACAGCCGCTGAATCGGAGACCCGCGTCGCACGGGGTGTTGTGCCGCACTGGGCAACCCGTGGAACGGTGGCAGATTGGGGGTTGTAGAAAAAACCCGCTGCCGGGAGCAAGGTCTGTTGGATCTCCTCGCCGGGCAAAAATTCCCCGAACCCTCCAACCCCCCCAGGCTCCCATCAGGAGATCCGGAACTCACTGATGTCGAGCGACTCTTCCGGTGGAGGGGACAAGGGAGCCGCCGGTTCATCGTTGGGGGAGCTGGTGGTCGACACGTCCGGTCGAAACCAGGCCCGCCACGCCTCACCCGGGGGACCATAGGGGCGGAATTTCTCGAAAACCCCCCGCTCTTCGGAATAGACGAGGGCGCGGTTGGCCCCCAGACGCGACGCGGCGGGAGAATCCATGAGATTGCTCGAATCGCCCGCCGACATCGGAAACAGGACCCGCACTCCAAACTCTCGCAGTTGTTGCCGTCCCAGCCAGCGTTCGACATTGTTGTACGAGTCGCACCAGACGATCACATGCAGTCCCAGTGCCGGTCCCTCGCGCAGCAGCGTGCCGAAGAGCTGAGCCGGGGTCGCGCTGCCCCCTCCGCCACGATCAAATCCCCCGAAGCCGTAGTCGTCTTCCCCCCGCCGGAGATCGCGGAAACGGGCCAGATCATCGATCAGCAGGAACCACTCGGCACCGGCCGTGGGCTGCTCCTGACGGCGTTGCAACTCGACGGCGAACTCATTCAGCACCGTCGCCACGTCGGCGGGACCACGCAACTCGGGGGGGTTCGGCAGAACCGGGAGCAGCTCGCCCAACCGCGTGCTCCTCCGGGCATCGAGATCCCCGGCCAACAGCACGCTCCGTCCTCTTGACCCCGGTCGCCCCAGCACCGGCAACGCATTCGCGAAGATCCCCAGGGCCAACTGGGCGTCCTGGCCGACCAGCAGCAGATTGGCCCCCGTGCGGGGAGGGAACTCCAACCGGGTTGGACCCGTCATCGCCACCGATTCCCCCAGCCACAGGTGGGGGGGCTCGGTCGCGGGACTGTCGCCGGCAGTCTCGGCCAGGAGGCGGGTGCGTTGCCGCCACGCGTCGTTGCGCAGCGGATCGGCAGGAATGTTCCCTTCAAACACCGCCTGGTCGGAGACCCGGAATCCCGTCTGGCTGGCCATTCGCTGGACGGCCGAGAGATATTCATCGCGCTGCGCATCGTCGAGCCAGGCGACCTGGAACGGGCTGTTCCCTTCGACCAGCCCGTTGGCGTCGTTGTAGATCGCCTCGCCGGGCCGGTTCAGCAGGCGGGCGGCCGAGTTGTCTTCCGAGAGAATCAAATGGGCGTCAGCCTCGCTGCACTGCAGGGCAATGCGGACTGCCATCTGGCCGATCGTGGTCCGCGGCAGCGAGTATGAGCCCCCCAGGGTCTGCGACCCCAGCAGCACATGGATGCCAAACGCCCGCCCCTGCCGCACCAACCGGTCGAGCAGCAACTGAGCCTGCTGCGAATAGCGGTCGTCCTCGACGAAGAACTCCTGGAACTCGTCGACAATCAGCAGGACGCGGGGCATCGCCTCGGCGGGAAACTGATTGCGGAAGGCGGCGATATCCTGCACACCCGCCGCACGAAAGCGATCGCCGCGGTCGCGCAACACCCCATCCAGCCGCTCCAGTACGCTCACGCCAAATTCCCGATCACTCTCAATCGCAATGGCGCGGGCGTGAGGCAACTGGTGGGACGCGTAAGTCTTGAACTCGACCCCCTTCTTGAAGTCGATCAGGTAGAACTCCAGGTCCTGGGGAGAATACCGCAGTGCCAGATCGGTGATGATCACATTGAGCAGCGTCGACTTCCCCGAACCGGTCTTCCCTGCGATCAGCACATGCTGGCTGGTTCCTTTCCCCAACTGAAGGTATTGCAGGCGGGTGGCCCCAGCCCGGCCCAAAGGGACACGCACCCCCGAGCGGCTGTCTTCAGTCCAGTAGTCGGTGGCCGCCGGGGCGATCCGGCGGAAGGGAACCTCCACCCGCCGCATGTGACGCGACAACTCTCCCAACCGCCTGACCAGCGACACAACCGTCGCCGGGGCCGGAATGGGATCGGGGCGCAGCTCCACAGCGGCCGGTCCCAGTTGCCGCGAGACCCAGCGGCTGTCGGACCACTCCCACACTTGCGACAGCTCCTCGAGAGACTCGAGGTCGAAGCCATGCGGCCGGGGGAGCCGGGTGTCGCACGCCAGCAGCGTCGCCACCCCGCAGCGGGCTCCCTTCGACACAATGCTGAGCAGCCGCTGCAGAGACCGCTCTCCAAACCCGGCGGGCAAACCGGCAATCACCAGCACGCGGTAGGGCTCGGCCACCTCCCCCGCCTGGCGGTTGTACGCCTCAATCGAGGGGAATTCGTCCCGCAGATATTTCTGGAAGACGGTTTCCATATGCTCGGTGAGCTTCGCGAGTTGGGCTTCGAGCTGGGTTGGCTCGGTCCAGATCCGATGGGTGATCAGCAGCTCGTCATGGTCGGCCAGGTTCATAAAGGCGGCGAAATTTTCCCCCAGCCCCACCGGATCGAACACGGTGAATCGCACCGATCCCGGGGGGAGCGCAGCCAGAATCCGCAGCATGGCCAATTGCAGCACCGAGATCGCCGAACGGAAGCCCGCTCCTTCCCCCTTCAAGAGCAGCGGCGATCCCCCCGGGAAGTTCCAGATCGCTGGCCAGCGCACTTCGGCGGCCCCCGCCGCCTGTGGCTCGATCACGGGGGTTCCCCCGGGCCAGTTGGCCAGAGGCAACACCACCTCACCCAACCGCAGCCCATCGACCGGGGGATCGACCGGCGGCTGCCACGCGGCGTCGAGCACCCGTTCGAGATCGCCCCCCAGGGGGGGATGCTGCTGTTCCCAACCCCGAATGAGGCCCTGCAGATCCTCGAGGGTCTTCTGCCAGGTGGCCTGTGAGAGATCGCGCACCTGACCCAGCCGCTGGCGGGCCGCCGATTGGCCGCTGTCGTACTCGCTGGTCAGCTGGCGGACGGTCTCTTCGTGCTGGCGACGGGCCAGGGCGGTGTCACGGCGGCAAGCCGCCTCGGCGGTCAGCAATGCGGCGTTCTGCCGCTCGACCGCCTGTTGCCGCCCCTGATCGCGCTGCTGGGTCGCCTGCGCCAGTTCGACGGCGTGGCGCTGCACACACTCGGCCACAACGTGGTCTCGTTCGGCGGTGAATCTCCGCAGGCTCTTCGTGCGGCGTTCTTCCAGAACCGCCGCCTGCGTCTGGGCCTGGGCGCCCGCCTGCGCCAACTCACGATCGGTTAGCTTCTGCCAGGCACTCCAGGCAGCCGACGCGTTGGCCCGGGCCTGCTGCACCTGCTCGGCCGTGTGTGCCACCGTCTGCTGTGCCGTGAACCAGACACACATCCAAAACAACAGCGTGAAGGCCACCGCTCCCCCGGCGATGATCGCGGCGAACTCCGTTCCCCGCGTCAATCCCGCCGAGATCCAGCGGGGATCGACCAGGAACCAACCGGCGGCAAACGCCCCCCCCAGCACCAGCAACGACAGTCCCCACGGACGAAGCCCCACCAACAGTTTCGGCACCGCCTCCCGCTCCAACTGCTGACAGGCCGCGGTGGCGATCTGCAGGCTGTCGGTCACCAGGGCGGCGAGGCTGTCTTTGTCTTTGGGCAAGGGTTGCGCGGGAGGAGCATCGTCGAGGCGCCCCCGCCGGGATTCCACCAGCGCGGTCAGCCGTGTCAGGTGGTTGGTCAGTTCCTGGTCGGCCTGCTGCAGGTTGCCACGGGTCTGACCGACCAGTTGCTCGAGGCGTTCGAACTGGGCGAGGGGATTCTCGGCCGAATCTTCGGCCGTCACCGAGCTGAGCAGCCAGCTGTTTTCCTGGTATTTCCCCTCGGCTCGCTGCTGCTCGGCGTCGAGACGCGCGGCGAGTGTCGCCGCGGCATCGGCGAATTCGGCATCGAGCTGGGCCTGGGTTGCAGCCAGCTGGGCGTCAAGTTGAGAGCGGGTGGTTTCGAGAGCCGCCTCGCGTTCGGCAAGGCGCTGCCGCAGGTCCTCGGCCAGTTCCTGCAGCCGGTGCTCGAACCGCCACTGCGCCTGCCGGTCGGTCGTGGCGTCGAGGTGTGCCAGTTCCTGTTCGAGCCTCTGGCGATCGGCAATGCCCCGCAGCAGACGGTTGACCACCGCCTGGGAGAGTCCCGAGACCTCGGGAGCCGCCGCATCACGGGAGATTGCCTCTCCTTCGGATTCAGCGCCAGGGTTCACAGTCTCGCTCCGCCTGTTTGAGGACATCGGACAATCGCTGGATGGCAGTGTATGCCTGTGAGAATTCCAGGGCGATGGGACGGAGGAATTCCTGTTCGAAATGTCGGCTGTTCGCATCGCGCCACTCCTCGCGTGTTTCAGACCACACCGCCTGCAATTTCTCGAGAGCGTCCTGCAGTTGACCAATTCCGCCGCTCAGATCACCCTGGCTCATGCGCCGTCCCCCTCATCCAAACCCACTTTGGACTCCCCGCCAGAAGCGCCGGTCTCGTGCCTGGCATTCTCCGGGGCGGTCGGCAACCCGCCGGGGTCTCCCGGTTCCGAGTCAGCGGCCGGCTGCGATTCTGGGGGAAACTCTCCCTCACCAGCCTCGACTTCCGTCTGCGGCCGATCCAGTGGAAACAGGACCGACGCTGGCTGGCCCGGGTTTTCCCCGGGAGTGGCAAACACCGGGGGGGCCTGGGCGGGCGGGGGGGCCAGTTCGGTGTATTTCTCCAACGCCCTCAGGGTCCGGTCGAGCAGGGCCACACCTCGGGGAATCTGAACTCCCAGCCCGTCACGCAGCCGGTTGAGCTGGCCACGGTATTCCTCGAACTCTTCCCGCACCACCCGGGCCCAACGGCGGACCTTCTCGGTCTTTTCCTCGGCCATGGTCAGTCGCTGACGGGCGAAGCGGAGGTTGTCTTTTTCTTCAATGCAGGCGGGACGGAAGTCTTTGGTTTTCCGCATCATGGCCGTGTCGAGGGCCGAGCGGGCCCGGCTGATCTTCTCGTGACACCGCAGCACCTCCAGCCGCCAGAAGGTGGCGGTGTCGGCTTCGAGCCAATGCAGGAACTTTTGGGCCTGCCGCTCGAGCTGATCGAGGGTGTTGCTGGCCTCGTCTTCAAACTGGATGAGAGCGACGCGGAACCGGGCGATGGCCGCGACCGATTCCACGTTGGCGAATTCCGACATGGGTCACACTTCGGGAAGGGTGCCGGGTAAAGCGGAGAAGCGGTGGAGAGCCGCCGTGCCAACAGGAGGGCGGGTCAACGCTGCTGCAGATATTCATCGATCCGCTCGGCCTTGCGAAGCAGAAAGGGGATGTACTGGTTGTTGGTCTCGATGAACCGGGCCATGCCCTGAAGATTGCGTCGGAATTCTTCGGTGAACCGCTGGTTCTCCTGATCGCGCCAAGTAGCGCTCAGCGATTCGAGCTGCCCCGACAGGCTGGCCAACTGGTCGGCCAGCCCCGTGTTGAACTTCTTCAGGCCCAGGGCGAAACGCCGCAGTTCCTCGGGATTGACGATGGCCTGTGATGACATGACCTGCCTGGCTTGCGGAAGGGTTGCGAACGGATCCAGCGGCGCACCAGCCGGGCCGGGTCGATCTCCCGGAACGGCCTCCCACGGTTGGCCGATGTTGCTGCTTCCTGACACAGTAACGTCCGCAGGGCGGAAAGCTCCACGACAGAGAGAGTCAGCCGGGAGGCTCAATCTGGCGCCCTCTGCCGAAAACGCAGGATTTCGCGCTCCAGCCGTAGTGTGGCGTTCCCCAGAGACCGGCGGTGCCGACCGCAACCTCGCTGAAGGGCGGCCCCCGGGACAACACGGCCCCCCCCACTCCCCGACGGCCTGGGGCACCCGCACAAGGCGTCGGCAGCTCCAAGAGGGACCAATCCCGCTCAGGCGGCGACCTTGAAATTTCCGTCTTCGCTGATGTCCTCGAACCGGACCGACATCCGCTTCGAGATGCCCGCCTCTTCCATCGTCACGCCATAGAGCACATCGGCCCCCGACATCGTCCGCTTGTTGTGGGTGACCACAATAAACTGTGTCCACTCCTGAAACTCGCGGATCACGTTCAGGTAGCGGTTGACGTTCCCCTCGTCGAGGGCGGCGTCGACTTCGTCCAGAATACAGAAGGGGCTGGGCTTGCTCTTGAAGATCGCCAGCAGCAGTGCGACCGCCGCCATGGTCTTCTCGCCCCCCGAGAGCAGGGTCAGACTGCGCAGTTCCTTGCCGGGGGGACGGGCCACGACGTCGATGCCGCATTCCAGCACATCGTCGGGATTCTCGAGGATCACATCCCCCTCGCCGCCGCCAAACAACTTGCGGAACAACTCCTGGAAGTTCTTGCGGATCTCGTTGAAGCAGTCGAGGAAGATCCGCCGGCTCTCGGTGTTGATCCGGCGAATGATCTCCTCCAGTGAGCTCTTGGCCTCGACCAAATCCTGCAGTTGCCCACTGAGTCGCTCGAAGCGGTTTTCGAGCTCGTCGAGTTCCTTCAGGCTGTCGGCATTCACCGGACCCAACTGCTTGATTTTGCGTCGCAGCCGGTTGATCTGCTCTTCGATCTGCTGCCGTTCGACCTCGGGATCGACCTCGTTCCCGTCCCCTTCCGTGGGGCCCGCCTCGTCTTCCGTTCCTGAGGTTCCGGCGGCGCTGGCCTGCGACTGCCGCAGCACGGCCCGGGCCGACAGCCCCTCGGCCAACACCTCGGCCACCTCGACCTGGAACTCATCACGCAGGCGGTCGGCCACACTGGTCAGCTGGTGACGCACCTCGGCCTCCTGCATCTGCAGGGTGTGCAGGGCTTCCTGGGCGGTACGCAGCTCGTGCCGCAGCGTCAGGTCGCGGTCGGCCAGTTCTCCGCGACGGCCACGGGCCACCTCCTGCGCCTGCCGGGCGAGTTGGGTGGCACCGGCCAGTTCGGCATGCCGCTGCTGCAATTCGGCGAGGGCCGCCTCGGTCCGGGCGATCTCAACGTCGATCTGTTCGCGGCGGGCGGAGAGAATCTGGAACCGGCGTTCGGCCTCATCGTGCTGCAGGTCGCGCTGGAACCGCTCCTGGTCCAGCCGCGAGCGGGACTGCTGCAGGTTCTGCAGCCGTTCTTCAAACCGGGTCTGGTCGCGCAATTCGCGGGCGTGCCTCTCACGCGTCTCACGCGACTGTTCCTCGCAGGCGGCCAATTCCCGATCGAACACCTGCAGCTCAGCCTGCAGTTGGTCCTGCGTGGCTTCGGCCTCCGCGAACTCGCGAGCGGCCAGCTCTGCGGCGGGACGAAGTTCCTCCAATTGGGCCGCCAGGCGCTCTTCTTCAGACTGCAACTGCCCGAGCAGCTGGCGGGCCCGCTGTGCTTCGAGTTCGGCCGCGGAACTGGCCGACCGCTGCTCGGCCAGATGATGCGCGGCCAGGTCGGCGTCGAACTGCAGTTGCGATTCTTCCTGGGCCAGTTCTCCCTGCTCGGTGCGGAGGGCGGCCAGCCCCTGTTCCGACGTGGCAATCTGCCGGTCCGCCTTCAAAAGCTCACTGCGGATGGTCCGCAGCTCGCTCTTGCGGGAAATCTGTGTCGATTCCCCGGCAAGGCTTCCCATGTGCAGGTTGCCGTTTCCTTCCAGCAGCTCACCCTGCAGAGTGACGAAGCGGACCCGCGCTCCGGTCAGCGGCAGCAGCTGCGCGGCCACCTCGAGGCTGCGGACCACCCAGGTGTCGGCCAGCAGATGGGCGGCCAGTCCGGGAAGAGCAGCGGGTGTGCGAATCAGAGCGTCCGCCCGACAAACCACACCCGCGTATTGAGACAGGTCGACACTGTTCCGCTCGGTCTGCGATTCCAGCCGCACACGTGACTCGTCCCCCTCGCCCGGTTGCGGCAACACGAGGAAGCCCACCCGTCCCGAGATGCGGCAGGTTCCCCCACGCAGGGCCGACAGCAGGGGCCCGGCTTCGTCCAGAATGACGAACTGGGCCCGCGCCCCCAGCGCCACTTCCACGAGGGCGGCATTCTCGATGTCGCACTCGATCTGCTCGATCACATGGCCAACGACATGGTTCCAGGGAGGGCCGGCCTGCTGGGCCGCCAAACCCAGGATCTCGCGGACCCCCACCCCGACCCCGTCCTGGCGGCGTTCGAATTCTTCGAGCAATGTCCGCCGGGCCAGCAGTGAAGCCCGCTGTTCGCGCGCCGCTGAGAGAGCCTGCAGCAGTTCGGCCTGATCAGCCTGCAGCGCCCCGCGGCGCGCCTGAAGTTGCTGCTGCCGGGACCGCGACTGGGCCTGCGCCTCGATCGCCTGCTCGAGAGTCTGCCGGCAGCGGGCCGCTTCCTCTTCGGCGTGCGCCAGCCGCGTGTTGGCCTCAGCTCGCTGCGTTTCCAGCTCGGCGAGGGCGCGGGACCGTTGATCACACTGGGCCATGAGGGCAGTCGAGCGGCTTCCGAGAGCCGAAATCTGACGGACCGCCGTCAACATCGCCTGCTGGCGCGTCTCGCGCTCTTCCCGCAACTGACTCAGCCGTTCGGCCGCTGCGGCCGCTTCCTGGCCCGCCTGTTCAATGACCTGCTGCCGACGTTCGACCTCATCTCCAAAGGCACTCAGGTCGGCCTCGGTCTGTTCCAGCTCCCCAGCCACCTGTTGAACCCGCTGGGCCAGGTCCCGCTGCTGCTCGTCGAGCCGTTGGTATTCGCCATCGAGCTCCTGCAATCGCAGGGCCTGATGCCGCAGCGTCGCCTCGTGCCTGGCGACCAGCTCGCGGTGTTCGGCCTCGGCGCGCTCGGCATCGCGCAGCCGATCTTCGGCGACCGTCAGTTCCCCCTGGTAAGACCTTTGCTGCTCTTCGACTTCCAGTGCCTGGGAACGGACCGATTCCACCTGGTTGGTCCACTGTTCGCGCTGTTGCTGGAGCTGATCGAGGCGGTGCGTGAGCTCGCGGTGATCATCGGCGGCCGAGCCGGTGCGCAGGGCCCGCAGTTCTTGCGAGTACTCGCGGTACTTCGCCGCCTTCGACGCCTGGCTGCGGGTGGCGGTCAGCTGGGTCTCGACTTCCTTGACGATGTCGGTCAGACGCAAGAGGTTCTGGGCCACCCGTTCGAGCTTGCGCTCGGCATCCACTTTGCGCAGCTTGAACCGGCTGATTCCGGCCGCCTCTTCGAACACAGTCCGGCGGGCGGTGTTGCTGGCCTGCAGCAACTGGTCGACCCGGCCCTGCTCGATGATGCTGTAGGCGGCCGTCCCCGCGCCGGTTCCCAGGAACAGATCCTTGATGTCCTTGAGCCGGGCCGGCAGGCGGTTGATCAGGTATTCCGCCTCACCACTGCGATAGATCCGTCGGCCAATCACAACCTCGTCAGCATCAATCCGCAGCACCCGCTGGGTGTTGTCGAAAGTCAGCAGGGCCTCGGCGAAACCCGCCGGTTTGCGGCTGGACGATCCATTGAAGATGACGTCGGTCATCTCTTTGCCGCGCAGGCTCTTGGGGCTCTGGTCCCCCAGGATCCACTTGATGGCGTCGACCACGTTGCTCTTGCCCGACCCATTGGGGCCCACCACGCAGGTGATGCCCGGAGCGAAGTCAAAGACCGTGCGGTCGGCGAAACTCTTGAAGCCGAACAGTTCGAGCGCCTTCAGCATCGGACCGCCAGGAAAACTTCAAGAACAGGAACCAGACAAGTCATCACACGTTGGCCGCCGTGGGCCATCTCGCTCACTTGCGCTGCAGCAGGTTCAGCAGACCCCGCTTGCGGGCCGGAGCAACCTCGTCTTCGTCAGCCTTGGCCGTGCTGCCGCCAAAGTCGCCGTCGACCGAATCGATCGCGTCGTCGGCGGCGTCTTCCTCCGACCCGACCGGACCGTTGGCGAATTTCTCCTTGCTCTTCTTGACCGGGGCCAGGCTCGGGAAGATGTTGGGGGCCTGCTCTTCATTCCCCACACGCACCTTGGTTCCCCCCTGGGCCAGTTCACCCGGGATGGTTCCGACCTTGTCGCGGTAGTAGATACGGCCCGCCTTGGGCAGGGCGTCAAATTCCAGCCGTCCTTCCAGGTTCGACTGCTTCTCGGCCATCACCAGCAACTGGGCGACGTCGGGATAGCTGCCGTCCAGTTTTCCCACGGCCCGCACCACCTCGGCCAGACGGGTTGAGGTCTGGACACGCTGCGATTCCCGCCCGGGCTCAAACCGGCTGATCGTGACCACGTCGCTTCCCGAGGGAGCCGTCACGAGGATCCGGCCCGCCTCGAGGCTGACCGGGGTCCGCAATTTCTGCTCAGCACCAAACAGCGTGACCTCCGACTTGCGGTGGCGGGTCATGTGCACCAGCGGCTCGCCCGGCGAGTCGACCAGATGGAGCACGAACTCGGGACGGGGCTTCTTCCCTTTTTTCTTCTCGCCTTCGGGGGTCTCCAGGCTGCGAAGCACCGTATCGCCATAGATCTGCTCCCCCTTGATGATCTCGTGGTTGCGGTCGATCGATTCGAGAGCCCGGAACGCACCATAGCGGGTTTCGGCACTCCAGATCTCCTTCCGCACGCCATCCTTCTCTTCGACGGTGGGCTGGGTCATCAGCCCCCGCAGCGACTCGATGGTGTCCCGGTCTCGGTCGAGGGTGGCCAGGGCAGCCAGGGAGAACACGCGGAACGCCGGTTCTTCGCGGGCAGCGGTCACCAGCACCTTCGCTCCCGCCGCGTCACCCATGTAGGCGAGCGCGTCGGCCGAGTAAAACTGCACCTCGGGATTGGGATGTTCGACCCCTTCGCGCAGAATCAGTTTCGCCTCGGCTGAGCCAATCGCTTCCAACTCGAGTGCACCGCGCCCCGCGGTTTCCGGAGTGAAGAGCTTCTTCCGCAGCCGCTCCAGCCGCTCGCGCTGCTCGACCGTCGACTCGTTGATCGCGATGGCGCGGATCACCGAGAGGTAATGCATGTAGTTGTCGCGGTAACGTTCGGGAACCCGCAGTTCGATGTACTGGTCGGTCTTGGCCTTGGCCATGGGAACCTTGCGTCCCTGAACCATGTCGAAGAATCGCCGGCCAATCGCCTCGGAGATCCGTTCGGTCTGCCGGCCGCCGCGCAGTTCGTTCTTGAGGTAGAGCCCCAACAGCCGATCCTGCTTGAGCAGACCGCCGGTGTAGACGCCGCCGCCGGGAATCCGCCCCCGTTTCATGACAGAGGCCTTCGCTCCTTCGCCCACGTCCCCCGTCGAGACGAGGATTGGCCCCTCGGCCTTCCCCATGGTGTGGCCCGATTTGGGCCCCTTGCCCGGCACCATCGCCTGCTCGGCCAGGTTGGCCTCCAGCAGATAGCCGCCGCGCAGACTGCTGGCTTCGCTCGCTTCGGGAATGGCCACCTCGACATCGAACCGTTCCCCTACGCGGATGGAGGGAGGCAGGGTCGCCCGCACCACCACCAGGGTCGAGTTGGGGTCCTGCAGCAGCGATTGCGGGCTGCGCACCCCCCGCTTCTGCATGTCTTCGATCAGCAACCGACGATACAGCGAAGGAGGAGAATCTCCCCCCGTCCCGTCGAGATTCACCACCAGGCCGACCGACTCAATCTGGATCTGGTGCAGTCCTGTGACCGCCACCTGGTCGCCGATGAAGCTCAGCGAACGGGACTTGACCTCGCCGACTTCGTCCGAATCGGGCTTCTGGGCCCGCAACCGCATCTTCTGACACCCGGCTCCAGTCAGACAGCACACGGCCAGCACCACCACGGCCAGACACCGCCCCAGGGGCCACAGGGTGGGCCGCACAAGAGCCTGCCGTTCGGTGCCAGTGAAAAGTCCGCGGGTCAACAACCGTCCCTGGCTGTTTTGCGACATGGAGAGTCAATCCTTGAAGGCGGATCCGCACGCGAACGTCTCGCGAATCCGCTCTCGGAAAGGGAGGAGTCGGGGGGGCATTCCGGACCGGATGCCCGAGTGGGTTCGCCGATATAAGCGGGGCCGAAAAACGCGTCAAGACCAACCACCCTCCCCGGGAACCCTGCCTTCTCCAGACCTCCCAAATTGGCAATCGAAGACCCGGCCCATGGTGAGTCTACCCCCGGGACCAGTCTCCCCTCGAGAGTCCTTTGCAGCCCACGCCCGGCCCCGGCTGAGGTCAGCCGATTGCCGGTCACCTCGGGATGTCGAACCGAATGCCCTGGGCCAGGGGGAGCTCGCCAGAATAATTGATGGTGTTGGTCGCGCGGCGCATGTAGTTCTTCCACGCGTCGGAACCCGACTCGCGCCCCCCGCCGGTCTCCTTCTCTCCGCCAAACGCGCCGCCAATCTCCGCACCGCTCGTTCCGGTATTCACATTCGCCAGTCCGCAGTCCGAACCAGCGGGAGAGACAAACCGCTCCGCTTCCCGCAGATCATTCGTGAAAACTGCCGAAGAGAGCCCCTGGGGAACTCCATTCTGGATCGCCAACGCCTCGCCGAAGTCGCGGTAAGTCAGCACATACAGGATCGGAGCGAAGGTCTCGTGCTGCACGATTGGAGCCGTCGCCTCGATCTCCACCAGGGCCGGACGCACATAACAGCCCGGAGGGACCAGGTCGCGGATCGGTTCACCCCCCCAGACCCGCCCCCCCTGCTCGCGAGCCTGGGCCAACGCCCGTTGCATGGCCTCTCCGGCCCGTTCGTCAATCAGCGGCCCCACCAGGGTGCCGGGAACGGAGGGATCGCCGATCGGCAACTGGGCGAAACAGTCGCGCAACTGCCGCACCACCGGCTCCCGGAGTGATTCGTGCACGATCAGCCGGCGCAGGGTGGTGCACCGCTGCCCGCAGGTCCCCACCGCACCGAAGACAATCGAGCGAATGGCCAGTTCCAGATCGGCCGAAGGGGTGACAATTGCCGCATTATTTCCTCCCAGTTCCAACAGGCTGCGCCCCAGGCGGGCCGCGACCCGCTGCGCCACATCTCGCCCCATCGCCACGCTGCCGGTGGCCGAAATCAATGGGACCTGCGGCGAATCCACCAGCCGACGCGTCACCTCGCGCTCAGCCGTCAACAGCACCTGCGACAGACCTTCAGGTGCGTCGGCAAACTCCGCCAGCACCCGTCCCAGCACAGCCTGCGTCGCCAGAGCGCAGAGGGGAGCCTTTTCGGATGGCTTCCACAGCACGCTGTCTCCGCAAACGAGGGCCAGCATCGCGTTCCAGCCCCACACCGCCACGGGAAAGTTGAAGGCCGTAATGACCCCCACCGGTCCCAACGGATGCCACTGTTCCATCAGCCGGTGCCCGGGACGCTCGCTGGCGATGGTCAGCCCGTGGAGCTGCCGGCTCAAGCCGACGGCGAACTCGCAGATATCGATCAGTTCCTGAATCTCGCCCCGCGCCTCGGCGGTAATCTTCCCCACTTCGTGTGTAATCAGCGTCGCCAGGGGCTCGTGGTATTCCCGCACCAGATTGCCAAACCGTCTGACCAATTCTCCGCGGCGCGGAGCGGGCACCAGCCGCCAGGCGTGAAAGGCCTCGCGGGACAGGTGGATCGCACCCTCCATCACCTGCTCATCCACGCTCGCCAGTTCTGCCAACACAGCGCCATCAATGGGGGAGCGCGTGCTGAGGGAGGGACCGTTCCCCGGCAACCACGTGAGCCCATCAATTCCAGCCACGGAACGCAGGTCGGCCGGCACCCCCAGCCTGCGTAATGCATCCGCCACAACCCCGTTCATTTGGGCACCTCGTCTTCTGTCTGCAGAGCGTCAACGGGAACCACCCCTGTGGCGGCCGGCAGGTAATGCCGGCCGAACCGGTTCTCAAGAAACGTGGGCAGGGCGATCTGTTCCTGTCGGACAAAACCGCGTGAGGGAAGCTGGCCCGCGCGGTGCAGGTCAACCACCGCACAGATCCCGGCGGCGGTGGTGATCTGGATGGCGCTCCAGACCTCCCCCCCAATCATCTGGTGATAGATCTTGCGGGCGTCGCTGTGCTGCACGAAGCGACCCCGGCGCAGGCCTGTCACCGTGCAGAAGATCACCACCACATCCTGGTACGTGATGGGAATGGCCTGCTCGAAGACCTGCTTGAGCAAAGGCCTTCGCTCGCGCAGCCGCAGATCGTTCAACAGAAAGTCAACGAGGTCCCGGTGACCCACATACCGGATTGTCTTGTAGTCGAGAGTCTGCACGCGTCCTTCGAGAGTTTCGCAGAGGGTCCCCAGGCCTCCCGAGGTGTTGAACGCCTCGTACCGCACACCATCGAGCGAGAACTCCTCGACGCCTTCGAGCGGCAACCGTTCCACCCGGCGTCCTTCGTGGATCGCCTCGCAGGGATTGCAGTATTCGTTGATCAACCCGTCGGTCGACCAGGTGAGGTTGTACTTCAGGGCATTCGAGGGATACAGCGGCAGCGCCCCCACCCGCATCCGCACCGAGTGCAGTTCGTCGAACCAGGTGGCCAGGTGGGCGGCGGCAATCGAGACAAAGCCCGGGGCCAGCCCACACTGCGGCATGAAGATCTGCCCCTCGCGGGCATCCCGGGCGACCTCCCGCACCGCCCGGGTGGTGGCGATGTCTTCCGTCAGATCGAAATAGCTGACTCGCGCCGCGAGGGCCGCTTCGGCCACCAGCGGGTTGAAATGGAAGCTGAGCGCCGAAATCACCACGTGGCGCCCCGTCATGGCGGCGACCAGTTCATCCCGGCTGCCGGCATCGATGGTGCGTGTTTCCAGTGCCGGAACCTGTTGGCGCAGGCGGTCGAGAGCCCCGGCATCGACATCGGCCACGCAGACCGAATAATCCCCCGCATCGACCAGAAACCGGGCAATCATTCGGCCGATCTTTCCGGCCCCCAACAGCAAAACCTGAGTCATCACACGATCCTCCACAGTGTCTGAGGAATGAATCGTGACGGGTCGGTCCCGGCCAACTGCCGGTGGACAGCCCGCGTTGTTCACACCACCTCTCTCTGGGATTATCGGTCGGGAAAAACTCAATTCAACCCCCTTCCTGAGTGATTCCCCGATCATTGACCGCGGGCCCGCCCGAAATCGTCTGCCTGTGACGGACCATCGTGCACACCGTGGTCTCAACCGGCGATTCGGGAAGACTCCACCGGGATTCATTTCCGACCGGAATCTCGCCCCAAAAGCTCGACCAGTTCAGTCAAGGGAGCCAGCTTGGGCCACACCGCGTCCATTCCCTGCTGTCGCAACGACTGGGTCAGGTCGTGGCGAGGAAACCCGACGCAGGCCAATACCTGCAGCCGGGGGCAGGCCTCGCGCCACTGGTCAAGTTCCCGGAGTCGCGCGGGGCCCGCGGGGTCGGCATCCCAGATCAGCCAGTGAGGTTGCCGGGAGAAGAAATGACCAGTATTCGGTTCAGCCGTCAGCACTTCTCCCCGGTGACTGCGAACAAATGTCTCGATCATCTCTCGCCAGGCTCGGTCGGGAGAATTGACCACGATCCTCTGCGACTGCAGCGATCCGACGTCGGGATGGGCAAAACGGGCGGCGTAGATCTCGGCCCGCGAGGCGGTGAGGGGGAGTCTGCCCGATCCCCCCATCGCTGACCCATATCCTGCCCCGGGGGACGCGCTCTGCTGCCCCCCGACACTTCGCAGTTCGCGCATCGCGTCCGCCACCACCGCAACCGATTCGGCGGCGGAGATCCGGACCGCCAGAGGCCAGAGGTCACGAGTGCGGCCGTCGGAATCGCACCACGGGCCGTGGCAGCAAATGAGCCTGGCGAACGGGAGCCAGGCGATCAGTCCCTGGATTTCCTCAGCCGTAAACTGATCGGACCAGGTCTGGCAGATCACCACCAGTTCCGGGGGCTGCCGTCCGGGGGGATACAACTCCCGGGCCGCGCGCAAGGTCTCGGCCTCCTGCAACCGCTGATGCAACACCGCACCGCGCAGCAGGGAAACCACTCCCTCGAACTCGGGGTCGGTGAAACTTCCCAGCAACAGCGTGGGGAGATGGTTGGCAGCAGCGCCCGGCACAGTTCGATGGATCGACAACGGGAGGAATGGAACCGGCGGCCTGGCCAGATCTCCCGATGAGACCGACGAACCATCCGCCGGCTGAGGATCATAACGAAGTGGCGGCGTTCTGGTGGTTGTCTGATTGAACTGCTCGACCTGCACATGCCCCCACCGCGCCAAGTCCGTGATTCCGGGGAATCATCCTGCCCCTGGCAGGTTCGATCCTCGAGGGAATCGAGAAGCTCTCTTGACACCCCGGGTTCGGAAAGGGGGATGTCGTGGAATCGTCTCGACTTTTGTAAAAGAATCGCCGTGGATCCCGTCGTTGCGTTGCGGTTGCTGTCCGCTGTTTGATGTTGCCGACTTTCGGTCTCGGATGATGCCATCTCGGCATGCCTGGTCTCGACATCGGTTTCGGGGGCGATTCGCGGAAGGCCCGCTTCGGGTTCGGCGTCGGTGATCCAGTTTCGGGTCGCCAACGCTTGATCTGCCAACCCAACTCGCGATAGCTTCTCCTTCCAGCCATGTTCGTCGGTCGTCGATGATTTCCTTGGGCGCGATCACCCGATTTGAGTGCTGGCTTACAGCATCCGGCCTCTCTTCGGGATGCCGGCAATCTCCTCTCTGATTGGATCGCCTTCGTCCCGCGTGCTTTCATATGGCGTGAGCCAGCCCGACTTCCTTCACGGAACTCCCTGCTTTTTCAGACTTTCTCACCCGACGTGCCAAGGTCTCGTCTTCTGCAGATCTGTCGGCGATTCTGGAACCGCCACATTCGCGGACAGACCAGACTGCCCGATTTTCTCTGCGTCGGGGCGCAAAAAGCCGGTACCACCACGCTGTATCATTGGCTGGCGCAACACCCCGATCTCGTCCTGCCTGAGGAAAAAGAGCTGCACTATTTCTCATTGCATGCCCAGCGTCCACCCGACTGGTATGCGGCCTGGTTCCCCCGGTGCTCTGCCAGCCAAAAGCTGGGAGAAGTGACCCCCTATTACCTGTTTCATCCCCACGCTGCTGCAAGGATCTCGCACCTTCTGCCCCAGGCCCGGTTGATTGTGCTGCTGCGCGACCCCGTGGAACGAGCCTTGTCAGGTTACTTCCATTCCCGACGCCTCGGCCTGGAACCCCTGGAGATCGAAGCCGCCTTCGCCGCCGAAGAGCACCGGTTGGTTGGAGCCGACGCGTTGCTGGGCTCTCCAGACGCCCGTCACCCCTCCCACCAGCATCACAGTTATCTCAGTCGCAGTCGGTACGAACAGCAACTGGCCCGCTATCAGAACTGGTTTTCCCCCTCGCAACTCCTGCTGCTCCGTACCGAAGATCTCTTCGGGAATCCCCAGCGGGAATGGGAGCGGATCCTGACATTTCTGGGAGTCCCCCAGGTTCCGCTGCAATCGCCCGAAGAGCGGAAGAATGCCGGCGGGGGAGAATCTCTCCAGGTCACCGTGGGTTTTCGGGAGCAACTGCGCCAGCAACTGGCTCCCACCTATCAAGCACTCCGAAACAATCATGGCCTGACCTGGGACGAATCGCGCCATGGCTGACAGGGTTCCATCACCAGCCGAACAACCGCCAGCGTCAGCCCCTCCCGGCTGCGTCGTCGTGTGCGGCATGCATCGGTCGGGAACCTCGCTGACCGCCAGCCTGCTCGCCGCACTCGGGGTGGACATGGGAGACCGCCTCGTCCCGGCCGATCGCTTCAATCCCCGCGGGTATTTTGAGGATCGCGACCTCGTTGAGTTCCACCAGCGATCGTTTGCCCGATTGCTGCCGCGGGCTCCCGGTCACGCCGACTGGGGTTGGACCACCCAAGCTTGCGCGACCGCCGAATCGTTCGCCCCGCTGCGTGACGAGGCACAACGACTGATCGCGAAACGAAACTCCGCCGGCACACTCTGGGGCTTCAAAGACCCCCGAACCACCCTGCTGCTGGACTTTTGGGATCCCCTGCTTCCCGCTCCGGTCTATGTCGCGGTCTATCGTTCCCCCGCCTTTGTGGCCGACTCAATGCAGCGGCTGGGAGCGAAGGTGTTCCTTGCTCATCCCGAATACGCCTGGTCCCTGTGGCGGCTGTACAACCAGCGGTTGCTTGACTTTGTGCGTCGACATCGGAATCGCTGTCTGCTGCTGAATGTTGAGGCGCTGGGTCCGCAGTTGGCACAGTTCCCGGGTCTGCTGCACGACCGGTTGAATCTGCCCCTGTCGACCAGCGATCTGCGGAGGCAATTCGCGCGGGAATTGCTGCAGGCTCAGGACGATCTGCAACATGTCGGCTCCCTGTCGCGGGTCGCCTGGCCCGAACATTACGAAATCTTTGATCAACTGGAAGCGCTGGCCGACCTTCCCGCGGAGAGCCACGACCTTCCCGGATCCAGCCCAGCCAAGCCTGCGATCTGCCTTGAGCGTCAGCAGGCAACCGAACTCTCGATTCTCATCCCCACCTACAATGACGCGGGACTGGCCATCGAGGCTCTGGCCAGCGTCGAGCGCTGCACCTCGGGGCGGTATGAACTGCTGGTCCTCGATGATGGTTCGCATGATCCCGAAAGCGTGCGGATTCTCGACGCGCTGCAGGCGGCTGGACTGCCGGTGCTGCGGCAACCGAACTCCGGCCTCAGCGCGGCCCGTAATGCCCTCATCCGTCAATCCCGCGGACGGTTCATTCTGCCCCTTGATGCCGACAACCGGCTGGCTCCCGGCTTCATCGAACGGGCTCTGCAGGCCTTCGCGGAAGATCCCGGGCTCGGAGTGGTCTACGGCGATCGACAACTGTTTGGTGCCCTGCGAAATGTGAAACGGCCGGGAGATTTTTCTCTGACCAACACGCAATTCCAGAACTCCATCGACGCCTGTGCGATGTTTCGCCGCGAACTGTGGGACGACCTGGGGGGATATGACGAACATCTGTTTGGATTCGAAGATTGGGAATTCTGGCTGCATGCCGGAAAGCGGGGCTGGCGATTCCGTTACCTTCCCGAAGTGGCGTTCGAGTATCGGGTCCGGCCCGGATCGCTTCTCAGTCAGTGCAACACCGTCACCGGCCGATTGAGATTTCGTCGCTGGTTGCTGACCAAACATGCCGACCTCTTCTTCGATTCCCTCCCCCCGATCCTGCGCCGGCTCGCCGGGGGAGCCAGGCCCGAGGATCAGCCGGGCTGGACCCCCAACCTCTGGCAGCGGAGCGTGATGCGGCTCTACTGGTACACCGTCGGGGCGCGCTCCCGACTGGCGGAAGCAGTGGGAACCATCTCCCGTCGGTTCATCGCTGCCTCTGAGACGGCCACCGAGAGTGGTATCTCGGGCCATCCAGGATGACCAGAACTGGTACCTGCCACGCGCCGGCCGCTTCCAAGTTGAGGAGCCTGCGGAACCCGAACCCAGGCACTGGGGAAGGTTCAGGACCAGCCCGCCCGCGAGTCAGCCGCCATTCTGGCTTGCGACCATTGGCCGGGACAGTACTCCCACGCTGGTTTCGAGATTGCCCCGTTCAAGCCACCGAGGTCCACTCCCGCCCCCCCGCCAGATTGGAGTGCCGGTTGCCAGCCCGTTATGCTCACGCTCGGGGGGAGCCCGCCAGTCACCCGGGTCGTCACCACATGGCTCTGGCCAGACTGACTCCCGGACCGGTCCATCTTCATTCCTGATTTGGTTGAGAAGTTCCATGCGCCCTGGATTGCTGCGGTCGTTCCCCTCACGGGGTGCCCTGGTGGTCGCCAGCCTGGCCACCGCGTTGGTCGCCCATGCCGCGTTTGTCGACGAATACAAAAGCGGCATCCCCTGGGCCGAGCCGGTGGTGGTCGACCCCGGACCAGTCGGCGGTCCCCCGTCCGATGCCCGCCGCCTGTTCGACGGCAAGTCGCTCGACCAGTGGCAGGGGGGCGAGAAGTGGGAAATTCGCGACGGGTACGCCATCCCCCGCGAGACCGGCATCACCACCAAGGACTCCTTCGGCGACGTTCAACTGCACCTCGAATGGGCCTCTCCCGAGAAGGTCGAGGGGGACGGACAGGGCCGGGGCAACAGCGGTGTCTATTTGATGGGCCGGTACGAGGTGCAGATTCTCGACTCCTTCAAGAACCAGACCTACTTCGACGGCCAGGCGGGCTCGCTCTACAAGCAGACCCCTCCCATGGTCAATGCCTGCCGCAAGCCCGGCGAATGGCAGTCGTACGACATTCTCTTCACCGCCCCCCGCATGGATCCTCAGGGAAAGGTCACCACCCCCGCCTACATCACCGTCCTCCACAACGGGGTGGTGGTGCAGAACCACTTTGAACTCAAGGGGGGGACCTTCTACGAACGCCCCCCCGCCTACGACAATCCCCACCCCGCCACCGGGCCGATCCATCTGCAGTTCCACGGCAACCCCGTGAAGTTTCGCAATATCTGGATCCGCGAGATGAAGCCCGCTCCTCTCTCGAAGTAATTCCGCCTCACCAAAAGGTTTCCACAGCGGCTCTGACGGACCACCGAACGGGTGTCCCTTTCTGGAGATTCATTGACCGGACCGGTTCTCTGACTGTCGTCTCCACCGGACGGTGATTGATCAGTCCGCTATATCCACGACCTGAGGGAGGCCCGGCACGATTTGCCGGGCCTCCGCGAGAGATGTGGATTTTCTCCAAAGTCACTCCAGGATCCGGGTTCTCACAGAACAGAGGCCGGTTCGCTGCGACGCCCCTTCCCACTCCTGCCTCACCCCCCTGCCACCACATCATGACGTTGATCACCCATCCCCAAGGCCACTATGCATTTCTCCCGGGAATCGCTCCCTATTCCGGAGGGGTGGTTTCTCTTGCCGACAGCGAGATTGTGCACGTGACCCTGGCGCGACCCCTTCCGTGGCGACAGGGCTTTGATCTGGTGACGCGGTTCCTCGAGTCTCAAAACCGGCCCCTGGCCGCGCTGTGTGCGATGGAACTCCGTTCGCCCCGGCCCTTCACGTTTGCGGGCTTTGCGGAATTCAATGGTCTCTACGCCGCCGTGCTGCGCGACTGGGGTCTGTTTGTCGATGGGGTCAATCCGGTGGCCCGCACGAATGTCGCCCCCGCGCCGGGGCTGATTGCCGAGCCCAGCCTGTTTGCTTTTTCGTTCACCCGTCCCGCCCCCGCCGGATCCCCCCGCAGTTTCATCGTTGCCGGGGGAGGCGAATTGCCTGAAGGAATTCTCGCGGCTGAGGCGATTGTGGCCCGCGGGGATCTCAGCCCCCAGGGACTGCGCACCAAAGCCGAATTTGTGATGGGGCTGATGGACAACCGCCTGCGCGGCCTGGGGGGCAACTGGAGCGAGGTGACCGCCACCGATGTCTACACGGTGCATCCCCTCGATAAACTGCTGACCGATGTCTTGTTGCCCCGCATGGGGACCGCCGCCCTGCGCGGGGTGGTGTGGTATCCCACCCGTCCCCCGATCGAGGAAATCGAGTTCGAAATGGATCTGCGCGGAGTACGGACCGAACTCGTCTGTCCGGTTTGATCGGCTCGGCCCGCGGTTGACAGCAGCCCCCCGGGACACCGCCGCCGGTCTTCCCGGGACCGTTCCCGGGGGCGGGACCAGACACACCTCGCTGACAGACTCTTCATGAACGCCCCCCAATCTTCCGCGCCCCGACGTGTGATCGATCTGCGCGGGGCCCGAATTCACAACCTGCGGGATGTTTCGGTCGAGATTCCCCAGGGACGATTCGTAGTTTGTACGGGGGTCAGCGGCAGTGGCAAAAGCTCACTGGCGTTCGACACGCTGTTCGCCGAAGGGCAGCGTCGCTGCCTGGAAATCCTCGCTCCCCACGCGCGGGCCCGCCTGGATCTCTTGCCCCGTCCTCCGCTCGACTCGCTCACAGGCCTGCCACCCGTGGTGGCGGTTTCCCAGCGATACTCGGCCGGACAGCCGCGCAGCACTCTGGCCACCCTCACCGAACTGGCTCCCTTCTTGCGGCTGCTGTATGCGCGGGCCGGTGTGGCCCACTGCCCGGGCTGTGACCAGCCAGTCACCCCACAAACCTCCGAGCAGATTGTCGACGCAATCCTGGCCCTCGAGACCGGCCGCAAGGTGATGCTGCTGTCGCCTTGGATTCGGGCCCGCAAGGGAACCCACCGCGAGGTGTTCGAGCAGATTGTGAAGCACGGGTTTGTGCGGGCCCGAGTCGATGGCGAACTGGTGGATGCCAACTCTCCGCCCGACCTGGCGAAGAGTCGGGCCCACACCATCGAGGTGGTCGTTGACCGCATCATCATCAAAGAGGGGCTGAGAGCCCGGCTGACCGACTCGGTGGCTCTCGCCCTGAAGCATGGCCAGGGGGCGTGCGTGGTCTCGGAGCAGGAGGGAACCGGCTGGCGCGACCGACTGTTCAGCAGTCGCCATGCCTGTCCCGATTGCCAGATCAGCCTGCCGGAACTGGAGCCGCGCACGCTCAACTTCAACAGCCCCCATGGAGCCTGTCCCGGCTGCACCGGGTTGGGCTCAGTCGAGGGGCAGACTTGCGAGACGTGTGAGGGGGAGCGTTTGGCACCGGCGGGGCGCAGAGTCCGGTTCGAAGAGAGTACCCTGCCCGGCTTCTGCCGACAGACTGTGCGTGAGTCGTGTGCCACGGTCCGCCGCTGGCAGCAACTCAACTCACCCGTGGCACAGCGGGTCGTTCCCGAGATCGCAAGGCGGCTGCAGTTTCTGGACGATGTGGGGCTCGATTACCTGTCGCTCGATCGGCCTCTCGAGAGTCTGTCGGGGGGGGAACTACAGCGGGCGCGACTCGCCGGAGCCCTGGGTGCCGGCCTTGTAGGAGCCTGTTACATCCTCGATGAGCCGACGATGGGACTGCACCCGCGCGACACCCAGCGTCTGCTCGCCGCTCTGCTCGCGCTGCGCGACCGGGGCAACACGCTGCTGGTGGTGGAGCATGACCCGCAGGTGATGCGGCAGGCCGAATGGCTGATTGACCTTGGTCCCGGTGCTGGTCAGGAAGGGGGCACCCTCGTCGCCAGTGGACCACCCGCCGAGGCGGTACGCCATCCCCAATCGCAGACGGGCCGCTTCCTCGAGGAGACCACCGGCCCTCTGCCGGTTCCGCCACGCACTCCTCAAAACTCCCGCACGCTGACCATCTCGCAGGCCTCCCTCCGCAACCTGCGCGATCTGCGGGTGGAGATCCCCCTCGGTCTCCTCGTGGGCATCACCGGAGTGAGCGGATCGGGGAAGTCGACGCTGATGCTCGAGACCCTCGCCCCACTCTTACGAAAGGGACTTGCGCAACGCGAACAGCAGCGGCGTTTTCCGAAGAAGCCCGCGGCATCCCCCAGCCAGCGGAAAGGGAAAAATCCCGCCGCGCGGGCAACCCTCCCCGCCGACCCGCCGCCGAACGAGGAAGTCTGCATCGACGGAATGGGGCGCCTTGCCGGGTGGTCGGTCATCGAGCGCCTGGTGGAAGTCGACCAGGTGCCGTTGTCCCGGTCTCCCCGGGCCAACCCGGCGACCCTGTCGGGATTCTGGACCGAATTGCGGCGGCTGTTCGCACGGACGCGCGAGGCGCGCCGCCTGGGGTTTCAGGCGGCCCGGTTCAGCCTGCTGTCGGCCGAAGGACGGTGCCCCGTCTGCCGGGGCTCGGGCGTCCGACGGCTGGAGATCGAACTGCTGCCCGACGCGCAGACCCCCTGCCCCAGTTGCCAGGGAACGCGATTCCACCCCAGCCTGCTGCCCGTCCGGTTCCTCGACAAAAATCCCGCCGAGTGGCTCGACCTGCGATTCGACGAGGCCTTGCCGTTGGTCGGAAATCTGTCCCGCCTGCACACCATCGCGCGAACTTTTGTGGAGGTCGGTCTCGGCTATCTGTCGCTCGGCCAGTCGCTGCAGACGCTCTCGGGAGGGGAGGCCCAGCGGGTCAAGCTGGCTCGGGAACTCGCACGCGGGCACTCGGCTCACACGCTCTATCTGCTGGACGAACCCACCACCGGCCTGCACCCCGCGGATGTGGAACGCCTGTTGCAGGTGTTGCGCAGACTGGTCGAAGCGGGGCACAGCGTGCTGGTGATCGAGCACCACACACAATTGCTGCGGCAGTGCGACTGGCTGCTCGACCTCGGTCCCGAAGGAGGAGCCGGAGGGGGCCACCTGGTCGCGGCGGGAACACCGCGGGATCTCGCCGAAGCGGGTCGGGGCTGGACGGCCCAGGCGCTGCAGGGGCGATACTGACCCGCCCCAGGGCCCGGCGGGATTGCTGCCGAGGTTCGGAGGCGACCGCTATACTGCACGAATTCAGACACGTTGAGCTGCAGGAGATCGCATGATGGGTGCTGCGTGGCGAGAGGTACTGTGCCTGGCGTTGGTCGGCCTTGTCGACTGGCGGTCGGCCTTGGGGGCCGACCCCGTGCGGGTGATGAGCTTCAACATCCGCTATGGCACCGCCAATGATGGGGTGAACCACTGGGACCGGCGCCGCGAATTTTTGCGCGATACCATTCGGGCGTTTGACCCCGACCTGCTGGGAACTCAGGAGACCCTGGGGTTTCAACGGGACTGGCTCCGCGAGCAGTTGCCCGGCTATGGCGTTCTGGGAGTGGGACGCGATGACGGGCAGAATGCGGGAGAGATGATGGCCCTCTACTACCGCGAAGCCCGCTTCGAAAAACTTGCCGGGGGTCACTTCTGGCTGAGTGAAACTCCTGAGAAAGCCGGCAGCAAAAGCTGGGACAGTTCCCTCCCGCGAATGGTCACCTGGGTTCGTCTGAAAGATCGCCAGGCCCCGCAGGCCCGCCCGGTTCTGTTCTTCAACACGCACTTCGATCATCGCGGCAACGAGGCCCGGGCGCGGTCGGCCGCTCTCATCCGCCAGCGACTGCGGGAACAGGGACCACAGGATTCGCTGATCGTGACGGGAGACTTCAACGACGGCGATGGGGGAGAACCGCATCGCCAGTTGTTCGCCGATCTGGCGGGAACTCCCTCTCCTGTGGTTGACACCTTCCGCGTGAAGCATCCCCAGCCGGGACCCAACGAGGGAACCTTCACCGAATTTCTCGAGAAGAACACCGGCGGGCCCCGGATCGACTGGATCGCCGTCTCGCGCGACTGGGAGATCGAGTCGGCCGCCATTGACCGCACCGCCCGCGAGGGACTCACCCCCTCCGATCACTTCCCCGTCACCGCCACACTGCGGCGGGCCGAAACCACCTCCGAGACTTCCACCGAGGCCCCGGCCCGGGAAGCGCCCGACGCGAATCCGACCGGCACACCGGAATCCGACGCCCTTCCACAAGCCAGCGCCCCAGCGACTGCCACCCACCTGGCTGGCGGTCCCTTTGAAGTGCTCGAAGAACGCGACATCACCTATTACGACGGGCCTGGGTTCGACCGGAAAAAGCACAAACTCGATTTGTTCCTTCCCAAGGGCCAGCGCAACTTTCCCGTGCTGCTGTTCATTCACGGAGGGGCCTGGGTCTCGGGCGACCGCCGGCTGTACACGTCGGTCGGGCGGGTCTTCGCCAAGAACGGAGTGGGGACGGCGGTCATCAGCTATCGCCTCTCTCCGTCGGTGCAGCACCCGGCCCACATCGAAGACTGTGCTCGGGCGTTCGCCTGGGTCCGCAATCACATTGGCGAACGGGGGGGCCGCACCGACCAGATCTTCGTCGCGGGCCAATCGGCCGGGGGCCACCTGACCGCCCTGCTTTGCACCCACGAAAAATACCTCGCCCAACAAAACTGTTCGCTGGCCGACATCCGGGGAGCGATTCCCATCAGCGGGATCTTCGAGTTCCGCCCCGGGCGGTACGATCGCGTCATCGGCGAGGGGCCCGAGGCGGCCTTGTCGGCCTCGCCGATCCGCCATCTCTCGGATCGCTGCCCCCCCTTTCTGGTGCTGTACGCCGAAAGCGACATTCCCAATTGCGATCAGATGTCGCAGCGGCTCTGCCGCGAGTTGAATCAACTGAAAGTCCCCGCGGAATCGCATGAGATTTCCGGCCGCAACCATGTCTCGATCATGTTCCGGCTGATGATGGACACCCGCGATCCCGCCACCCAGCAGATGCTGCAGTTTATCGCCCGCCAGGGGACACTCGCGCTGCAGGAAGTGCAGCGCTGATTCCCCGCCTCGTGCCGATCCAGCCAGCTTCCCCATTCTTTCAACGGATGTCCGATGTCGAAGTCGTACGATCTGACCAAACTGCGCACGGTGCACCTCGTCCCCCTGACCGCGTTCGATTCGCGGGACCGGGTCGATCTCGACGTGCAGGCGAAGCACATCGAACGGCTCGCGAAGGCGGGCATCCGCATGTTCATGCCGGCGGCGGGAACGGGGGAGTTTCACAGTCTCTCGGCCGATGAGATTGTGCAGGTGGTGCGGGTGACCCGCCAGGCAGCCGGTCCCGATGCGCAGATCTTCGCTCCGGTTGGACTGCAGGTCGCGCATGCAATTGACGTGGGCCGCCGGTCGCTCGAGGCGGGGGCGAATGGGGTGATGTTCATGCCCTTCACCCATCCGTACCTGTGCAACACCGGTGTGGGGGAGTATTACCGCACGGTCATTGATGCCCTGCGTTGCCCCACGCTGATCTACAAAAAAAGCGCGGTCCCCGCCGACAGCCTGCTGCTCGAGCTGGCCGAGAATCCGCACGTGGTGGGAATCAAATACGCCGAAAACAACCTGCACGATTTCCGCAAGGTGGTGCTGGCCGACCGGGGCCGGATCGAGTGGCTCTGCGGCTCGGCCGAACGCTTCGCCCCGTATTTCATGCTGGCTGGATCAACCGGCTACACGACCGGAGCGGGCAACCTCGCCCCCCATGTCACGCTGGCGATGCATGCGGCATTCGCCGCCGGGGCCTGGCAGGAAGGAATGCGCTACCAACAGGCACTGCTCCCTCTGGAAGAATACCGGGCCCGCGAGCAAGACAGCTACAACATCAGCATGTTGAAGTGGGCCGTGCGGCGGACCGGATTGAACTTCGGCCCGACCCGGCCCCCGCAAAGGTCACTGACCCCGGCCGATCAGCAGGCCATCGACCTGCTGACCGACGACCTGCTGGCAATCGAACAGCAACTGGCCGACGAGGCGCGGCAGGTAGGACTGGTAACGGGCTGAAAGCGGGGTGCGGAAGGTCCCCCCAAGCCAGCGCGACAGCAAGCGTTGGTATCAGGAGCGTGTGACCGCAGTTGGCGACGGATCAAGCGGGCTCTTCGACCCCGGACGTACGCCGGAGGTGGAAACACCTCGGTTCAGCGTTGGATCACAACGGCAGATGTACGATCTGCACCGTCGATGCGACTTTCCCCAGGAGATTTCCGCGGCCAGTGTCGGGCCAAACAATGGCAATTCAGCCGCGGGCGGCAATGGTCGCGAGCGAAGCTTCCACCTGCACCCGGGCGTCGCGGGCCTCAATAATCGACTGGCGGAAGACATCAGCCCGGGGAACCCCGGCCAGCACCCCCAGCGTCTCCCCTTTCTTCCCCACCAGACGGATATCGGCAGCGGGGTAGAAGGCCTGCCCCGCCTGCTGGTCGACCACCACCTCGGCAATGTCGGACAGGGGGATCTTCTGGAACAGCTTCGGCCCCAGCGCACTCTTGATTCGCACCGCGCGGTTGGTCAGTTGATAGACCTTGCCCGCCGCCTTCTGCAGAAAAAACACCCCGGCGGCCAAGGGAGCCGTGGGAAGCGGAAACAGCAGATGCGAGAGCTTGATCCCGCCGATCGGAATGGGAAGGCAGTCGTACAGCATGCCCAACAGCTTGCCAATCCCGGTCGCGGCAATGGACGGATAGATCGTCTGGATGAGTGCCTCGGAGGAAGCACTGACGCCGGAAATCGCCGAAGGCCGCTTGGTGAGCACAGACATTGTCGCTGGATCAAATTGCCAGGAACACCCAGAGGTGTCCCGCCACGGAACAACGCGCCACAACCTCCCGCCCCAGTGTGCCGCGTGAACGTCCACACCCGGTCCGAAGGTCTCACATGACAAGATGCTAGTCGACCGGAACGGGTATTGCCAGACTGCACCCGGGACTCGACAGCCTTCCCAAAACCGGGGATGATGCCGGCGACCATCACCCAATCCCCGGTCACCCAACACCCTCAACTTCCCGGCCCCTCCCGGCCCCTGTTCTTCCCCGGTGAGACCCTGCCATGCGCGTGGCCTTCGGCGGCATCCTGCACGAGACCAGTACGTTCGCCCCCACCCCGACCACTGTTCAGAAATTCATCGAAGGATTTGGAGTCTATCGCGGTTCCGAGATCCTGAACCGGTTTCGGGGGTCCAACATCTGCACCGGGGGCTTCATCGCCGATCTCGAACAGGCGCAAGCCACCCTGCTTCCCCTGCTGTGGGCCTTCGCCTACCCCAGCGGGGTCATTCCCGCCGACGATTATCAGCAGTTGCGGGGTGAATTCCTCGATCGGCTGCGGGCCGAAATGGCCCGCCCGGGGGGAGTTGACGGAGTCCTGCTCGATCTCCACGGGGCCATGGTGGTCGAGGGAATTCCCGATGCCGATGGAGACTTCGTCGCCTCGGTCCGCCAGATTGTCGGGCCCCAGATTCCCATCATGGTGACCTACGACCTGCACGGAAACCACTCGTGGCGCCGGTTCGAAGCCGCCACCGCCACGGTCGGCTTCGACACCTACCCCCACGTCGACATGGGAGAACGAGGTGTCGAGGCGTCGCAACTGCTGCGGAGGACTTTGCGGGGCGAGATTCAGCCGGTTACCGCCTTTCGGTCACTCCCCATGTTCTGGAGCGCCCCCCGTCAGGTGACGTCGCACACGCCGATGAACGAAGTGATCGCACGACTTCACCAGATCGAGCAGCGTCCGGGTATCCTCACCGCCAGTGTCTCCACTGGTTTTCCCTGGGCCGACGTCCCCCACATGGGCTGCAGTGTCTGGGTGACCGCCGACCGGGATCAGGCGCTGGCCGACGCGACCGCACGGGAATTGGCCGACTGGCTCTGGGAACGGCGGGCCACCTGGCAGGCTCCCCCCGTGCGGGTCACCGAGGCCCTTGATCAGGGAGAGGCTGCCGGGAAGTATCCCATCATCCTGGCCGACCATGCCGACAATACCGGCGGCGGTGCTCCAGGCGATTCGGTTGAAATCCTGCAGACCTTTCTCGACCGCCGGCTGCAGGATGCCGTGGTGTTGTACATTGTCGATCCCGAAGTTGTGGCCGAAGCGCAGCGGGCCGGTGTGGGAGCCACCCTGCAGACCCGGGTGGGTGGCAAGTCGGACCCGGTGCAGGGGCCTCCCGTGGCGATGCGGGCCGTGGTGCGGGGGCTCAGCCAGGGAGAGTTCGTCTACGACGGGCCGATGTATGCCGGGCTGACGGGCAATATGGGTCCCTCGGCCTGGCTGCAGCAAGACGGAGTGAGTGTCGTTGTGGTCACCAGGACCGAACAACCGCTCGGCCCCGCCTTCGCCAAAACCCTGGGAATCGATTGCCGGCAGATGAAATACATCGCCGTCAAATCGGCCGTGCACTTCCGCAACGCCTTCGAGCCGTTCGCGGGAAATATCTACAGCGTCGATGCCCGCGGCACCCACACCCACCACTTTCCCACTCTGGCCTACCGGCATCGTCCCCGCCCGATGTATCCCGTCGATGGCGAAGGCCCCGCCCGGCTGGGCTGAACTGCGAGGCGGTCTTGCCGGTTGCCAAATCTCCCGGGGCCTGTTCCCTCTCTCTGACCGCTGAACACTGCTGCCATGCCCGATGCCGCTGTGACTGTTTCGATTGCCGACCTGCGCGACTTTGTGATTGCCACCCTGCGCCAGACCGGTTTGGGCGAGGCCGACTCGGCGACCACGGCCGACGCGCTGGTTGAAACCGACGCCCTGGGGGTCTTCACTCACGGGACCAAACTGCTGGCAGGCTATCTGCGAAAACTGCGCGGAGGGGGATACCGCCCCGGGGCCACACCCCGCATCGAGAGGGAAGGGGCGAGCTGGGCACTGATCGACGGCGAGTCGGGCCTGGGGCAGGTCGGAGGGGTATTCGCCATCCACACGGCACTGGCCAAGGCGCGCGAGACGGGCATGGCCTACGTGGGCCTGCGCAATACCGGGCACATTGGTGCCGCGGGGTATTACGCCACGCTCGCCGCCCGGCAGGGCATGATTGCCCTGGTGACGGGGAATGACATTCCCAGTGTGGCGGCCCCCGGTTCACGGGGCCCTGTGCTGGGTTCCAATCCCATCGCCTACGGCATCCCCCGAGGGACCGACGACCCGATTCTGCTCGACATGGCGACCGCGGCCGTGGCGGGAGGCAAGGTGTATGCAGCCCACCAGCGGGGGGAACCCATTCCTCCCACCTGGCTGATCGGTCCCGACGGCCAACCCACCACCGACGGCAGCCTGTATCCCCAGCAGGCGTCGCTGGCCCCCATGGCGGGCCACAAAGGTTATGGGTTTGGCTTGTGGTGCGAGATTCTTTCGGCCGTACTCCCCGGGGGTCACCTCACCTGGCAGGTGGGGAGCTGGATGTTCGATGAACCAGCCCGCCCCTCGTGGCACAATGCCTCGTTCACGGTGTGGAACGTGGCCGCCATGACCTCGGAAGAGGCGTTCCAGAGCCGGTTGCGGCATCTGGTCGACGAAATCCACGCCACGCAAACCGCCGAGGGAGTCGAGCGCGTGCTGCTCCCCGGGGAACGGGAGTGGGAGCACCGGCGGCGGGCCGTGCGGGGAGGAATTCCCCTCCCCCCCGATGTCACCGCCAAGCTGCTGTCGATTGCCGCCGAAACTGGACTGCACCCGGCCTGGCTGCCGAGTGCTTGACCTTCGGAGGGGCCGCTCGTCCCGGAGATTGAAACCGGCGTTGGCGGGGAATCGATCCGTCGGCAGGACCGCGCCGGTTCGATCGCGGGCGCGATGTTCGCGTCCCATCTGTAAAACAGAATCGTTGAGGGCCCACGGGGTTTCCCGTCAACCGACCGAAATCATCTCCAGCAGCGACTTGCGGACGAAGTAGAGCCAGAACAGGGCGGCCACCAGCGCAACCAACAACCCCAGGGCACGCAGCCAACGGGCCTGCTTCTCGGCAGGGGTGCGAATCTTGCCTTCGAGCAGGTCGCGCAGCTGATCGGTCGACGGCAGATCTTCCGCGGTCGGGACCTGGTCGATCTGGGCCACCCAGCCCTCCAGCTGACCGGGTTGTTCCGGCAGCCGGAACCGGAGCCCGTAGGGATTCACTTCCACTCCCTCGTGGGATGGGACGTCGTGGTCGCCGGTGGCGTTCGACATGGGTCTCTAGGGTTTCCGATTGGGAGTTTGCAGAGAGGTGATCCAGACAAACGGACGTCCCGATTCATCAATCAGCAGTTCGTATTTGCACGTGGCCTTCCCCAGGATACGGTCATAGGCCTGGGCCCATGTGGTTTTCCGCAGCGGGAAGTCCACCTCATGACTGGCCAGGTCAATCTGCTTCGCCTGCAGATTGGGGCGATCCACCAGCACGGGAATTCCCGTGACCGCCGTCGAGGCCGCCAGCACCCCTTCGATGTCGATCTCGGAGAAATGAATCTCGCGGAACACAAACAACGGCGGCGCGGCGTCGGCGGGGGCGAGATTGCGGTACCAGCCGATTGGCCAGACCGCCGGGGTACCTTCCAGGTCGACCACCGCCAGGTCGATCGAGCCGTCGGGCTGGCGGCGGGGGCGAAACCCCAGCCCCACTTCCGCCAGCACCAGGGCCAGGGCGGTCCCCTGGGTGAAGCCCCGCACCGACTGGCTGCAGGTCACTGCCGGGTCGAGCTGATTCCGTTTCTGTTCCG